>Ga0265780_10004757_pt1 | contig 17385 bp, 17 predicted proteins | sample P1T30metagenome_FD_192432 | JGI IMG/M metagenome (GOLD analysis project Ga0265780, IMG submission 192432) | Plant litter microbial communities from East Loma Ridge, Irvine, California - P1 T30 | ecosystem: Environmental > Terrestrial > Plant litter > Unclassified | place: USA: California...
CGCCGCGCATCGGCGACAGGACCGAGACCTCCTTCCTCACCGACACCCAGGCCGACCGCGCCGGCGTCGCGCACCAGGTTGCCTGCGGGCTGGCCTGGGCCCAGGTGGCCGTCAAGGACAACGGCAAGGACATCCGTGACATGGGGCGCTCGCGCTTCTGCCGCTGGGCTGCGGGGCTGGGCGTGTATTCCACACTGCTGGCAAGCAGGCAGGACGCCAGCGTGCCCGCGATCACCCGCTGGCGCAGCGAACTGAAAGCGATGGCCGATGCCGGCGTGGCCTTTGCCGATGTCTACCGCCTGCGCGCCGACTTCACCGACCTGCTGCCGACCAAGGACCGCCAGCCCCTGCTGCCCGAGGCCCAGGACGACCGCCTGCAATACGCGCTGCGCACCGACCCCAAGATCCAGGCGCTGCCGGCCGCCGAGCGCCGCCTGGTTGCCTTCGGCCTGGCCCGCCCGGCGCTGGCGCTGAAGGAGGGCAAGCTCGACGGCATGGGCGACAACTGGCGTTCCGTGCTCGATCCCTATGCCGAGGCCATCAGCCGCGCCGCGGCGGCTGTCGGTTCGCTGCAACGCGACGCACGGGGCACGGCGGGCAGTACGGCCTTCCGGATTCGCAGCGACCTGATCGTCACCGTCGCGCATGTACTCGGCGAGGCCCCCACGCCCACGGCGGCAGGAGGAGCGCGCGACGCCGCAGCGCCCGATCCGCGCATCGCGGGGCTGTACTTTTGCGAGAGCGATAGCGCGGTGGCGGCGTGTCCCGCCAAGGAGCGCTTCGTCGTCACCGACGTGGTGTACGACGGCGCGCCCGACTCCATGATCGCGGTGCTGCGCATCAAGGACAGCCAGGCGCCTGCCGTCCTCAGGCTGCGCGATACGGCGCTCGCCGCCGAGCAGCTCATCGACCAGTACGCCTATATCATCGGCTATCCCGACAAGGATAACAACGTGCCCGCGACGCTATTGAACAAGCTGCTCGGCAATGCGCCCGGCGTCAAGCGGCTACTGCCGGGCCGTACGCTCGGCTTCTTGCCGGACCCCAGGCCCTTGCCGAAGGCCCCCGTGTTCAGCACCGACATCAGCACCCTGGCCGGAACAGGCGGCGCTCCCCTGGTCGACCTGGTCAGCGGACGCGTGATCGGCTTGCACTTTGCCGGGGAGTGGGACCCACGCAAAGGCAAGTTCAGCTCGTCCGAGCTCATTACAAAGGAAACGGTCGCTGCCATCGAGGCCGCGATCGCACCGCCGAAACCGGCGCCTGCGCTGCCCCCGCCGCCTGCACCCCCGGACGCTGTGGGAGCGGATGGCGGCGCTGCCGCGGTAGCGCCCACTGGCGCCGTTACCGCGCCGGCAACGCCACGCTGACCTGGCATGCGTACCCGCGCACGCCCATTTTCCAGCGCCGCGCCGCCACATCCACTACAATCTTGCCCTTTTTGATGCCGGCCCTGCCGGAAAGAAAGTGGAAGATGAACGCGGTCCTGTTTCTCCTGGCCTTTTGTGTAGGTCTTTTTATCTCGGTGCAGGCAGCCATCAACAGCCAGCTGGCCAGCGCCTTGCACGCCAATTCGGTGGTCGCCGCCTGGATCTCGTTCACGGTCGGCACCCTGGTGCTCGGCATTGCCGCCTTTGCCCGCGGCGGCGTGGGCGAGGCGCTGGGCGCGCTGGCGCATCAGCCGCTGTGGAAAATGACCGGCGGCGTGCTCGGCGCGGCGTTTGTCTTCGGCACCGTGTTCCTGGCGCCACGCATCGGCCTGCTCAACCTGGTAGTGCTCGTGATTGCCGGCCAACTCATGATGTCGATGGCCATCGATAACTTTGGCCTGATCAATATGGCAGTGCGCAAGGTCTCCACCATTCGCCTGGCCGGCGCCCTGGTGGTGGTGGCCGGGGTCAGCCTGACGCTGTTCGGCGACAAGATCGTTGCCGCATTGGAACGCTGAACAATTTCTCTTCAGCAGATGATTTTTCTTCCTGGCATGGTTTTATAATTGTCGACATTGTCTGAACGACACCCCGATGAGTAAAGCGCCACGCCAGATGGAATATCACCAGTCCTCGCAAATCCCCACCCTGTCGTACATCGAAAACGAAGACCACCCGGTTTTCGGCACGCTGGTCGAGCAGATCCTGCACCTGTTGAACTCGCGCCTGGTGTTCTCGGACATCATCATCCACCAGAACAGCCCGCTGATGCTGCGCCAGCCGAAGGGCCTGGTGGCGGTGACGGATTCGCCGATCACGCGCGAGGAACTGGAAGAATTCTTCGAGGTCATCGAGCCGAACTGGGCCGAGCGCATCACCGACCGCGCCTTCGACCGCTCGATCGACCTGCACACGGCGCGCATCCGCGCCAACTGCTTCAGCTTCCAGGGCAAGAAGCGCTGGGGCTGCGTCATCCGCCGCTTCCCGAAGGAACCGCTGCCGCTGGCCGAGCTCGGCCTGTCACGCGACGCCCAGGAATTCGCTTTGCTGGCGAGCGGCCTGGTGCTGATCATCGGCGACACCTGCCAGGGCAAGTCGACGACCATCGCCTCGATGATCGACGAAATCAACAAGCGCCGTTCGGGCCACATCATTACCATCGAAGACCCGGTCGAGACCCTGATCCCGCAGCGCAAGTGCATCATCACACAGCGCGAAGTAGGGAAGGACGGCGACGTCGAAAGTTATTACCTGGGGGCGCTGGACGCCCTGCGCGAGCGCCCGGACGTGATCGTGATCGGCGAAATCCGCGACGCCCAGACCGCCCAGGAAGCCCTGGCCCTGGCCGAATCCGGCCCGCTGGTGCTGGCCTCGCTGCACGCGCGGTCCACCGAGATGGGCCTGCAGAAGATGCTGCGCCTGCTCGGTAACTCCGAGTCGCAGGCCCAGGCGCTGGCGCATGCCCTGCGCGGCGTGCTGTGCCAGGCGCTGCTGCCTTCGCTCGACGCCAACCGCTACCACCTCGCCACCGAATGCCTGAGCAATACGCCAGCGGTGGCGCGCCTGATCGAGGCCGGCGACCTGGGCGCGCTGCGCGCCCACATGAACAGCGGCCGCGACCCTGGCACACACACCATGAACGCCTCGCTCGAGCGCCTGCTGCAAGAGCACAAGGTGGGCGTTGAGGATGCGCGCAACGCCACCACCGACCGCGTCGGGTTCGCCGAGCTGGTCTGAGACAGGTTCTTAGTTCAAGCCAAAGTCGAAGTCGAAGTCGGTATCAGGAGCGGAGGCCAGGCGTTCGGCCAGCAGGGCCGACACCACGGCCTGGATCACGTGCACGGCCCAGCGCTCGGTCGCCTTGCGCGGGCCGGCGTTGGCTTCGCCTTCGGTAATGCCGAGCACGGGCGCGATGCAGCCGATGTTCACGGCGTACAGGGCGGTGCCGTACAGCGTGCCCAGCGCCACCGGCGACAGCGACGGCAGCAGTTCGCGCAGCTTGGGCAGCGCCGCGGCGAATGCCGCCGAAGCGCCGAGGTGATTCGCAAATTCCACGACGCTGGTGCCGGTGTCGCCGATCACCGCGCGCGAATCGGTCAGGTCGTCGATCCAGTCGACGGCGTCGCGGTCGAGCGTCTTGCCCAGGACGCCCGTTTTGCGTCCCGCCACCATGACGACCGTCGTCACCACGCCCGCAATCAGTCCACCAACTACTGCCGCCTTGTATCGTTCCATGAACACTCCGCCTGAAAAAGGTGAGGCATGCGGGATACGGACGCGCCAATGCGCCGCCCCGGCATTGCCGAGGCGATCACTGTATGACGGGGAGGTGGATGCTTCTGTTCGGTTTCAAACAGAGTGCGGCGATGAGGGAGGAGGAAGATCGGCGGTCAGGACCGCTTCAGCTTGCCGATGACGCTGGCAACCTTGGTGGTAATCACATCGACCGCCGGGCCGTTGGCGCCGTGCGGCAGGATCACGTCGGCATGGCGCTTGGTCGGCTCGATGAACTGCTTGTGCATCGGGCGCACTGTTTCCAGGTACTGGTTGACGATGCTCTCGGTCGTACGGCCGCGCTCCGCGATATCGCGCTGCATGCGGCGGATGAAGCGGACGTCGGGCGCGGTATCGACGAAGATCTTGAGCGACATCATGTTGCGCAGGTCGGCGTCGTACAGGGCAAACAGGCCTTCGATCACGATGACCGGCGCCGGCTTGACCGGAATCGTCTTGTTCGAGCGGTTGTCGATCGTGAAATCGTACTCCGGCATCTGGATCGTCTCGCCATTGCGCAGCGCGTGGACGTGCTCGACCAGCAGCGGCCAGTCGAAGGCCTGCGGATGGTCGTAGTTCTGCTTGCGGCGTACTTCGGGAGTGAGGTCGGATTGGTCGCGGTAGTAGTCGTCCTGCATCACTACCGACACCATTTCGGCGCCGAACGACGCCAGGACTTGCTGGGTCACCGTTGACTTGCCACTGCCGCTACCGCCGGCGACACCAATGACAAACGGTTGGAAGGAAATCTGATTCATCCCCGAATGATACCGGAGCGGACGCCGAACCGACAGGGGCGGGGGCGATTCCGCGTGGCATGTGCGGCGATCTTGCGACTGTGGGGCGGGGCATGTGCGGCTGTTTTCGACGCATTGCAGACGTTCACGCCGCATGTCATGGAAATCTTGTGCAATTCATCAGGGAAAGCTATTTCATTTCCTCCCCATCGTGTCTGCCTAAGGTAAGCGTGCCCAGGACCGGGTCATCGAACTGCCGCTTCTTTACACGATTAAAGAACATCGTATTGCTCCGTTCTCGCGCTAGCGCGACCGCAATGGAAATAAAGGTCGCTGTGGGCTTGGTATCCATTCGCGACGCTCCAGCGTGCAGAACCTGCCGCTTTTGTCGGAATGAAGGTTTGCCGCCTCGTTAATCCAGCGGCACCGCCCGATACCGATTCACCTGCGCACCCGTCACCGGCTGCGCCGCATTCCCCCAGCTCGCACGCAGGTAGGTCACCAGCGTCGCCACCTGCGCATCGTCCAGCACGTGGCTGAACGGCGGCATCCCATATGGCCGCGGATTGCCCGCAGTGGCAGGCGCAAACCCGCCATTCAACACCACGCGGATCGCATTCACCGGCTCCTCCAGGCTGAGCGCCCGGTTGCCGGCAAGCGCCGGATACGGTCCGAGCCCCTCGCCGCGCGCGCCATGGCAGGCGACACAATGTTGCCGATACAGCCGGCCGCCTTCTTCCAGCACCTGTTCCGATGCCCGCGGCGCCGCAGTACGGGTCTGCACCGGCCCGCCCGGCAACGATTTCAAGTACACCGCCATCGACCGCACATCGCCTTCGTTCAGATGCTGCAGGCTTTGCGCCACCACCTCGGCCATCGGCCCGGTCACGCCCGCGCCGGGCGCCACGCCGGTGCGCAGCAGCTGCACGATGTGGTCTTCCTGCCATTTGCCCAAGCCGGCTTCGCTGTCGGAGGTGAGCGATGGCGCATACCAGCCAACCGTCGGGATCAGCCCGCCGCCCAGGCCATCGTCCGGTCCGCCCAGCCGGTTGCGCGCGCTGTGGCAGGCGCTGCAGTGTCCCAGGCCCTCGACCAGGTAGGCGCCGCGGTTCCATTGGGCGCCGCGCTGCGCATCCTGTTCGAACACGCCCGGCTTGAAATACAGCAGGCGCCAGCCGGCCAGGGCCAGCTGGCTGTCATAGGGAAAGCGCAGGGCATGGCCGTGGTTTTGCACCTGGCGTGGCGGCAGGCTGCGCAGGTAGGCGAACAGGGCGTCGGCGTCGGCCCGCGAGACCTTGGTGTAATTTGTGTAGGGGAAGGCCGGATACAGCAGGCGGCCGTCGCGCGAGGCGCCGTTGTGGAGGGCGTTCCAGAAATCGTCGGCGCTCCACTTGCCGATGCCGGTGGCGCGGTCCGGGGTGATGTTCGGCGTGGCCAGGGTGCCGAAGGGCGTTTCCATCCTGCGTCCGCCGGCGTACGGTGCGCCGCCGCGTGCGGTGTGGCAGGCCATGCAGTCGCCGGCGCGCGCCAGGTAGGCCCCGCGGGCGATGTTGGCCGAGGTGGCGGCCCAGGCGTCGGGCGAGGCGGCCGCGACGAACTGCGCGCGCGGCCAGGCGAACATCGCGGCGATGGCCAGCGCGGCCAGCACGGCGCCGGCGAGGAATAACAGGCGCCGCGTCATGGCGCGCTGCCGCAGTCCAGCGGGAGCGGATGCGCCGGACGGTCGAGCGGACGCAGGTCGGGCGGCGTCGGCTGGGCGGCGAGCCAGGCCGAGATGGCGGCCACGTCACCCGGGCTCAGGCGCGCGGCGACCGTCGCCATGCAGTCGGGGGCGCGGGCGCGGCGCACGCGGTTGCGCCAGGCGCCGAGCTGGGCGTTGACATAGTCGCGCGGCAGGTTCAGCAGCCCCGGAATGCCGGGCGCGATGCCGCCCAGGCGCTCGCCGTGGCAGGCGGCGCAGGCCGGCACCTTGAGGGCCTGGTCGCCGCGCCGCACCAGTTGCTCGCCGCGCGCCAGCACCGCTTCCGCTTCGCGCGGCGGCGGCGGGACCGGCACGGGCGGGTGCTGGCTGGCGAAGTACTCGGCAATCTCGTGCAGGTAGGGATCGGACAGGTGGTTGACCATCCAGGTCATCAACGGATACTGGCGCCGCCCTTCGCGAAAGTTCAGCAGCTGGTTGTGCAGGTAGCCGGCGGGCTTGCCGGCGATGCGCGGGAAATACACGCCGCCGGCACTGGCGCCGGCCGTGTCTTTCGGGGCGTGGCAGGCGATGCAGGCGGCGATGCGCTGCTCGAGGGTATCGGGGATCCTGGCGGGAACCTGGCCCGGCGGCTGCGCGCTGGCTGGAAGCGGGGAGGAAAACAGCATCGCGGCGGCGATGGCCAGCGCTGCGGAGGCATGCGAAACGAAAGAGCGAAGCCGGCTGGTCGTCAAATCGGGTTCCTGTTGTGGCAGGCGGACGGGATGGCAGATGATACCGCGCTGTGTGTTCACGCGGTATCAATGTTGCGAAAAAAATAAAGCGGCGCGCTCAGCGCTCCAGGCAGGCGAGCAGCTGCTCGTAGCACCAGTCCGGGTCGTCGGTGCACAGCTGGTACAGCTTGTTGCAGTGGGCCGGGTTGGCGGCGTAGGCAGCCGAGATGCCGAAGCTGAAGGCGAACAGGAACATTGCGAACTTGCGTTTCATGTTGTGTCTCCTGGGTACAGACGTGAGGAAGAGCGGTGCCGCGCCGTCTGGTCGCGCGCCATCGTTTTGAAACAGGGAAGGGCGCGTGCGCGGCACGCGCCAATCAATCAGCGGGCCTGGGCCACCGTGCGCGGTGCGATGCCGGCGTTCTTCAGGGCGTCGTCGTAGACCGGGGCGTTGAAGCCGTCGATGCGGCGGTTGCCGATCAGGATCAGCGGCACGCCTTTGCCATCGAGCTGGCTGAAGGCTTCCTTGGCGGCCGGTGATTTTTGTACATCGTAGTCGGCATAGGCGATGCCGCGTGCGTCCAGGTATTCGCGCGCCTTGGCGCAGAACGGGCAGGTCGACGTGCCGTACATCACAACCTTGGTGGCAGGATTCGGGAAGTAGGCGGCGTAGTTGCCTTCGGTGTAGTCACCCTTGAACCATTGCGGCACGCGTGGTGCCATGGTGCCGATGGCGATGCCGGCGGCGATGATGAGGAGGTAGGAAACGACCGTCTTGAGGCTTTTCAATGCATTTCTCCCATGGCCATGCTCGTTGTGTCGGCGTTGTCGCCACGGGAATAGTAACGCGTCGGCTGTCAAACCGGCCCAGTCAGGATTGCTAGGTTTTTTGCCGGGGAAACTACCTTAGACGCTGCCGGGGTTGGCGCGCCAGTGGCGGTAGATGCGCAGGGCGACATGGGCGTCGTCGGCCGCGTACAGGATCTGCTTGTCCGACAGCTGGGGCAGGGCCCAGTTGGTGGTGGTGATGCGTTTCGACTTGGTCAGCGCCTGGGAAAAGAAGCGCGCCACCGCTGTCTTGGCGCCCAGCGTGTTGCGCTCGCCGCGGCGGCGCAGGGCGGTCGACAGGTCGAGCACGTTTTTCGTGTCGATGCCGAGCTTGCTGTGCAGGCGGCGCAAGTCGTCGCCCAGGCCGAAGCCGACTTTCAGGATGGCGGGCGATTCGAGCACCGTGCGCAGCAGCGTTTGCAGCTCCTCGCGCAGCGGCGCCGCGCCAACCTGCAGCAGGTAGACGGTGTCGTCGGTGGCAAGCTGCACCAGGTGCGGGCCGGTCGACTTTTCGCCCTTGGCGAAGGTCGGCTTGGACTCGGTGTCGAAGCCGACCACATCGGCCGCCGCCAGTGCCGCGAGGGCGGAGGCGGCATCATCGGCGGTTTTCACCAGGCGCACATTCGCCAACGCGATGCCGGCGTACGGGGGCAGGGCGTCGACGGCCGGGGTGTCCGCGGACGCCCCCGCGCCGGGGCTTGCGTTGTTGCTCAGCTGCGTGCTCAAGGTCGTGCGGCGCCCGCGCTCAGCTGCGCGAGAACTTCGAGGCCAGCTGCTGCAGCTTTTCCTGGCGCAGGCGCGCCGCTTCCGCTTCGGCCTCGGCGGCTTTTTCGGCCTTCTTGCGCTCGGCTTCTTTCTTGAAGCGCTGCTGCAACTGTTCCTTGGCGTGGGTGCGGTGGGTATCCGTCACTTCCGCGCCGGCTGCGCCGTCGAGGTCGTAGCGCACGGTGGCCTTTTCCATTGCACGCAGGTAGCGCATCGAGCCGGTGTGGATGCCGAGGGCGGCGCGCATGGACTTGCGATCCAGGCCCGGCATGCGGGCCAGCAGCTGCTTGTCGATGCCGATGGCCAGCGGCAGGCAGTCGCGGAAGGCGGGGAATTGCTGCTGCAATTGCTTGAGCAGGGCGCGTGCCGATGGCGCTGCGGGTGCGGCGGCCGCCGCCGACGCGCTCTCCGCTGCGCCGGCCGGCACGGAGGTGTCCGGATTGGCGTTGTCGGCAGGGGTGCTGGTGGTGACGTCGGTGGATTCGGCGGCAGGACTAATGGTGTTCATTGACTTCATGGTAATAGCAGGAAAGCGAAGGATAGCATGCGGGCCCGCACAAGTGCGGCTATCGTGTGCGTTTCAGCGCAGGCTTGGAAAGTGGCAGAATGCCGGGCGGGAAAGCCGGGACAGTGCCAAGCTCGCGCCGCCAGCCGCGAAATCGTGTATGATCCGCCCCTTGCCTTGCGCGCGGCTTGCGCCGGCGCAGAAGGACGGAAGAGCCGTTTGTTGAAAGTTTTGCAATACTATGTGGTTTGTTTATATCCATTATCGGATATGTCAATTATCACCAATTCTTGCTTTAAGGCATAATGCCGGCTATTCCCTCTATTCTTCCAACCAAGATTAGATACAAGCCCGTTTCACCCGACGGGCTTTTTTTCGTTCCGACATGCACACCGCAATCTTGATCACCGCTTATCGAACCCCTGCCACCCGCGCACCCGGCCAGGCCGCTTGCCGCCGCAGGACAAGAGGCGCTTGATTTGCGGCCAGTGCGCCCTTAACTAGGGCCATTCCCGATTTCCCTTCCCCCGGCCCCAGCGGGCCATGGTGAATTATTGACCTCGCAGGCGTCCACCCGCCTCGACAGGAGAGTTTTTTTATGAAGAACACCGCCAAGACCCTGACACTGACAGCGAAAAAGGCGCCGGCCAAGACCGCCACGGCGCAGCTGGCCGTGCCCAAGACCGCAACCTCCTACTTCCTCGAGACGGAAGCGGCGGCCAAGGTGACGGTGGTGAAGACCCGCTCGCGCCTGGCATCGCTGAAGGCGCAGGCCGAGGCGGTGGAAGCCGACGCGCCTGTCGTCGCCGAAGCGGACGCGGCCGAAGCTGTGGCCGATGTCACTGTCGATGTTGCTGAGCCTGAGGCCGTTGCCGAGATGGCGCCTGCTGCTGCTGCTCCTGAAGTAGCCGACGCACCCGAAGCCGATCTCGGCTACTCGGTGCCGGCCGCGCCGGCCGTTGCTCCGGTGATCGTACGCAAGCGCACCTCGAAGCTGGCGGCCCTGAAAGCCGCCGACGAGCCGGCGCCTGCCGTCGCCGCCGTGCCGGTTCCGGCCGCGCCTGCCGCGCCCGCCGCCGCCGCCGCCGAAGCGGCGCCGAAGGTCGTGCGCACCCGCACCCGCCGCGTCGAGCCGGGCGCTGCTTCGAATGCGACCGTGATCCAGACCGCCGGCAGCAACGTCAGCAAGACCACCGACGCCGCCACCCTGGCCGCCATCGACACCACCGGCTACCTGCTGCCGCAGGTCAAGGTGCCGGGCCGCCGTGGCCGTAAACCGAGCGAATTCATGCCGGAGAACGACGAAGTCGCCGCACTGAACGCGGTCGAGCGCGCCGAACTGAAGGCCGTGTCGAAGGCGCGCGAGCGCAAGGCCAAGGGCGTTGCCGTGCTGAGCGAAGAAGGTTTCTCGGGCGAGGAACTGGAAAAGCGCCGCCAGCAGCTGCGCAACCTGATCAACATGGGCAAGGAGCGCGGCTACCTGACCCATGCGGAGATCAACGACCACCTGCCGGAAAACATCATCGATCCGGAAGCGATCGAAGGCATCATCGCCACGTTCAACGACATGGGCATCGCCGTCTACGAGCGCGCCCCTGAAGCGGAAATGATGCTGCTGTCGGACAACGCCGTCACGCCGACCAGCGAAGACGAAGTGGAAGCCGCCGCCGCCACCGCGCTGTCGACCGTCGACTCCGACTTCGGCCGCACCACCGACCCGGTGCGCATGTACATGCGTGAAATGGGCGCGGTATCGCTGCTGACGCGCGAAGGCGAGATCGAGATCGCCAAGCGCATCGAAGGCGGCCTGAAAGACATGGTGCAAGCCATCTCGGCCTGCCCGATCACGATTTCGGAAATCATCGCGCTGTCGCACAAGATCGCCAGCGACGAAATGAAGATCGACGAAGTGGTCGACGGTTTCGTCGATTTGAATGAAAACGCTGCCGCCACCACCCCGGCGCCGGCCGCCGCTGCGTCGGATGACGATGAAGAGGAAGACGACGACGACGAGGAAGAAGACGGCGACGCGGCCGGCGGCGCGGCCGGCTACTCGACCGAGCAGCTGGCGCAGCTGAAGAAGAGCGCGCTGGAAAAGTTCAAGCTGATCGAAGAGCAGTTCGACCGCATGGGCCACGCCTTCAAGAGCGCCGGCTACGGCTCGGCAGCCTACGTGAAGGCGCAGGACATCATCTCGAACGAGCTGCTCGGCATCCGCTTCACGGCCAAGGTCGTGGAAAAGCTGTGCGACACCCTGCGCGGCCAGATGGACGAAGTGCGCTCGATCGAACGCGCCGTGCTGGATATCTGCGTGAACCGCTGCGGCATGCCGCGCGCCCACTTCATCAAGGTCTTCCCGGGCAACGAGACCGACCTGGAATGGGGCAACCGCGAAGTCGACTGCGCCTACCCGTACAGCGCCGTGCTGAACCGTAACCTGCCGGCGATCAGGGAACTGCAGCAGCGCATGATCGACCTGCAGGCGCGCGTGGCGCTGCCGCTGGCCGACCTGCGCAAGATCAACAAGCAGATGGCTGCCGGTGAAAAGCGTGCGCGTACCGCGAAGCGCGAAATGACCGTGGCCAACCTGCGCCTGGTGATCTCGATTGCGAAGAAGTACATCAACCGCGGCCTGCAGTTCCTGGATCTGATCCAGGAAGGGAATATCGGCCTGCTGAAGGCGGTGGACAAGTTCGAGTACCGTCGCGGTTATAAATTCTCGACCTATGCGACCTGGTGGATCCGCCAGGCGATCACGCGTTCGATCGCCGACATGGCGCGCACGATTCGCGTGCCGGTGCACATGATCGAGACCATCAACAAGATGAACCGCATCTCGCGCCAGATCATGCAGGAAACCGGCAGCGAGCCGGACCTGGCGACCCTGGCCGAAAAGATGGAAATGCCGGAGAACAAGGTCCGCGAGATCATGAAGATCGCCAAGGAGCCGATTTCGATGGAAACGCCGATGGGCGAGGACGGCGATTCGCAGCTGGGCGACTTCATCGAGGACAACACCACCCTGGCTCCGCTCGACGCCGCGCTGCATGCGTCGATGCGCAACGTGATCAAGGAAGTGCTGGACTCGCTGACCCCGCGCGAAGCCAAGGTGCTGCGCATGCGCTACGGCGTCGAGATGTCGAACGACCACACGCTGGAAGAAGTCGGCAAGCAGTTCGACGTCACCCGCGAGCGGATTCGCCAGATCGAAGCCAAGGCCATGAGCAAGCTGCGCCAGCCTTCGCGTTCGGACAAGCTCAAGACGTTCTTGCACGAGAAGTAAGCCGAATCAGGCTCGATGAAAATGCCGCCCCGTTTCGACCGGGCGGCATTTTTTTTATTGACGGAGGCCGCGGTGATCACGCCGCACGCAAGCACTTCTCCGCAAACACCGCCGCCGGCGCCGGCCGCCCGAAATAGTATCCCTGCGCCTCGCCGCAGCCGAGCGAACGCAGTGCCTGCGCCTGCGCGCCTTCTTCCACGGCCTCGGCAATCACGTCCATCCCCAGATCGGAAGAGGGCGCACCGTGGTGTGCATGGGTACGACCGCGTGGGCACATCTGCCGGGCATGAGTGCGAGCCAATCCCGCGCTCAGCATTTAACAATTTCCCCGCATGACGTGCGCGCCATTTCACCCACGCTGGCTATGATGGCGCGATGCGTGAAGTCTATTCCCGGCTGGTATTGCACTGTACAGACGCCCCCTGTCAGAGGGCGCCGCGTTCCGACCGCGCGCACGACAGCCCTGCCAATTGTGGATATCCCCTAATCCGTCGCAGCTCAGCAACTGTTACATCGCAGTTTTGTATCAGCCATGTATCTCTCTACCGTGCGCTGGTATTTCCCTGTAGCATCGCCCCCTTTTTGAAAGTTCCCCCTCGCGCGCGCCAGGCCTTCCGCCCAGCGACCGCAACAACCGAGAACTGTTATGTCTGACGAAACCAAATCCCCCTCCCGCCGGAGCCTGATCAAGAGTCTGGTCTTCGTGCCGATGGGCGTCGGCGTTGCCGGCGCCATCCAGGGCGTCACCGGCGCCACCGCCAGCACGACGACCACCGCCGAAGGCAAGCCGGACGACTACAAGCCGACCTTCTTCAACACGGATGAATGGCGCTTCCTCGGCGCCGCCGTCGACCGCCTGATCCCGCACGACGAGCACGGTCCGGGCGCCGTCGAATCCGGCGTGCTGGAATTCCTCGACCGCCACATGCAGACCCCGTACGCCAACGGCGGCGCCTGGTACATGCAGGGCCCGTTCCTGGAAGCGGCGCCGGAATTCGGCTACCAGGGCAAGCTGCCGCTGCGCGACATCCTGCGCGTCGGCATCAAGGCCATGGACGCCCACTGCACCGCCAACTTCTCGGGCAAGCGTTTCGCCGACCTGGGCGTGGCCAAGCAGGAAGCCCTGCTCAAGGACGCGGAAGCCGGCAAGATCAAGCTGGAAAACATTTCGGCCAAGCTCTTCTTTAGCAACTTGCTGAACGAGACCCGCAACGGCTACTTCGCCGACCCGCGCCACGGCGGTAACAAGAACATGGGCGCCTGGAAAATGATCGGCTACCCGGGCATGCGCGCCGACTACCTCGACTGGGTCGAGGTGCGCGACAAACCGTATCCGATCGGACCGGTGGACCTGGCAGGACGCAGAGGATAAAAAAGCATGGCAATCGTAAAAAACAAAGTAGACGTGGTGATCGTCGGCATGGGCTGGACCGGCGCCATCATGGCCAAGGAACTGACCGACGCCGGCCTGAACGTGGTTGCGCTCGAGCGCGGCCCGGACCGGGACACCCAGACCGATTTCTCCTACCCGCGCGTGGTCGATGAGCTGGAAGGCTCGGTGCACCGCAAGTACCTGCAGTCGCTGTCGCAGGAAACCGTGACCATCCGCCACGGCATCAACGACACCGCCGTGCCGTATCGCCAGATGGGTTCGTTCAAGCCGGGCACCGGCGTCGGCGGCGCCGGCAGCCACTGGTCGGGCGCCCACTTCCGCGCACTGCCGGAAGACTTCAAGGTGCGTTCGAACCTGGAGCAGCGCTTCGGCAAGAACTTCATCCCCGCCAACATGACGGTGCAGGATTTCCCGGTCACCTATGAAGACCTGGAACCGCACTTCGACCACTTCGAATACGTCTGCGGCACCTCGGGCAAGGGCGGCGTCATCAACGGCCAGAAGATCGAAGGCGGCAACCCCTTCGAAGGCTCGCGCAAGCGCGACTACCCGCTCGGTCCGAACCCGAGCTACCTGGGCGCGGAATGGTTCTACAAGGCCGCGCGCGAAATGGGCTACAACCCGTTCCCGATCCCGGCCTCGAATGCCTCGGCTCCCTATATCAACCCCTACGGCTGCCAGATGGGCCCGTGCAACGCCTGCGGCTTCTGCTCGGACTACGGCTGCCTGAACTATTCCAAGGCCAGCCCGAACGTGAACATCCTGCCGGTGCTGCGCACCCGCGAGAACTTCACGCTGCGCACCCACGCCCAGGTGCTGAAGGTGAACCTGACCGCCGACAAGAAGATGGCGACCGGCGTAAGCTACCTCGACGCGGAAGGCCGCGAAACCGAACAGCCGGCCGACCTGGTCCTGCTGTGCGCGTTCTCGCTGTTCAACGTGCACATGATGCTGGTGTCGGGCATCGGTACCCCGTACGACCCGGTGTCGAAAACCGGCAACGTCGGCAACAACTACTCGTACCAGAACCTGAACCGCGTTTCGCTGTTCTTCGACGAGACCGTGCAGGCCAACCAGTTCATCGGTATCGGCGGCGCCGGCACCACCTTCGACGACTTGAACGGCAACCGCAATGATTCGTCCAAGACCGGCTACATCGGCGGCGGCATCATCTGGGCGCGCCAGCCGGGCGCCGGTCCGGTGCGCGGCATCGCCACGCCGCCGGGCGTTCCCGCCTGGGGCAGCGACTGGAAGAAGGGCGTGAAGGAAGCCTTCCGCCATTCGTTCTACTACGAAGTGCAGGGCTCCTGCATGTCGTACGACGACGCCTACCTGAGCCTGGACCCGACGTATAAAGACGCGTTCGGCCGTCCGCTGCTGCGCATGACCTTCGACTGGCACGACAACGAGATCAAGGCTTCGCAGTACCTGGTCGAAAAGGCCACCGACATGTGCAAGGTCCTCGGACCGAAGGCGATGAAGGGCGATGCCAAGAAAGACGGCTCGCACTACAACATCACCCAGTACCAGTCGACCCACACCTGCGGCGGCGCGATCATGGGCTCGAATCCGAAGACCTCGGCCCTGAACAAGTACCTGCAGTCGTGGGACGTGGCCAACGTGTTCGCGCCGGGCGCCAACGCCTTCCCGCAGAACAACGGCTACAACCCGACCGGCATGGTCGGCGCACTGACCTACTGGTGCGCCAAGGCGGTACGCGAGCTGTACTTGAAAAACCCGGGCCCGCTGGTGCAGGCATAAGACGCAAGGATGAGCATGAGTTCCAAGAAAAAAATCCTGGCCGGCGTCGTCGGCGTGGGCGCCCTGGTGTTCGTTGGTGCACTGGCCTACGCGCTGGTCCCGACCGACACGCGCGATATCGGACCCGGCACGCAAGTGGCGGCCGGTAGCGCCGAAGAAAAGCAGCTGATCGAAGCGGGCCGCTACGTGGCCGTGGCGTCGGACTGTATCGCCTGCCACACCACCGGCAACGGCAAGCAGTATGCCGGCGGGCGCGGCATCGAGTCGCCGATCGGCACGATGTACAGCACCAACATCACGCCCGACAAGAAGACCGGTATCGGCAATTATTCGCTGAACGACTTCGACCGCGCGGTCCGCCACGGCATTGCGCCGGGCGGCGCTACCCTGTACCCGTCGATGCCGTATCCGTCGTACGCGAAGATGAGCGACCAGGACCTGCGCGCCCTGTACGCCTACTTCATGAAGGGCGTGGCGCCGGTGGAAGCGGAAAACCGCCGCAGCGACATCGCCTGGCCGCTGTCGATCCGCTGGCCGCTGGGCATCTGGCGCAAGCAGTTCGCACCAGCCGTGGCGCCGGTCGATTTGTCGAAGTACGCGGACGCGAACATCGGGCGCGGCGCCTACCTGGTGCAGAGCCTGGGCCACTGCGGCAGCTGCCACACCCCGCGCTCGAGCACCATGAGCGAGCTGGCGCTGGACGAATCCGGTCCGGCCTACCTGTCGGGCGGTCCGCTGATCGACGGCTGGCTGGCGGTCAACCTGCGCGGCGACAAGGTCGGCGGCATGGGCGCCTGGAGCCAGGACGACATCGTCGCCACCCTGAAGAGCGCACGCAACAGCCACACGGCTGTGGTGGGCGGTCCGATGAACGACGTGGTTTCGCACAGCACCCAGCACATGACGGACGCCGACCTGAACGCGATGGCGGCCTACATCAAGACGCTGCCTGCCACGGGCAAGACAAAGTCGACCTACGCGGCCAGCGACACGACGGCGAAGGAACTGTTCGCCGGCGTCGAGAAGAACCGCGGCGCCCAGCTCTATCTCGACAACTGCGCGGCCTGCCACCGTACCGACGGCAAGTCGAACCAGATCGTGTTCCCGGCCTTGCCTGGCAACCCGACCGTGCTGTCGGATGACCCGACCTCGCTGATCCGCGTGGTCCTGGCCGGCAGCCGCCTGCCATCGACCAAGACGGCGCCATCGGACCTCGGCATGCCGGGCTTCGCCTGGCGCTTGTCGGACGACGAGACGGCGCAGCTGGTGACGTTTGTCCGCAAGAGCTGGGGCAACAACGCGCCTGAAGCGAGCGCGTCGCAAGTCAAGAAAGTGCGTGAGAGCATGGACGAGCAGGAGCTGAAGGCCGGTAACGTGACCTCGCTGGAAGAAATGCGCCGCATCACCGGCGCGGAGCAGAAAGCGCACTAAGCGTCCTCGCCGACGCGACCGACGAATGCCGCCTGGGTGCAAGCCCGGCGGCATTTTTTTTCGGCGCTGTCACCGTTGACTGTGGATGGGTCCGATAGCAAGGCGAAACAATTCGAGCTTGCGCGACCCTTTTTGCGATTCCAGGATGAACATTTCGTCGGCCTCGGCAATGCCGTTCAACTGCTCCGGCAGGTCGTGCTTGACCCGGTCCATGAAACGGTGGCGCCAGCGAAAAGCCGTGTTGCGGTGCACTTGCATCTCGTCCGCCGCCGCGCGCACCGGAAGTGACGCGCGCAGGGCGTCGAGGTAGGCCAGCCATTTTCCGCGCAGCCGCAGGCGCGCCAGGGGCGTGCCGGTGAGGTCGTTGAAGGTACGCCGGCACGCGCGGCAGCGGTAGCGCTGCAGGTCATTTCGTTGGCGATACGGGTTCGACCGGGATCGCGCTCAACAGTTCAATGCTGATCCATAGTTAACGGTAACAGCGCCTTTTTTGTGACTGAAACATCCCGGGTCAAGCGCATGCAGGAGGGCGGGCTAGCCTGACGCGCGCTGTTCGTTACCGTTAG
>Ga0265780_10004758_pt1 | contig 17384 bp, 6 predicted proteins | sample P1T30metagenome_FD_192432 | JGI IMG/M metagenome (GOLD analysis project Ga0265780, IMG submission 192432) | Plant litter microbial communities from East Loma Ridge, Irvine, California - P1 T30 | ecosystem: Environmental > Terrestrial > Plant litter > Unclassified | place: USA: California...
ACGAGCGCTTCACGGTAACGGTGCCCGGCCTGGCCCAGGCCACTACGGTGCAGGCCGAGTTGCTCAACAGCCTCGGCTAGGTGGTGCGTCGCCAGTCGGCTGCCCTGCCTTCGGCTGGTACGCAGTTTACGCTCGAAGCAAGCGACTTAGCTACGGGCGTGTATACCTTGCGACTGCAAGCTGGGGCTACCACCCTGGCCAAGCGCGTAGTTATCCAATAAAGTTGGGTTGCCGGCTCGGCATGGCTGGGCCGGCAGCTTATTTCCTCACCCCCTCAGTACCTCAGGTTTATGAAGCACACTCTTCTCTTTACAGCCCTTCTACTTGCCGTGGGCGGGCTTGCTAGCCACTCGGCGCACGCGCAGGCCCCCACCACCGGCGGCCCCGCGCCCCAAGCGCCCGCCGCCGTGCCCCTCGATGGGGGTGCGTCGCTGCTCGCTGCCTCGGGCGTGGCCTACGGCCTGCGCTACCTGCGCCAGCGCCGCAAGCAGGCCTAGCGGCCTTGCCTATTAGATACCAACACTGCCCCGGCCGCTTCGTGCGACCGGGGCAGTGTTGCGTTTGGGGGGGTGCGGCGGCCGCCGGGCGCGGGCCAGGGTGCACACTTGCGTACCAAAGTAGTCGGCGCCAGAGGCAGGCTTGCGCATAGCCCGACTGCCTTCGCAACCGCCTTTTTTCGCCTGTGCGGGCGGGCAGCATACCCCCGGCGGGCGGGCCAACCCAGCGTATCCCCGGCCACACGCGGCAGCCACGCGCACTGGCCGGCAAAGGAATCAGCTAATCCAATATACCCATAGTGCCACACTACGCCGGTTTAATCCGTTCTTTGCGCTACCCTTTCGCACTCATTTTCTACGCTCTATGCAAAACCTTTTCTCTGGTGGGCTGCTGCGCCGCACCGGCCACGGCCTGCGCACGGCCGCCCTGCTGGCCGCCACGGCCGGCGCGGCCCACGCCCAAACGCCGGCCGCCACCTTTGGCCCCGCAGCTACGTTCAGCACGGGGGCCAACAGCCAGCCTACCGACATCGCGGTGGCCGACGTGAACGGCGATGGCAAGCCCGACCTGGTCACGGCCAACTTTTTTAATACCACCGTCGGGGTGCTGCTCGGCACGGGCACCGGCACCTTTGGGGCCGCCGCCAGCTTCGCCCTCGGGCCCAATAATAACCCCCGCTACCTGGCGGTGGCCGATGTAAACGGCGACGGCAAGCCCGACGCCCTTACGGCTAATGCCTACACCAACACGGCCGGGGTGCTGCTGGGCACGGGCACCGGCACGTTTGGGGCCGCCACAACTTTTGCTACTGGCGGCAGCCAGCCCGGCGGCATCGCGGTGGCCGACGTAAACGGCGACAGCAAGCCCGACCTGCTCTTGTCAAACTATGCCAGCAACACGGTCGGGGTACTGCTGGGCACGGGCACGGGCAGCTTTGGGGCCGCCACTACCTACAGCACCGGGGCGGGCAGTGCTCCACAAGGCATCGCGGTGGCCGATGTGAACGGCGATGGCAGGCCCGACCTGCTCACGGCTAACTCCGGCACCGACGCGGTGGGGATACTGCTTGGTACCGGCACGGGTGCCTTCGGGACCCCCACCACCTACAGCACCGGCGTCAATACCCGCCCTCGCACCATTGCGGTGGCCGATGTAAGCGGCGATGGCACCCTGGACCTGCTCCTGGCCAACTCTACCAACACGGCGGTGGTGCTGCTGGGCAACGGCAACGGCACTTTCAGGGCTAATACTACTTACTTTTTGGGGCCCAACAACCAGCCCCAACCCGTTGACATTGCGGCGGCTGACGTGAACGGCGACGGGCTGCCCGACTTGCTTACGGCTAATACCGGCAGCACGCTCACCGTGTTTCTGGGCACGGGCGCGGGCGCGTTTGGGGCGGCTACCAGCATCAGCAGCCCAGGCGGTGGGCCGTTTGCCCTGGCCGTGGCCGACGTGAACGGCGACGGCCGGCCCGACCTGCTCACTGCCTACACGAACGGCAACGCGGCCGGGCTGCTGCTGAACACGACGGGCCTGGCATCCACGCTGCTCGCCGTCAGCCCGGCCAGCCGGGCGGTGGGCACGAGCGTAACCCTCACGGGCACCAACCTGACGGGCACCACGGCGGTGAGCTTCAACGGCACCCCGGCCACCACGTTTGCCGTGGTCAATGGCACCAGCATCACGGCTACCGTGCCGGTGGGCGCCACCAGCGGCCCCGTAACCGTGACCACGCCCAGCGGCACCACCAATGGGGTACCGTTTGTGGTGGCCAACCCCGATTTGGTCATCAACACCGCTGGCCAGCTTATTCCGGCCGGCACCTACAACTCGATTACCATTAACAGTCCCGGCACGGGCACGCTGGCTGGCCCCGTGACGGTGGACGCGAGCGTGCTGGTGAACAGCGACGCAACGCTCAACGATGGCTGCTTTGTCATCAACGGGGCGGGCAGCTTTACGCTGGCGACATACGGCACGCTGGGCATTTGTGCGGCGCAGGGCATCAGCCGCAGCGGCGCTACGGGCACGGTGCAAACCACGGGCACCCGCTCATTCAGCCCCGATGCCAACTACGTGTACAACGGCACCACCGCCCAAAGCACCGGCTTGGGCCTGCCCGCCCAGGTGCGCAGCCTGAGCACCTTCAACCCCGCCCCCCTAACCCTGAGCGCCCCGCTCAGCGTGGCCCAAACACTGACCGTGGGCGCGGCCGGCAACCTCGTAACGGCTGGCAACGCCCTGACGCTGCTCAGCGACTTTGGCGGCACGGCCCTAGTCGTGAACAGCGGCACCGGCGTGGTGAGCGGCCCGGCTACGGTGCAGCGCGCCATCTACCCCAGCCCAAACAGCGGCATCGGCTACCGCCACTACAGCGCGCCCGTGCGCAATTCGACCGTGGCCGACCTGGTTCCCACGGCCACGATAGGCAGTATCAGTGTCGTTATCACCTTCGCGCCCGTGCTCAACCCGGTGTATAACACCTCGCTCACGCCCACGGCCGAAACGCCCTTCCCCAACGTGTATGGCTACGACGAGCGCCGGGTGCTGCTGACCAACAACCTGCCGGGCTTCGACAAAGGCTTTTTCTCGCCCACCAGCCTCACCGACCCGCTGGTACCGGGCCGGGGCTACGCCGTGAACATCGCGGCCAATCAGCTGGTCGATTTTGTGGGTACGCTCACCAACGGCGACTTGCCGGTGAGCCTCACCAGCACCCGCGCCACCAATACCGATGGTGGCTGGCAGCTGCTGGGCAACCCCTACCCCGCCCCGCTCAGCTACGCCCGCGTAGACCCCGCCGACCGCGCCGGGCTGGAGGCCGCCATTTACGTCTATAGCAGCACCAGCCAGTACCAGGGCCGCTACCGCAGCTACGTCAACGGCATCGGCGACCCCGTACTGCCCGTGGGCCAGGGCTTCTTTGCCCGCGTAGCTCAGGGCCAGACCAGCGCCACGCTCACCTTCCGCAACAGCCAGCGCCTGACCGCGCCCACCAGCCCCAATTTCCTGCGCCCCGCCGCCGACCCGCGCCCGCAGGTGCAGCTGGAGCTGGCTGGGGCCAGCCTCAGCGACACCTTCACCGCCTACGCCGAAACCGGCACGACGCCCGCCTTCGATGCCGATTTTGACGCCGCCAAGCTGCCTAATCCCACCGGCCTCAACCTGAGCAGCACTGGGCTGGCCAGCGGCGAAAACCTTTCGATTGATGCCCGCCCCGCTTTCACGGCCGCCACCGTGCTACCGCTGACGGTGGGCGTACCTACCGCCGGCTCTTACTCGATTACGGCGGCCGACGTGGCCAACCTGCCCGCCGGCCTCGACGCCTACCTGGCCGATGCCCAAACCGGCCAGCTTACCAAGCTCAGCCTGGGCGCCAGCTACACTTTCAGCGTCTCGCCTACCCAGGCGGCAGCGCTACTCACCGGTCGTTTTAGCCTGCTTTTCCGCCCCGCCACGGCGCTGGCTACGGTGCCCGGCCTCACCGCCGACGTAGTGGGTGTGTACCCCAATCCGGCCCACGAGCGCTTTACCGTGGTGCTGCCCGGCCTGGCCCAGGCCACCACCGTGCAGGCCGAGTTGCTCAACGGCCTCGGCCAGGTGGTGCGCCACCAGGCGGTAGCCCTGCCGCCCGCCGGCATCCAGTTCACCCTCGATGCGGCCGGCCTGGCCACCGGCGTCTACACCCTGCGCCTGCAAGCCGGCGCCGCCACCCTGGCCAAGCGCGTGGTGGTGCAGTAGGCGAGGTTGCCGCTGGCCCCCCAAAACGCAAAGCCACCCCGGCCGCACAGCGGCCGGGGTGGCTTTGCGTTTTGGGGGGCGCGGCACGCGGCGAACCCTGGCAGGCGAACCAGAAAGACAAGCCGAACGGCAGTATATATATGCCAATAATAATATGGATTCTACGTGCGTCCTTTGCTAGCCGCCCGGCTGGGTAGCGCCCCTTTCCTTCCCCTTCAACCAGTATTTTATGACGAATCTTTCTCTTTTAGTGCCAGCCCGCGGGCGCTGGCTGCTGGCCTTGCCGCTGGCCGTGCTGCTGGCCCGCCCCGCCCAGGCGCAACTCGCCACCTATGGCCCGCCCACCGACTATAGCACCGGGGCCGGCAGCCGCCCTTGGCACGTAGCCGTAGCTGATGTGAACGGCGACGGCAAGCCCGACCTGATTACGGCAAACGGGGACACCCATACGGTGGGCGTGCTGCTGGGCAATGGCAATGGCACATTTCAGCCGATGGTGGCGTACAGCGCCGGGGCCAACAATTCCATCCGCAAGGTGGCCGTGGCCGACGTGAACGCCGATGGCAAGCCCGATGTCCTCACGGCCAATAGCTTTACCAATACGGTGGGGGTACTGCTGGGCAATGGCAATGGCACGTTCCGCCCCGTGGTAACGTACAGCAGCGGCGGCTTCGGCGACCCGTTCGACCTGGTGGCGGCGGATGTGAACGGCGACGGCAAGCTCGATGTCCTCACGGCCAACTACAACACCAGCTCGGCGGGCGTGCTGCTGGGCAACGGCGATGGCACCTTTCAGGCGGTCGCTACCTACCCTACGCAGGGCGCCAACCCAACTGGCATTGCCGCAGGGGACATAAATAGCGATGGCAAACTCGATATTGTCACGACCAATACGTACGTCGGCGGCCTCTTTGCACCTACTGCAGGCATCCTTTTAGGCAACGGTAATGGCACGTTTCAGAGCCCTACTACCGTCCGCCTAAACAGTACCATGTCTCCCATCCTTGTTGACCTCAATGGCGATGGCAACACCGACGCCCTGGCGGGTGGCAAGGTGCTGATGGGCAACGGCAGCAGCCTTTTCAGGACCCCCATCAACTCGCCCAATAATTCGAATTTTATTGATGTGAATGGCGATGGCCGGCTCGATATCATTTCGACTAGCACCATCACCTTGGGCAACGGCGACGGTACCTTCGAATACGGGACGTATTATGGCACCTACCAGACGCCGGCGCCCTACAACACCGGCGGCTACGTCTACTACGTGGCCGTGGCCGACGTGAGCGGCGACGGCAAGCCCGACATCATCGCCGTTCATAATAATGACGAAGAGGTGACGGTGGTGTTGAACACCACTACCTACGCCCCCGACCTGGTCGTGAACTACACCACGCCCATCGCGGTGGGCCGCTACAACAGCATCACCGTCAACGGCCCCGGCGTGGTCGGGCTCGCTGGCCCCGTCACGGTGAACGGTGCGTTCACCATTGGCGACGGGGCTACGCTCAGCGATGGCTGCTTCGTAATTGATGGACCGGGTAGCTTCACGCTGGCGGTGGGCGGTAAGCTGCAGCTTTGCGCGGCGCAGGGCATCGGGGCCAGCGGCGCCACCGGCGCGGTGCAGGTGGCGGGCCCGCGCTCGTTCTCGACCGATGCCAGCTACACCTACCTGGGCAACTCCACGCGCACCAACAATACCTCCCGCCCCCAAAGCACGGGCGATGGCCTGCCCGGCCGGGTCCGCACGCTTACTTCCCTCAGCGCCGCCGCCGTGACCCTGACGGCCCCCACCAGCATTGCGCAAACGCTAGTATTGGCGAGCGGCAACCTGCTGCTCAATGGCCAGAATCTGACGCTACTCAGCAGCGCCACCGGCACGGCCCAGCTGGTGCGCGGCTCCGGCGGTGGCCGGGTGGTGGGGCCAGCCACGGTGCAGCGCTACCTCGACCCCAGCAAAAACAGCGGCCTCGGCTACCGCCACCTCAGCTCGCCGGTAGCCAGCACCACCGTGGCCGACCTGGCCACGCCGGGCTTTGCCCCCGTTGTAAACCCGGCTTACAACACGGCCGCCGACCCGGCCAGCGTGGTGCCGTTTCCCACGGTGTTTGGCTATGACCAGGCGCTGGTAAACCGCCTCAACACCAGCCCGGCCTTCGACAAAGGCTTTTTCTCGCCGGCTTCGCCCGCCGACCCGCTCATACCCGGCCGGGGCTACGCCGTGCAAATCGGGGCCGGGCAGGTGGTTGATTTCGTGGGTGAGCTCACCCAGGACCCCGTGCGGGTGAGCGTGGCCCGCAACGCGGCCGGCACGCTCAATGACAACGCGGCCGGCTGGCAGCTTTTGGGTAATCCCTACCCGTATCCGCTGGATTTTTCCCGCGTATCCAGCAGCACTTTTCCGGGCTTTGGGGCGGCCGTGTACGTGCAGGAAAGCAGTGGCCCCTATGCTGGCGCCTACCGCACGTTTGTCAATGGCATTGGCAGCAGGCCATTCATTGCCATCGGCCAGGGCTTTTTTATGCGCCTCAATACCCCCGGCACTACGGCCACGTTTGATTTCAGCGCTGTGCCGGCCGTCAGGACCTATGCCAACCAAGTGCCACTCTACCGCACTAGTACCGACCCGCGCCCGCAGGTGCAGCTGGCGCTAACCGGGGCCGGCCTCAGCGACACCTTCACCGCCTACGCTGAGACCGGCGCCACGCCTGCCTTTGATGCCGATTTTGACGCCGCCAAGCTGCCCAACCCCACCGGCCTCAACCTGAACAGCACGGCTACCACCGGCGAGAGCCTCGCCATTGAGGGCCGCCCCGCCTTCACGGCCGCTACCGTGCTGCCGCTGGCCGTGGGCGTACCCGCCGCCGGCTCTTACGCTATCAGCGCCGCGCTCGCCAACCTGCCCGCCGGCCTCGACGCCTACCTCGCCGACGACCTTACGGGCCAGACCCTGAAGCTGAGCGCTGGCGCCAGCTACACCTTCAGCGCCACGGCCGCGCAGGCCGCCACGGCCATTACGGGCCGCTTTCGCCTGCTTTTCCGCCCCACCACGGCCCTGGCTACGGTGCCCGGCCTCACCGCCGACGTAGTGGGTGTGTACCCCAATCCGGCCCACGAGCGCTTTACCGTGGTGCTGCCCGGCCTGGCCCAGGCCACCACCGTGCAGGCCGAGCTGCTCAACGGCCTCGGCCAGGTGGTGCGCCACCAGGCGGTAGCCCTGCCGCCCGCCGGCACCCAGTTCACCCTCGATGCGGCCGGCCTGGCCACCGGCGTGTACACCCTACGCCTGCAAGCCGGAGCTACTACCCTGGCCAAGCGCGTGGTAGTGCAATAGCCGGCCCCGGCCACCAGCCCGAAGGTGCCCCGGCGGCCGGGGCACCTTCGGGCTGGGCCCGCAGCTAGGCTGGACCGGTAGCAGCCAGGCAGTAACCAACCGCCAAAAAAGCCAGCATAACCTGGGCTATACGCCCGTTTCCTACGCGCGGCCCGGCCGGGCCGCGTGTTTTCCCTTCCCCTTCAACCCAGTACCTTATGACAAATTTTTCTTCATTTTGGGCCGCTCGGCGGCTCGCGCTGCTGGCCTTGCCGCTGGCCGGGCTGCTGGCCCGCCCCGCCCAGGCGCAGGTGGCGCTCAGCTTCGCGGCGCCGGTTACGTACAACGCCGGCAACCCCAGCTTTGCCCAGGATGTGGTGGTGGCCGATGTCAATACGGATGGCCTACCCGACTTAGTCTCGCTCAATTTCAACACCAGCAACACGGTGGGGGTGCTGCTGGGTACCGGGGCCGGCACGTTCGGAGCCGCGACTTTTTACAGCCCCGGGGCCAACAGCAGCCCCCGCGGCGTGACGGTGGCCGACGTGAACAACGACGGCCTGCCCGACCTCGTGACGGCCAATAACAGCAGCAACACGCTGGGTGTACTGCTAGGCAAAAGCGCCGCCAGCGGCGGCGGCTTCCAGCCCGCGCAGCAGTACGCCACCGAGCCCCAGACCCAGTACCCCAGCCGGCCCTACAGCGTGGCCGTGGCCGACCTGAACGGCGACGGCCTGCCCGACCTGGTGGCGGCCAACTTTGGCACCAACACGCTGGGCGTGCTGCTGGGCAAGAGCGCCGCCAGCGGCGGCGGCTTCGAGCCCGTCCAAATTTACCCAACCAGCACAGGGGGCTCGCTGCCGCGCGATGTGAAGGTGGCCGACGTGAACGGCGACGGGGTACCCGACCTCATCACGGCCCTCTCGAATACCGGCGATATCGGCGTGCTGCTGGGCAAGAGCGCGGCCAGCGGCGGCGGCTTCCAGCCCGTGCAAACCTATAGCCTGGGGCGCGGCGATGCCTACCCCTACAGCGTGGTGGTGGCCGACATCAACGCCGATGGCCTGCCCGACCTGGTGGCGCCCCTCACCAACTACAACGCAGTAGGCGTGCTGCTGGGCAAAAGCGCGGCCAACGGCGGCGGCTTTCAGCCCGTGCAAACGTATTCTACCATCAACCAGCAGCTGGTCGATGTGGCGGTGGGCGACCTCAATAGCGATGGTGTGCTTGACATTGTAACCGGCTCGCGAACCAACTCGAGTGTCGGGATGGGCGTGCTGCTGGGCAAGAGCGCGGCCAGCGGCGGTGGTTTTCAGACCATCAATTTCATCGCGCCCGGCGGCGGCCGCGTGCAGGTGGCCGACGTGAGTGGCGACGGGCGGCCCGACCTCGTGACGGGCAGCGTAGCGGTGCAGCTCAACACCACGGGCGCGCCCGTACTTGACTTCCGCGCGCGCACCGAGGGGCCGATAGGGGCCACCCTCACGCTCACGGGCCGAAATCTGGACCGGGTTACGAGCGTCAGTTTCAATGGCACGGCGGCCACGTTTACCATTGTAAATGCCTCAACCATCACCACAACCGTGCCCGTGGGGGCCACTACCGGCCCCCTAACCGTGACCTCGCCCGCGCCATATGGCACCAGCAACGCGATTGCGTTTTCGATAGTCGTGCCGCCCACCGCGCTCACCGGCACGGTCCTCAACCTGACCACCACCAGCGCCTTTTTGCGAGGCAGCGTGAGTGATAACGGCGGGGCGGCCACCCTCGTGGAAAGCGGCCTGGTGTACGTGCGGGGCACTGGCTTGCCCACCCTCGCCGATATAGTAGCGACTCGGATTACGGCTGGCAGTAACGCTTTTTCGACTACCGCTACTGGCTTGCTGCCGGGCACTACCTACACCGTGCGGTCCTACGGCATCAATAGCGCCGGCCTGAGCTACGGCAATCCCGTCAGCTTTACCACGCTCACCCCCACCAGCGTCGTGTCCATTACCCGGGCCGACCCCAACCCCAGCAAAGTCAACTACGGCCTCTTACGCTTCACCGTAACGTTTGCCGCCCCCGTTACCGGCGTTAACAAAGATAACTTTGGAGTCACTACCTCGAGCAACGTGAGCTACGCCGAGGTCTCGAGCGTGAGCGGCGCGGGCACCACGTACACCGTGACTGTGGCTGTCAGCTACAATATAGGCACCGGCACCCTGGGCCTGAACCTGAAGAGCACCACCGCCATCGTCCCTAGCGTCACCAACCCGCTGCCCTTCGTGGGCGAGGCATATACGCTCGACAGCGCGCCCCCCACGGCTACGCTCAGCAGTGCGGCCGGCAGTGCCACCAGCACGGCCCCCATTCCGTTCACGGTTACCTTCTCGGAGCCCGTTTCGGGCCTCACGGCGAGCAGCCTGAGCGTGAGCAACGGCACCGTTACCACGGCCCTTACCAGCGTGGGCAACGCCTACAGCTTCGGCGTGACGCCCACGGCCAGCGGCCCCGTAACGGTGAGCGTACCCGCCAACGCGGCCCAGGACGCGGCCGGCAACGGCAGCGCAGCGGCTGCCCCTCTTAGCGTAGCCTACACCCCACTCACAACGGCCCCCTCGGTGACGCTGCTGAGCCCGGCCGCCGGGCCGGTGGGCACCAGCGTCACGATTTCGGGCACCAACCTGAGTGGGGCCACGGCCGTCAGCTTCAACGGTACGGCCGCCAGCTCGTTTGTGGTCAACTCCCCTACCAGCCTCACGGCCGTGGTGGCAGCGGGCACCACCACGGGCCCGGTGCGCGTGACCACGCCCGGCGGCTCGGCTAGCTCGGCCATCCCCTTCGTAGTGCGCGCGGCCCCCATTACGGTGGCCGATGCGTACACCACGCCAGCTGGCGTAGCGCTCACGGGCAACGTGCTGACCAACGACCTGGGCAGCGACCTGCGCGCCATTCTCATCACGCGGCCCGCGCACGGCACGCTGGCGCTCAACCCCGATGGCTCGTTCAGCTACCAGCCCACTACCGGCTATGTGGGCCCCGACAGCTTCCTGTACTACGCCTGCAACGTGGGCACGGCCCTGGTTTGCGGCGACCCCGCCACGGTGAGTCTCTCCGTGGTGGGGAGCACGGCCCCCATTACGGTGGCCGATGCGTACACCACGCCAGCTGGCGTAGCGCTCACAGGCAACGTGCTGACCAACGACCTGGGCAGCGACCTGCGCGCCATTCTCATCACGCGGCCCGCGCATGGCACGCTGGCGCTCAACCCCGACGGCTCGTTCAACTACCAGCCCGCTGCCGGCTATGTGGGGTCCGACAGCTTCCTGTACTACGCCTGCAACGTGGGCGCGGCCCTGATTTGCGGCGACCCCGCCACGGTGAGCATCACCGTGGCCCCGGCCCCCAATACGCGCGTAGCAGCCACCCCGAGCGGTGCTGCCCCCGCGCCAGCCGCCTTCGCCACACCCGCTACGGCTAAGCCGGTAGCCACGGCCACCCGTGGCGCAGCCGCTGCGGCCGAAGCGACGCCCGCCCTGGCACTCACGGGCTACCCCAACCCCTTCGGCGACGAGCTTCAACTCAGCTTCTCGCTGCCCACCGCCCAGGCCTACACCCTGGCTCTGTACGACGCCCAGGGCCGCCTGGTGCAGCAGCTGGCCCGCGGCCAGGCCGCAGTTGGCCAGGCACAGCAACTGACGGTGCCCACCCGCTCCTACGCCGCTGGCCTCTACCTGCTGCGCCTGAGCACCGCCACTGGCACGCAATTGCTCAAGCTCATCAAGCAATAAGCCACTGCACAATGGGTGGCGGGTAGCCCCGCCACCCGTTTACTCAAAGCTCCCCGGCCGCCCCGCGACCGGGGAGCTTTTGCGTTTCGGCCAGCGCTGTCGCAGGGGCTGGGCCGGGTACCACCGGGGCTGGTTGAGCCCAAAGCCAAAGAAGCTACCGAAATAGGTACTGGAAACCAGAGCGGTTTCGGGATTATTGAACGGTGTAGAGACGCAATATTTTGCGTCTGGCGTCAGGATGCAGTACTTCAGCAACGACAGACGCAAAATATTGCGTCTCTACGCTCACCATAGTATGTACATCAATCCCGAAACCACTCTAGCTGCCGCTTCCGGCCAGCCAGTGGCAGAGACACACCCGCCACAAACCAACCTGTAACTGCCCGCCCGGTAGCACCCCGGCGAGGCAGGCCCGCCGACGGGTGCGCGGCATCAGGTAGTGCAATACGCTAAGTAAAGTATATTTAATAGTAAAATAAGTACTATATAAATAGCTGCCGGGAGTAGCTTTGCTCATGCATTTTGCATCCTCACTTACTTCCCTTTTTTAGTACTGCTATGAATCACTCTTATTCTTCTTTGCTGCAGCGCGGCGCCCAGCGCGGGCTGCTGCTGCTGGGGCTGGCCGGGCTGCTGCCAGTAGCCCAGGCCCAGGTCAGTTTCAGTGCCCCTGCTACCTACACTACCAGAGGGTTTGACCAAGGCATCGTAACGGCCGACTTCAACGGGGATGGCCGGCCCGACTTGGCTACGGCCAGTTCGGGTAATAATGCCGTGAGTGTACTGCTGCAATCGAGTACTATCGCGGGTACTTTTTCCGCGAGTACTAACTATGGCAGCGGCGGTAGCTTTAACCCTGTCCTGGCCGTGGGCGACCTCAACGGGGATGGCCGCCCCGACCTGGCCACGATAAACCAATCATCGAACACAGTAGGCGTACTGCTCAACTCGGCTACTACCCCCGGCACCTTCGCGGCCGCGGTCACGTATGGCACGGCAGGTAACGATGGGCGAGGCATTGCCATCGCTGATATGAACGGCGATGGCCGGCTCGACTTGGTGATAGCTAATGGCACCACGGTTGGCATCCTGCTTAACTCGGCTACTACGCCCGGCACCTTTGGCACAGCTGCGACCTACTCGGGGGGCGGCGCAACCCTCGACGAGCTGCTGGTGGGTGACCTCAACGGCGACGGCCGCCCCGATGTGGTGGTGGGCAGCCGCACGGCAACTACCGTAAACGTGCTGCTCAACTCGGCTACCACGCCGGGCACCCTGGGCACCGCCAGCCCCTATACGGTGGGCAACTCTGGCTACCTGCGCGGCGTGGCGCTGGGCGACCTCAATAATGATGGCCGGCTCGACATTGCGGTATCTAATTACAACGACCGCACGATTAGCGTACTGCTCAACTCGGCTACTGCGCCGGGCACCTTTCTCCCTACAACCAACTATGCCACCGGCAGCACGCAGGGCCCCGTAGGCGTGACTATCGGGGACCTGGATGGCGATGGCCGGGCCGATATTGTGGCTAGCAATTATAACATGAATAGCGGCACCACCATTAGCATACTGGTTAATTCGGCTACTACGCCCGGTACTTTCTCCGGCACGCCCACCGTACTTACTACGGGTGGTTCCGGCCCTATTCACGCGGTTATCCGCGACCTGAATGCTGATAGCCGCCCTGACCTGGCGGTGAGCAACTTTATTAGTAACAACGTGGGCGTGCTGCTGAACACAACCGTGTTTGCCGCCCCCACCATCACGACTATCAGCCCCACGAGCGGGCCGGTGGGCACGAGCGTCACGCTCACGGGTACCAACCTGAGCAGCGCCACGGGCGTGAGCTTCAACGGCACGGCGGCCACCACCTTTACCATCGTCAGTGCCACTACCATCACGACTACCGTGCCCACCGGGGCCACCAGCGGCAACGTGACCGTGACTACGGGCGGCGGCACCAGCAACGGGGTTGCCTTTGCGGTAGCCGTGGCGCCCACCGTGACCACGGCCGCGGCCAGCAGCATCATGGCCACCAGCGCCGTGCTGGGCGGCGCCGTAACGGCCGACGGTAACGCGACCGTAACCGACCGCGGCGTGGTGTACAGCAGTACCAATGCCACGCCCACCATCGGCGGCGCCGGGGTCATCAAGGATGCCAATGGCTCGGGCTCGGGTACTTATTCCAAAGCCATTTCGGGCCTGACGCCCGCCACCACCTACTACGTGCGGGCCTACGCCACCAATTTGGTAGGCACCAGCTACGGCAGTGTAGCTAGCTTCACTACGCTGGTGCCCACTACGGTGGCGCCCGTGCTCACGGCCCCCGCCAACAACAGCACTACCGCCAATAGCCGGCCCACCTACGCGGGCACGGCCCCGGCCGGTAGCACCGTTACGGTATTCGTGAACGGTACCAGTGTCGGCACTACCACGGCCACGGGCGGCAGCTTCAGCCTGGTGCAGCCCACGGCCCTGCCCGATGGCTCCTACTCTGTGTACGCCACGGCCCAGGCCAGCGGCCAGCTTGTGAGCGCCGCTAGCAATACCAACACGTTCACGGTGGCCGCTGCCCCCACTCTCACGGCGTTTAGCCCAGCCACGGGTCCGGTGGGCACGAGCGTGACGATTACGGGCACCAACCTGACGGGGGCCACGGCGGTGCGCTTCAACGGCACGGCCGCCAGCTCGTTCGTGGTCAACTCGGCTACCAGCATTACGGCTGTCGTGGCGGCGGGCACTACCACCGGCCTCGTGAGCGTGACCACGCCCAATGGCACGGCTACTTCGGCCACGCCCTTCGTAGTGCGCGTAGCGCCCACTACCGTGGCCGATGCGTACACTACGCCCCAAAACGTGACGCTGACGGGCAACGTACTCGCCAACGACCTTGGCACCAACCCGGTGGCCATCCTCATCAATCACCCCGCCAACGGCACGCTCGTGCTCAACCCCAACGGCTCGTTTACCTACCGGCCTAATGCGGGCTACACCGGTCCGGACAGCTTCACGTACTACGCCTGCGACCCGGCTATGCCCCTGCTCTGCGGCAACCCGGCCACCGTCAGCATCACCGTCACGCGCGTGGCCCCGATTACGGTGGCTGACGCTTACACCACGCCAGCTGGCGTAACGCTCACGGGCAACGTGCTCACCAATGACATTGGCACCAACCCCCGCGCTATCCTCATCACCCGCACAACGAATGGTACGCTGGTATTAAACCCTGACGGGACGTTCTCGTACCGGCCCAACGCCGGCTTCACGGGTTTGGATAGCTTCACGTACTATGCCTGCGACCCGGCTATGCCGCTACTCTGTGGCAACCCGGCTACCGTTAGCATCACCGTCACCCGCGTGGCCCCCATTACAGTGGCTGACGCCTACTCGACCCCGGCCGGCGTAACGCTGACGGGCAACGTGCTGAGCAATGATTTGGGCACGAATCCCCGCGCCATTCTTATCAACCGGCCCGCCAACGGCACGCTCGTGCTCAACCCCGACGGCTCATTCCGCTACACGCCTAATGCCGGCTTTTCGGGGGCTGACAGCTTCACCTACTACGCCTGCGACCCAGCCATGCCCCTGCTCTGCGGCAACCCCGCTACGGTGAGCATCACGGTGCTGCGCATCGCCCCGGTTACGGTAGCCGACGCCTACACCACGCCCCAGAATACGACGCTCACGGGCAACGTACTGGCCAACGACCTGGGTACCAACCCCCGTGCCATTCTCATCAACCGCCCCCTACGCGGTACGCTGGCGCTCAATCCTGACGGCTCCTTTAGCTACCGGCCTAATGCCGGCTTTACGGGCCCCGACAGCTTTACCTACTACGCCTGCGACCCCAACCTGCCGCTGCTGTGCGGCAACCCCGCCACCGTCAGCATCACCGTGACCCCGGCCACCAACACGCGTACCGCCGCCCAGCCCGCCGCTACGGCTGCCAAGCCTGCCGCCCTCACCGGGGCCGTTTTGGGCTCGGAGCTAGCCCTCACCGGCAGCCCAAATCCCTTCTCGGAGCAGCTGCGCCTCTCCTTTGCCTTGCCCACCGCCCAGGCCTACACCCTGGCCCTGTACGATGCCCAGGGACGCCTGGTGCAGCAGCTGGCCGGCGGCCAGGCTGAGGCTGGCCAGGCCCAGCAGCTAGAGGTGCCTACCCAGGCCTATGCCACGGGCCTCTACTTCGTGCGCCTCACCACGGCCGCCGGCACCCAGCTCCTCAAGCTTATCAAGCAATAAGGGGCGGCGGGGCAGCAGGCTTGCCTTCGCACTACACCAAGCGTCAACGAGCGCCGGCCAGCTGGCCGGCGCTCGTTTTTATTTAGCAGCAAGCAATGGCGCGGCCGGCAGCGCAGATAAGCAGCGCCGTAACCTGGATAAAACCCAGTTATTAGTAGGATAAGTCATATATATTACCCACACTTTAGTAGCTTTGGGCCTACCTATTACCCCTCACCTTCCCCACTTTATTTCTTACCTGTTTATGAAACACACTTATGCTACTTTGCTGCCGCGCTGGGTACCCCGCCCGCTGGCGGCGCTGGGGCTGCTGCTGGCCACCGCCGGCGCGGTCCAGGCCCAGAGCCCTACTTTCGCTCCCGTAGTCACTTCTACCAGCGGTATAGCACCTTATAGCCTGGCCCAGCAGCCTGCTTTAGGAGCAGACCCCGCGCGGCCGGGCCATACCAAGCCTAATCTGGCTTCTAGCCACCTAGCGGCGCACAGTACTGCCCGCCCTGCTGCCACCCAACGCCTGGCCACTGCATGGACTAAGATGGCTGCTATGTCACAGGGGCGAGCAGAACCTGGTGCCACGGCCCACCCCAACGGCAACATCTATGTGTGGGGTGGCAGATTTTCAAATGTATTTGATGATGTCTTAGCTTCGGCCGAAGCGTACACGCCCGCGACCAATATGTGGGCTCCCATTGCCAGCCTGCCCATGGCCGTGGCTGGCCCAGCCGCGGCCATGGGCACCGATGGCAGTATCTACTCCTTTGGGGGACGTGTCTCCAGACGTACCGCTACTAACTATTACATTAGCAATAGTTACAAATACAACGTCGCCACCAACACGTGGGCTGCTATTGCGCCGCTGCCGGTAGCCCGCGGGAATGCCCAGGCGCTGACTGCTCCCGATGGCCGGATATTCGTGTTTGGCGGTTGGGATAGAGCCCCGCTCGTGGGTACAGAGGTGCAGATTTATAATCCAGCTACCAATACCTGGAGCACAGGCGCCCCTATGCCAGTTGGGTTAGTTGGCAGCGCTGCTGGGGTCGATGCGGACGGGCTCATGCACGTATATGGTGGCACTACCAATGGTACTAATGGCACTTATCCACCTGCTACGGCCCACCTCGTCTACAACGTAATCACCAACAGCTGGGCTACGGCCCCGGCTACGCCCACCCCCGCGCGCACCTATGCTACTGGCCTTGCTGGCCCCGATGGCAACCTCTATTTATGCGGGGGCAACGATAATTCTGCAGTTGGTACAGGGGGCACTTATTATAGCCAAGTAGATTCGTACAACCCCACCACGGCTACCTGGAGCAGTGAACCGGCCCTGCCAGTGGCCCTTACTGCGGCCGCCTCTGCCGCCACCGGCGGCTACCTCTACGTGGTAGGGGGCTTTACCGGCGCCCCCCAAAGCGCACTGTACCGGGCAGCGGTTGTGACGACGCCCAGCCTCATCAGCCTCACCAGCCTCAGCCCCACGAGCGGGCCAGTGGGCACGAGCATAACGCTGACGGGCACCAACCTAACGGGGGCCACGGCCGTCAGCTTTAACGGCACGGCGGCCACCACGTTTGCTGTGGTCAATGCCACTACCATCACGGCCACCATACCCACTGGAGCCATCACCGGCCCCGTGACTGTGACCACGCCTAGCGGCACGGCTACCTCCAGCACCAGCTTTGTGGTGGTGCGCGTGGCCCCCACCACCGTGGCCGATAGCTACTCGACCCCGGCTGATATCACCCTCACGGGCAACGTACTCACCAATGACCTGGGCACCAACCCCCGCGCCATTCTCATCCTCTACCCCA
>Ga0265780_10004759_pt1 | contig 17384 bp, 12 predicted proteins | sample P1T30metagenome_FD_192432 | JGI IMG/M metagenome (GOLD analysis project Ga0265780, IMG submission 192432) | Plant litter microbial communities from East Loma Ridge, Irvine, California - P1 T30 | ecosystem: Environmental > Terrestrial > Plant litter > Unclassified | place: USA: California...
CCAGCCGCCGACGTTGTACACCTCGCCCAGTTGCCCGGCTTCCAGCACGCGGCGGATGGCCGAGCAGTGGTCCTTCACGTACAGCCAGTCGCGGATCTGCTGGCCGTCGCCGTAGATCGGCAGCGGTTTGCCGGCCAGCGCATTGTGGATGCACAGCGGGATCAGCTTTTCCGGGAAGTGGTAGGGACCGTAGTTGTTCGAGCAGTTCGTGGTCAGGACCGGCAGGCCATAGGTGTGGTGGTAGGCGCGCACCAGGTGGTCGCTGGCGGCCTTGCTCGCCGAGTACGGGCTGTTCGGTTCGTAACGGTTGGTTTCGCGGAAGGCCGGGTCGTCCTTGCCCAGCGAACCGTAGACTTCATCGGTCGACACGTGCAGGAAGCGGAAATCGGCTTTTTCCTGTTCCGGCAGTGCGCTCCAATAGGCGCGCACGGCTTCGAGCAGGTGGAAGGTACCGACGATGTTGGTCTGGATGAAATCTTCCGGGCCGTGGATGCTGCGGTCGACGTGGCTTTCCGCGGCAAAGTTCACGACTGCGCGCGGCTTGTGCTCCTTGAGCAGCTTGCTGACCAGGTCAAAGTCGCCGATGTCGCCCTTGACGAACTTGTGTTTCGGATTGTCCTGCAGGCTGACCAGGTTTTCCAGGTTGCCGGCGTAGGTCAGCTTGTCGAGGTTGATGACGGGTTCGTCGGATGCCGTGAACCAGTCGAGGACAAAATTACTACCGATAAAGCCGGCGCTGCCGGTGGTCAAAATCATATCTGCTCCAATTGAGTGCAACCAGGCGATGCAGAGGATTAGAACGCTCTGGAAAGCAATAATTCTAATCCGAAGCCATCGCGGACTTTTAAAAAATTTTCAATTTTGCATCGAAAAATGCATTTTTAACCAAACCATTATCGGGCGCTTCAGTACGTGCCGCTCCAGGCAACACCGATCTGGCGCGGCCCCGGCGTTACCGCGAAACTCGACTTCGTCTCGGTACGCTGGGTCTGCCACAACCAGGAGCCGATCGCATAGCCGAGCATGCCGCCCGCCACCACATCCGAGACCCAGTGCTGGCGGTTGGCAGTACGGCCGAGAGAACCAACGGCGGCCACGCCATACAGCCAAGGCGCATCGTATTCCTGTGCAAATGGCGTAACGGCGGCAAACGCCACGGTGGCATGATTCGACGGGAAAGAGGCATTCGAGCGGTCCGAAGTACGGCTCCACTGCCCCTGCCCTTCACTTGGACGGGCGCGCCCGACTACATGCTTGGTGGCCATCGAGAGCGCCGCAGCGCCTGCAATCGATTCCAGCGAAATGATGCCCATATTCTGCATACGCGCATCGCCCAGCAGCACCGCCGCGCCGGCAGCGCTGGCCAGTACTACCGGTGTAGCCTTGCCAACGTTGGCGTAGGCACGAGTGACCCCGGCATCCTGGTGCTTGGCCATCAGGCGATCCACCGGACGGTCAAGCAGCGATCCGGCGAGCACTGCGCCACCGGCGAACAGGCTGCCCTTCGCCCATTGCGGCAAGGTCGGGGTTTTCGATACCGACTGCTCCAAACGCCAGCGGAATTCGGGCCACGGATTACCAAACGGACGCACTGGCGGATTCACCGCCGGCAAATTGCGCTCGTCGGCGCGCTCGGCAAAATTCCCGAGCCCGTCGTAGCTGTCGAGGTCGCGGCGAGGCTGTTCGATCATGTCATACAGGTCGCCCGGGCTGGCGACCATCTGACCAACGTCGCGGGTCCAGGGCGCCAGGCCTACACCGGCCACCGTCTGCGAATCAAAAGGCAGCATGATGTTCAGCGGCACTGACACGAACACGCCCTTGTCATTGTAGGGATTCGTTGGACTGCCCGGACTCGTGATGTCGTGGCCATTGGTTTTGGTATACCACGCACCAATTTCGACACCGGACGGTAAACGGCGCTTGAGCTCGAAACGCACACCTTCGTCGCGCGCCAGGAAACGCCCGGCACGCGCGGTTGCCGTGATGTCGTATGGCAGTCGATAGTGCAGTGCGCCTAATGCGGTAACGGTCTGATAGTCACGCTTGTCGAACCAACCTTTCACGCCACGCTGCTGCAGGGCGTCGGCGGTCAGGTCGGCTGCCCAGCGGCTGTCCTTCGGCAGGTACAACACCTGACCGCCAAAGCCGCGGTACATCTCTTCGTAGAAACCCGCGGACACGCGCGTGTACACACGTTCCGCCGGGCTCTGGTACTTGTTGATCAAGAGCCGGTTCAACTTGAAGCGTCCACCGCGCTTGTAGTCAGCGATGTCCGTGCGCACGTGCGGCAGCAGGCTGTTCGAGGGTTGCGTAACGCCCGAGATGTTTTCGAGCACGTCCAGCTTCATGTCGCCGTTCAAATACAACCCTTCGCCAAGGCGCCGGCTGTACGTCGCCGCGGCCCAGAGTTCGTAGCGCAAGGCACCACTGGGGTCGTTGAAGAAGAACGACACCTTGGGAACGATTCTGAAGCGATTCGCCTCTCGATCCTCGGAACTGACCTGCACCAGATTACCGTCGCGGCCAACCTGCACGCCGAGTGCGCCATCGCCGTCAAGTCCGGCTAGCATCCCGTGCTGATCGTCACTTGTGCGATCTGCTGGGGTCGCATATCTCACCACTACGGTCTGCAGGAAGGCGTCACGGTTTGCCAAACCGGTGAAGTAATCGGTGAGCCGCTGCAAGTCGAGAAACTCATAAGTGGCAATCGGCTGCTCCAGGCGGGTATAGGTCACCTGGATCGAGCGCGTGCCTTCCGGTGCAAACGCCAGGGCTGTGCGGGTGGCGCGGCCGACAGCACGGCCAAGATTCGAGATTCGGTTGTTGGTCAGGTTGAGCTTGAGGCGACTGCCGTCCAGCTCAACGCGCACATTCTTGAAATCCTGCTTGACCAGCGCAGCAACCAGCGCGGCGCCGGCAGCCGGGTTTTCCTGCCATTCGGCTGCCGACACGCGCGGCGGCGCATCTTTTGACTGAAAGGCCACCGGCTCCGCGATCTTAGGAATGAATTCGCGCGCAGCAAACGGTAAACTCAGGTACGCATTGGCGCTGTAGTGATCGCGATGCCACGCAACCTGGGCACCTAGCCAACCCCAGCGGTATTCGACACCGAGCGCAGGGCCGCTGTCACGACGTGCGGCGCCGGTCCGGTCCGCCAACAAATCCTTCTTGTAATCGTTGGCATCGTATTCGGCCACGAAAGCCCAGCCAGGCGTCGACAACGGCCCCCAACGCATGCCTGCGAATATCCCTTTGGGACGCTTGTTGCCGTAGCCGAGACTGGCTTCAAGGTTGCGCGCCTTGCCGAAGCTCTTCGACGCAACGATATATTGCCCCTTGAATAACTCGGTCCCCAGGACATCTGTCGCCCCCACGGAAATCGCCGGCAGCGTATCCGTTTCGTCACGCAGCCGCAGCTTGAAGTCGGCGACCTTGTCCTTGTAGCGGCCATATCCGCTTCCGTATTGAGGATCCGGGTTGCTGAATGCGCCAATTCCGGTGATGGAGACATAACGTCCGGTCACTTGCAGGAACGGGAGCAGCGTGGCGCTCACCCATGTGCTGCCGTAAGGGCTGTCGTAGCTGTAACCCATCGTAAACGTGCTGTCGTACTCGGTCCATGCGCTGGGCATGTTGATGTACCCGGACTGCCCTTGGGTCGACGGTGTAGCAGCAAACACCTGTGCGGCGCCCAAGGCAAGACAACCATACCAAGAACACTTGGCAATTTTTTTTGTAACTATCAGCACGTGCAACTATCCAGCAAAGGCATCGATCGGATCGCATGATGCTGTCGAAACCGGACAGCGAAACCCGCGAGGGACTGCGAGTTTATCATCTGCAACTAGAGGGGGCAAAGTGTTTCCGGCCGTACGCAGCGTGGTAGTCACTTATGCTGGCATCAAACAACATGAAACGAAGCAAGAATGTTTGAAAATAACAAACAACCAATTCTCACCAATTATTAAGGTCTGTTTGATAATACGAAATAAATGCCGAAGCACATTGTAAGGGCAGGTTTGTCAATCAGCTTGTGGTATTTTCCTCCAAATCACTAGAACGCAATTGCGAAAGTTGCAGAGTATTCATACAATGCTGGTTCGCACATATCTAGGATTGCCGTCAATACGTTGCAGCTTCATCATGAACTGACCAACAAGTGGTTGGGGAAAAGATGTGAGTTCCTGTAACGACATCGGCACTCTGCTCCAATCTTGACAGAATACGGCAACTGTGCCGTTACTTGAGACCGGTCCCGTAACCGCCTCCTCCTGGCTGAATCCCAATGAAACCCATAGAATCGATTTTCCTGCCGAAAACTAAATGGTATTGCAATCGCCGTTTTGAAAAGGCTTTGCTTGTTTGTACGGATATCATTTCGATGAGTTTGGCATTTGCGCTCGGAGTAATGATTGCAGCGCCTTTTCACGGTCATTCGATTTTCGCTGGCGAAGCATGGGTGCCTGCCTTAGCTTCGGGCAGCTTGCAAATCTATGTGATCCTGGTTCTTTTGTCGGCCGCTGTTTTTTGGGGCAAGGGCCATTATTCCAAGCGCAAGCCGTTTGCCAATGAAATCAAGGATGTCCTTAAGATCATATTGGCGATTGCAGCGCTGGACATCGCCTTGCTGTTCCTTGGCAAACTTGAGTTCTCCCGCGCTACTGTATTGATCAATTGGACGGTTCTGCCTTTCACCATGGTTGCAGTACGCTGGGTGGCAAAGCGCACGCTGGCTTCCGCAGGTGGTTGGGTACGACCGATGGTGATCGTCGGCTGGGGTGAAAACGCCGTCGAAACAGCATTGGCCTTCAAGGATGAGTCACTGATGGGCTTGAAGCTTGTCGCTTTTTTGGTTCCTGCAGGCAAGGACAAGCTGGTTCATGAGATTAAGGATAAACACGGAAATCTCATTCCATCGATTTCGTTCGGCGAGGATCCGGTCCAAATCCTCAGGCAACTGGGTAATCCGCACGTAGTCCTGGCCCTTGAACAGGGCGGCGTCGATGCCTATCAGGACATGATCCAGCAAATCAGCCGTCATAGCAACGACATGCAACTGGTGCCGGCACTACGTGGTTTGCCCTTGTACGGCATGGAAGCAAACCACTTTTTCGCACACGAAGTACTGATCCTGACGATGCGAAACAATCTGGCGCGTCGTTTGCCGCAACTGATCAAACGCTGCTTTGACTTGGTGGTGTCATTGACGGTGCTGCTGCTGGGATCGCCGGTATTCTTATTCATCGCATTTAAGGTCAGCCAGTCGGGACGCCCGATTTTTTTCGGCCACACCCGTGTCGGACAGCATAATCGTCCATTCAAGTGCTATAAATTCCGCACCATGGCTCCGAACGCCGATAAATTGCTGGCCGATCTGCTCGCCACGAGCGCGGAAGCGCGTGCAGAATGGGAACGTGATTTCAAGCTCAAGAACGACCCTCGTATTACGTTGATCGGCCATTTCTTGCGCAAGACAAGCCTCGATGAGATTCCGCAGTTGTGGAACGTGCTCAAGGGCGACATGAGCCTGGTGGGCCCCCGTCCGGTCGTGACCGCCGAACTCGAGCGTTACGGAAACCAGGTAGATTATTATCTTGAAGCGAAACCCGGTGTGACCGGACTGTGGCAGATCAGTGGCAGGAATGACGTGACGTATGACACACGTGTTTATCTGGATGCTTGGTATGTCAAAAACTGGTCCCTGTTCAACGACATCGTAATCCTGCTCCGTACAGTCAAGGTGATTTTCCGCCGCGATGGCGCCTACTGAACTGTAACGAAGCGAAAGGCTCAAGTGCAGACTTGAGCCTTTTTGCACGCCGCGGATAGTGCTGCGATCTCGCACCAAATCCGCCATCGGTAAAACGCCCCCATCAGAATCAGAAAATCAATATCTCCTGAACGACAGGAGGCTAGGGAAACTCGTGTTACAGAATTTACAGATCTTGAGGGCGATTGCTGCCCTGTTCGTTGTTGTCCACCACTTTTTGCTCGCCAATCGCGACTTTGGCCAAGCAGGTGGCCTTGCCAGCTTCTACCAACTGTCCGAACTTGGCGCCTGTGGGGTCGATCTGTTCTTCTGCATCAGTGGGTTCGTAATGATCAGCTCGATCACAAAAAAGGCAGAATTCTCGGCTCCCGATTTCGCGATCGGACGCACCACCCGGATCTATCCCGCCTATTGGGTGGCCTCGACGATCTTCATTCTGCTGGTTGCGCTCAATCACGTAAAGAAGAGCGGACTTGGCGGCACACTGACTGAAGCTCTTTTTTCGCCCGGCTTCCTACTGTCGAGCTACCTGCTAGTGCCTGCCTATAACCCTGAATCGGGTTACCTGCAGCCGTTTCTTGCCCAAGGATGGACCTTGAGCTACGAATTGTATTTTTATGCCTTGCTCATGGTTGCTGCGTTCGTCGCTAAAGCGAATCCGCTGCGAACCGCCGTGTTGGGCTCGCTCCTCCTTGTCGCCGGAATCGTTATATTCAAGGACAGTGACTACGCAGGCGGCATCTTCGTTTCGAATACGATCGTTCTCGAATTCATGCTGGGTATGCTGGTCTTCCTGCTGGCCAAACGAACCAGACAACTGGGATGGCTCGCTCTCGTCCTCGGCTTCACGCTGATCGCGTTCACAGTTTTCTTCAAAGTGGATAACCGCGTGTTGTACTGGGGCGTGCCTTCCGCGCTGGTTTTATATGGATTCGTCGCACTGGAAGGTGCCTGGACGCCTCAGCAATTCCTGAAATCGCTGGGCGATGCTTCGTATTCGCTGTACTTGACTCATGGCGCCCTGACGTATGTCTACGGCGGACTGCTCAAGCGCGGCTGGTATCCCTCCATCGCGAAGCAGAATCTGGCAGTCATAGCCGGCACCATGCTGGCAATCGTGATTGCCTTCCTGTTTTATCGATTCGTCGAGAAACCGCTGGTGAAGTGGTTTCATCAAAAACGTACGCGGCCGCATGCTGTGACGGCCGTGTAACGCCATCGAAACAGGGGCGGCATTCCTGTAGGGCCCCTGGCTCATACGACTTGGTTTATATCCATCCCAGCAGCGCAGTCGTTGCGAGTACGCCCCTGTCGCTGAAGCGACGCCGCCCATGTGCGAGCATGAACAAAGCGAGATAGACTCGGCGTTTCACGCTGGAAGGGGACCGGAAGATCCGGTCGAAGCTGGCGAGCGAATTCGGCATGTGACCAACTTGGGTTACGATGCGCAGTGCCACATCGACCTGTTTTCGATACCAGCCGTTCCTGATGAGCTCGAGCCGCTTTTCTATCGCGGACACACTCCCACGAGAGCCAATTTCGTTTCCCCCATGCTGTCGGTAGCGCATGTAAGGGCTTTCATCGAAATACCACTTCGCTCCGGTCACGCGGGCCAGCAGGTAGACCAGCCAGTCATGGTAATGCATGGCTTCGGCAATGTCAGAATGCTGGCGGCAGAAATTTTGCAGCGTCAAAAAAAGTGCTTGGGTGAATACGAAGGTGCAACCCTGCCCCGCGCCCTCGAACAGGAAGTCGGCGCTGCGAACCGTACCGCATTGTTTGATGACCTTTTTTTGACCATCGGGCCAGAAAGACTCAACCGAGCACGAGTAGCCGGCGGCATGATATGCCGTCAGCGCACGGACAGCAGTGATGAGCTTGGTTGGCAGCCAGATGTCGTCCTGATCGGCCAGCGCAACGAAGTCGTAACTGTTTGCATCCGCATGCCGGTACAAACGCCGGAAATTGGCACCTGCAGAACCGCTCGGCGTCTCCCACTCTATCAGCTTCACTCGAGAGTTTCCGGCCCAATCGGAACGGATCAACTGACGAGTGCCATCTTTGGAGCAGTCGTCACCGATGAGAACATCGACATGGACGTCCGCCTGCGCGAGAACCGACTCGAGTTGTTCTGCAAGCCATTGGCCCGCATTGTAGGTTGCCAACAGCACGAGAACCCTTGGCCTTTCGGTCGACGTAGCAGGTCTTTCGAGAACTTTATTGATTGAATCTTGCATTCCAAGTTATTTCTTCAGCTGAGAAAATAGTGTCCAATAAGCCGTGGCCGTCTGGTCCCAGGAGAACTGCGCGGCTCTCTGCCGCCCCTTTGCAATCAGTTCGTGACGTCTTGCGTCGTTACTGACTACCTCGATCAAACCGTTCGTAATGGATGCGATATCATGGGGATCGACGAGGACGGCGGCGTCGTCAGCAACCTCAGGCATCGAAGACACATTCGAAGTCAGTACCGGCACGCCGGAGGCCATCGATTCAAGGATCGGCAATCCGAAACCTTCATACATCGAGACAAAAGCGAGCGCATGTGCACCCCGGTACAGGGCGGGAAGATCATCGTCGGGAACGAAGCCGAAATAATGGATGTGGTTCTGCAAGCCCAGGTCCTGCTCCAGTTGCGCGAGTTCTTCGGTACGGCTGCCGGTCAGGCCGATAACGAAGCCTTGCGCAGCCAACTGGCTCGCGGCAAACGCCTTGAGCAGTCCATCCACGTTCTTGTAAGAGCGACGATTGCCGGCATACAGGATGTAGGGACGATCAAGCCGGATTGCCGGTCCCTCCGGCCTGAAAGCAGGACTCACGGCATTCAGGATTGTCGTGACTTTTTCCTCCGGAAGGTTACTCCATCTTAGGAATTCGTCACGGGTGAAGTCCGATACGGTAACAATGTGCGAGGCTTTCCTGAAGAGCGGTTTCATCAACGCATTGTAATAGGCCCGCTTTGCGCTTCCATAGTAGTGGAGGTGGGTCAGGTCATGCACCGTCAATACGGTCGGGATTCCGGCATTCGACAGTGGCGGCATGAATCCTGGAGACCAGAACAGATTTGCCGAGGTGCTCCGCAAAGTTAGCCAAAGGTCGACTGGCGTGAGCGGGGCAGCGTTACTACGGCCTTCCCGGACCCCTTTTATTTGCCAATTGGACGGTGTCCGGCTGATTACTTCGGCAGCAACCCGGCCAATTCCTGTAGGTCCTAGCCAACTGTAATCAACTGCAACTTCAATCATGCCGACCTCAACTATTTAATCCAAGTTTTCGTGATATATAACCAAGTGCAGCGCTCGCCCCATAGAGCACGATCTGAAACGAGTTAATGCGTTTGGTCGCTCCGCAGTTCCTGGCCCTGTTAAACACATCGACGTATTCGTCAACAACCGAACTTCCAGAATAAGACATTGCTTTTTGATAGCATTCTTGCTGCAATCGCTCATACGACTGACGGTCAGCGTGTATCAGCTCCAGTATTTTTTCTTCAATCGGAAAAATCTTTTTATCAAGACTAGGCTCGATCAAGTTAAAACCCTGTACCTCGGAAATGAAGCCGTAACATGTTGCGTCTGTCGCGTATTCGATGGTCGTCAGGGCTGGAACCCCACATGCTGCAGCCTCGATGAGGCTGGTTCCAGAACCGATGAAAAGAAACGCGTCGTCAAGAACATGCTGAAACTTTGAATAGCTTAAGACTCCATGCAAACGCACACGGGTTTCAAGCCCCATGACACCGACTTGTTCGCGTAACTTGTCAAAATCTTCGCCGTCGCCGTAGATGTCCCATTCGAGATCGTGCCCCATATCGACCAGTTTCTTTACTACTGGCAAAATAGTGAAATTATAGGTTTTATATGGCGATATTCGACCTATCGACACCAGTTTCTTACGCGGCAAGTCAGCTCGTTCAATAAATTTATATTTTTCAACATCGACAAATAGCCGAACAATCGGCGATTCATGGAGATTCACTCCAAGTCGTTCCTCATGGAAATCTCGACCGGCGGTATTACCGAATACAACAGATGTCGCAGGAATTGATTTCCTTATCGCGTTCTGGACAATCTTACGGTGATAATGCCATGGTTTGGCTAGGGCACAGAAAATCTCGGTTTGATAAGCTCCCAGAACTGGTTTTGTAGAATATCCAGCCCGTGTCAGCAGCCAGGAACCAAAAACAAAGGCTTGGTTGATCGTGTAATAAGCGACATCAGGCTCTTCACCCAAGAAATCTCTTAAATGTCGCCTCGTGAAAGGAAAAGCACTATCGAAAAACTTGATTTTGCAATAGGGCTGCAGGCTATCATAAAACTCTTCATTGACCTTCCGTTGAAGCAATAAGAGCGTTACGGAAACGTTACGAGCCGCAAGCTGTGGGATCAACCGAACAAGGAGAGTCTCAACGCCGCCTATATCCAGGTGAAGATTAACAATTAATAAGCGCATACATTTTTTTCGTTTTAGCTTGTAAATATATCAATGCAGAGATAGTGAATATAAAATAGATCCCGTACGTAGTTATATATGCAATGAACGGACCTAGAATTCCGAACATCGGAACGATCACTACGCTTGACAGAGTGAAAAGAGTTCCCTGCACTACCTCAGCCAAGATACCGAGTTTTACAAAACCTCGTGCGGCTAAGATAGTTGTCCCAACGTAGGACAACATGCGAAGCAAATCACCCGCTACTTGCCATAGAAAAAGGTCAGAAACCTTCGAAAATTCTGGAGTGAACAAGATTTTCACTAAAAACTCTCGAAAAATGTACACGACGATTCCGATAGCGACCATTAATGCAGCTATGAATAAATAAGTTTTCCTGACCTCATTCCAGTCGATATTTTTTTTAGACTGGGAGGAAAATCTGACAAAGAAAACCACGGAAAGCATCAACATGGGCAACTGTGTATAAGCTTCCGACAACCGGACGGTCGCCTGCCATAGACTCAAGTTTTCCGCTCCTGCGTTAGCTTGAACTACTAGACGAACAAATATATACGCGATTGGTATCGTAGCCCCTGCCGCGATAGATAAGAGGCCGAATTTGCCAAGATATCTTGTCTTTTCAAGAGTCACGCTAGCAGGTGCAAACTTACCTGTCAGAGGAAGTAAACCCCTGCCTGAAATCATGAATGCAAGTGATTGGGCGACCGGCAACCAAATAATACCCAGCATTGCGCCTTTCGCTCCAAAAAGATAGCTGAACAACAGAAAACCACCGAGTCCGGCAATACTGCCCATCACTAACGACCGTGCATAGGTCCCGCTTTTTTGGCTACCGTTGATAACTCCCTGCGATATGCCGGATAGTCCGATTGGAATCACCGATAAAACCACAACAAAAAATACGGCTTTTGCATATATTGATTTCCCCAGCACGACATCTTCAATGTACGTTCGCCCGGCGAAAAATACCAGTATAAGCAAGGTACTGGCAATAACGCAAAGCATACTCCCAGCACCGACCCATTCTGCAATCGTCGTCCTGTCTCCATCATTTTCGGAACAAACTTTTGCCAAGCCGACTGCAACCCCTCCACTCGCCAACAATGTAACTATGGCAATAAGACTGCTGATCTGTCCGGTTAAGCCGAAATTTTCGATACCAACATACTTCGCGCACAACTTTACAGCAATCAGCCCAACAAGCATTTTGCAGAGCAGTGCAATGCCCATCGTCGTTACAGTCTTGACCGTTTTCATGGTATTTCTATTTGAGTGTATTGGCTTGGCCGGCATCCAAAATCTGACGATTATCTACCGTTAGAAATTTTTCGATTGATGGATACCTATATACCGAGTTTACTGGTTCGCCTGTTCAAATTGGCCCGATGGGAGTGCCCTCCTTGTCATTCGGAGAGATAAAATTTTGAAGCACATAAAGAGTAGCAGACTGATTACGACATGCTCGGGTAGCAGATAGCCTGAGCCAATCGGCAATAGAGTAATTCCGGACATAAACAAGAGCACGAGAAAATCTACCGGACTACGATAAAGGGATAGACGCACCACAAAGCATTTAGTAATGATTCCACCAACAAAATTACAAATGGCAAGAAACAAAATGCTGAATACCGAGAAATCCGCATAATATATGCCGATGCCGAAGGAAGGTACTCCCTCGTCAAGCAAGAAAGCCTCCGGGAAGTATTTCATCGACAATAAAAATCCACCAAAATCTTTTGGCTTATCGGGAAATAATGCTCGGGGAATACGCGAATAAATATTATCCTCAAGTGTCAGCCGACCAAAAAATGTTGTTGTTTCAGTATCCACGAGCATGACCGCATTTCTTGAATAGTCGGCATAACCTGCAACAATTGCGAAAAGCTGGTTTAACTCAACTGAGTCAAGCATAAAATAAAACAGTGAACCTCCAAGCAACAGCGTAACGGCTGCAAATATCAGAAAGCCTCGCAGTTTTATCTGGCGCTGGCGCGCTACAAAATGATACGTTACCCATATAAACACTGCTGCGATAACCTGTCCTTTGCTTCCATGAAGATATGCAAATACGACAGTGACGGCAAGCGCACTCAGTTTACCGAAGCGCGATATCCTGTCATGAAACATAGTCAAAACCAGGAATATGTAGCAGAGCAGCATCGATCCAAAGTAACTCAAGCCATAGCCGGTGCGCGTAGCTGTGTAGATCCTGCGTGGATTAAACAGGTCGTCCGTAAATTCCCTCATGATTGGCCAGTATAACGCGATGCCGCCTACGAGAAACGCAGTTATCAATAGATAACTGCTCTTGATGCTTGTATTAAAACGCGTGGCAGTCTCCGGAATCCGGATATACAAATACCCAAAGGCAAATGCCAAGGCAGAGGAAAAATATGTGAAATAGATAATGAAATACCCTAGATCCGATCCGGTCGCTTGGAAAAATGATAGATATCCTAATTCTGCAAGATACAAAGTCGGAACTGACAGCACCAATTGCAGTGTGAGCACATTAATCCAAGAACCGACCTTGTGGGAAAACCAGCTATATATGCCAAGAAATCCCAAGAAAGAAAAAAGGACAATATATATTTTCATAGGATCAGGTGGTGCACAGGGAGATTCATTGCATCTGCTTTATGCGAGGCAGGAATTTACGACAGCGGTTGCGAATCGGAGAACATGTTCTACGGACGCTGTCAATGTTCCGCTAAGCAGGAACCGGCGCTAAGGCGAAGGCGGCTAACATAAGCCGCCTTGAAAGAATATTACTGGCCAGCTAGATTTTGAACAATAGCGTCACACACCTGATCACACTGTTCATTAGTCAATTCATAATACAACGGCAGACGTAATAGACAGTCGGCAAATCTGTCACTGTTTGGCAAAGGTCGTCCGTCATGCTTATCCAGGAAGTATGGACTGTGATGCAGTGACAGATAGTGGAAGACTGCGTGAATTTTTTTCTCTTTCAACCCGGCTATCAGTTTCGTCCGCTGCTCAAGGTCACGGCAGACAATGTAAAACATGTGCGCATTGTTTGTGGCAAACTCAGGAATGACGGGCAGAGAAATGCCGTACTTAGGCAACTCGTTTGCGAGATGGGAATTGTAACGATGCCATATTTCCTTGCGACGAGATTGGATAGTGTCGATATTTTCCAACTGTGCATATAAATATGCGGACACAATATCGGACGGCAAAAAAGAAGAGCCGACGTCTACCCAACCATATTTATCCACCTCACCTCGGAAGAACGAACTTCTATTAGTACCTTTTTCGCGAATAATTTCGGCTCTGGCACTATAACTGGAATTATTGATCGTTAGCAGACCGCCTTCACCCGCGATAACATTCTTGGTTTCATGGAAAGAGAAGGCGCCCATTTCGCCCAAGCTTCCAAGAGGCCGTCCTTTATAAAAGGAATCAATTGCCTGCGCTGCATCCTCAATCACGGCGATTCCATGCTGTTGAGCCAACTGGAGAATCGGATCCATATCACAGGCGACTCCTGCGTAGTGGACGACCACGATTGCACGAGTACGCGCAGTAATCAGCGCAGCAAGCTTTTCAACATCGATATTCGGATTATACTTTTCGCTGTCGGCAAATACGAGTTTGGCACCACGAAGAACGAATGCGTTTGCGCTGGAGACAAAGGTAAATGCTGGGACGATGACCTCGTCTCCCTCTTTAATGTCAAGAAGGAGCGCTGACATCTCAAGTGCATCAGTGCATGACGTCGTCATCAAGGCTTTGGCAAAGCCGTAGCGCTTTTCAAAAAAGTCGTGACACTTTTTTGTGAACGAACCATCACCGGAGATTTTTCCGGAAGCTACAGCTTGTGCAATATAGACGAGTTCACGTCCATGCAAATAAGGCTTATTAAACGGAATCATGTTGGGAAATATATTCTTGTTCAAGTTTCAGTAAGTCTTGCGAACGATCACGTAATCGGCGTGCTGGATTTCCAATGTAGATGCCCCAGGGTTTAGTCGATTTATTGACTAGAGCCATTGCGCCCACTGAGCAGCCATCTTCAATAGTAACGCCTGGAAAAATAATCGAACCCGCGCCGATGATTACATGACGGCCCAAATGCACAGCAGCCTTGTACTCGTTTTTATATTTTGCCGGCACCGTCGGATTGGTCAGGGTTGCACCAGTATAATCGTCTGATTGGGAAAACACTTGGACGTAGTAAGCCAGTCCAGAAAAATCATCCATGGTGATACCATTTTCACCCCCTGCAACCAAGCAATGAGGAGCTATATGGACGTTTCGACCCAGCTTTACGTTACCTGAAATTACGCAAAAATCGTCGATGCGCGTGTTATCACCAATCTCTAATTTATCGGCATTATAAATTGCAGCCTTATCGCTGATCTTGACCCCGCGACCCAAGGACTTGAAGCCCATTGCCTTCAGCTGCTCATCGTTTAAATAAGACATTTACCAACTTTCCCCATTAGAACAATCATCCTGGATTCTTGTCACTTCGAATTTCTGTTTCGCACGAACCCTTACTCGTGCAAAGATGCATCAGGTTCGAACTTTCTTCGTCTTCCACAATTGGGCTTTCAACTCAGCAAACTGAGCAGCACTTTCTGGTGATTGAAGAGCTCGACGTTTCAGTTCACCTGCAATCACCCAAACGATAGCCAGGAACAGCGATGCGACAAAGGCGAGTGCGACGATGATTGTTCTCTTTGGCTTAAATTTTTTCTCCGGCTCTACAGCTTTATCGAGCACCTGAATAATTGAAGGATCTTTAGCTTCATCTAATCGAGCAACTTCGTACTGTTTTGCCAACAACTCGTACAACATTTGATAATATTTAACGTCTCGAAGAAGTTTAATATTTTGCAACCCTACCTGCGGCGTGTCGGATTCCGATACATCTTTTTCACTTTTCGCTCTACCGTTTTCCAAACGTCCTAGTTCTTCTCGTAAACTATTCAGTTCTTCTTGAACGCGACGATATTCAGGATTAGACGGAGTCAAAAACGCCTGCATGGATCCCAGTTGAATTTCCTTGGCAGATGTCTGCGCACGTAGTCGTCCTACGGTTTCAACAATCGATCGGCTTTCTGCGTCCACACTTACCACACCCCGAGTGTCGAGTGATCCCTTCAGTTGGGTCTCGGCGTTTGCAAGGTTGTTTTTCGCCTGTTCCAGCTGCTGCTCATAAAACACACGACGTTGGGAAGCCTCAGTGACAGCCAGCACGCGTGTCAGTCCCAGCAGTTGCTCGACATAGGCATTTGCAAGAGGTGCAACAAGCTTTTGGTTCTCGTCCTCGACATCAATCGTGATTAATCCATCCTTGCCTGCGCTAACGACAGTATTTTCTTCAAGTAACCTACGGGCTTTTTCGTTAGATTCCACATTGTAGGCTTTCTTCAAGTTGAAGCGGGAAATTAACTCATCGGCAATCGTTCGGCTTTTTAACATGCCTACATAAAGATCACTTGGACTTTTAAGTCCGGCCACACCTGCTGCCATGCCGGCAACTCCACCTAATTGCGATAGCAAAGCAGCAGCGCTGGATTGCGACTGCTGGGGAGGAAGAAGCTTAGTGGTAGCTTTGTATCCATTTGGAAGCGCAAAAGTCACTGCGCCAACCAGTACTGCAGTTGCAATCGGAACAGCAAGCAAAAATTTCTTCCGGCGTGCCAACGCGATCACAAAATCCAATGTCGTAATCTCATTGTTTGATACCGGTGCGACTACTTCTTTCGACAACTTTTGCGATTCAATCATCATTGGCCCGCTTCGCTTATTTTGACAAAAGCGTAATACAAGTAAAAAATATTCATTTGTTAGTCACGCAGAGTTTTGACTGCTGCGACACCTATACCAAGATTTGCCAGAATTTGGGTCCAATCACGGGCACCCCTGGTAAATGCACTCCAAAAAGTTGTTTTATCAAGTTTTTCCGGAATGACGATGGTGTCACCAGGCATAATTTCCAGACCGCCGATTTTTCCAAAGAACCAGCTTTGGGAGTCTCGGGAGACGACAGTACCATCGACGCGCATAATGAAAATATTGTCGAGATCAGCATCAACCGTTGTGCCTGCCAATTTCAGGTAGTCATTAACTCGGCTGTTCGGACGCCACAGCGGCGAAGCCTCTACATTAACCGCACCAAACACGTGAACAAATGCAGGTTTAGCAGGGATGACAAGGCGGTCGCCATCCTGCAATGTCACCTGCGGCAGGCGAGCAAAAGAACGTTCGCCAGGTTCCAATCCGAAAGCGATACGACCAGACGGCTGCAGCCTCCGAAAACGGGCGATGCGCTCTTCCGAAAGACGTCGTTCGGCATCGAGCTGCGCAGCTGCAGCAGCGGCATCAGCCGATGCCAAGGCACGGACATTGGCCAATTGTGTCGATTGCTCGCTCCTGACCTGCGCTTCGAGACGGTCGGCTGCGCGCTGCAGATTCATTTGCTGCTCTTTACGCACTTCTTCGCGGAAGAAGCCGGTACCGAACAGGTATGCGTTGACGGTTGGGCCGCCAGCCTTCGCCAGCAGGGTCTGAATGGTGTCGCTGGCAGTCATCTGGTAGACGCCCGGCACCTTGACTTCGCCTTCGACACGAACAAACACCTGCCGTTTATCCATCGGTACGGCAACATCGTCTTGCGAGAAAATCGTGACAGTATCGCCAGGCTGCAACTGAACGTTATCTGGTCCGGCTGGGTTGGTGAACACGTTGGCCAAGTTAAACGGGATCAGTTTGACACTGAGGTCGTTACGATTGACGCGCTCGACAACAGCGTAGTCCCAGTTGATCTGGTCGAGCAAGCTACCGATGCTGGCAGCGATCGACTCCGCTTCGATATTGGTGTCGCGCTCAGCAGCACTCAACCTGCCAGCGCCATCGCGGCCACGTGCCAAGTTACGGGCATCCAGGTTGCGCGATTCTCTATCATGCGAATTGAGGCCATTCCCATCCAGGCGCATATCGTTCGACGAAGCGATAACGTTATTCTGGCGGCGCGTCGATTTACGGCTGATCAGGTACTCGCGGCTCGGAATCAGGTCGCTCACCCGCATGCCGTTCTTGAACGGCGCGCGCACCGGCTGGTCCACGTTACCGCGCAAGACCACCGCATTCGAAAACGCCGGGGTGATCGAGGTGATGTTCAGC
>Ga0265780_10004760_pt1 | contig 17381 bp, 18 predicted proteins | sample P1T30metagenome_FD_192432 | JGI IMG/M metagenome (GOLD analysis project Ga0265780, IMG submission 192432) | Plant litter microbial communities from East Loma Ridge, Irvine, California - P1 T30 | ecosystem: Environmental > Terrestrial > Plant litter > Unclassified | place: USA: California...
TATCGCCGACAAGGCCGGCATCGACGTCCCGCGCAGCATGCAGCGCGTGCGCTTCACGGTCGAGGGACCGGGCGAACTGGTGGCCACCGACAACGGCGACCCGACCAGTTTCGAGCCGTTCCCGTCGGCCGAGCGCGCCGCCTTCAACGGACTGGTCCTCGGCATCGTGCGCGCCAAGCCGGGCGCCAGCGGCCCGATCACGGTGAAGGTGACGGCCGAGGGCCTGGCGCCGGCATCGGTGACGCTGCAGGCAAGGCCGGCGGACAAGGCGCTCCACACGCACCAGCGGCCGTAATCGCCGTCCTGGCTCTCCACGCCGCGCTTGACCGCCGCCGGCATCAGGCGCTGCAAGGCGCGTGCATGGGTCGCCAGCGGGCTACCTCCACATCATTGCAAGGTTCGCCCGCGGGGGCCAGTAAATAATTGTCAAATCGCTCAGGCCGCTGCGCGGCTCCGCTTCCGGAACTCGGCCGCCTTGTGCCTGTTGCCGCACAGCGCCATGCTGCACCAGCGGCGGCGATGCGATTTGGTGCGGTCATAGAACCACAGCACGCAATCGGGATGCTCGCACTGGCGCACGTACTCGAATTGCCCGGCGGCCAACAACTCCGCCACCGACTCGGCCACCTGGCCCAGCGCCTGTTGCGGCGACGGTGCGGGAAGCCGGCGCGTGAGCAGGGGGCCGCCCTCGCCCCACTCCAGCACCGGCACCGACTCCAGCGTCGCCAGGTAACGGTTGATCCGCTCCGGATCGCCCCGCTCCCCCTGCTTGCGCCGCTCGACCAGCTCGCGCGCGCTCGCCCTCAGCTCCCTGGCGTCCTGTAACAGGGCGTCCCCTGCCGCCTGGTCGCCCAGTCGGCCCACGGCGATTTTGCAACGCGCCAGCCAATCCAGTACGTCTTCCCCGCTGCGCCAGAAATCGGTATGCAGCTCGCCACTTCCCGCTTCGGTATTGAGCAGGTCGAGCGCCAGATGGTCGCCCACGAGCAGCGGTTCGGTCAGGGTGGCTTCCAGTTTGTTGTCAGACATGGTCTTCCTTTCGCAATAACCATCAACATTATACTTGAACGGTTACGGGAAGCGTGCCATACTTGACCCATAACCTCTTACAAGTAGTTTTAAAGGTTACTGGAATAACCCACATCTCATACAGGGAGCTCATCATGAAAAGCATTCTGAATCCAATCCTCATGGCAGCCGCGATCGGCAGCGCCGGCGCCGTCCAGGCTGCCGCTCAGGTAAATGAAAAGGCGCCCGCCGTGCGCTACGACACGGTAGAGGTCAAGGGCGTCGATGTGTTCTACCGCGAAGCCGGCCCGAAAGACGCGCCCGCCGTCCTGCTGCTGCACGGCTTCGGGGCCTCTTCCCATATGTTCCGCGACCTGATCCCGCAGCTGGCCACCGGCTACCGCGTGATCGCGCCCGACCTGCCCGGCTTCGGCCTGACGCGTGCGGACAAGTCGTTCAAGTACACTTTCGATAACCTGGCTGACGTGATCGACGCCTTCACCACCGCCAAAGGCCTGCAGCGCTATGCGATCTATGTGTTCGACTATGGCGCGCCGGTCGGCTGGCGCCTGGCAGTGCGCCATCCCGACAAGATCACCGCGATCGTGAGCCAGAACGGCAATGCCTATGAAGAAGGCCTGAGCCCGGGCTGGGCGCCGATGCGGGCCGCCTGGGCCGATCCGACGCCGGCGAACCGGGAAGCGCTGCGCAAGTTCAATACCCTGGACATGCTCAAGTGGCAGTACGTCGAGGGCGTGAACGACACCACGGTTGTGGCGCCCGACGGTTACCTGCTGGCCCACGAGGCGATCGAGCGCATCGGCGTCGACCCGCAGATGGACCTGCTGGTGGACTACGGCCAGAACATCAAGCAATACGCGCAGTTGCACGCCTACTTCCGCCAGCATCAACCGCCAGTGCTGGCTATCTGGGGCAAGAACGATCCCTTCTTCCTGCCGCCAGGCGCCGAGGCTTTCAAGCGCGACAATCCAAAAGCGGAGGTGCGCTTCCTGGATACCGGCCACTTTGCGATCGAGACCCACGGCCTCGAAATCGCACGCGCGATGCGCAACTTCCTGGATCGCCACCTGGGCGGGAACAAGTAAGTCTACGAACCGGCGTCGCCAAGATACTGGTGGATCTGGGCGACGACGGCCGCGCCCTCTCCCACCGCGGCCGCCACCCGCTTGGTCGAGCCGGCGCGCACGTCGCCGATCGCGAACACCCCGTTCATGCTGGTCTCCAGCATCTTGCGCGGCCGGTCGGCGGCGGCGGTGACGTCGCTGCCCGTGCAGATGAAACCGTTGCGGTCGACCTCGATGTCGCTGCCGTGCAGCCAGCCGGTGTTCGGATCGGCGCCGATGAACAGGAATACGTGGCGAATGTCGTAGTCGGTCTCGCGCCCGGTGCGCAGGTCGCGCACCTGCACCCGCTCGAGGCCTTGATCGGTATCGACCAGCCCCGCGATCTCGGCGCAGGTGTGCAGCGAGATATTGGGGGTGGCCGCGATGCGCTCGATCAGGTAGTTCGACATCGTCGCCGCCAGGCCGTCGCGCCGCACCAGCACGTGCACCCGGGCCGCATGCCCAGCCAGGAAGACCGCGGCCTGGCCGGCCGAGTTGCCGCCGCCGACCAGGATCACCTCGTGCCCCTTGCACAGGCGCGTCTCGAGCGACGAGGCCCAGTAATACACGCCGCGCCCCTCGAGCCGCTTCAGGTTGGCGAGCGAGGGCCGCCGGTAGCGGGCGCCGCAAGCCAGCACCACGCTGCGCGCGTGCACCGTGCCGAGACCTTCGCACAGGGTCATGCGCAGCTGGCCCGCATCCGGGTCGCGGTCCAGGCAGGTCGCCGACGCCGGAATCGCCACCTCGACGCCGAATTTCTCGGCCTGCACATAGGCGCGGCCGGTCAGGGCCCCGCCCGAGATCCCGGTCGGGAAACCCAGGTAGTTCTCGATGCGCGCGCTGGCGGCGGCCTGGCCGCCATACGAGAAGGTCTCGAGCACCACCACCGACAGGCCTTCCGATGCCGCATACACGGCAGTGGCCAGGCCGGCCGGTCCGCCGCCGACCACGGCGACATCCCAGACCTTGCCGGGATCGCATTCCTGCAGCAGGCCGATGCAGCGGCCCAGCTCGGCCAGCGAGGGATTGCGCTTGGGCTCCGTCCCCGGGCAGAACACCAGCGGCCAATCGTCCGGCCCCGGCCGCAGCCCTTCGGCCAGCGCCGCGGCGGCCGGGTCGTGCTCGGGATCGTGCAGGCTGTAGGGATGGGCGTTGGACGACAGGAAGCGTTCGAGGTCGCGGATGCCCGGGTGGCCGTGCGGCGCCACGATGACCGGGCCGCCCGAATTCTTCTGCATCAGGATCACGCGGCGCAGGATGAGGGAGCGCACGATGCGCTCGCCCAGTTCGGCCTGCGCGACCAGCAGCATGCGCAGCGATTCGGACGACAGCGCCAGCGTTTCGAGGTCGCCGACCGCCCAGCCGTCTTCCATCGCGGGACGGCCGGCCAGTTGCCCCTCCTCGCCGCTGAACTGGCCGGGGCCCAGCAGCGCCATTGCCTCGTTCACGCCGAGCCCGTCGTGGCGCCGCAGCAGCAACTGGCCGTGCAGGATGAACAGGATGGCGGGCCTGGCCTGGCCGGCCTCGAACACGGCCGCGCCGTCGCGGTAGCGTTGCTGCGCGCCGAACTGGCGCACGTGCTGCAGGTCGTTCTCGTCCAGCACCGGATAGATCTGGTGGCGCCGCTTTTCGAGGTTGGCCGTGGGCAGCGACACCAGGATGGGCGTGGCGCTCATGGCGTGGTCCCGGGCACGGCGATGCCGTCGTTCGCGCGCAGGACGATACGCGGAGCGCGGCATGCGATGTTGCCCGCGATACTGCCCGCGACCCCGCCGACCCTGGACAGCAGCGGCGCACCCGAGCCAGGGCCGGCATCGGCGCGCCCGTCCAGCGCCGATTGCAGCCGGGCCAAGTGGTGGCGCATCTCCGGCGCTTCGCCTTCGGCCTCCAGCTTGTCGAGCGCATAGGCGCGGGTGGCGCAGAACAGGCGGTACAGCAGCACCGCCCCGTGCGGGTCGGCCGCCAGCAGCGACTTCTCGACCAGGTTCGCCACCCCATCGACCACCTGGCTGCTGGCCAGCGCGCCGCCGGCCAGCAGCATCGTGGCGGCGTCCAGGGTGAAGGGACCGGCGAACACCGACAGCGCGCGCAGGATCAGGCGCTCGTCCTCGGGCAGGAACTCATAGCGCCAGTCGAGCGCCGCCGCCAGGATGCGATGGCGCCGCAGCAAGGTATGGCGTCCGCGCGCCAGCAGGTGGTAGCGCTCGTCGAGCCTGGCCGCGAGCTCGATCGCCGTCGTCTTGCCGATGCCGCCCGGCGCGACGACGCTCACGGTGCGGCGCTGCCCGAGGGCGCCCAGCAGGCTGGACACAGCATCGGCGCGGCCGATGGCGCGTGTGCCCGCCGCCGGCAGATTGTGCATGGGGACGCCGACGCGCTGCGGCTGATACTGCGGTTGCGGCACATGCGGCGCCATGCTGACCGGCGCCACGAAACGGTAGCCGCGCCCGGTGACGGTGGCCACGTAATCGGTGGCCAGTTCGCCGCATGCGCGCTGGCCCTGGTCCAGTGCGCGGCGCAGCGCCGACAGCCGGACCTTGAGGTTGCTGTCCTCGACCACGCTACGCGGCCAGGCGCGGGCGATCAGCTCGCGCTTGGTGACCACGTCCCTGGCGCGCTCCGTCAACACCGCCAGGATGTCCAGCGCCCGGCTGCCCAGGCGCACCGGCGTGTCGCCGCAAGCCAGCCGCTGGCGCGCCGGCACGAAGCGGAAAGGTCCGAACAGGTATTCGCGCTCGATGTCGTTGGGCGCCGCGCCCGTCATTGCGTAATCGGATTCCATATCCATAAGAGACTCCGGATTGACCATGCCTGTCCAGTAAGTTTGCGTCTTTTCGGGTAAAAGTCACGCCATTTATTTACCTTTTCTATTTGACCATAATTTACTTTTTTACCATATATGCGGCTGCCAGGCTAGAACACGTTTGCGCTTGGTCAAGATGCGGGCCCAGATTTGTAGTACCCACCAAACATTGATTACTGAGAGGAAGTTCGTCGTGCCGTATGTCAGCGTCAATCCCGCGATTGAAGCGGAACTCTATCGCGATCATCGGTGTCTGATGGTGCGTTTCCTTGGATGGAAGCACACCGTCGCATGACGCATCCCTACCACGAACCAAGTGGCGGGATCGATGGCGGTGGATGTGCATGGCATGCGGTTCAGTAAGGGCGTCGCCCTGATCGGCTCCGAGAAGGCGGACGCGCTGCGCGGAACGCTTCACCCAGGCCTTCGCCGCCAGGCAGATGGGCACCCGATCGACGAGAGCGCCGGCCGGCCGCGTTCCTCCCTATCCTGCCGTCGCCCCACAGTCTTCCAGCACCTTCAGTTGCTGCGCCCGCATGAAACTGCAGCAGATCAGGATCTCGCGCATGAAATAGACGAGGCCGACGATCAGCGCCAGCATGCCCCCCACGAAGCACAGGGCGATGTAGTGGTCGAGCGGCAGGTCGGTGGTATCTCCCAGGAACAGCATCGCGATCACGACGCAGATCAGCAGCCCGCAAGCGGTGCTTGCGGTGATGCCGACATTGATCAGACGGGCGCGGGAATACAGGCTGAGCAGTTCACCCACGCATTCGTTTTCGGGATTGACCTTGAGGCGGTCTTCCAGCACCCGGCTGCGGTCGATCAGGCGGCCCAGGCGGTTGGTCAGGACGATCAGCATCGTGCCCACCCCGGCCAGCAGGAACACCGGCGCGATCGCCAACTGGATGGCTTGACCGATATCGCTGAGCTGGAGGTTCATGGGAACGACGTGATGACGGACATGCGGCAAGTGTAGCAGCACGGCATGCCAGATCGCGCTACGGCTCTTCCTTATGGCGGAGCAGCCGGGCCAGCCATGCTTATCGCAACTCCAGGAATATCATTAAGGCGCGCACGCTGTGCCCCCGGCAGGAACGACTGCCACCTGCCGGGATCGGTTCGTGGCCTACGCCACGGCCCACTGACCGGGACGCGCCAGATCCGGGCGCGCCGTACGACCCGCCGCGACGCGCATGCCGTCGCCCAGCAGGCGGGCCGCCCAACTGAACACCGTGTTCTGGCTCACCACGCCGCGCATCGCGCGCATGCGGGCCGTCTGCTCCTGCGGCGGCATGTCCAGTGCGCGGCCGATCGCGCGGGCGATGCCGGCGATATCGCGCGGCTCGACCAGCAAGGCCTGCTCCAGTTCCGCCGCGGCGCCGGCCTGGCGGCTGAGCACCAGCGCACCGCGCAAGTCGTTGCGTGCCGCCACGAATTCCTTGGCCACCAGGTTCATCCCGTCGTGCAGGCTCGTGACCAGGCAAACGTCGCTGGCGCGGTAGCAGTCGGTGACGGTGGCCGCATTGGCGCTGGCGGCGTGCAGCACGACCGGCTGCCAGGTGTCATTGCCGAAGCGGGCATTGATACGCTCGGTGAGCGCCTTCACCTGGCGCGAGATTTCCTGGTAGGCCGGCAAGGCGCCGCGGCATGGCGCGCCGATCTGCAGCAAGGTCACCTGGCCCAGCAGTTCCGGACGCTGCTCCAGCAGCAGTTCAAAGGCCTGCAGCCGCTCCGGAATGCCCTTGGTGTAATCCATGCGGTCGACGCCGACCAGCAGGCGCACTCCTGGCGCGATGCCGAAGCGGCGCCGGACGGCGTCGCCCAGGCCGGGCGCGGGCAACTCCTGGCGGCCGGGCCAGGCGATCGAGATCGGATAGGCATCGACGTGGGCGCGCCCAGGACCGTGAACACAGGCGGCGCGCGCCAGCTTGAAGTGGTCCCGGTCGGCCGGGGTCTGCAGGCCAACCACGGTGCTGGCCAGCAAGCCAGCCATCACCTGTTCGCGCCATGGCAGGCGCGCCAGGCGCTGCGGCGCAGGAAACGGAATGTGCCAGAACAGCACGATGACCGCGTCAGGCAGGCGCTCGCGCACCATCTGCGGCACCAGCGCCAGGTGGTAATCCTGGACCAGAACCACCGGACGCGCAGTCGCGGCTTCGGCCACCACGGCCTCGGCGAAGCGGCGGTTGACCCGCACGTAATGGTCCCAATCGGCGGCGCGGAAGGTCGGCTCGACGTCGGTGCGGTGGCACAGCGGCCACAAGCCCTCGTTGGACAGGCCGTCGTAATACCCGGCGACCTCGTCCTCGTCCAGCCACAGGCGGCGCAGGCGGTACGGGGCATCGAGATACTGCTTGCGCACGTGGTCGTGCTCGTCGCAGGTGACGCGGTCGGCATCGCCGCTGCCGTAGGCGATCCAGCAGCCGCCCTCCTTGGCCAGCACGGCTTCGAGCGCCGTGACCAGGCCGCCGGCGGGGCGCTGGGCCTTGACGCCGTCGGGCGTATGGGAATGGATGCAGGGAGCGCGGTTCGAGACGACGATCAGGTCGTCGCCGCAGCCCAGCTGTTCGAGCAGGCGGGCCATGTCGGTGCTGTCGCGCACGTCGGCGGGAGTGAGCAGGCTGGCCGGCGTCTCGAGGTTGCGCTCGTGGCGGCGGCGATCGGCGGGCAGCCCGTCAGGCAGCCCATTCGGCAGATGAGTCGGTAGATGCGCTGGATTGCCGCGCACCCGCATGGTGGGGTGGGTTTGGTATCTCGCTGTCATGCAAACAGCTTAATATATTAACGTTTCTCCACACCGTGCGCCAACGTACTCAAACTGACAATTTCCGTAATGGAAACTATGAGGGCGCGAAGTATCGAAGCCCGATGCATCAGAGCCCGATGTATCAGAGCCCGATGTAATGGTCCAGCAGCAGCGCCGCGAACAGCAGCGCCAGGTACATGATCGACCAGGCAAAGGATTTGCGCGCGATCTGGTCGCTATAACGCTTGTGGACCAGCCAGCCATAGCGCAGGAACACGGCGTTCAGCGCACAGGCAGCCACCAGGTACACGATGCCGCTCATGCCCACCAGCCACGGCAGCGCGGTGCCGGCCGCCAGCGCCAGGCTGTAGCGCCATACCTGCAGGCCGGTGTGCGCCATGCCATGGGTGACGGGCAGCATCGGCAGGCCGGAGCGCGCGTACTCGTCGCGGCGAACCATCGCGAGCGCCCAGAAGTGCGGCGGCGTCCACAAGAAAATGATCAGGACCAACAGCCAGGCCTCCATCGGCACCGCATTGGCGACCGAGGCCCAGCCCAGCGCCGGCGGCATGGCGCCGGCGAAGCCGCCGATCACGATGTTCTGCGAGGTGTTCGGCTTGAGCAGCAGCGTATAGATGAAGGCATAGCCGACGAAGGTGGCCAGGGTCAGCCACATCGTCAGCGGATTGACCCGGGTATACAGCAGCACAGCGCCGGCGCCGCCCAGCACCAGCGAGAACAGGACGGTCTGCAATGGCCCCAGGCTGCCGCTGGCGGTCGCGCGGCGTGCGGTGCGCGCCATGCGGGCGTCGGTCCGCGCCTCGAGCAGGCAATTGACTGCGAAAGCGGCGCCGGCCAGCAGCCAGATGCCGGCGCCGCTGAACAGCAGCACGCCCCAGCCGGGGAAGCCGTCGCTGGCCAGCAGGCTGCCGATGACGGCGCAGAACACGGTCAGCATCGTGACGCGCGGCTTGGTCAGCACCCAGTACTGCGACCAGTAGCGGGCCAGGCCCGCAGCGCTGGCGTCGCCCGGCGCCGTCGCTTCTACATCTATAACTTTAACGTTCGACATGATCGTTCGACCGCGGTACGAAGATGGCGGTCCTACCCAAAACCCGACATCCTAGAGGAAATCGCGGTGCAGACATACGGGCAAAATGTCCCAGTTGCCGTATATGCCATGGAACTTGGGGTAATTAGCCCACTTCTTCAGGCGCGACTGCGGGCGCATGCACGACCTCCGGCGCCAGTTTCGCGGGCATTTGGTGCATGAAAACGACATGCTGGGCCAGGCACAGCGCGACGTAGGCGAGCAGCTCGCACGATTCCTCGAACATCTGGGCGCTGGGCAGCACCCTGTCGAGATGACAAGACATATGGCCCTCGGCACAGGTCGACCCCATGGCGGCTGCCAGCAGGACCGCCAGGATTAACCAGGGAACCCGACGGGCGAAGGCGGCCCGCAGCGGCCCATCGATCCGGTAGTACACTGCACTGAGCACCAGTAACGCCAGCAGCACGCCGGCGCCGGGGCGGACCAGCGGCTCGAACCACAGCGCCATCGCCGCCACGCTATCGGCGGCGCCGGAGTGCTCAGGCAGCCATGCCCTGCCCCAGCTGAGCTCACGGCCCGCGAGCAACAGCCAGACCGGCGCGACCCACAGCGCCAGCATGGAGACGCTGGCCGGCCGGCTGCGCACATACATCAGCAGCGCAAGCGCGCTGCCGGCGCAGAGCACCAGCACCTGCAGGCTTTCCAGCGGGCCGCCCTCGCGCGCCCAGGCCGCGGGCAACACCAGGCTGGCCGGGTAACAGGCGGCAAGCGCCGCCAGCAGCGCCCATTCGCCGCGTTCGCCCGGCAACCAGGATGGAATTCGTCGCATATTGCTCCATTCGCATGAGGCCGCGGCTTCCCTGGTCAGGAAACCTGTCGGCAATCAGGCGATTGTACGAAGCAGCAGCATGCGCACGATTGGTTTACAGAGAATTCCTACCAATGGTTGTGGTTTTCACGTCAAGTAGCGCGCTGCCGCTCAATGGCCGGCATGGGCCGGCTTGGCGGCGCTGTTCAGGGCTTTCACGGGTGCCTGGATCTCGACCTGCTCGCGCTTGCCGTCCTTGCCCTCGAATACCAGGGTGAACGGCACGGTACCGCCCTCCTTCACCTGGGCTTTCAGGTTCATCATCATGATGTGGTAGCCACCCGGCTTGAGCTCAACCGTTTTGCCGGCAGGCAGGTCGACCGACTGCACCTGGCGCATGCGCATGACGTCGCCCTGCATCGCCATCTCGTGCACTTCGACCGTCGGGGTCAGTGGCGAACTGGCCGACACGAACTTGCTGTCCCTGGCTGCCTGCAGCTGCATGAAGGCGCCGGTCGCCTTCTGTTGCGGGACGGTGGCGCGCACCCAGGCGTCCTTGACGCTGACATTGGCCTGGGCCTGGGCGGGGGTGGCGACGGCAGTGGCGATGGCAGTCACCATGGCGGCGGCGGCGGCGGTGCGGATGAAATGGTTCATGGTGTTCTCCTTGATTGATCTGAATGGGGAAGACTCAGGCGGCATGCAGCAGCTTGCGCACGTCGGCAGCGTACTCGATCGCCGACTGGCTGTGCGACAGTTTCAGGCGCAGCTTGCCCTTGGTGTCGTAGGCATAGGTGACCGACGTGTGGTCGATGGTGTAGGAATCGCCGGTCGGCACTTTCTGGTAGATGACCTTGAATTCCTTCGCGGTCTCGGCCAGGCGCTCGGCGTCGCCGTACAGGGCGAGGAAGGTCGGATCGAAGGCGGCCGTATAGGCATTCAGGACCTCGGGCGTGTCGCGCTCCGGGTCGACGCTGACGAACAGCACCTGCAGGCGGTCGCCGTCCGGTCCGAGCAGGGTCTTGACTTCGGCCGCGCGCGCGAGCGCGGTCGGGCATACGTCCGGGCACTGGGTGAACCCAAAGAACACCAGCACGACCTTGTCCTTGAAGTCGGCCAGCGTGCGCTCCTGGCCGGTCGGATCCTTGAGGCGGAAATCGCGGCCAAAATCGGCGCCCGTGATGTCGGTGCCGTTGAAACTGACCGAACTGCCCATGCTGCAGCCGGCAAGCGCGCCCAGCGCAAGGGCCGCGCCGGACAGCACGAAGGCGCGCCGCGAGGTGATGCTTGAAACTCGTTGATTCATCTTGCCACTCCTGGATACTTCTGGATGAGCGCGCGACGTGCGGGCGCGGACCCCATGGGCCGCGCCGCGCTGCGCGCGTAACTACTACGCCGGCCTTGTTGCCGGCGCCAAGACATCAGGAGTGCGCGGGCGGCCCGCGTGGCGGCAACGGCGCGCCGGGCGTGGCGGCGACGTGGAAGGCGGTGGGCACGTGCACCGCGGCGGCCGCCGGTTGCGGCGGCGGGACGCACGGAGCCATCGGCAGCGGCGGCGCGATGGCGGGCAGGCACAGCGGACAATCGAGGGTATGCCCCTTGGCGTGCACGGCGGCGCCGTCGCGGTCGACCAGGACAACCTTGACACCGCCCTCGGAACATACCAGCGCCATGGCGACCGGCTGCACCATGGGCGCGGCGCTGGCGGCGCCCAGGGTGAGGGCGAACCAGGCCAGGACCAGTCGGACCAGCATCGACGATGTGCGCAGGATGTGCATGACCTTCGATTATTGGTGATGGCCGGTACTGGCGTCAACGGCAAACTGCATCCGGAAGCTCTTCCATAGCGTAGATCCTGACGCATGCGCTTGACAGGTATTGACGCGCCGGATATCTTAACGTTAAAAGTTGCCTTAGAGCAATTTACCCTTGGTTTCAAAGGGGAGGTACGAGAACTCGGCCACAAGGCACGCGGAAAACGCAAGACCTGCGTCGTGCGGACGGCGGTTGCCGCCGGCGCAGGATTCCCAATGAAAAATTGATAACCAAGGAGTAGCAAATGAACCTACTGCCTCGCGGGCAGTCTCCAGGCCGCAACCGCATCCCCGGCCTGCCCCTCGCCCTCATGATGTTGCTCGCCGGTTGCGGCGGCAACGGAGAGGGGGAGTCTCCCACGTCTTCCATGCAAAGCGCCAGCAAAAGCCTGTTCCGTGCCTTTTCCGCCGCGGACGAGCAGCCGGAAGCCCCGCTTACCCCGATCAAGGCGACCGCGACATCGCGCGAGCGCGCCGATCTCGACGCGCAATACGCCATCGACGGCGACCGCAACACGCGCTGGGTAGCGGATTCACCGATCGACAGCACTTCACCCTCGAATTCGCCGAAAGCGCGGTGATCACGCGGGTGCGCATCGACTGGGAGAACGCGCACGCCCGCGACTACGAGCTGCAGGTATCCGAGGACGGCGACAGCTGGTCCACGATCAAGACCGTCACCGACAGCCAGGGCGGCGTCGAGGACCTGACCGGCCTGAACGGCGAAGGCAAGTACCTGCGAGTCAACGGTCTCAAGCGCGCCGGACAGTATGGTTACTCGATCCTGGAAATCCAGGCCTTCACCGGCACCCCCGCCGAGCCAGGCACCCCGCCGACCACGCCCGACCCGAACATCCCGATCGACCTCGGCAAGCCTGGCGTCATCGTCAAGCCGACCGGCGCGGTATCGTCGGAGCCGGAAAACGGCGGCCTTTCGGCCAGCATGGCGATCGACGGCAAGCTCAACACGCGATGGGCCAGCAAGCCGAAGGAAAACAATGGCTGGATCCAGTTCGACTTCGCCTCGCCGACCCCGATCGGCTACATGAAGCTGCACTGGGAAAACTCGTATGCCAAGGAATACACGCTGTCGACCTCGACCGACGGCAAGACCTGGACCGAGCTGCGCGTGGTCAGCGACGGCAAGGGCAAGGAAGAGGAATTCTTCAACCTGAACACGGTCGCCAAACACGTGCGCCTGCAGGGCGTGCGGCGCGCCACCGACTACGGCTACTCGCTGTGGGAAGTCGAGTTCAAGACGCCGGGCAGCGACAATACCGTGCCCGAGGCGCCGACCTCGGCAGTGGCCTTCCCGGCCAACGGCAATGGCTGGACGCCGCTGCCGGGTTCGAACGAAGCGCTCGAATCGCTGCAGTTCACCCTCGCCGACGGCACCCTGGTCACGCGCTTCGGCGCGCGCGGCAAGGCGCGCCATGGTCGCGAGCGCGGCGAGGAATGGAACGAGATCGGCTCCAAGAATCCGAACCAGACGGTCGATCCGGCCACCGGCCTGGCGGTTGACAAGGGGCCGGGCAATCACCTGACCTTCGTGCCGCTGTATTACAAGAACCGCACCTGGGGCGTCGAGATCATCGACCGCAGCCGCGTGCCGAACAACACCAGGCCGGTACTGACCGTCAACCAGTACACCACGGTGCCCTTCCTGAGCGGCGGCGTGGCGTTCTTCCGCCAGTTCGACAACGCGGACGCCACGGGCTATGGCTGGATGGCGCCGGGCCAGCTGGTCAATGACCAGATCAAGGTCTGCCCGACCACGCCTTATCCGCGCAACAACACCCTGTTCAACCCGAACCTGGCCAACGGCGACTGCACCCTCCAGCTGTGGAACTATCCGGGCCACACCGCCCTGAACTCGGATGGCTTCCCGAATGGCATCCACGTGCCCGCACGGCGTCTCGTGGCCGGCGACGTGGTCGAGGTCTCGCCGTCGTACTTCACCACCGAGGCGGCGCTGACGGCGCTCGGCGACACCGGCAATATCCGCTACTACTCGACCGAGTGGACCTATGTGGTCGGCGAAGGCCTGCGGCCGTGGTATGGCGTGCAGCCGCGCCTGATGAACGCGCCGCTGCCGTTGGACACCCTGTCCGGCGGCATCGGCTCGGTCTCGTACAACTACAGCGACAACGGCAAGTTCATGTTCCAGCAGCCGTACAACAACGTCGGCATGCAGAACATGCAGCGCTTCGTCGAAGGCCGCCGCCTGCTGCATACCAGCTTCAGCACGGGCGCGCACAACGAGCCGGACAACGAGAAGTACCAGGCGGTGGTCGGACTGCAGGGCCAGACCTTCGGCCAGGAGACCTGCGTGGCCTGCCATGCGAACAACGGCCGCAGCCCGGCGCCGATCGACAAGCGTCGCCTGGACACGATGAGCGTGCGCGTCGCGACCATCGGCGCCGACGGCGCGCAACTGCCGCATCCGGCGTATGGCGCGACGGTCCAGATGAACGCGCTGTCGAGCGCCGGCACCCCGCAGAACTGGGGCACCGGCGTGCGGGTCGACGGCTTCGAGACCAAAACGGTCGCGCTGGCCGACGGCACGGTCGTCACCTTGAGCAAACCGAAGCTCAAGTTCGACGGTCCGACCCCGTCCGTGGTGTCGCTGCGCTCGGCCCAGCCGATGATCGGTGTCGGCCTGCTCGAAGCCGTGCCCGAAGCCGACATCCTGGCGCGCGTGCGCACCACGCCGGACCAGGATGGCGTCAAGGGCACCGCCAACTTCGTCTTCAACCCCGAAACCGGCGCGGTCCAGCTGGGCCGCTTCGGCTGGAAGGCATCGAAGGCGACGCTGCGTCACCAGACCGCCAGCGCGCTGCTGCAGGACATGTCGGTGACCTCGCCGGTCTACCCGAGCCTGAGCTGCGACAACAACCCGGCGGGTTGCGCCACGGCGCCGAAACAGCGCGGCATCTCGGAGACCGACCTGACCAAGATCTCGCACTACCTGGCCCTGCTCGCAGTGCCGGCGCAGCGCAGTCTGGCCAGCGGTTTCCCGAAAGGCGTCGCGCCGATCAAGGAACTGGACGTCGACACCGTCAAGGTGGCGGCCGGCGCCAGGCTGTTCGACGCGATGCGCTGCGTGGCCTGCCACACGCCGACGATGAAGACCGGCTCGAACCACCTGTTCGCGGAGCTGCGCGACCAGACCATCCGTCCGTACTCCGACCTGCTGCTGCACGATATGGGTCCGGAGCTTGCCGATGGCTACACCGAGGGCCAGGCGGGCGGCAGCATGTGGCGCACCCCGACGCTGTGGGGTATCGGCCTCTCCGACGCTGTCATGGACAAGGAAGGCAGCGTCGGCTACCTGCATGACGGCCGCGCACGCAACCTGACCGAAGCGATCATGTGGCACGGCGGTGAAGCGGCCGCCGCCCGCAACCGCTTCGCAAAGCTGAACAAGGCCCAGCGAGACGAGTTGATCGCGTTCCTGCGCTCGCTGTAAGCGTAGTGCAGTCAACCTGAATGGCGCCGGGAGCGAACCCGGCGCCATTTTTCATGGCGCTGTCACCAGGCCAGACTTGACGCGATATGTGGAACGTATACAATCAATATACGAATCATATATGGAGTATTGCCATGGGCATCGTCAACATCGAAGACGACCTGCACGACCAGGTCCGCCTCGCCACCAGGGTTTCCTGCCGCTCGATCAACGCGCAAGCCGCGTTCTGGATCAAGATCGGCATGCTGTGCGAGACCAATCCCACCCTCAGCTTTAACGACATCGTCGGGCGTGAACTGGCCGCCGCCGGCGTGACGGCGCCGCCACTCACCCTGAGCGCGGCATGACCAAGCAACCGCATGAGCTGGCGCTGATGGCCGAGTCCGGCCGCCTGCTGGCGTCCGTGTTCGGCATGCTCGACAAGCTGTCCCTCGCCGGCATGACGACCCTCGAGGTCGACACGCTCGTCGAACGCTTCATCGTCGACGGGCTCGGCGCACGGCCGGCCAGCAAGGGCCAGTACGACTACGGCTTCGTGCTCAACTCGTCGATCAACCACGTGGTCTGCCACGGTGTGCCGTCGACCAGCGACGTGCTGAAGGACGGCGACATCGTCAACTTCGACATCACGCTCGAAAAGAACGGCTTTATCGCCGACTCCAGCAAGACCTATCTGGTCGGCGCGGTCGGCCTGGACGCGCGCCGGCTGGTGCAGACCACCTACGAGGCGATGTGGAAAGGCATCCGCGCGGTGCGGCCCGGCGCCACCCTGGGCGACGTCGGCCATGCGATCGAGCGCCACGCCAAGCGCAATGGCTGCTCGGTCGTGCGCGAATACTGCGGCCATGGCATCGGCCGCGAGATGCACGAGGAACCGCAGGTGCTGCACTTCGGATCGAAAGGAACGGGGCTGAAGCTGCGCGAGGGCATGGTATTCACCATTGAACCCATGCTCAACCGCGGCGGACGCAGCGTGCGCACCGAGGACGACGGCTGGACCGTGGTGACGCGCGACGGCTCGCTGTCGGCGCAGTTCGAACATACCGTCGCGGTGACGGCGACCGGGGTGTCGGTGCTGACCTTGCGGCCCGATGAACGTGCGATGGTTCGCGCGGCTTAAAACACCAGCATGCGCCAGCCCGGCGCGCTGCCCTGCTCGACGAAGGCCACCATGCCCTCGACACCGGCGCATTGCGGCGCGAGCATGGCGCGCTCGGCGTCGCTGGCGTGCAGCGCCTGGGTGCAGGCGCGTATCTCCACGCCCAGCTCGACGCTGGCGTCCAGGTGACGTGAGATCGGCCACTGCTCGGCGCCGAAGCCGGTCAGGCGCCTCGCATTGTCAGCCAGCAGCCACCCCACCGACTGGTTTGAAAACAGCATCTTCACGCGCATATCGAGCGCCGCCCCCGCTTGCGCGGTCATGAAAGGCGTAGCGAGCAGTTCGGGACGCGACAGGTCGCAGGACCAGACCAGGATGGCCAGGCCGCGCTCCTGCGTGCTCACGGCTTGATCCAATCGTCGGTCGGCTCGAGCCGCATGCGGCGCTCGGCCTGCTCGGCCAGGGTGGCGCCATGCGCCAGCCGCGCGCGATCCTGTTCCCAGTCGCTGGCCTTGACCACGGCGATCCAGCCCTTGCCATACGGGTCCTGGTTGATGAATTCGGGCTTGTCCTCGAGCGCCTCGTTGATCTCGACCACGGTGCCGGAGACCGGCGTCTTGATCGTCACCACCGTCTTGCTCAGCTCGACCACACCCATGGTCTTGCCCTGCTCGATCTCAGTGCCGACCGACTTCGGCCGGCACATATAGAAATAATTACCGCTGATCTTGACGCCGAAGGCGCTGACGCCTACCTGCATGCGGCCGTCGCCCAGGTCGCGGCACCACATATCGTTCTCGAGATCGAAGTAACAATCGTCCGGATAGTCGAAGCCGAGAATGAGCATGGTCTTGGTCAGGGGAAGAAGCTTAGAAGCAACGGCATGGCGGAAGGATGCGGGAGTCGAACCCACCCGGCGACGCATGGCGCCACCAACTGGGTTTGAAGCCCAGCCGCCCCACCAGGGACGATTTCCTTCCGAAGAGTCCGCATTTTACCTCTTGCGGGCAATTCAATCCAGTGCCGGGCTGGAACGACGCTCGAGGATCTGCAGTTTGCCGAGTACGCTCGCTACTTTGGTGGTTATGACATCGATCGCCGGGCCGTTCGCGCCGTGCGGCAGGATCATGTCGGCCTTGCGCCTGGTCGGCTCGATGAATTGCTTGTGCATCGGGCGCACCGTGTCCATGTACTGGCCCACGATGCTGTCGAGCGAGCGGCCGCGCTCGGCGACGTCGCGCTGCAGGCGGCGGATGAAGCGCACGTCCGGGGCGGTGTCGACGAAGATTTTGAGCGACATCATGTCACGCAGGTCGGCGTCGTACAGGGCGAACAGGCCCTCGATCACGATCACCGGGGCTGGCTTGACGGGAATGGTCTGGTCGGTGCGGTTGGACACCGTGAAATCGTAGATCGGCATGGCGATCGATTCGCCATTACGCAGGGCGCGCAC
>Ga0265780_10004761_pt1 | contig 17376 bp, 14 predicted proteins | sample P1T30metagenome_FD_192432 | JGI IMG/M metagenome (GOLD analysis project Ga0265780, IMG submission 192432) | Plant litter microbial communities from East Loma Ridge, Irvine, California - P1 T30 | ecosystem: Environmental > Terrestrial > Plant litter > Unclassified | place: USA: California...
GAGCGGCATGCGTTCCCTGAACTTGGCGACCAGTTCGGGATCGTTCACCATGTCTTCGGTCATTCCGGTCCTGGTGAAGCTGGGATTGACGGCGTTCACCCGCACGCCGTGCTTCGCCGCATCCATCGCCATCGCGCGCACCATATTGCTGACGGCGCCCTTCGAGGTGTTATAGGCAAACATGTCCCAGTCGCCGCCGAGGCCCGAGACGGACGAGGTCATGACGATCGACCCGCGTGTTTTCACCAGTTCGGGCATCGCCGCCTTGGCCATGTGGAAGTAGCCGGCGACATTTACCGCCATGACGCGCTCGAAATCTTCCTCGCTGGTCTGCGTGATGTCGCCCTCGGTGGCGACCCCGGCATTGTTGACCAGGATATCCAGACTGCCGAAGCGCGCGACGGCCGCCTTGACGGCGGCGGCGGCGGTCTGCCTGTCGGCGGTATCGCCGACATGCTGCAGTACGCGGTCCTGCGGGAGCTTGGCGGCGGCCTCCCTGAGGCTCGCTTCATCGATATCGAGCATCACGACGCGGGCGCCTTCATCGAGGAAGCGGCGCGCGGCCGACAGGCCGATGCCGGAAGCTGCGCCGGTGACGAGGACGGTTTTTTCCTTGAAACGGTTCATTCTTTCTCCTTTGATAACAGCCGGGAATCCAGGCTGACCTTATCACAGCCGCGCGAACACGGTTTTTCAATGCTGGCATGCAAGCTCAGGCGTCCATGACGCGCGCGACAAGCACCCCGCCCGTCGACCGAAGGCTGGTGGAATTGACGTCCTGCCACCCGCCGCGGTCGCCTATCCTGCGCCGCATCTGATGTTAGCGCCAGCAGCCATTCCCCCATGAGCAAAGTCGTTTCCCCCGGCGATTAGCCGATGACGACCTGAAACTGTCGCAGCCGCTGCCGGTCCAATCCGGGCTGGCGGCCCGGCCGGGTCCGCCCACGACAGGAGCATCGATGTCGTCTTGCCATCATCCGATCGCATGCCATTCCGTCTACGTGGTATGGAAGCCGCTTTCGATAGAGCGACTACTTGACCAATTTAGTGCCTACGGGCATGATCCGAAGCATCCCTCGGGGCCGCTTCTCAGGCCCTGCGTCCTGTCGTCCCTCCGACCTTAACCATATGGCAGCAGTCCTCCCCAACACCACCACCGGTACGGCGTTGCCGGGGTTGGCGCGCGCCCTGCTGCAGTCGGGGCGGCTCACACCGGTCCAGGCGGACGGCCTGCACAAGAAGGCCGTCGCCGACAAGGTGGGCTTCATCGACACCCTGCTCGGCTCCGGCGCCATCGACGCGCGCGGCCTGGCCGTGTTCTGCGCCGAGACCTTCGGCTATCCGCTGCTCGACCTGGCCACCTTCAGCCCCGAGTCGCTGCCGGTCAACGCCATCGACGCCAAGCTGATGCAGTCCCAGCGCGTGGTCGCCCTGGCCAAGCGCGGCAACAAGCTGTCGGTGGCGCTGTCGGATCCCACCAACGCCCAGGCCCTGGACCAGATCAAGTTCCAGAGCGAAGCCTCGGTCGAGCCGGTCATCGTCGCCCACGATGCCCTGCTGGGCCTGCTGGCCGGCTTGGCCAAGAACGCCGAGCAGGATTTGAGCGAACTGGTCGGCGACGAAGGCGAGATCGAATTCGCCGAGGAAGAAGCCCAGGCGCAAGCAACGGAAACCGCGTCGTCCGAAGTCGAGGACGCGCCGATCGTGCGCTTCCTGAACAAGGTGCTGATGGATGCGATCAACCTGGGCGCGTCCGACATCCACTTCGAGCCCTACGAAAAGCAATACCGCATCCGCCTGCGCGTGGACGGCGTGCTGCGCGACCACCTGGCGCCGCCGCTGGCGATCCGCGACAAGCTGGGCTCGCGCATCAAGGTGCTGGCCAAGCTCGACATCTCCGAAAAGCGCGTGCCCCAGGACGGCCGCATGCGCCTGGTGCTGTCGGCCACCCGCACCATCGATTTCCGCGTCAGCACCCTGCCCACGCTGTTCGGCGAAAAGACCGTCATGCGTATCCTCGACGCCACCCAGGCGCAGATGGGCATCGACGCGCTCGGCTACGAACCCGAGCAGAAGGCGCTGCTGATCGACGCCATTACCCGCCCCTACGGCATGGTGCTGGTGACCGGCCCCACCGGTTCCGGCAAGACGGTGTCGCTGTACACCTGCCTGAACGTCTTGAACAAGCCGGGCATCAATATCTCCACCGCCGAAGACCCGGCCGAGATCAACCTGCCCGGCGTGAACCAGGTGAACGTCAACGAAAAGGCGGGACTCACCTTCCCGGTGGCGCTGAAAGCCTTCCTGCGCCAGGATCCGGACATCATCATGGTCGGCGAGATCCGCGACCTGGAAACCGCCGACATCGCGATCAAGGCCGCGCAGACCGGCCACATGGTGTTCTCGACCCTGCACACCAACGATGCGCCGTCGACGCTGACGCGCCTGATGAACATGGGCGTGGCGCCGTTCAACATCGCCTCCTCCGTGATCCTGATTACCGCCCAGCGCCTGGCGCGCCGCCTGTGCAACTGCAAGCAGCCGCTCGAGATCGGGCGCGACGTGCTGAAGGCGGCCGGCTTCCGCGACGGCGACCTGGAGGGCGACTGGAAGCCCTACGGCCCGGTCGGCTGCGAACGCTGTCTCGGCTCCGGCTACAAGGGACGCGTCGGCATCTACCAGCTCATGCCGATCACGCCGGCGATCGAGGCGCTGATCCTGGCCCACGGCAATGCGATGCAGATCGCGGCCCAGGCCGAGGCCGACGGCGTCAACTCGCTGCGCCGTTCCGGCCTGATGAAGGTCAGGCAAGGCATGACCAGCCTCGAAGAAGTGCTCGGCTGCACCAACGAATAGGACAAGCATGGCAATCACCACTCCCGCCCGCACGCGTGGCGCCGGCGCCCAGGTCAAGGAACACGTGTTCGCCTGGGAAGGCCGCGACAAGACCGGCAAGATCGTGCGCGGCGAAATGCGCGCCGGCGGCACCACCATCGTCAACGTGACCCTGCGCCGCCAGGGCATCATGATGACCAAGGTCAAAAAGAAGGCCTACCGCAGCGGCAAGAAGATCAAGGACAAGGACCTGAGCCTGTTCACGCGCCAGCTCGCCACCATGATGAAGGCCGGCGTGCCGCTGCTGCAATCCTTCGACATCGTCGGCAAGGGCCATGCGAATCCGTCGATGTCCAAGCTGATCATGGACTTGCGCGCCGACATCGAGACCGGCACCAGCCTGAACAACGCCTTCCGCAAGTACCCGCTGTACTTCGACCCGCTGTTCTGCAACCTGGTCGGCGCCGGCGAACAGGCCGGTATCCTGGAAGACCTGCTGACGCGCCTGGCGATCTACAAGGAAAAGACGCTGGCGCTGAAGAGCAAGATCAAGTCGGCGCTGATGTACCCCTGCGCGATCATGGCGGTGGCCTTCATCGTCACGGCGGTGATCATGATCTGGGTGGTGCCGGCCTTTAAATCGGTGTTCTCCAGCTTCGGCGCCGACCTGCCGGCCCCGACCCTGATCGTGATGGGCATCTCCGACTTCGTGGTCGAATGGTGGTACATCATCTTCGGCAGCCTGTTCGGCGGCCTGTACTTCTTCTTCCAGGCCTGGCGCCGCTCGCCCAAGGTGCAGGCGGCGATGGACCGTTTCCTGCTGCGCGTGCCGGTATTCGGCGACCTCGTGCGCAAGGCCACGATCGCGCGCTGGACCCGCACCCTGTCGACCATGTTCGCCGCCGGCGTGCCGCTGGTCGAGGCCCTCGACTCGGTCGGCGGCGCCTCGGGCAACGCGGTCTACCTCGACGCGACGAAAAAGATCCAGAACGAAGTCTCCACCGGCACCAGCCTGACGGTGGCGATGCAGAACGTCGGCGTGTTCCCGAACATGGTGACCCAGATGGTCTCGATCGGCGAGGAGTCCGGCGCGCTCGACGGCATGCTGGGCAAGGTCGCCGACTTCTTCGAAGAGGAAGTCGACGATGCGGTGGGTGCACTGTCCTCGCTGATGGAGCCGCTGATCATGGTAATCCTGGGCGTGCTGATCGGCGGGCTGGTGATTGCGATGTATTTGCCGATCTTTAAGCTGGGGTCGGTGGTGTAAGGGATTCCGACCGTCAGGTATCCACCTGCACGGTCGGCGTCACTCCCTGCATGTCGCCGGTTTCCATATGTACCTTTGTATATGTGCCTTTGTATACATTTCAACGCGACAGGTGCTTGATATCTGGCTCGGCGCCCGTACATCAGTTGGATCTCATCCGATTCCATCGGCTGCTTGCGATCCACCCAGATAATCCACCTGAAGCACTGAAAGGACACATCATGACGACACACACTGAAACCGCGATCCTCGCCGGCGGCTGCTTCTGGGGCATGGAAGCGCTGATGCGGCGCGAACCCGGCGTGCTGTCCACCCGCGTGGGCTACACCGGCGGCGACGTGCCGAACGCCACCTACCGCAACCACGGCACCCATGCGGAAGGCATCGAGATCGTGTTCGATCCGAGCCGCATCAGCTACCGCCGCATCCTCGAATTCTTCTTCCAGATCCACGACCCGAGCACGCCCAACCGTCAGGGCAACGATCGCGGCCTGAGCTACCGCTCCGGCATCTATTACCTGAACGAGGAGCAGAAACGCGTCGCCGAACAAACCATCGCCGACGTCGATGCGTCCGGCCTGTGGCCAGGCAAGGTGGTGACCGAACTGGCACCCGCCGGTCCGTTCTGGGAAGCCGAGCCGGAACACCAGGATTATCTCGAGCGTATCCCGAACGGCTATACCTGCCACTTCGTGCGGCCGGACTGGAAACTGCCGAGCGCGTCCGAAGTCCGTTAAGCCCCGCCAGCCGGGATGGCTCGGCACATTAATTGCATGGTTTGACAACATATCGTTATCCGTGTCACCAGATTCAGAGCGCATGGCGCCCGCGACGGCACAGGCATCCGCAACCCGGATGCCCTGCCCTGGTGCGGATCGGGCGCATCCCGCCCGATTCCAGTGCGCGTCCATTTCATCTGGCAATCCATGCACACACAAAAGATCAATCAAGGCCCCGCGATGGCATCCGTACAGTGGCAGCGGGTGCAGGCCGAGGCGCGGCGCGACGATGCCGGCGACCGTGCGGCAGGCCTGGGCCGCTGGTGGCTGGCGCGCGCCTGTGCCGATGCCGCCGCTGGCGCCGGCATCGCGCTGTCGCCGCAGGCGCTGCGGCTCCTTGGCGGCGTCTCCGACGGCGGCGCGCACTTCGACAAGGTCGAGCCGGACGACCGCGACACCTTGAACACCTTCATCGCGCACCTCGCCCGCGCCGCCGCGGAATCCGCGAGCAGCTGCGAATTGCGCGTGCGCCAGGACGGCCGCGGCCTGCGCTGGCTGCGCCTGCAGGCGCTCGCGCCCTGCGACGGGCCGCTCGTGGCCGGGATCCTGCTCGACGTCACCGATGCCAAGAACGCGGCGGCGCGCGAGCGCTTCAATTTCGCGCTCACTCAGTACCTGGTCGGCGCCGACAGCCTGGACGAAGGCGTGGTCAAGATCCTGCAGCTGGTGTGCGAGGAGCTGGGCTGGGAATGGGGCGCGTTCTGGGCGCACGACGATGCCGGCGGCGACGTGCAACTGCGCTGCCGCTATTCCTGGCAGGCGCCGCGGCGCGCGCTCGCGCCCTTCCGCGACGCCAGCGCCAGTTTGACCATGCGCGCGGGCCAGGGGCTGGTGGGCGAAGTCTGGTCGCGCGGCGAGGCGCGCTGGATCGATGACGTCGGCAGCAACCCGAGCCTGGTGCGCGCCGGGGTGGCGCGCGCCTGCGGCCTGCAGTCGGCCTACTTCTTTCCGGTGACCATGGTGACCGCGGACGGCCGCCTGGTACGGCCCGGCGTGCTGGAATTCTTCAGCGAGCAGCAGCGCCAGCCCGACGCCAAGCTGCCCGGGCTGGCCGAATCGATCTCGGCGCTGATCGCCCAGGCGGTCGAGCGCATGGCGCAGCAGCAGCGCATCCGCGTGCGCGCCCAGACCGACGAGCTGACCGGCCTGGCCAACCGCAGCCACTTCCACGAGCTGCTCGACCAGTGCTGCAGCCAGTCTTGCGCCCAGGTTCCGGACGCGCCGGCCTTCGGCGTGCTGTACGTCGACCTCGACCGCTTCAAGCCGGTGAACGACGTGTTCGGCCACGAAGCCGGCAACGTGGTGCTGGCCGAATTCGCGCGCCGCCTGCGCGCACTGGCGCCGCCGGGATGGCGCATCGGCCGCCTGGGCGGCGACGAGTTCGCACTGCTGTCGGCGCCGGGCAGCGGCCGCGCCGAACTCGAACTGGTGGCGGCAGCGGTCTGCGATGCCGCGCGCCAGCCCTTCGCCTACCAGGGCCACGCGCTGTCGGTGTCGGCCAGCGTCGGCATCAGCATCTGCCCCGAGCACGGCGGCAGCACGCGCACGCTGCTGCACACGGCCGATGCGGCCATGTACCTCAGCAAGCGCAAGGGCCGCGACCTGGTCAGCTGCTTCGAGGGTGACGCGGAAAGCGCAGCGTGAACACGGTAGGCTGGCCCGGCGTGCTGGCGGCGTCGGCGCAGCCGCCGTGCAGCTGCATGATGGCGCGCACGATCGCCAGGCCCAGGCCGGCGGAGCTGCCGGCGGCGCGCGCCGGGTCGGCGCGGTAGTAGCGCTCGAACAGACGCTCGCGGTGCTGTTCCGGAATGCCGTCGCCGGTGTTCGAGACCGACAGCGCCAGCCATTCGCCGTCCGCGTGCGCGCCCAGGCAGATGCGGCCGCCCGCGGGCGTGTGCGCGAGCGCGTTCGAGACCAGGTTGTTGACGGCGCGCCGCAGCAGCACCGGGTCGGCATGCAGCTCCAGCGGCGGCGGCTCGTCCAGCGCCAGCAGCACGCCGCGGTCGTCGGCCAGGGCCTCGAAGTAATCGCGGATGCGCGCCAGTTCGGCGCCGGCGTCGAGGCGCTCGCGGCGCAGCGCCAGCTGGGCATTGTCGACGCGCGCCAGGAACAGGGTGTTTTCGATCATGCGCGCGAGCCGCTCGTATTCTTCCAGGTTCGATTCCAGCAGGCCCTGGTATTCCTCGATCGGGCGCTCGCGCGACAGCGCCACCTGGGTCTGCATCATCAGCGCGTTCACCGGGGTGCGCATGTCGTGCGCCAGGTCGGCGGCGAAGCCGGACAGGCGCTGCACGCCCTCTTCCAGGCGGTCGAGCATGGCGTTGAAGGCGACCGACAGTTCGCGCAGCTCGGGCGGCACGCCGGCCAGCGACAGGCGCGCGTTCAGGCGATAGGCATTGATGTCGTTGGCCTTGGCGATCACGCCGTGCAGCGGGCGCAGGCCGCGCCGCACCGCGATGAAGCCGAGCGCGGTCGCCAGCAGTGCGCCGACGGCCAGCGCGCCGAGCAGGTCGGCCGCATAGCGCTTCAGCACCGCCAGCCGGTCGGAACGGATGCGCGCCAGCGTCACGTGCAACTGCCGGTCGCCGCTGGCGGCGATCACGGACAGCACGCGCGCCGGATAGTGCGGGTCGTTCACGCTGACGACGTCGGACTGGTCGGGCGCCCGGTCCATCGGCACCGGCGCCAGGGGCGGCAACTGGCGCGCCTGCGGCATGGTGTTCATCAGCACCTCGCCGTCCGGCGTCGCCACCTGCATCATCACGCCGTCCTGGCCGATGACGCGTCCGAGCACGGCGTGGATCTGGTCCGGCATGCGCTCGCCATCCGGCAGGGTGCGCAGTATCTGGCGCACCAGGGCCGACTTGCTGAAGAGGTCGAGGTCGTCGCGCTGGCTCATCTGCATGGCCAGGGTCTGGTACAGATAGGCGCCGACCGCCACGAAGACGGCCACCGCGATCGCCGCGAACAGGAGGCCGAGGCGCAGCGCGATCGAGACCGGGCCGGTACGCAGGCCCGGCATCAGCCGCGCTCCTCCATCAGGTAGCCCATGCCGCGCACGGTGTGGATCAGTTTCAGTGGATACGGATCGTCGACCTTGGCGCGCAGGCGCTTGACGGCGACGTCGACGACGTTGGTGTCGGAATCGAAGTTCATGTCCCAGACCTGGGACGAGATCAGGGAGCGCGACAGCACCTCGCCCTGGCGCCGCGCCAGCAGCTGCAGCAGCGCGTATTCCTTGGGGGTGAGGTCGATGCGCTTGCCGGCGCGCGCCACGCGGTGGCGCAGCACGTCGATCTCGAGGTCGGCGACCTTCAGCACTTCCAGCTCGCGCACCGGCGCGCGGCGCAGCAGGGTGCGGATGCGCGCCAGCAGCTCGGCGAAGGCGAAGGGCTTGACCAGGTAGTCGTCGGCGCCCAGTTCCAGGCCGCGCACGCGGTCGGGGATCTCGTCGCGCGCCGTCAGCAGCAGCACCGGGGTCTGCTTGCGCTCGCGCAGCTTCTGCAGCACCGTCCAGCCATCCATCGCGGGCAGCATCACGTCGAGCACCACCAGGTCGTAGTCGTTTTCCAGCGCCTGGTGCAGGCCGTCCGGGCCGGTGCGCGCCAGGTCGGCCGTGAAGCCCGACTCGCGCAGGCCCTTGTGCAGGTAGTCGCCCGTCTTGGGCTCGTCTTCGACAATCAGAATGTGCATGGCAGTTCTCCTCGCCGCATTGTGCCGCAGTTCGACGGCCCTGGGGATGACAATCCGGACAGTCGATTGTCATCCGATTGTCATTCGCGCGTCATTTCCCCGTCAGTACGGCCCGCCTAGACTGTTGTCATTCCAACCGACAGGAGAGACGAGCATGTCGAACTTTCGCGCCGCGCTGCTGGCGCTGTGCTTCCTCGGGCCCGCCGCCACGGCCCAGGAGATGCACCACCACATGGACCATGGCGGGGGCGCTGCGGCCGCCAGTGCGGGCGCAAGCGCGTTGCCGGCCAGCTTCGTCGCCAGCAGCGACAAGTCCTTCGCCCGCCTGATGGACGAGGCCATGGCGATCATGGAACGCGACATGCAGGCGGCCCCGATGGACGGCCGGCCCGGCCACGATTTCGTGAGCATGATGCTGCCGCACCACCAGGGCGCGGTCGACATGGCCAAGGCCGTTCTGCTGAACACCCAGGATCCGGAACTGCGCAACCTGGCCCTGGGCATCATCGCCGAACAGCAGAACGAGATCAACGTGATGCGCGCCTGGCTGCAGCGCCACCCCGACCACAAGGAGAAACAACCATGAAGAGCACCCTGAAACTGCTGGCCCTGGCCGGCCTGCTCGGCGCCACCCAGGCGGCGCTGGCCCAGCCCTCGCCGTCCGACCGCGTGTACACGGCCGACCAGAATTCCAACACCGTCTCGGTGTTCGACCCTTCGAGCAACCGGCTGCTGGGCCAGATCAAGCTGGGCAACCAGCGCCCGGACGTGCTGTCTCCGCTGTACCGCGGCGAGATCAATGTGCACGGCATGGGCTTCTCGCCCGACCACAAGACCCTGGTGGTGATTTCCAACGGTTCCAATTCCGCCACCTTCATCGACACCGCCACCAACAAGGTCAAGGGCAAGACCTATGTCGGCCGCTCCCCGCATGAAGGGTTTTTCACGGCCGACGGCAAGGAAGTCTGGGTGGTCGTGCGCGGCGAAGATTACATTTCGGTGATCGACCCGCACAGCTTCAAGGAGACGCGGCGCATCCCGACCGCGGTCGGCCCCGGCATGGTGCAGTTCCTGCCCGACGGGAAGCTGGCCTTCGCGGTGTCGAGCTTCACGCCGGAAGTCGACGTCATCGACGTCAAGTCGCACAAGGTCGTCAAGCGCATCCCGGTGACCAGTCCCTTCTCTCCCTTCCTGCAGTTCACACCCGATTTCCACGAGATGTGGATGACCCACAAGGACGTCGGCAAGGTCACGCGCATCGATACCCGCAGCCTGCAGGTGACGGGCGTGATCGATACCGGCTTCATCACCAACCACCTGGCCTTCGCCAGGGTAGGCGGCAAGGTGCTGGCCTACGTGACGGTCGGCGGCGAGAACCTGGTGAAGGTGTACACGACCGACAAGGAAGCGAAGCTGGTGGCGAGCATCCCGACCGGCGCCCTGCCGCACGGGATCTGGCCTTCGGACGACGGCAGCCGCGTCTACGTCGGCCTGGAGAACGGCGACGGCGTGCAGACGATCGACACCGCCACCAACAAGGTGGTCGCGACCATGGGCGGCGGCCAGGCGCCGCAGGCGCTGGTCTACCTGTCGGGCGTGGCCGCGCCGGGCAGCGCCGACAACCTGGTCGCGCGCGTGAACCAGGATTCGGCGAACGTGCCGCTGAAAGCCAGGGCGGGCGAGGCGCGCGGCTTTATCGTGGCGCGCCAGCTGGGCGTGGTCGATGCGCTGGAAGTCTCGCTGTTCAAGCTCAAGCCCGACACCGCCTACAGCGTCTACCTGGACGGCCAGCAGGCCGGCTCGCTGCGCACCGACGCCAAGGGCATGGCCAACGGCACCATGATCGGCCCGGTGCGCACCTTCGCCCAGGCCGGACAGGCCCAGTCGATGCCGGACAGCCGCCAGGTGCTGGTGATGGAAGGCGCGGCAAAGCCGGATGCGCAGGCGGCGGTGCTGCAGAATTGAACTGCGTGGTTTCCTGCGCAAGGACGTCGCCCCTGCGCAGGCAGCGGTAATTAGCCAGGACACGTCGCCCCTGCGAAGGCAGGGGCCCAATTTTTGCGCACCATGGCGGCGCAGGACTTGGGCCCCTGCCTGCGCAGGGGCGACGGTAACTCATACAAGGATCCCTGCCCGCGCAGGAGCGACGGTAACTCGAACTTGGGCCCCTGCCTGCGCAGGGGCGACGGTTCAAGCGCTACCGGCCTACATCAGCTTGTCGAGCGTGATCGGCAGCTCCCTCACCCGCTTGCCGCAGGCGTTGTAGACCGCGTTGGCGATCGCCGCGCCGGTGCCCGTGATGCCGATTTCGCCGATGCCGCGCGCCCCCATCGGCGCGTGCGGATCGGGAATGTCGGTCCACATCACCTCGATCTCCGGGACGTCCATCTGCACCGGCACATGGTATTCCCACAGGCTGGGGTTCATGATGCGGCCGTTGCGCTCGTCGAACTGGGTTTCTTCCATCAGCGCCAGTCCCAGGCCCATGATCATGCCGCCGCGGAACTGGCTCGCCGCCGTCTTGGGATTGATGATGCGGCCGCAGTCGAAGGAGCCGAGCAGGCGCCGCACGCGCGGTTCGCCCGTCACCGTGTTCACGCCCACCTCGCAGAAGATCGCGCCGAAGGAATGCATCGACCAGTGCTGGGTTTCGAGCGGCGGCGGCGCGCTGGCCTCGGCCACCAGTTCCTCGCGGCCGGCCGCGGCCAGCAGTTCGGCGTAGCTGGCGCAGCGCTGCGGTTCGTCGGACTTGCACAGGCCGCCGTTGTGGCCCACCACCTCGTCGGCGGACAGGCCGGCCAGCGGCGAATCCCTGGGCGCCAGCTTCAACAGCTGCTTCACCAGTTCGTCCCAGGCCGCCCGGATGGCGTACCCGGCGGCCGCGGTCTGCTGCGAACCGCCGGCCAGGATCACGCCGGGCAAGGCCGAGTCGCCATAGGCCACGCTGACGCGCGCCAAAGGCAGGCCGAGGCGCTGGGCCGCGATCATCGCATGCGTGGTCGAGGTGCCCATGCCCATCTCGTGCGCCGCCACCTCGATGTGGGCCGTACCCTGTTTCGACAGGCGGATGCGCGCGGCGCCGCCGGGCATGCGGTGGTAGGGATAGGTGGCGCTGGCGCAGCCCATGCCGACCAGCCACTCGCCCTCGCGGCGCCCGCCCGGCTGCTGCTGGCGCGCGTGCCAGCCGAATGTCGCCGCACCGCTGCGGTAGGCCTCGACCAGGTGGCGCGCGGAGAATGGCGTGCCGGCGGTCGGGTCCTTGTCCGGCTCGTTGCGGATGCGCAGCGCGATCGGGTCCATGCCGAGTTTCACGGCCAGTTCGTCGACCGCGCATTCGAGCGCGAAGCTGCCCACCGCCTCGCCCGGCGCGCGCATGAAGGTATTGGCCAGGGTATCCATATTGGCCGTCTCCACCGCGAGCTCGATGTTGGCGGCCCCGTACAGGCACTTGGCCGGATTGATGAAGGGTTCGGGCATGGCGTTATGCCCCGTCATCACCGACAGGCCGGTATGGATCAGCGCCTCGAAGCCGCCGTCGGCGCGCGCCCCGATCGCGACCCGCTGCTCGGTCAGCGAACGCCCGCCGACCACGCGGTACACGCCCTCGCGCGAGAGCATGATGCGCACCGGCCGCCCGGCCAGGCGCGCCGCGGCCGCGGCCAGCACCTGGTGCTGCCACAGCGCCTTGCTGCCGAAGCCGCCGCCCACGAAGGGCGAGCTGACGTGGACCTGGTCTTCGCGCAGGCCGAACACCTGGGCCATCGACCAGGCCGTGTGCGCCACCGCCTGGGTGGCGTCGTGCAGCACCAGCTGGTCGCCGTTCCAGGCCACCGTGGCGGCATGCAGCTCGATCGGGTTGTGGTTGTGGCGCGGCGTGGTGTACACCGCGTCGATGGAGACCGGCGCCGCCGCCAGCGCGGCTTCGGCGTCGCCGATGCTGACCTGCAGCGGCTCGCCCCCGAAGCTGCCGGGCGTCAGGCCGTTCGCCCTGGCCGCCGCCAGCGTCGTGGTGGCGGCCTCGGTCAGGTAGGTCACGCGCACCAGCGAGGCGGCATGGTCGGCCTGTTCCTGGGTCTCGGCCAGCACCAGCGCGACCGGCTGGCCGTTCCAGTGCACGCTGTCGTCCTGGAAGATCGGCAGGCCGTCGCCGCCGCCGGCCTTGGGCGCCGTCATGAACAGCGGCATCGGCTTCATCTTCGGCGCGTTCTTGTACGTCATGACCAGCACCACGCCGGATGCGCTGTCGGCGCGGCCGGTGTCGAGGGTGGCGATGCGGCCCTTGGGCACGGTGCTGTAGACCAGGGCCGCGTAGGCCATCTTGTCCAGCGCCACCTCGGCGGCGAAGCGCGCCGCACCCTTCACTTTCAGCGCGCCGTCGAGACGCGACACCGGCGTGCCGATGATGCCGCCCTGCTGCTCGATCAGCGGATCGGGTTCGCCGCCCGGCAGCCAGCCGTCGGGCGCGAGTTCGACCGCCTTCTTCATGACTTTCTGTGCAGTTTCCTGGATGCTCATGGCTGTGCTCCCGGGTTGGCGCTGAGGCTCGACAGCACCGCGGCGACGGTGTTCCTGGCCAGTCCGATCTTGAAGGCGTTGTCGCGCAGCGGCCGGGCATCGGCCAGCTCGACGTCGGCGGCGGCGTGGAACAACGCTTCGCCGGCCTGGCGCCCGCGCAGCGCCGCCTCCAGGCGCCAGGCGCGCCAGGGTTTATGGGCGACGCCGCCCAGCGCCACGCGCACGTCGCGCACGATGCCGTCCTCGATGTCGATGGCGGCCGCCACCGACACCAGCGCGAAGGCATAGCTGGAACGGTCGCGCACCTTGCGGTAGTTCGAGCGCGCGGAAAACGCCAGCGCCGGCACTTCGATCGCGGTGATCAGTTCTCCCGCTTCGAGCACGGTGTCCAGTTCCGGGCGGTCTTCGGGCAGGCGGTGCAGGTCGTTGAAGGGCAGCGTGCGCGCACCGTTCGCGCCCTGCAGGTGTATCACGGCGTCGAGCGCGGCCAGCGCCACGCACATGTCCGACGGATGGGTGGCGACGCAGGCTTCCGATGCCCCCAGCACCGCGTGCATGCGGTTGAAGCCGTCGATGGCGTCGCAGCCCTGGCCGGGGGAGCGCTTGTTGCAGCGCGCGCCATCCTCGTCATAGAAATAGCTGCAGCGGGTGCGCTGCAACATATTGCCGCCCACCGTCGCCATATTGCGGATCTGGGCCGAGGCGCCGGCGACGATCGCGCGCGACAGCAGCGGGAAACGGCTGCGCACCGCCTGGTGCTCGGCCAGCGCGGTATTGGTAGCAGCCGCGCCGATCAGCAGGCTGCCGTCGGGCCGTTCTTCGATGGCGTTCGAGAGCTGGGTGACGTCGACCAGCGCGGCCGGCCGTTCCAGCGTCTCGCGCAGCAGATCGACCAGGTTGGTGCCGCCGCCGAGGTATTTCGCGCCCGGCTGGGCGCCCATGCGCAGTGCGTCGGCGACGGTGGCCGCGCGCGCGTAGGTGAAGGGGTTCATTGCGCCTCCTTGCCGCGGTGATCGACGATCGCCGCGACGATGCCGTTGTAGGCGCCGCAGCGGCACAGGTTACCGCTCATGCGCTCACGCAGCTCTTCGTGGGTCGGCGCGATGGCCGCGCCGGCCAGATCCTCGGTCACATAGCTCGGCACGCCGCGCCGCAGTTCGGCTTCCATGCCGATGGCCGAACAGATCTGGCCCGGCGTGCAGTAGCCGCACTGCAGGCCGTCGTGCTCGATGAAGGCCTGTTGCAACGGATGCAGTTCGCCGTCGGCCAGGCCTTCGATCGAGATCACCGAACGGCCTTCGTACTGCACGGCCAGCGCCAGGCAAGACAGGATGCGCTGGCCGTCCACCAGCACGGTGCAGGCGCCGCAGGCGCCCTGGTTGCAGCCTTTCTTGGCGCCGGACAGCTGCAGGCGATCGCGCAGCAGGTCGAGCAGGGACACCCGCGGATCGTCGGGCAAGGGTAGTTCCGATCCATTGATATGGATGGTCATCGGCATGGCGGACATCCTTTCGATAGGGGGTGTTTCCAGCGAAGGAGAATTTTCCTTACGAAAATTCTTTCCTTTTGGAATTTCAGGGTCGTCGAGACCTGGACAAGCAAAACAGCTTATCGCCGGCGCCACCGAAAGAACATGCACGTACTTTTCGAAATCTTGCCTATTCCTGTCAGGTGCAATGAATAGGGAGTGTCGCTTATGCGCCGCGCGTCGCCGCAAGCAGAGTAATTCCGCCTACAATGGTTGATTCCAAGAATCACTGACGACACACCCGCCATGCCCCTGGACATCCTGCTGTTCGCTCCCCCCTTCTCCCTCGCCCCGGCGCTTGCCGCCGCCCTGTTCGGCCTGCTGGTCGGCAGCTTCCTGAACGTGGTCGTGCACCGCCTGCCGATCATGGCGCAGCGCGAACTGGACAACTATCTCGCCCACGAAGCCGGCAAGGAACTGCCGCACCAGGACCGCTTCAACCTGATGACCCCGCGCTCGCGCTGCCCGCATTGCGGCCACGGCATCACGGCGCTGGAAAACATCCCGGTCGTCAGCTGGCTGGCCTTGCGCGGCAAGTGCAGCGCCTGCAAGGCGCCGATCTCGGCGCGCTACCCGCTGGTGGAACTGGCGACGGGCGCGCTGTCGGGGCTGGCGGTCTGGCAGCTCGGCAGCGGCTGGGCCGGACTGGCGGCGCTGGCCTTCACCTGCTTCCTGGTAGCGCTGACCCTGATCGACTACGACACCAAGACCCTGCCGGACGACCTCACCTACCCGCTGCTGTGGCTCGGCTTGCTGGTCAATATGCACGGCACCTTCGTGCCGCTGCACGACGCCGTGATCGGCGCGATGGCCGGCTACCTGGCGCTGTGGTCGGTGTACTGGCTGTTCAAGCTGGTCACGGGCAAGGAAGGCATGGGCTACGGCGACTTCAAGCTGCTGGCGGCGCTGGGCGCCTGGCTGGGCTGGGCGATGCTCCCGACGATCATCATCCTGTCCTCGGCGGTGGGCGCCGTGGTCGGCATCGGCCTGATCGTGTTCGCCAAACGCGGCCGCGACAACCCGATTCCGTTCGGCCCCTACCTGGCGGCGGCTGGTATGATCGCTCTCCTGTACGGAACACCGCTTACCCGCTACGCGCAGGACCTGCTGCCGTAGGCCGCGAGGCAGGGAGGGACTGCATGCACACACAAGACGCGGCCGTTTCCCGCTACGCGGTCGGCCTCACCGGGGGCATCGGCTGCGGCAAGAGCACCGTGGCCGACCTGTTCGCCGCGCGCGGCGCCACGCTCGTCGACACCGACGAAATCGCCCATTCGCTCACCGCCCCGAACGGCGCGGCCATGCCCGCGCTGCTGCAGGAATTCGGCCCGGAGTTCGCCACGCCCGAAGGTGCGCTGGACCGCGCCCGCATGCGCGCGCTGGTATTTTCCGACCCGGGCGCACGTGCGCGCCTCGAAGCCATCCTGCATCCCCGGATCCGCGCGGCGACCGCCGCCGCCGCCCTGCTGGCCACCGGCCCCTACACCATCTTCGTGGTGCCGCTGCTGATCGAATCGGGCAGCTGGCGCGAGCGCGTCGCGCGCATCCTGGCGATCGACTGCCCCGAAGCGCTGCAGGTGGCGCGCGTGATGGCCCGGAACGGCCTGCCCGAAGCCCAGGTGCGCGCCATCATGGCGACCCAGGTCAGCCGCGCGCGCCGCCTCGAGGAAGCCGACGACGTGGTGCGCAACGACGACGGCCTGGAAGCGCTGGCGCCGCAAGTCGAGCGCCTGCATGCCTTTTACCTGGACGAAGCGAAAAGATTGGCGACGCAATCGAACGAGCGTTTGTAATTTTTAGCATCATGGTTCAGAATCATGGGCTTGTACGCCAGCCCGCTCAAGAGGGATAGGATCTTATAAGGAATGCCACTTTGATCGTCTATGAATACCCCTTCAACGAGCGCATACGCACGTTGTTGCGGCTGGAGGACCTGTACGAAAAGTTCAAATTCTTTGCCCGCCAGGAGCATCCCCTGCAGCACCACGTGGCGCTTTCGACGATCTTCGACATGCTGGAGGTGGCCGGCCGCGCCGACCTGAAGTCGGACCTGCTGCAGGAACTCGAACGCCAGAAACAAAGCCTGCTGGCCTACCGCAGCAATCCCGCCGTGGCCACCGAGACGCTGGACGCCGTGCTCGACGAACTGGACGTGGTCAGCAACGCCCTCGTGAACACCCAGGGCAGGACCGGCCAGAACGTGCGCGAGAACGAATGGCTGATGAGCATCCGCGGCCGCACCATCATCCCCGGCGGCGCCTGCGAATTCGACCTGCCCTCGTACCACGCCTGGCAGCGCCGCCCCGCCGAGCAGCGCCAGGCCGACATCCGCGGCTGGTTCGCCCCGCTGGCGCCGGTCTGCGACGCGCTGTCGCTGGTCCTGCGCCTGCTGCGCAATTCGGGCGCGCCGGCCAAGATGATCGCGGCCTCGGGCAGCTACCAGCAGATGCTGCAGGGCAAGGTCTATCAGATGCTGCGCCTGTCGCTGGACGAATCGAGCGCGGCGATTCCCGAAATCTCCGCCAACAAGTATATGCTGTGGGTGCGTTTCACGACCCAGGGCGGCGACCTCAAGCCGAAGCCCCTGGAAGAAGACGTTCCCTTCGAGCTCACGCTCTGTAATTTTTGATTTTTAGGTACTAGAAACACATCATGACCGTCGTATCCTGCCCCACCTGCGGCAAGAAGGTCGAATGGACGGAGGCGAACAAGTTCCGCCCCTTCTGCTCCGACCGCTGCAAGCAAATCGACCTGGGCGC
>Ga0265780_10004762_pt1 | contig 17376 bp, 13 predicted proteins | sample P1T30metagenome_FD_192432 | JGI IMG/M metagenome (GOLD analysis project Ga0265780, IMG submission 192432) | Plant litter microbial communities from East Loma Ridge, Irvine, California - P1 T30 | ecosystem: Environmental > Terrestrial > Plant litter > Unclassified | place: USA: California...
ACGGGTTCAACATTTATAGCATCGGTAAGCTTAACTACAGGCCTAAAGCCATTACCGATCCGATTTTTATAGCACCCGGAAGTACCTATGCCGACTACAGGCGTGTACTTACCTCAAGGTACCTTAGCAACCTGGGCGTATTTAACTTTCCGTCGATAGGTTTTGTAGAAGACAGTACCGATGCCAGCGGAAACTCGCTTATTGCAAACATAAAGCTGAGCCCTAAAAAGAAATTCAGGTTTAATGTAGCAGCCGATTTTAACCACAGTAACATTCAGGATTTTGGCATACAGGGAAGCCTGGGTGTATCCATCCGGAATATCTTTCGTGGCGCCGAAACCCTGCAAATATCTACGCGTGGCAACATAGGTTCCTCTCGTGATGCCTCTATACCAGACCGCACCTTTTTTAATATATTAGAATATGGCGCCGATATAAAACTGAGCATACCGCGCATATGGCTGCCCTTTAATACCGATAAAATAATACCCAAAGAGCTTATACCCAATACTATTTTAAGCTTTGGCGTAGGGCGGCAGCAAAACATAGGGCTTGATAAAGAAAATTTTTCGGGAGTGCTTAGCTACAACTGGACCCCTAAACGCACCAGCTCAGCACGCAGCCGCACGGCTAAATTTGACCTTTTTAACATACAATACATAAGGAATATAAATGCCGACAGGTATTTTAGGGTATACCGCTCTTCTTTTGACAGGCTTAACACCCTGGCTCAGCCTTACCTTAGTTATTTGGGGCCCGATGATTTATTCACCGATGCCACCACAGGCGATGTTAGCCTGACAATACCCGAGGGTACAGCATCTTTTATTGACAACACGGTAGGCGAAACCCCCACAATTCCTGCAAATGCTGCAGAACTTACCGAAATAAACCGAATTGAAGAGCGCCGTGAAAGACTTAGCGAAAACAACCTTATTGTAGCCTCGAACTTTACCTATACCACCACTACCAGAGAAGGCACTACAGACAACACCTTTTTTATCTTTAAAACCAAAGTAGAAAGCGCAGGCAATACGCTTTCACTTATAGCGCCCGGCTTAGCCGAAAACAAAGGTATAGCAAAAGGAGACCAGACACTGTTTGACGTACGATACGCACAATACATTAAAGGCGAAGTAGATTTTATAAAACACTTTGACCTTAGGCATGGCAAAATACTGGCCATGCGGGCCTTTTTTGGGCTTGCAGTGCCTTATGGCAACTCTAACTCCATACCTTTTGCCCGAAGCTATTTTGCAGGTGGCTCTAACGATAACCGCGGGTGGCAGTCCTACAGCCTTGGGCCTGGTCGCAGCGGCGGACTTAACGACTTTAATGAGGCCAACCTTAAAATGGCCTTTAGTACAGAGCTAAGGTTTAATATATTTGGGCAGCTTAACGGTGCTATATTTGGCGATGTTGGCAATATCTGGAACATTTTTGACCAGGTAGACGACCCTAATTTTACCTTTAACGGACTGTCATCCTTCAGAGATCTTGCCTTAGGCACAGGCCTTGGCTTTAGATATGACTTTAACTTTTTTGTTGTGCGCTTTGATTTAGGCTTTAAAACCTACAATCCGGGGCGCATAGAAGGCGAACGCTGGTTTACTGACCACGATTTTAAGCACGCGGTTTTAAATGTTGGTATTAATTATCCGTTCTAATTCTAAAAATGCTATTTTTGTGAATTAATTTTAAAAACCCAAAGTAATGGCCCATAACATTAAGCCCGGTGTTGCCACCGGAGATCAGGTTCAGGAGATTTTTAAATATGCAAAAGAAAAAGGTTTTGCACTTCCTGCAGTAAACGTAACAGGCTCTAGTACCATTAATGGTGTGCTTGAAACAGCAGCAAAGCTTAAAGCTCCGGTAATCATACAATTCTCTAACGGCGGTGCTATATTCAACGCGGGCAAAGGCCTTAGCAATGATGGACAAAGAGCCGCTATACTTGGCGCTGTAGCCGGTGCAAAACACATTCATACCCTTGCAGAAGCCTATGGAGCTACTGTTATACTACATACTGACCATTGCGCAAAAAACCTTTTGCCATGGGTAGACGGACTGCTTGATGCCAGCGAAAAACATTTTGCCGAAACAGGCAAGCCACTTTTTAGCTCGCACATGCTTGACCTTAGCGAAGAGCCTCTTGAAGAAAACATAGAGATATCTAAAAAATATCTTGAGAGGATGAGCAAAATGGGCATGACCCTTGAAATTGAGCTTGGTATTACAGGTGGCGAAGAAGACGGTGTTGATAACAGCCACGTAGATACTTCTAAACTATATACTCAGCCGGAAGAAGTAGGCCATGTATATGAAGAGCTTAGCAAAATATCTGATAAATTTACCGTAGCAGCTGCTTTTGGCAATGTACACGGTGTATACAAGCCGGGCAACGTAAAACTTACCCCTACAATCCTTAGGGATTCTCAGGCGTATGTGGAGAAAACATTTAACACAGGCAAAAACCCTGTAGATTTTGTTTTCCATGGTGGCTCAGGCTCTACGCTTGAAGAAATCAGGGAAGCTATTGGCTACGGTGTTATCAAAATGAACATTGATACTGACCTTCAGTTTGCATTTACCGAAGGTATCCGTGATTATATGGTGGGCAAAATTGACTACCTTAAAACACAAATAGGCAGCCCGGACGGCCCTGAATCGCCAAACAAAAAGCACTACGACCCGCGCAAATGGATCCGTGAAGGCGAAGTTACCTTTAATACAAGGCTTGAGCAGGCGTTTAAAGACCTGAATAACGTAAATACATTATAGTTGAGAGTTGCGGGTTGAGAGCGGCTTAACGGCACTACACTTTCAACCCCCAACCCCCAACCCATAAACTGAATATAATAATTATGGCTTGGTTTAAAAGAACAGAAAAAGGCATACAAACACCTACAGAGTCTAAAAGGGATGTACCTAAAGGCCTGTGGTATAAGTCGCCAACAGGAAAAATTGTAGATGCAGAGGAGCTTGCCCGTAATTTTTATGTAAGCCCGGAAGACGGCTACCATGTAAGGATAGGCAGCAAGGAGTATTTTAATATACTGTTTGACGATAATGAATTTACTGAGCTTGATAAAAACATGATTAGTAAAGACAGCCTTAAGTTTGTTGATACTAAAAAGTATGATGAGCGCCTTAAAGATGCTATGGAAAAAACCAAGCTTAAGGATGCTGTGCGTACTGCCGTGGGTAAATCTAAAGGCAAAGACCTTGTTATAGCTTGTATGGATTTTTCTTTTATAGGTGGCTCTATGGGTGCTGTGGTAGGCGAAAAAATTGCCCGTGCCATAGATTACTCTATTAAAAACAAAGTGCCTTTCCTTATGATATCAAAATCAGGGGGAGCAAGGATGATGGAGGCTGCTTACTCGTTAATGCAGCTTGCAAAAACATCGGCTAAACTGGCACAGCTTGCTGAAGCACAAATACCATACATATCGCTTTGTACCGACCCAACAACGGGTGGCACAACGGCATCTTATGCTATGCTGGGCGATGTAAACATTTCTGAGCCCGGAGCCCTGATAGGTTTTGCCGGCCCCCGTGTTGTTAAAGACACTACGGGTAAAGAACTGCCGGAAGGTTTTCAGACTGCAGAGTTTTTACTGGAGCATGGATTTCTTGACTTTATCACCCCACGTAAGGAGTTAAAAGACAAGATTAACCTTTACCTTGACCTGATACAAAATCAGCCAATACGATAAAAATTACAACCCCGGCTAACCCCGGGGTTTTTTATTCGCAATCAAAAAACTTCATTTTTACGATTTTCATTACAAAATCGATACTTAAATAAAAAGTTAATAATTTTAATAAAAAATTGTTACACATATCTCACCAAATGCCTGTCTCTAAGACTAACTTTTATCGGCAAATACTGTATTTCAGCCTCAACAAGCTGATTTTAAACGACATAAAAAACGACTAATTATTGTACGGGATTTTTTTACGCACTACATTTGGGCATACAAAATCTCCATGTAATGAAAAAAAATTACTTTTACTATTTTGCTTTGCTTTGCCTTGCAAATTTAGCTTTTGTTACAGAAGCGGGTGCCCAGATAATTATCGGGCATGATGAAGCTTCTACTTATACCACCGAAAGCTGGAACGAATGGAACTCTCAGGGAGGAACAGGCTTTACCCCATGGATTATGTTTACGTTAGGTATGGATAACCCCAACGGCGAAGCGGGACACCTCATTAGTAGTTCTGTTGAAAATGGATTTGGCGACGTAGACACCAACTCTAAAGCTTTTAGTATGTATGGCTACCGAATTAATAATACATTAGGAGGTAATCCGGAATCAGTTATATACCGTTATTTTAATAATACAGGTGCACCTGTGGTTCCTGATACAGGAGGCAGGACACCACTTATGGCAGGTCAGGGGTTTTCTATTGACCTTGCAGTTGCGTTTAGAAATGGCTACAAGGGCATTGACCTTCGCAACAGCCAGGGCGACAACATTTTATTTAACTTTGGCATGGATGGCGACAGAAGGTATGAAGTGAACCAGGATAGTATTTTTGGCAACGTATACATGCAGCATTCTGTGTTTAAAATAAAAGCCTATCAGGTTACCGACACAACATTTAAAGTAAATATTACCCGGGGGGAAGAAGTATGGCAATCAGGCATATATAACGGAACCATAGGTGGTTTTAAGTTATATGAAAGCTCTACAAGCAGCAGCAATGTGCTTAACAGGCTTTATTTTAACAACCTGACTATTACTAATTGTGCTGAAGTTACCACCTGGGATGGTACCGCATGGAGCAATGGTAACCCAAGCATTAATAAAACAGTTATAATAGCCGGAGATTACACCTCTACAGCAAGTATTTCGGCATGTATGGTTGTGGTACAAGATGGTGCCGATGTACTATTTGAAGAAGGTCATACACTAACTGTTGCTAATACTATCGAAGTAAAAAACGGTGCTACCCTTACATTTGAAAATAATGCAGCCCTCGTTCAAATTGATGAAAACGCTGCTAATATTGGTAACATTACCGTGAAGCGCAACAGCAACGCTCTTTATAAACTTGACTATACCCTATGGGGCGCTCCGGTTGCAGGGCAGGAACTACAGGCTTTTTCGACGGGTACGTTAAGCAACCGTTTTTACACGTATGCTTACAACTGGTCTACTACAGTAAACCCAATTATATATAGAGAACAATACTGGGCAACAGATGCCTCACAAAACTTTGTACCCGGCAAAGCATACCTTATACGCATGCCTAACGAGGTAGATGGCAATGCAGGATATAATGGTGGCACTGCTGCTTACAGCTTTCCGGGAAGCTTTACCGGAGTCCCAAACAACGGTACTGTAAACATTCCTATAATTGTAGCTAACTTAAACAATGATGATGAGGCCGATACTTTTCTAAGCCAGGCCGGCCATTATATAGCCGTAAGTAATCCGTATGCCTCTCCTATCAGCATATCTGAGTTCTTTAGCCAAAATGCGGCAGTACTTGAGCCGGGCAATGGTATTTATTTCTGGAGGAAGAAAAATGACTCTGAGGCCAGCAGCTACTCTTGCCTTACCATGGCAGCGTTTACAGAGAACGAAGCTGTAGGCGGTGATCTTAATAGTGAGTACTACACCACCCCGGACGACGATGTATATAACCAAAACTGGATTATATCGCCGGGACAGGGCTTTCTTGTAAAGCTTAAAGAAGATCTTGCAGGCACCGCCACAGTTACCTTTACAAACAGCATGCGCAAGCCTGCCGGTACTGCCGGGCCATTTTTTAGAACCGCAAACAATAATGCACCTTTGCGCTCTAAGCTATGGCTAAACCTTAGCAATACCAATAATGCTTTTAGCCAGGCGGCAATAGTATATACGCCAGAGGCTACCTTAGGCCTTGACTACAGCCTTGACGGTAAAAGCATGAGCGGTGGCAATGCAAAATTATATTCTATTACTGCAGGCGCAAACCTTTCCGTACAGGCAAGGCCGGCGTTTGAAGCCAGTGATGTAGTACCTATGGGCTTTACCGTTTCGGCAGCGGGCCAGTACACCATAACGCTTGACCATGTAAACGGTATATTTAGCAGCAGCCAAAATATTTACCTTAAAGATAACTTAAACGGCACTATGGCTAACCTTAGCGAAAACCCTTATATTTTTGCTACCGACGCAGGTACGTTTGATACAAGGTTTGAAGTGATTTACACCCCGGTGAGCCTAAGTAATCCTACTCATAACCTAACAGATGCAGTAGTGGTTTACAAACAAAATGGCGCTATAAATATTGCTACAGGCACTACAGAAATGACCGATGTAGCGGTATACGACATGCAGGGAAGGGTGCTATACACAAAAGGCAGCATTAATGCTACCGAGGCTACCGTTAACAACCTTAACATTGCCCAGCAGATTATAATTGTTGAAATAAACACGCTCAGCGGAAAAGTGAGCAGGAAGATACTTTATTAATTGTCCCCACAAAGTAAAGATTGCTAATTTTAAAAATCCCTGCGGTACTGCCGCAGGGATTTTTTATTAAGAAAGACTACAAAAAAAGGGCTGATATTTCAGTTTTGGGGTTGTAGATTACATTTTTAGATTGTTCGATTTTTAGACAGTGTGTAACCACTTTTCTCTGGAATTTTTGGCGAGCTAGTTCATCATCACGCCTAAATCTGGTTTTTTTAATTTATGTCATCAGTTTTGATGTTTTAAAACCAAACATTTTTTCAGTTAGAATGCTATTTACCAATTGATTCCAAGTGGGAGATTCTCACGCCAAAGTATGCGTAAAACCAAAAATTTTATTTTCTATAAATCCTGTCTTTTATATATTTTAAAAATGCAGGGGAATCTTCCTTTAATTGACCATTTACAAAAATAGTAAAGTATGAACCCATACAAATAGTATCCGTCTCAACACCATGATGGTATAAAATCCTGATCCTCGTATTAATACCCCTGGTTTCTTTAGAATCTTTTAGCTTATTAAACAACAAAGCAAAGTTTTGCACAAATTCTTCGTCTGCAATTTCAACCTTTTGCGAACCATTAGAAGGAGGGTTAACCATAAAACAAGGCGTGCTAAATGAGGTTAGGCTATTTTCTTTCATGAAATAAATGTCCAAATGCCTGTCTTCCCCTTTACAAGATAAAAACAACAACGGTAATAATAACAGTATATATCTCATTTTTATAGGTTAGTTCACAACTTTAAACCCACAACTCACAACCGCTACGCCCTACATCCCGCTCCTAATCGCTTCAACCGGGTCAAGTTTTGCAGCAGAGTTAGCCGGCAGTATGCCCGACAGCAACCCTATAAGGGCCGATAAGCCGGTACCCAGCATAATGTTGCCAATACCCAACACAAACTCAAAATCGAGCAATTTTGTAGCTAAACTTGCCACACCCCACACCATAAGCATGCCCACAGCCCCGCCGATAAGCGACAGTATAATGGCCTCAAATAAAAATTGCAGCAATATAAAACGGCTCTTGGCACCAAGCGCTTTTTGAATCCCTATTATGTTGGTACGCTCTTTAACCGATACAAACATGATGTTGGCTATGCCAAAACCGCCCACCAGCAAAGAGAATCCGCTTATAACCCAGCCCACAACATTCATAACCCCAACAATCTGGTCTATAAATTCGGTGAACGATGATATGATGTCTATCATAAAGTTATTACCCTCCGTTGCCTTTATACCGCGATAGGCACGCAGCTTTTGGGTAATTTCTGCTTTGGTAGCCTCGGCGTCGGCATTTTTTTTAGGCTTAATGATAATAATGGGCGTCATAAAATTATTGTTGTCGCCATAGAGCTTGCGCAGCATGTTTACCGGAAATATAGCCGCAATATCGTTACTGGGCATACCCATAGCACCCGATCCTATTTTTTTAAGCACACCAATAACCGTAAAGCGCTGGCCATACACACGCACTTTTTTATCAATGGGGTTCTCTGACCCAAAAAGCGTCTGGGCCACATCATAACCCAGCACTACAACCGCACTGCCGGAATTAGACTCACTTTCATTATAAAACCTGCCTTTTTCTACCTCTTCATTCTGTATCTCTATAAACTCATAAGATACCGGTATCATGTTTATATTGGCAGCCGATTTATCTTCATAAGTTACGGTTTCCTGGTTTGTAAACAACTGGTAGGCCATGTATTCAGAACTTGTAACCGTACCTTTTAAATACTGGTACTCATCATAAGTAACGTTAGGAAAACGCTGCATCTTCCAGCGGGGTATGTCGCTTGGCGCAAAAGAAAAGCGTTTAAGGTACATGGTGTTTTTATCTACCTTGTTCATATCAGACCGTATTTTTTTATCTACAGAATCTACTGCAGCAAGCACGGCTATGATAGAAAAAATGCCTACCGTAACACCCAGTAAAGATAAAAAGGTGCGCAGCTTGTTTGTGGCAAGGGCATTTATGGCAAAAAAGAAACTTTCTTTAAGCAATCTAAGGTAGAGCAGCATATCAAAAATGTATTGGCTTGTGTAAAATTGAGCATTTTTTTAAAACCCTGAAAACCTAACAGCATAAAAATTTTAAATAATTTAAAAATAGCCATTTGTTACTTTGAATGTTAGCTGCGTTATAATTACTTTTGCACCTTTAATAAACACACAACAAATGAGCAGCATAAAAACCATTTCATCGGCACTGATATCAGTATTTGACAAAGACGGGCTTGAGCCTATTGTTAAAGCGCTTCACGCTAACAACGTTACGCTTTATTCTACCGGCGGCACAGAGACTTTTATAAAAGACCTGGGCATACCTGTAGTACCGGTGGAAGATGTAACTTCTTATCCTTCAATACTTGGCGGCAGGGTAAAAACCCTTCACCCAAAAGTATTTGGCGGCATACTTAACCGCCAGGATAACGAGAGCGATGTGCAGCAAATGAAAGAGTTTGACATACCGCAAATTGACCTGGTTATTGTTGACCTGTACCCGTTTGAAAAAACGGTGGCAAGCGGCGCAGCTGAAGCTGATATTATAGAGAAAATTGACATTGGCGGTATATCGCTTATTCGCGCAGCGGCTAAAAACTTTAAAGACACAGTTATTGTGGCTTCGGTTGAAGAGTACAGCCTTTTTCTTGACACTTATACCAACAACAATGGCGGCACCACGCTGGAGGAGAGGAAACTTTTTGCAACAAAAGCCTTCCATACCTCATCGCACTATGACAGCGCCATATTTGGCTATTTCAATACAGACGATACCATATACAAACAAAGCATAGCTAACGGCCAGGTACTGCGCTACGGCGAAAATCCGCACCAAAAAGGCTTTTTCTTTGGTGAGTTCGACAAGATGTTTACTAAAGTACACGGTAAAGAATTATCATACAACAACCTGCTTGATGTAGATGCTGCCGTTAACCTTATAGCCGAGTTTAAAGAAAACGGCCCTACGTTTGCCATACTTAAGCACAACAACGCCTGTGGCCTTGCTACACGCGCTACCGTTAAAGAAGCCTACCTTGATGCGCTGGCTACAGACCCAACATCGGCGTTTGGTGGTGTGCTTATTACCAATGCAAAAATTGACAAGGCTGCTGCCGAAGAAATTACCAAGCTTTTTTGCGAAGTAGTTATTGCCCCTGCTTATGATGATGAGGCTACAGCCATACTTCAGGAAAAAAAGAACAGGATTATTTTAGTACAGCACGATGTAGAACTTCCACAAAAACAGGTGCGTACCTGTCTAAACGGTGTATTGGTTCAGGATAAGGATAATATTACAGACAATAAAGGCATACTAACTACCGTTACGGTAACATCACCTACCTCGCAGGAAATAGACGACCTGCTGTTTGCTTCAAAAATTTGTAAGCATACTAAATCAAATACTATAGTTTTTGCTAAAAACGGCCAGCTTATATCAAGCGGAACAGGGCAAACCAGCCGTGTAGATGCATTGACGCATGCCGTGGAAAAAGCGAAGTCTTTTGGGTTTAGCCTTGAAGGCGCCGTTATGGCAAGCGATGCTTTCTTTCCGTTCCCGGATTGTGTGGAGCTGGCAAAAAATGCCGGAATCACATCTGTTATCCAGCCGGGCGGTTCAATAAAAGATGAGCTGAGCATCAACTATTGCAATGAAAACGGGGTAAGCATGGTATTTACCGGCACCCGTCATTTCAAACATTAATTTTATTACTTTTGTACCCTTAAGTACACACTATTATAAATACATAACCTGCATACAAAAATATGGGATTCTTTGATTTCATGACCGAGGATATTGCGATTGACCTTGGTACCGCAAATACCCTCATCATCCATAACGATAAAGTTGTTATAGACAGCCCCTCAATTGTGGCCCGCGACCGCGTAAGCGGCAAAATAATTGCCGTAGGCAAAGAAGCTAGCATGATGCAGGGCAAAACGCATGAAAACATAAAGACCATACGCCCGCTTAAAGACGGTGTTATTGCCGATTTTGATGCCAGCGAAAAAATGATAAGTATGTTTATTAAAAGCATACCCGCTCTTAAAAAGAAATTGTTTACCCCTGCCCTTCGCATGGTTATTTGTATACCAAGCGGCATTACAGAGGTAGAGATGCGTGCGGTTAAAGAAAGTGCCGAGCGTGTAAACGGTAAAGAAGTTTACCTTATACACGAGCCTATGGCAGCAGCTATAGGTATTGGCATAGATATTATGCAGCCTAAAGGCAACATGATTGTAGATATAGGTGGTGGTACTACAGAGATTGCGGTTATTGCACTTGGCGGTATTGTGTGCGACAAATCGGTTAAAATTGCGGGAGACGTGTTTACAAATGATATTGTATATTATATGCGCACCCAGCACAACCTTTTTGTGGGAGAAAGCACTGCCGAGAAAATAAAAATACAAATAGGCGCAGCACTTGAAGACCTTGAGAGCCCGCCGGATGAAATGAGTGTACAGGGGCGTGACCTTTTAACCGGTAAGCCAAAGCAGGTAGACATTAGCTACCGCGAAATTGCAAAGGCGCTGGACAAATCTATACAGCGTATTGAAGATGCGGTAATGGAAACCCTGAGCCAGACACCTCCGGAGCTTGCTGCCGATATTTATAACACCGGTATTTACCTTGCGGGTGGCGGTAGTATGCTAAGGGGCCTTGACAAAAGGATATCGCAAAAAACCGACCTTCCCGTTTACATTGCCGAAGACCCGCTAAGGGCCGTAGTGCGCGGAACCGGAATGACACTAAAAAACATACCAAAATACAGGAGCATCCTTATAAAATAACGAGTTAGCAAATGCAGCAAATAATAAATTTTTTATATAAAAACAGTATATTCTTACTGTTTTTGCTGCTTTTGGGCATATCGTTAACGTTTACCATACAGTCGCATTCTTACCACCGCAGCAGGGCAGTAACATCGGCCAATGCCGTTAGCGGTTATGTGTATGAGCAAATAAACAACGTAGAGTCTTACTTTAGCCTGCGTGAGCAAAACGATGCCCTGGCCTACGAAAATGCCCGCCTGCAAAGCCTGCTGTACAATACACAGGATACTGCAAACAGGCCGCCTGTAAATATAGATGCCGCCTTTACTGACTATAAAGTTATACAAAGCAAGGTTATTGCTAATGCCTACAGCAGGCAGGAAAACTACTTTACCATAAAAAGCGGCTACAAAGCCGGCGTGCGCAAAGATATGGGGGTAGTAAGCAGCCTGGGCGTGGTAGGGTATATAGAACAAACCTCGGCAAATTACTCTACGGTAATAAGCGTGCTGAACACAAAATTCAGGCTGGGCGCCAAGATCAAAAAAAACAACCACTTTGGTACACTTACCTGGAACGGGAAAAATACCGGGTATGCACAACTTAGAGATGTGCCAAGGCTTGCCACAGTAAATATAGGCGATACTATTGTTACCGGTGCAGAGAGTACCATATTCCCGGAAAATATACCTATAGGCACCATACACAAAGTATACCAGGACAAAGTAACCAATTACTTTACGCTCGACGTAAGGCTGTTTAACGATATGACAAGCCTTAACTATGTGTATATTGTAGAGAACAAGCACCGCGACGAAATAATACAGCTACAGGAAGCTACCACACCTGCACCAAAATAAAATGAACAGTACGGTATTAGTAAACATATTAAGGTTTATAGGATTGCTGGCATTACAGGTGGTTGTGTTTAACCGCCTAAACATGTTTGGCTACCTTAACCCCTACCCTTACATTTTATTTATAATGCTGTTTCCGGTAAACGGCAACAGGGCAGCATTGCTGGTAAGTGCGTTTTTATTAGGCCTGTGTGTAGATATGTTTGCCGACACCAGTGGCCCTCATGCCGCAGCCAGCGTGGTACTTGCCTATTTAAGGCGTCCGTTTTTTAAGCTTACTTTTGGTATTAGCTTTGAGTACCAGACCATAAAAATTAACGACAGGTTATCGCCCGAGCGTTTTTCTTTTATCCTGATATGTATTGTGGCGCACCACTTAATTTTGTACCTTTTGGAAGCCTTTGATTTAGGCCTTATATTCAGTACACTGTTAACCACATTATACAGTACTATATTTACGTTTATAATAAGCATTATCATTATATACCTTATTAAGCCTGCTAAAGAATGAGAAAGATATTGCTGCCCATACTTGTTATTGCCGCAACCTTACTAATTGTGGCCCGGCTTTTTTATTTGCAGATACTTGACGACTCCTACATCAAAAAATCTGACAACAACGCCATCAAAATAAAATACGAATATCCGGAACGGGGTTATATTTATGACCGCAACGGCAAACTGCTTGTGGCCAACCAGCCGTCTTATGATATAATGGTTACGCCAAAAGAGGTAGATAAAAATATTGATGTTGAGGAGCTGTGCCGCCTGCTTAACATAGACCGTGCGTATTATGATAAACGCCTGGAAAAGGCCAATGTATACAGCCCGAGACTGCCTTCTATCTTTTTACCGCAGCTCAGCAAAAAAGAGTTTGCGGCCTTTCAGGAAAAATTACGCCGTTTTAAAGGCTTTGATATCGTTAAGCGTTCGCTGCGCGATTACCAGGTTCCTATAGCCTCAAATGTATTTGGCTATATACAGCAGGTAAACGATGCTATTATACAAAAACACCCCTACTACAAAAGCGGCGACCTTATAGGCAAACAGGGCGTGGAAGAAATATATGAAGAGATACTTCGCGGCATTAAGGGCGTAAAATATGTACAAAAAGACCGTTTTAACCGCGAGATAGGCTCATTTAAAGAAGGCATTTATGACACTTTAGCTGTTCAGGGTAAAGACATTACGCTTTCACTTGATTTAGAACTGCAGAAATATGGCGAGGTCCTGATGTTTGAAAAACGCGGCGGTATAGTAGCTATAGAACCCAGCACCGGCGAAATACTGGCACTGGTAACTGCCCCTACCTACGACCCTTCTCTTTTAGTGGGGCGCGACCGCTCTAAAAATTACCAGATGCTGGAAAACGACAGCATTGGCATCCCTTTATTTGACCGTGGCCTTTTAGCAGAATACCCTCCCGGATCGCCTTTTAAAATAATGACCGGCCTTGTGGGCCTGCAGGAAGAGGTTATAGATGAAAACACTGTATTTATGTGCCATCACGGCTTTAGCTACGGGCGCGGTGCGTTTATGAAGTGTCACGGCTCCGGTCCGCACACCCTTAATAACGGCATATACAACTCGTGCAATGCTTATTTTGGCAATGTATTTAAGCTTACAATAGATAAATACCCTAAGCCGGAGCAGGGCGTTAACGCCTGGAGCAGCCATATGCAAAGCTTTGGCCTGGGCAACTTTTTAGGCTATGACCTGCCACCGGGGCGCAAAGGCCTTATACCTACCGCTAAGTTTTACAAGCGCTTTTACCCTAACGGCGGCTGGAGAAGCAGCACCATAATATCTAATTCAATTGGCCAGGGCGAGGTAAAAATGACACCTATACAACTGGCAAACATGATGGCTATTGTGGCAAACAAAGGCTGGTACTATACCCCCCACATCATCAAGAAAATTGAAGGCGGCAGCATCGACAAGAAATTTACAGAAAAGCACTATACCACCATAGACAAGCAATATTTTCCGCCGGTTATACAGGGACTTTTTGACGTATACAACTTTGGTACGGCCAAGCACCTGCGTGTAGACGGTATAGATATTTGTGGCAAGACCGGTACTGCCGAAAACTTTGCCAAGATAAATGGCGTGCGCACGCAGCTTGATGACCACTCTATATTTGTGGCCTTCGCGCCAAAAGACAACCCTAAAATTGCTATTGCAGTATTTATAGAGAACGGGTACTGGGGTGCACGCTGGGCGGGCCCCATTGCCAGCCTTATGATAGAAAAATACCTTAAGGGCACCATAAGCCGTAAAGACCTTGAAGTTAGGATGCTTAACAACGGCCTTAAGGCAACCTACGATAAATACCTAAGCGGGCAGCCATTTAGCATTAACCACTAATGAAGAACCAAAGCGTAACCAATAGCGTAGACTGGATAACCATACTACTATATATTGTATTGGCCTGTATGGGATGGATGACAATTTACTCGGCATCATTGCCTAATGAAGAGACTTCATTTTTTGATTTGGGACAGGTATATGGCAAGCAAATACTTTTTATGCTGGGCGCCATTCCGCTTATTATTGTAGTACTGTCTATAGATGCCAAGATTTTTGATAAATATGCATTTATATTTTATGGCGCAGCATTAGTATTGCTGGCCGGCCTTTTTGTATTGGGTACAGAGCGCAAAGGCCAGACCAACTGGTATGCCTTTGGCGGTTTTAGCTTACAGCCCTCTGAGTTTGCCAAGATTGCCACGGCACTGGTACTGAGCAAGTACCTGAGCGACGTACAGATAAACCTACAAAAAATAAACCACCAGCTTATTGCTTTTGCCATTATTTTTGCCCCGGTAATGCTTATCATGATGCAACCCGATGCGGGTAGCGCCATGATATTTATGTCGCTTATGTTTGTATTATACCGCGAGGGTTTACCCGCCGGCTATATCATCATGGGCTTTTCTGCGGTAGCGCTATTTCTACTGGCGTTGCTGGTACACCCTGTGTTTTTAATCATTGTTATAATTGTAGCACTTTTGCTGCATTACCTCACAGCAAAGCGGGTTAACCGCAACCCTGTTATTTATACCATGGTGCTTGTAGGGGCTGCTGCTTTTGTACTATCGGTAAATTATGTATTTGAGAATGTGCTGGAAGAACACCAAAAAGACCGTATTAATGTGCTTTTTGGCAAAGAGGTAGACTTAAAAGCGGAGGGCTACAACCTTAACCAGGCGCAAATTGCCATTGGCTCCGGCGGATGGTTAGGCAAAGGCTACCTGGAAGGCACACAGACAAAAGGGGGCTTTGTACCCGAGCAGCACACCGACTACATTTTTACCACCGTGGGTGAAGAATGGGGTTTTATAGGCTCTATAGTTGTAATTGTTGTATTTATAACGCTGATACTACGCCTGGTTTACTTAGCCGAACGGCAAAAATCTAAATTCAGCCGAACGTATGGGTATTGCGTAGCGGCCATTTTATTCATGCACTTTTTTGTGAATATCTCCATGCTCATCAGGCTGTTCCCTACTGTTGGTGTACCGCTTCCCTTCTTTTCTTACGGAGGGTCGAGTTTCTGGGCGTTTACGTTATTGCTCTTTATCTTTATAAAGCTGGATGCTAATAGGGTAAATGAGTGGTAGGCGCGCGAAGAGCGGGTTAATTGGTTGGGAGTTAAGGGTTGATCAAAGTTGTAGACCTAACCATTATCAGGTTGGTTCAAGTAATTTAATTTCAAGTATACAAATGTTCATCACATTATTAAAATCATGAAACATTTTTTCTATGTAATCTTTGTTGCTTTAACAATTAGTTCGTGTCAGGTTACCAATTATAAATCGATAACAATTTTAGAATGGAACAAAGATGCTAATGGAAAGGATATAATTAATCTTATAGAATTCGATGAAAACGGGAATATATTGTTCAATGACAAAAATGCAGGATCTACAAATATGGATTCGTTAACTGTCGATTTTGACAAACTCATCAAAGGAAACAAATTAAAAAGAAGAAAGGCAAGTAACAATGCACCTGCGGAGGCTGATCCTCCAAAAAAAGGTCAAAAACGTTTATATATTACATTTATCACCCTTAAAGATTTTAATCATGAAAAAGAATTCTTTAATAAATCTTCAACCGTGTATTCGGAAATAATTCCAGTGGGGGAAAACTACGATTTTTTCAAAGTACTAAATGAAAAAAATCTTGGATTAATTAAAAGATTTTTAAAAAATAAATAAATACAACAGCTATAAGGCTCTGTATTACAAAATCATCTCCCTCCACCCCACTACCGTTTCATAACCTTTCTGCTTAAAATATTCCGTAGGATTTTCTTCGGTAACAGCCATAACAAAATCGCCACCCCAGGCACCCAGGCTTTTTACTATACCTTTAAAATCGGGGAATAGCTTTTCCTGAACAGGGGCAATGCCTAATACCCCACCCAAAAGGGCTTCCTGCTTTTCTAAAGCCGACGCAAAAGACTGCATATCCTGCGCGGTGGCAAGTTGGGTAACCAGTATGTCTATTCGGGACACGAGCATTTGTTTATCAAACTGACGCTGCTTGTAAGCCGCAATGGCATCGCGGCTGTTTTGCTTTTGATTGAGGTATACAAACCAAATGTTATTCATAAAATCAGGGTTGAAACTTACAGGGGTAACCTCAACAGCACCGTTTTCAATCCTGTATAGTATAGGAGTATTGTTTTGCGCACAGGCAATATCATAGCCGCTGCCGCCAAACGTATTGGCCAGCAATGCATAGGCATCAATACCAAACCACTGTGCTACATTATTTATTAAGGTAGACGACGTACCCAGACCCCAATTTCTCGGGAAAGTAAGTTTTGTAGTTACCTCAAAACCAGGAGTTAGGACTTCAGGGTTGGCCGTATGGGCTTCGTGCAAAATTTTTATAAGCATATTCGCTTCCGCCGAAGCTGCCGACTGGTTGTTGCTGATAATATCCTCAATGCTAACCTCTACCTCCAGCCAAACCGAACCGTCAGCATCCAGGCTCGTCCATCTCACAATATTATCGGCAATGCCAGCTACTTCGAGGCTTTGCCCGGATTTTGTGGGCACGGCAAAAGCCAGCGCACCATCAAGCACAGTGTATTCGCCCATCAGGAACAGTTTTCCGTTACTATAAAAAGTCTTCTTCAATGCGGGCAGGGTCATTTTTACGGAGTTCGGTTATAAAATCCGCCACAGCGCTGTGGCTCACAGTGTTTTTTTCGTAATGCTTAATGGCGGTATGCTTTTCAAGCTC
>Ga0265780_10004766_pt1 | contig 17369 bp, 11 predicted proteins | sample P1T30metagenome_FD_192432 | JGI IMG/M metagenome (GOLD analysis project Ga0265780, IMG submission 192432) | Plant litter microbial communities from East Loma Ridge, Irvine, California - P1 T30 | ecosystem: Environmental > Terrestrial > Plant litter > Unclassified | place: USA: California...
CCCAGCGTGGTGGAACAGCGTGGGTTGTCCAGGTCGATGTGGACCATCAGCTCGTCGCCGTCGACGCCAATCAGGAAAGGCTGCCTTTGCACGGTCAGCGGGATGTAGCTGGCGTCCCAGCCGGTGACGCCGAGGAACAGGTTTTCACTTTCTTCGAGCCCGAACAGCGCCACTGGCTCGAAGGTGGCGCCGTTGTCCGATTTGCGAAACACGATGGGGTAATGAGCCTGGAGATCGCGGAATTCGGCCGGGAACGTCATGGCGAACATGACGTTGTCGCCGAAGTGGGCGCCATGGCCCGCCTGGATGCGCAGCTTGGCGTGGTCGACGTTGTTCAGGAGTGCGTGCTGGGGCATGGAGAGTCTCGTGATCGTTTTTGTTTAAATGTTGGGCAGGCCGTGGCGCCGGATATGGTCGAGCAAGGCGCGGTTCCCGGGCAGCGCCGGCAGCATGCTCGCGGTCAGGCGCGCGGCTTCGCGGAAATAATCGTCCGCCAGCCGCGCATTGTCGGCGCCGCGCACGCGGGTGACGCCGTCAAAACCCATCCCGTACAGGATGTACTGGTAGCTGGCGGCCGGAAACACTTCGCCAGTCCTGGGGAAGTCATTGCGCGATGGGGTGCGGTGGCGCCACAGCAGCAGGAGCTCGCGCAGGCCATCCGGGATGCTTTCCTGCCTGCGGTGGTCGCGCCAGAAATCGCTGTCGCCGCGCCGGCTCAACACGTAATGCAGCTTGAGGAAGGCGATGACGCGATCCCAGCGGTAGCGGAACGTGTCGTTGAAGCGCGCGGCGACAATGTCCATGGCGGCGCGCGTGGCCGGCATGTCTTCGCTGAGCATGGTGGCCGACATCTCCACCAACGCCAGCGCGGATGCTTCAAGCGGCTCGATGAAACCTGCGGACAGCCCGATGGCAACGCAGTTGCGGTGCCAGAAATGGTCGCGGTAGCCGGGATCGAACGTCAGCTTGCGCGGCGCTGGCGCTTCGGCAGAACCGAGATAAGAACGCAGTGTGGCCTCGGCCTGCGCGTCGCTGCAATGCGCGCTCGAATACACGTAACCGATGCCGCGCCGCGTGGGCAGGCCGATGTCCCAGATCCAGCCGTGCGGCTGCGCCGTCGACGTGGTCTGGGACGCGATCGGGCTGTCCGGAGAAGGGTAGGGCACCTGCACCGCCAGCGCGCTGTCGTTGAACAGCACATGGCGCTGCGACAGGAACGGTACCTTGTAATGGCGCCCCAGCAGCAGCGACTGCATGCCGCTGCAGTCGACGAACAGGTCGCCGGCAAGCCGGCCGTGGACGCGCAGCTGCAGCGCGGCGATGTCGCCATTGTCCACGCCGTCGACCCCATCGACATGGTCGGCCAGGTGGTGCACGCCCAGCTTACCGATGCAGTGCTGTTTCAGGAACTGGCCGAATTTGCCGGCATCCAGGTGGTAGCCGTAGTTGGCCACGGCCGCGAACTCCGGGGTAACGGCCTGCTTCGGCGCCTTGCCGTGCACGCACAGGTGCGGCTGGAAGCTGACCAGGTCCGCAAACGGCACGCCGCGATGGCGCTGCTGCCAGTGCGCCACGAGATCGGATTCGCCGAAACCCTGCGGCAGCACGAAGGGGTGGAAATAATAGTCGCCGGGCGTGCCGTCCACCCAGCCGTCGAAGCGCGAGCCCTGCTTGAAGGCGGCGTCGCATGCACGGAAAAAATCGGACTCGGACACGCCGATGCGCTGCAAGGTATCGCGCATCGAAGGCCACGTGCCTTCGCCGACGCCGATCGGCGCCACGGCGGGCGACTCGACCAGCGTCACGCGCAGGCTGGCGCCATGGTCGGCGGCAAGCAGGCCGGCGGTGAGCCAGCCGGCCGAACCGCCCCCGACGATGACGATGTGTTTTACAGTCTCGCTCAATGCTCCCCCGGCTAAAACTTGTAGCGGGCCCCGATCATGTAGCGCGGGCCGGACTGGGTAGCGTACAGCACTTCTTCCTTGGCGCGGCCGTGGATGCGCTGCGTCTCGTTGGTGAGGTTGATGGCCTCGACCTGGAAACTCAGTTTTTCCGTGAGCGCGTAGCTGACCGACAGGTCGACCTGGCCGTATGCTTCGGTGTAGTTCGGGTTCGGCCCCGCCGCGTCGAACGTCGACGACAGGAACTCGCCGCGCCAGTTGTAGGCCAGGCGCGCGGTCCACTTGGCGTTCTCGAAAATGCCCACCAAATTAGCCGAATTCGACAGGCCGAGCAAGGCAAACTGCTCGCCCAGCTTCGCGTTGTCGTACTTCAGCCCCGAATGCACCCACGTGTAGTTGGCCTGCACGCCGAAGCCGCTGCGCCCGAACATGTGCTGGACGTTGATCTCGGCGCCGTGCAGGGTGGCCTGTTTCTGGTTCGAGTACGACGTGATCTCGAAGTTGGCGACCGGGTCGTTCGGCTGGCCGACGATATCTCCCGTGGCGTTGCCGTTGGTATCGTCCGGGCCCCGCGTCACGCCGGGCGAGGTGGGGTGGTTGCGGAAGATGAAGTTGCGGATGCAGACCGCGTCGTTGCCGCAACCGCTGGCCACCGCTTCATTCCACAGCGCGCCGCCGACCGGCGTATGCAGGCCGAAAGGCTGCGCCGTGACCTTGCTCTGACCGGCGTAGTTTTCCAGGCTCTTGTTGAACAGTCCCAGTGACGCAAAGCTCTGTTTGTCGTAGTACCACTCGAGCGACAGGTCGATGTTTTTCGACTTCACGGGTTTCAGTCCCGGATTGCCGGCCGAACCGGTGCCGCCGTTCACGCGCGCCAGGTTGTCCAGCGTCTGGCCACCCTGGATCTGGTCATAACGCGGCCGGCCGATGGTTTCACCATAGCTGGCGCGCAGCTTCAGGTCGGGGCGCAGGTCGATGTCGAAGTCGGCATTCGGCAGCAGGAAGTGGTAGGTGCCGCCCAGCGTGGTGAAGCTTGGCGCGCCGAACGTGACGGGGAATTCGTTCGCGGAGACCATCGTGATGGCGGTGGCGGTCGGCACCAGCGCGCTCGAGGAGACGTCGGTTTTTTCGTAGCGCACGCCCACGGCCGTGTGGATCGGCATGGCCGTATCCCAGTCGGTATTGAACTGCAGGTAGGCGCTCTTGCTCTTCTCGCCGGTGCGGCGGTCGGTGTCGAAATCGGTGCGCGGGAGGTACAGGGCCGGCAGGCCGGTGGCTTGTGCGGCCAGCGCGCGCAGCTGGGCAAAGTTAAACGTATAAAACTGGTTGAACAGTTTCGGGTTGCCGCTGCCATCGATCTGGTCGAAGTACTGCGCCACGGTATCGGCATGGAACATGCTGGCCGGGTAGTCGCCCGGTTTCGTCGCGCCGCCCCAGGTATCGCGCTGCTGGGTCGAGAACGCGGAGCGGTTGTCGACCTTCGTCGTCGACACGCCAAAGTTCAGCTGCGACGCTTCCAGCAGCTTCAGGCGACCCTTGAACTGGGCTTCTTCGACTTCGCCTTTCATGTAGCCGTTCTGGAATACGGAACCGGTGACCTGCTGCGGCGCGGCGGCAAAATTGGCGCCGTCGATCGACAGCACCGGGAAGTCGTGCGTGAAGTCGGCGCTCGTCGTGCCGCGGCTGAAACTGGCCGTGCCCAAGTTGCTGGTGGAACCAAACGGGCTGTCGGCTTTCGATTCCGCGGTGGATTGATGGGCGTCGAATTCCAGGCGCAGGTTGTTCGTCGCTTTCCACGCCAGGTTGATGCCGACGGCCTTGTTCTCGGTCTTGGTGGCGTAGTCGGCGCCACCCATCGCGATGTCGGAAGTGGCCGGGTTGATGATTTCGGTATAGACGAGCGGTGCCGCCACCGGGCCCTTGGTCCACGAACTCGACGACGGACCGAAATTGAACCAGGCCGACATGTCGGCGCGCTTGGTCTGCACCTTGTTTTGCGAATAGGTGTAGTCGAGGGTGGTGACGAACTCCTTGACCGGCGCAAATTGCAGCGTCAACTGGCCGTTCGTGCGCTGGCGCTGGATGCCGGTCATGCTGTAGTTCAGGTTCTGCGGCACCGAGTAGATGTCCGTGGGGCCCGGGCGATTCGTGATGTCGCCGGCACCAGGGGCACCCGGCTGGGGAATCTTGCCCCAGGCCGTATCGTCGCTGCCCAGGATCGGGCCGCGCCAGCCGCTCGATACCGCGGCCTGGTTGTAGCCGGAATGGCGTTCCTGGTAGCTGCCGGAGAGCGCAATGCCGAAACGGCCGTCGGCAAACGTATTGCTGTAGATGCCGGAGACTTCGGGCGTGGGCGATTTATCGGCCTTCACGTCGCCCGGCAGCTTGTTGTTGGAAGTGTCGTGGACGCCCTTGACGCCGATGCTCGAGTACAGGCCCGGGCGTTCCAGCGGCCGCGCGGTCATCACGTTGAGCGTGGCGCCGATGCCGCCGGTAGGGGAGTCCGCGCGGCTGGTTTTATACACCTGGATTTGCGAAATCGCTTCCGACGCCAGGTTCGAGAAATCGAAAGCGCGCCCGTTCAGGTCGCCCAGGTTCGATGTCGCCATCTGGCGGCCATTGAGCAGCACCATATTGAAATCCGGACCCACGCCGCGCACGGTCACCTTCTGGCCTTCGCCATTGGTGCGGTCGATCGAGACGCCGGAAATGCGCTGCAGGGCTTCGTCCAGGTTGGTGTCGGGGAATTTGCCGATGTCCTCGGCGACGATACCGTCGACGATGCCGTCGGAATTGCGTTTCAGGTTCATCGACGAGGCCAGCGAGGCGCGCAGGCCGGTGACGACCACGGTCTGCATGTCGCCCCCGGCCGGGCTCAGGTCGGCGCCGCCGGTCGCCTGCGCGAGCGCCGCGCCCGGGGCCGCGAGCGCCGCACAGGCACTGGCGACGGCAAGGCTGAGCAAGGTTTGTTTTGCCTTTGGATAGTGCATATTGTCTCCTCTGTTTTTTTAGTGTGCCGCCCGGCGTGCGCTTCTCGTCGCCACCGTCAGTCATTCCGTCGCGCTTCCTGCCCCTCGCTTTCTGTCTATGGAAACGTTTCCATTCAGGATGCTGTGAATCTTAGTTTCGGTAAAAAAAATTGTCAACGGAATATTTTGGGGTGGGATGTCAAGACGGAGGAGTAGTTGCTTTTTTGGCGTGCGCGGGATGCCGGCGGGTGTCATCCCCGCGCGGGGGGCGGACCGCAACCACCCAGGATGCGTGGCAGGCCCACATCCACCACGAATATCTGTTTGACATCCGTTTTGCCCGGATGCTATATTCGTCAGCGAAAATGGTAACGTTTCCATTTATCGCACAATACGAGCGGATCACAGGTCCGCCACCGAGGAGACAGGCATGGCCCACATTCGCAACGCAGCGCTGGCGACAATGACAGCGACGATGGCAATGGCAATGGCAATGGCAATGGCAAACAGCGCCATCGCCGCCGGCCCCACCGCGGAAGTCATCCACTGGTGGACCTCTGGCGGCGAGTCGGCCGCCGTCAAGCAGGTGGCGCAGGCTTACCGCGCCGCCGGCGGCACCTGGATCGATACGGCGATTGCCGGTGGCGACCAGTCTCGCGCCGTCACCGTCAACCGCATCGTCGGCGGCAATCCACCCACCGCGGCGCAGTTCAACACGTCCAAGCAATTCCTCGACCTGATCGAGCAGGGCATGCTGAACAATGTGGACGACATCGCCGCGCGCGAACGCTGGGACCTGTCGCTGCCCAAGCCGATCGCCGACGTCATCCGGGTCAAGGGCCATTACTATGCGGTGCCGCTGAACATCCACATGCAGACCTGGATCTGGTATTCGCAGGCTGCCTTCAAAAAGGCCGGCATCACGAAAGAGCCGGCCACGATGGATGAATTCTTCGGCGCCCTCGAGCAGCTCAAGGCCGCGGGCATCGTCCCGCTGGCCCACGGCGGCCAGGCCTGGCAGGAAACCGTGCTGTTCTCGGCCATCCTGGCGAACATGGGCGGGCGCGACCTGTACCTGAGCGTGATCCAGGCGCGCGACCAGAAGGCGATGCACTCCGACGCCTTCCGCAAGGTGCTGCTGGCCTTCAAGCGCATGCACAACTACGTCGACGCCGGCGCGCCTGGGCGCAACTGGAACGACGCCACCGCCATGGTCATCAAGGGCACGGCCGGCTTCCAGGTCATGGGCGACTGGGTCAAGGGCGAATTCACGAATGCAAAACAGGTGGCCGGCAAGGACTATGGCTGCATCGCCGGCCTCGGGCCCACCGTGCCGTACCTGATGCAGGGCGATGTGTTCGTGTTTCCGAAAACGGCCAGCGCGAACGCCGTGCAGGCGCAAAAGCTGCTGGCGAACGTCGTCACGGCGCCGGCCACGCAGCTCGTCTTCAGCCAACTGAAGGGATCGATCCCGGTGCGCATGGATGTCGATACCTCCAGACTCGACGCGTGCGCGCAGAAGGGCATGGCCATCATCAAGGACCGGGCGCGCCAGGCCGGCGTGACGGAGGTGTACCTGACGCCTGACCAGAACGGCGCCATCCAGGATGTGCTGACGGCGTACTGGAACACGAACATGACCATCGACAAGGCGCAGAAAAACTTCGCCGCGGCGCTGCGCAATTGAAACGCGACGCGATTTCCGCGATCATGGCCAGGCCACGCCGCCCGGCCCGCCTGACGCCATTCGCCGCACTGCTGCCGATGGCGCTCACCGCCATCGTGGCCTACATCGGCTGTGCGCTGTGGACCCTGCGCGTGTCCTTCACCAGCTCGCGCACGTTCGCCTCCAGCCAGTACGTCGGCCTGGCCCAGTACGAGCGCCTGTTCGACAACGAGCGCTGGGTCCTGTCCTTGCATAATCTCGCCTTGTATGGCGTGCTGTTCATCGCGGCGTGCCTTGTCATCGGCTGCCTGCTGGCGATCTTCATCGACCAGAACGTCACGGGCGAAGGCGTGCTGCGCACGATTTTCCTGTACCCGTACGCGATGTCCTTCGTCGCCACGGGCCTGGTCTGGCAATGGATGCTGACGCCGGGCCAGGGCTTTCCCTTCGACTGGATCGTCGACCAGGACATGGTCATCTACACGGTCGTCATCGCCACCGTCTGGCAGGCCGCGGGACTGGTGATGGCGATGGTGCTGGCAGGGCTGCGCGGCGTCGATCCGGACCTCTGGAAGGCCGCGCGGCTCGACGGCATTCCGGCCTGGCGCGTGTATGTCTCGATCGTCCTGCCGCTGCTGGCGCCAACGCTGGCCACCGTCACCTTGCTGCTGTCGACGACGGTGGTGAAATTGTTCGACGCGGTCGTGGCGATGACGCAGGGCGGCCCCGGCACGGCCAGCGAAGTGCCGGCCAAGTTCATCATGGACCACCTGTTTTTGCGCTCGAACATCGGCCTGGCCTCGGCCGGCGCCATGGTCATGCTGGCGCCGGTGCTGGCGATGCTGGTGCCGTACGCCTATGCGCGCAGCCGCCGGGTGAACCGGTGAAGGTCGCCCGCGTCGGCATCTATGCCTTCCTGTTCAGCGCCGCGCTGTGCTTCCTGCTGCCGCTGTACGTGATGCTCGTGACCTCGGTGAAGTCGATGGACGAGATCCGCCAGGGCAGCCTGTTTGCGCTGCCGCTGGCGCTCACGTTCGAACCGTGGCGCCAGGCCTGGAGCGCGGTCTGCACCGGCGCGGCCTGCGAAGGCGTGCGCGCCGGCTTCTGGAATTCGGTGGCGATCGCCATCCCATCGACGATCATCCCGATCCTGCTGGGCGCGGTGAACGGTTACGCGCTGTCGTTCTGGAAGCCGCGCGGCGCGAACGTGCTGTTTGCCGTCCTGCTGGCCGGCGCCTTCATTCCGCTGCAGGTCATGATCTACCCGCTGGTGCGCCTGCTGGCCGCGGGCGGCATCTTCGGCAGCCTGCCGGGCATCGTGCTGGTCCACACCATCTTCGGCATGCCGCTGCTGACACTGCTGTTCCGGAATTACTACGCAGGCGTGCCCCATGAGCTGTTCCAGGCCGCGCGCATCGATGGCGGCGGCTTCTGGCGCATTTTCCTGCAGGTGATGCTGCCCATGTCGACGCCGATCCTGGTCGTTGCCGCGATCATGCAGCTGACCGGCGTCTGGAACGACTACATCCTGGGCCTGGTGTTTGCGGGCCGCGAGCACCTGCCGATGACGGTACAACTGAATAACGTCATCAACACCACCACCGGTACGCGCCTGTACAACGTCAACATGGCCGCCACCATCCTCACCGCGCTGGTGCCACTGGCGCTGTATTTCCTGTCCGGGCGCTGGTTTGTGCGCGGCATTGCCGCCGGCGCGGTCAAAGGTTAAGGGTTCATCGAACACATGTCCAACGTCCACCTGCGTCAACTCTCGGTCACTCTCGGCGGCAAGCGCGTCATCGAAGGGCTCGACCTGGCCATCCACGACGGCGAATTCCTCGTGCTGCTCGGGCCTTCCGGCTGCGGCAAATCGACCCTCCTGCACAGCATCGCGGGGCTGAACGATGTGTCCGGAGGGAGCATCGAAATTGGCGGCGTCGACATGGTCGGCGTCGATCCGAGCCAGCGCGGCATCGGCATGGTGTTCCAGTCGTACGCGCTGTATCCGACCATGACGGTGGCAAAAAACATGTCGTTCGGCCTGCGCGTGGCCGGCTTGCCGAAGGCGGACATCGCTCGGCGCGTGGCGCGCGCAGCCGCCATGCTGCACCTGGAAGACCTGCTCGACCGCAAACCCGCGCAGCTCTCCGGCGGCCAGCGCCAGCGCGTGGCGATCGGGCGCGCGCTCGTGCGCGAGGCCAGCGTGTTCCTGTTCGACGAGCCGCTGTCGAACCTGGACGCGAAACTGCGCGCCGAACTGCGCCGCGAACTGAAACTGCTGCACCAGACGCTCGGTTCCACGATGGTCTACGTCACCCACGACCAGGTCGAAGCGCTGACCCTGGCCACGCGCATCGTCGTCATGGACGGCGGCAAGGTCCAGCAGATCGGCACGCCAGGCGACGTGTATGACAACCCGGCCAACCTGTTCGTGGCGGGTTTCCTCGGTGCGCCGGCAATGAATGTCGTGGGCGGCGAAATCGACGGGCGCGGATGCTTCCGCGCCGGCGCGTTCACCGTGCCGGTGGCGGGGACGGTGGCGGGGGCGGCGGCGGCGACAAGCCAGCCGGCGATCCTCGGCGTGCGGCCGGAGCACATCCATATCGATGACCTGCCGGGCAGCGCCAGGCTGCAGGGCACGGTCGCGCTGGTCGAACCGATGGGCAACCACCAGATTGTCTGGATCCGCTGCGGCGAACAGCTGCTGTCGGCCATCGTCCAGGACGCGCGCGGCTTCGCCGCCAACGAGGCGGTCTCCTTCGGCATCGACGCCACACGGGCTAGGCTGTTCGATCCGCAAGACGGAAAAGCCTTATCATTGCACGCTCATCAATTGCACGCGGTACGGTAGACATGGCGACCATCAAGGATGTTGCCCGCATGGCGGGAGTAGGATTGGGCACCGCGTCACGCGTGATCAGCGGCAAGGGATCGGTGTCGCCGGCCACCCTGGAGAAGGTCAAAAAGGCCATCGACGCGCTGGGCTTTCGCCCCTCGCACGCGGCCCGTTCGCTGCTGTCCGGCTCGAGCCAGATGGTGGGCGTCTATATTCCGGTTTTGTCGGGCACGTTCTACACGCCGATCCTGCAGATCATCGATACCGAACTGCGCGCCGCCGGCCTGCACATGGTGGTGGCCTTCGGCGTCGGCCTTGGCAACGAGCGCCGCCAGGCCATCGAGGGCATCGCTTTCCTGATGGAGCGCGGCTGCGACGGCTTGCTGATCATGACCAGCGCGCTGCTCGACGACGACATCGCCGCGCTGGGCATCAAGCAGCACCAGCTGGTGGCGCTGAACCACCAGTTCCACGCCATTCCGGACCAGTGCTTCACGGTCGATCACACGCTGGGTGGACGCATCGCCGCGCGCACCTTGCTCGACCACCAGCACCGCGCCATTGCCGTGCTGGCGGGCCCGGCGCACCTGGAAGACAGCGTCGCGCGCATGGATGGCTTCATGGCGGAACTGGCGGAAAGCGGCATCGACACCACGACGCTGTGGAACCATGTCGGCGATTTTTCCCCAGCCGGCGGCTGGGCCGCGGCCAAGGCGCTGGTCGAGTCGGGCCGGAAGTGCACGGCGCTGTTTTGCGCCAACGACGAGATGGCCGTGGGCGCGCTGAGTTATTTCCAGGAAGCCGGCATCCGCGTCCCGCACGACCTGTCCGTGATCGGCTACGACGACACCCCGAGCGCCGAATTCTCCGCGCCGCGCCTGTCGTCGGTGCACATGCCGTGGCGGGAAATGACGCTCAACGGCGTGAACGCGCTGCTCAACACCTGCTATGACCTGGACCGCCCGGTGTCGCGCGATTTTCCCGTCAGCGTGACCTTGCGCGCCTCGCTGGCGAAGGCGCCCGACCCCTCGGCATAAGTCGCAGGCTTTTTTTTCTGGCCTCGTTCTGGAAACCTTTCCACATTGCTTCACTCTTACCCGGGTAACCCACCATGACCACCGACCGACCAGCAAGCCCAGCGATCAAGCGTTCCGACTTCGCGCGGGACTTTTTATGGGGCTGCGCCACTTCGTCGTACCAGATCGAAGGCGCGGCGCACGCAGACGGGCGCGTCGAATCGATCTGGGACCGCTTCTGCGCCACGCCCGGAAAGGTGCGCGGCGGGGCGACCGGCGAAGTCGCCTGCGACCATTACCACCGCTGGCCGGAGGACTTCGACATCGCACGCGGCATGGGCATGAAGGCGTACCGTTTCTCGATCGCCTGGCCGCGCATCATCGCGTCGGCGGGCGCCCAGCCCAACCAGAAGGGCCTCGATTTCTATTCACGCCTCGTCGACGGCATGCTGGAACGCGGCATGCAACCGTGGGCGACCCTGTACCACTGGGACCTGCCGCAGTACCTGCAGGAGCAGGGCGGCTGGAACAACCGCGCCACGGTCGACGCGTATCTGGCCTTTGTCGACGCGATGACCCGCCGCCTGGGCGACCGGGTCAAACACTGGATCACCCACAACGAGCCATGGTGCACGGCCATCATCGGCAATTTCGAAGGCCTGCATGCGCCCGGCCTGACCGATTTCAAGACCGCGCTGCAGGTCTGCCACCACGTGCTGCTCTCGCATGGCAAGGCCGTGCCGCTGATCCGCGCCAACGTGCCGGATGCCCAGGTAGGCATTGCCCTGAGCCTGCACCCGGTGCGCCCGGCCAGCGCGAGCGCGGCCGATGCCGCGGCGCTCGCGCGCCACGACGGCCTGCGCTACCGGTGGTTCCTCGATCCGCTGCATGGACGTGGCTATCCGGCGGCCACGCTGGTGGACGTGGGCAATGCGGCGCCGCGCGTGGAAGCCGGGGACATGGAGGCAATCGCCGCGCCGCTCGATTTCCTTGGCGTGAACTATTATTTCCCGGAGACGGTGTCCGACGCGCCCGGCACGGCGCCCCTGAATGCGCATGCCGCGCCGCCCGCGGACGTGCAGAAGACCGACCTCGGCTGGGAGGTGGCGCCGCGGGGCATGACCGAGCTGCTGGTACGGATCGAAAACGATTACCACCCGGCGCCGATCTACATCACCGAAAACGGGTCGTGCTATGACGATGTCGTGGGCGCGGACGGCAACATCGCCGATGTCGGCCGGCGCGATTACCTGGTACGCCACCTCGGTGCGCTCAAGGAGGCCGTCGATGCCGGCGTGCCGGTCAAAGGCTATTTCGCCTGGAGCCTGATCGACAATTTCGAGTGGGCCGAAGGGTATGAAAGGCGCTTCGGCCTGGTGCACGTCGATTATGCGACGCAGCAGCGGCGGATCAAACTGAGCGGGAAGTGGTATCGGGATTTTCTGACCAGGTAGCGCAGCTTGCGCCACGGCCGCTGCTGATCCTGGCGATTCGAGGCCACCGCGAGCATGACGCGCGTTTCTCGTGGCCGGCAACGCGGCCCGCATGCCGCAGCATTCCAGCGCTGCCGATCGTCCACGTGCAGAACGTGAACGGCTATCACAACCGCTTCCACGACTGGCTGCGCCACTTTCGCGGTGTCGCCACGCGCTACCTGCCGAACTATCTGGGTTGGCGCTGGGCTGTCGATCAGCAACGTATTCATTCCTCAGAGAGTTTGCTTAAAGCAGCGATCGGGGTCTTCCACAGCTAACAGGTACAGCGCCTTGATTTTTTCCACAAAAGGAGGTGGCCAGGCGCGATGCGCCGGTTGCGCGCGGCCCCTTCCATCGGGCACAACGCTCCCCGCAATCCTGTCATTGACAAGGCCGTATATTCCAGTCAACATTGGAATCGTTTCCACGCAAGGATGGAAACGATCACAACAACCATGAGACAAGCATGAAATCTACCCCGCGCCTGGTCCCCACAGCGCTGGCGCTTAGCTGCGCGCTGGCCTTTTCTTCCTTTTCCACCGCAGCACCGCTGGCCGACTGGCCCGCCATCGACAGCGCGATCAAGCGCGATCCGGCGCTGGAGGCGCGCGTCGCGGACATCGTGTCGAAGATGACGCTGGCGCAGAAGGTCGGCCAGATGACGCAGGCGGAAATCAAGAGCGTCACGCCGGACGACGTTCGCAAATACTACCTGGGCTCGGTCCTGAACGGCGGCGGCAGCTGGCCGGGGAACAGGAAGCAGGCGTCCGCTGCGGACTGGGTGGCGCTGGCGGACCGCTTCCACGACGCGTCGATGGCGACCGATATGGCCATCAAGATTCCTGTGGTCTGGGGCATCGACGCCATCCACGGCAACAGCAACGTCTACGGCGCCACGCTGTACCCGCACAATATCGGCCTGGGCGCCGCGCGCGACCCGCAACTGGCGCATGACATCGGCGCCGCCACCGGCAAAGCCGTGCGCGCCACCGGCATCGCCTGGGTGTTCGGTCCGACCATCGCGGTGGTGCGCGACGACCGCTGGGGCCGCACGTACGAAAGCTTTTCCGAAGACCCGCTGCTGGTCAAATCCTACGCCGGCCAGTATGTCGCCGGCCTGCAGGGCCAGTTTGCCGACCCGGCCAATGTGCTGGCCACGGCCAAGCACTTCATGGGCGACGGCGGCACCGACCAGGGCAAGGACCGCGGCGTGACCAAAGCCTCGAAGGCGCAGATGATGAACATCCACGCCCAGGGTTACCTCACCGCGCTGGCCGCAGGGGCGCAGACCGTCATGGCGTCGTTCAACAGCTGGAACGATGTGGCGGCCGGCGTCGATTACGGCAAGGTGCACGGCAGCCGCGCCATGCTCACCGATATCCTCAAGACGAAGATGCGCTTCGATGGCTTCGTCGTCAGCGACTGGAACGGCATCGGCGAAGTGCCGGGCTGCCGCGACGACAGCTGTGCTCAGGCCATCAATGCCGGCGTCGACATGGTCATGCTGTCCGACCTGTGGAAGCCCTTCATCGCCAACACCATCGCGCAGGTCGAGAAGGGCGAGATCCCGATGGCGCGCATCGATGATGCCGTCACCCGGATCGTGCGCGTCAAGCTGCGCGCCGGCTTGTTCGGCAGGCGCCCGTCCGACAACGTCAACGCCGGCAAGCAGGACGCGCTGCAGGACCGCGCGCTCGCGCGGCGCGCGGTGCGGGAGTCGCTGGTACTGCTGAAGAACCAGGGCCCGGCGCTGCCGCTCGCCCAGGGGAAGAAAGTCCTCGTCGTGGGCAAGAGCGCGGCCAGCCTGTCGAACCAGACCGGCGGCTGGTCGCTCAGCTGGCAGGGCAATGACAATACGAACGCGGACTTCCCGAACGCCGACACCATCCTGGCCGGCATCGAACAGGCGGCGGGCAAGGGCAATGTGACCTACAGCCTGGATGCGGCGGGCGTCGATGTGCGCAAGTTCGATGCGGTGATTGCCGTGGTCGGCGAGCGCCCGTATGCGGAAGGCGAGGGCGATATCGGCCCGGCCGGTACCCTGCGCCACAGCAGCCGCCATCCGGAAGACCTGGCCGTGCTGCAGGCCGTCGCCGGCAAGGGCAAGCCGGTGATCACCGTGTTTGTCGCCGGCCGTCCGCTGTACGTCAACGACCTGCTCAATCTATCCGATGTTTTCGTCGCGGCCTGGCTGCCCGGCACCGAGGGCAAGGGCGTTGCCGACTTGCTCATTGCCGGGCCGCAGCGGTATGATTTCGGCGGCAAGCTGTCGTTTTCCTGGCCGGCCTCCGCTTGCCAGGTCAACCTGAATGCCGGCGACGCGCATTACGCGCCGCTGTTCGCCTACGGTTACGGCCTGAAGAATGCAATCCGTTCGACACTACCCACATTGAATACATCGTTTCCCGCCGGCGGCTGCGGCGCCAGCAGCACCTATCCGGTCAACAGCCCGGCCGACCGCGCCACCTTCCCGCTGTCGATTGCCGGCGGTGGCCAGCAGGTTGCCATCGGCGCCGACCTGAACGCCACGTTCGCCGCCCCCGGCATCAGCGTCACCACCGCCCAGGTGAACACCCAGCAGGACGCCAAGCTGGTGACGTGGACCGGCGCGGCGACGTTTGCGGCGCGCGGCGCGAAGCCGATGGTGCTGTCGGCAGCCGCGGGCAATCAGGCGGTGCTGCGCTTCGATACCATCGTCAGCCAGGCGCCTGCCGGTACGGTCACCCTCGGCATGCAGTGCGGCGCCGGCTGCGGCACGCCGCTGGACGTATCAGGCGTCTTCAAGCGAATCGCCGGCAAGGGCAAGCAGACCGTCAAGATTCCGCTGGCCTGCTTCAGCGCGCACGGCACCGACCTGAAAAAAGTCGATACGCCGTTTGCCATCGGCACCGACGCGCCCTTTGCCGCGGCATTCGCCAATATCGAGATCGCCGGCGGCGCCGCCGCGGACGCGGACACGCTGCGCTGCGGGCAGCTGCAATGAGCGCACCGCGCCTGCTGGCCGACATCGGCGGCACCAACGCGCGTTTCGCGCTGCAGGTCGATGGCGCGTTTGTCGCGATCGACGCGCTGGCCTGTGCCGATTATCCGACCCTGGCCGCCGCCATCGACGCCTACCTGGCCCGCGCCGCGGCGCAGGGCTTCTCCAGCACCGGCCTGCGTCACGTGGCCATTGCGATTGCCAACCCGGTCGAGGACGACCTGGTGCGCATGACGAATCACCACTGGAGTTTTTCGGTGGCGCGGCTGCGCGCCGAGCGCGCGCTGGCCACACTGCTGGTCGTGAACGATTTTGCGGCGCTGGCGACAGCGCTGCCTTTCCTGCGGCCCGACCAGCGCGAACGCATCGGCACCGGTCCGGGTGGCGGGGCCGGCCTGTCGGGACGGCCCATCGGCCTGATCGGCCCCGGCACGGGCCTGGGCGTGGCCGGCGTGGTGAAAGCCGGCGAGCGCTGGATTGCCTTGCCGGGCGAGGGCGGCCACGCGAGTTTCGCCCCCGGCACCGACGACGAGCTGTTCATCCTGCAAGCGCTGAAACGCGAGTTCGGCCACGTGTCGGCCGAGCGCCTGCTGTCCGGCATGGGGCTGGAACTGATCCACCGCACGCTGTCCAACGAGCACCTGAGCGCGGCATCGATCACCGGGCGCGCGCTGGGCAGCAATGATGGCGCGTGCCTGCGGACCATCGCGTGCTTTTGCGGCGTGCTGGGCAGCGTGGCCGGAAATGTCGCGTTGACGCTGGGCGCCACCGGCGGCATGTACATCGGTGGCGGCATCGTGCCGCGCCTGGGCAAGCTGTTCACCCAGTCGAGCTTCCGCCAGCGCTTCGAGGACAAGGGCCGGCTGGCCCCTTACCTGGCCCGTATTCCCACCTGGCTGATCACGGAACAGTACCCGGCGCTGGCCGGCGTGGCCGCCATGCTGTCGGAGAAAATCCAGGACGCGCGATGAACACCACCGAGATCTTTTTGCTGGCCATGCTGCTGATTTTTTCGATCCCCTACCTGATCTGGCGGCTGGGGAATACGGATTACTGGGCGCCGCTGGTGGTGGTGCAGATCCTGACCGGCATCCTGCTCGGCCCCGGCGTGCTCGGCCGCGCCTATCCCGAGTATTACAGCTTCGTGTTCAATCCGGCCGTGATCGGCGCGTTGAATGGCATTGCCTGGTGGGCCGTGATGGTGTTCGTGATGATTGCCGGGATCGAGTTGGACCTGAAATCGGCCTGGCGCCACCGGCGCGAGAGCAGCATCACCGCCTCGCTGGCCCTCGGCATGCCGCTGCTGTTCGGCTGCGTGGCCGGACTGGGATTGCTGGGCTACGCCGGCTGGATGGGGCCCAAAGCCATGTCCTGGCAGTTCGTCGTCGGCGTCGGCATGGCCTGCGCGGTGACGGCGCTGCCGATCCTGGTGCTGCTGCTGGAAAAACTGGAAGTGCTGCGCCAGCCCATCGGCCAGCGGATCCTGCGTTACGCCAGCCTGGACGATATTGCGATCTGGGGCGTCCTCGCCCTGATCCTGCTGGATTGGCAGCGCGTCGGCCGCCAGGGCGGTTTCCTGCTGGCGTTCAGTGTCGCGACCTGGCTGTTCCGGCGCGGGATGGCGCGCCTGCAGGAAGCCGACCGCTGGTACGTCGCGCTGATCTGGCTGGCCATCTGCGCTTTCGGTGCCGACTGGTCCGGCCTGCACTTCATGGTCGGCGCCTTCCTGGCGGGCGTGGTCATCGATGCGGAATGGTTCGAGCAAAAGAAAATGGACATGCTGCGCAGCCATGTGTTGCTGGCATTGATGCCGGTATTTTTCCTCAGCACCGGCCTGCGCACCAACTGGGCGCTGGGCGGCTACGCGGTGTTTTTCGCGGCCGCGGTTTTGCTGGCCGCCTCGGTCAGCGGCAAGCTGATCGGCACGCACATCGCCGGCAAGATCCTCAAATGGGAGCCGGGCGAGGCCGGCATCATCGGCTGGCTGCTGCAGACGAAGGCGCTGATCATGATCATCTTTGCCAATATCCTGCTCGACAAGCAGATCATTACCGCCGAGACGTTCACCGCGCTGCTGCTGATGGCCGTGGCCAGTACAATGCTGACCGTGCCGATGGTGTATCCGCGCCTGCACCGGATGCGCCAGCTTCTGTTCAGGGCGTCCTGATCGCCGCGAGGCGGCCTGCTCGACATCCGCGCACATCCCGCGTAGACTTTGAATTGCTAATTTGCAATTTTAGGAGATGCGATGGCCCTGGTACCTGAGCCGCCCCGGCACGACGATGCACCGACCTTGCCCAATGTCGGCCGGTGGCGGCTGCTGGCCGGCTTGCTGCAAGGCTTGCTGCTGTACGCGCTGTACCGCGCCGCGAACGACTACGCGTGGCCGGCCGCGATGCCGCCGCTGTTTGTCGCGCTGGTGCTGGCTGGAGTGATCGCACCGGTGTTGCTGGTGTCGAGCCTGGGGCACCTGCCACCACGCGCGCTGGCCGGCTGGGTGCTGTGCGCCGCGGCGCTGGCGGCGGC
>Ga0265780_10004768_pt1 | contig 17365 bp, 13 predicted proteins | sample P1T30metagenome_FD_192432 | JGI IMG/M metagenome (GOLD analysis project Ga0265780, IMG submission 192432) | Plant litter microbial communities from East Loma Ridge, Irvine, California - P1 T30 | ecosystem: Environmental > Terrestrial > Plant litter > Unclassified | place: USA: California...
TGATAAGGTGCTTGTGCAGGTGCTGGAACGGAAGCTGGCTGTGCAGGAGAAGACATGCGCTTAAGCATCTCGGCGAGAGAGGGTGGTAGCGACGGCGGCGCCGGAGCAGGCTGGGGTGTGTGCTGCGCCGGTGGTCGGAAGCTGGCGAGCAGTTGTGCAACGTTTGGCGGAGCACTGCCTGATGGTGTGCCGGTTGGAGGGTATTGTGGGGGGTACTGTGGAGGAAAGCTCGGTGGTTGGTGCTGGGGATACGCGTTGGTCGGAGTCGGTGGAGGATAAGCAGTTGGCGGAAACCCTAATGGGAGTGCAGGAGGGAACGTCGGAGTAGGTGTCGGCGGAGGAGCTAATGCCTGGATTTGCTTACGGACAGCGTCCAATTGCTGCGGCGGAAGTGTCTGGGTGTCCAGGATGTGCTTCAACCCAAGTAGTGCCTCCAGCGTCTTACGAAGAGACGGATCATTGAAGTTCGTTGCGAATCTGGCCTGCGTAGTGCTGATCAGTTGTGCGATCTCGGCCTTAAGATCAGCGAGATCGTTTGACGACATGGGCGCCGATTGCTGCTGTGGAGACTGATAATGCATCGGAGGCCCGTACTGCGGAGTTGGTGGCATGCCCTGCTGTGTAGAGTTAGCATGAACGTCGTGGAATAAGTTAGATTGAAGGAAGACCTACGGGTCGAGCACGCGGGTCGTTTGGTGCTGCATATCGCGGCATGTTCTGTGGTGGAGTCGCAGTGTCTCTCCAAGCTACTGTGGTGGGTGGCCGAGCTGGAAGCGCATGCGCTGGCCGCTGGACCTGTTGTTGAATAGCATTACGCATCTTAGCGAGTGCATTCTCAATGTCCTGTGTCACGTCTGCTGGGAACACAGGGCGGTTGTCCAACGACTCTGGGACAGGCTGTTTCCATGTTCTTAGCAGTCCTTCCATGGCCTTGCGGGTGCCTTGATCCATGACAAGGTAAGCGTCCATGAACGTTCTATACATGTTACGACCAAGGTAGACTGTATAAGGCGTGCCGACATTCTTGACGATCGAGTCGAGCACGTACAGAGCCGGAAGCTTGAATTCGGGGCGTGTCTAAGACGTGTCAGTCACATGTGGTAGGCTAGATGAGCTCTGAGAAGCAAAGGGCTGTTGTGCACCGCCAACTAGACAAACAAGTGTCTGTATGACTTACCGATTTAATGTGCTGCTCGAGTTCGGTTGATATGGCTTGGGCGTACTCTGTGTTCTCTTTGGCGATAAGGGTTAGATTGCTGATCTCTGGTCGACTGTTCATCCTCAGGTCTTGAAGCGCATCTCGAAAGTCGGCTGCCACTTCAGCAGCGGGCAAAGACATGATGGGCAAGTGTTTGCAGGGGTAGATGGAGAGGGGGATGCTGTGTTAGAGGTGATGTGCGCGCAGGACAAAGAAGATGGAGCTGTTTGCTTTGCGGCCGTGAGTCGCAATCCAGGCCGATCTCGAATGCCAGACGAACAAGGTGGACGAAGTGCTGCCTCGCTATCAAACACACGGAAGATAGTGTTTCTGTTAAACTAGCTATGGTCTCGCTGGACTGTGCCACGAGCAGACTGAGCCTGTGAAGCTAGGACAGGGAATACACTCGCTCTCCACCAGCAACTGCAATACACCAAAGCGTGCAATTCCTTTTCCTCCAAGCCAACTAGTATGGCAGTAGTGTGTGGCTACAATGCGCCTCGAAGCAGCAGATATACTTGTAGCTGCCCGGGTGTGCGAGCAGGTAGGGTAGAGGGCGATGGCGCACCAGTCGTCGCGGCTGGTGTCGTGGGGATGGTCGTGTAGAATAGCACTAGTACCTGCGGAGATTGTCGCGAGTGGAGGTCGCAACAAGCTTGAGGTCAGTGGTGTGGTGTTGATCTAAAGGTGAGGTGTTAGTTGCGAGGTGAGCGGGCAGCTGCTTGAAAGCCTAGGAGGGAAGGTGCACGGACACACGCGACTGGCAACAGGCGCCAAGACCGCGACTAGCGTCATGGGCAGTCGCGACCCTTCAACTTTCTGGGCTTCTTTGTACTGCTGTCACATCTTCTATCACCGCCAGTCCTCCGTTTGTCTATTACACTACATTCGAGTTCGAGTCCTCGAATTTGGCGAATAGCGACATATCTATCAAGTTCCGATCAAACTTGCGCATCCGCAGTCTTCGCTATGGAGGACGTTGAGTTCAAAGAAGACCATTCCAACTCACTGCTGCCTGAGGCTGGCAACGACCCAAGCGATCCTTTGCGCCCAGAGATTGACGAGGAGAACTCGACACCAAACCCCACAATCGCCGAGCCATACCAGGATATGGAGGTCACAGAAGACAAGGAGGAGATGCCCGACAACGACGACATTCAGGCTGGCCTCTCAGACAACGAATCCGTCCTCTCAGATGCGCTGGACGACGACCAGCTAGACGAGCAGTTTGGCGAGTTCGATGCGAGCAACATTGCTATCGAAGAGCGGGCTATCGACGAAGACACAGTCAAGCAGATTGGTGTGCACAAGCGCAAGCGAACTACGGGCGAGGGTGAAGAGCCAAAGAAAAAGAAGAAGCGCGCCGACAAGCCGCGCCGCAAGAAGAACAAGGACGGCGAAGAGGGCGAGGGCGCAGACGATGGCACAAGGAAGAGCAAGCGCTCGAAGAAGGAGGGAGGCGGAAGCAGAGCCCGAGCTGCATCGCCCGACGACAATGAAGACCATTTGACGCCAGAAGAGCGTAAGTGACTCTTTGCGAATACGACAGAACTGTACTGACATACGTTGAAGGACGAAAGCGCGCACTCGACCGCCAGATCAATGCCCTCGTCAAGAGCAGCGCAAATCGTTCCCGAAAGAAGAAGGACATCGACCTCGAGCAGATGGCCGACCAGGAGATCGAAGAGATGCGCCGTCGCATGGCCCAGGCCGCCGAAGCCGACAACGAAGGCCGCAAGCGCAACGAGCCCGCGCGCCACAAGCTCAAGCTGCTCCCCGAAGTCGTCGCCCTGCTTAATACGAACCGCCTCCGAGAAACCATCGTTGACCCTGAAGTCAATCTTCTCGAGTCAGTGCGCTTCTTCCTGGAACCTCTGAGCGACGGCAGTCTTCCTGCATACGACATTCAGAAAGAACTGTTCGCTTCTCTGGCACGGCTGCCAGTCAACAAGGACACACTCGTCGCATCTGGTATCGGCAAGGTCATCATGTTCTACATCAAGAGCAAGAAGCCCGAACTCACCATCAAGCGACAAGCCGAGCGCCTCTTCACAGACTGGACGCGTCCGATTCTCAGGCGCACGGACGACTACCGCAAGAAGGAGTTCGCTCAGGCTGATTACGATCCTACGTATGTTGTCAAATACCCTCTTTTGCATGTTGCAGATGCTAACAATACTACAGCAAAGTCGCAGCCCCACGTACCCAGGCTGCCAGCCAAGCCGCCCAAATCGCCGCGAACCGCAAGAAAGCCCTCGAAGCCCCCAAAGCCTTCCAGCGCGCGCGCATGGAAGCCGGCCCCACTACTTATACCATTGCGCCCAAGAGCAACGTTGTGTTCAACGAGAGTGGGAGGAGTCGCTCGAACAATGTGGATATTTTGAAGCAGATCAAGGGACGTGGTGGGGGCAGGCGTTGATGCGGTATATCCCGTTCATTCGTTCCTTCCCCTTCTTGAGTGGATTGTTTTAGTAGCTTGGTTTTTGAGTTCGAGAATGGCGTTTGTGCATGATAGCATGCGAAAGGGTTTCTTTGAGCAAGAATTAAATTGCATGGCTGGCGTCTTGCAAAACTAGAGTTTACTGTACAATATTTTGATATGGAAATGTGAGGCTCGTTGCCTCGGTTCTTCCCGATCCTTGTGTTACTTTTGCTGGACGCGCCTTCCAAGCGCATGCTGTGCTCTCGAACGTGTGAAAGATACTCCTGAAGCATACGCAGTCACAAATGAACTGTTGTGAACATTTTTAGGCTCTCCTAGCACGCTTTGAGGGTCGACGTGGACCCCTATCGCCTGTAGTCCAGCAGTGAGATCAATTTGAGCATGTTCACATATCTTCACAAACATTTCAAGATGATACAAAAAGTGGTTTGAACAGTTAAAAACGGTCTCTTCGCATGCAAGATAGGATTACAAATGAAGCCATGTCCGCACAAGCACCTACGTATAATCCCGCGTTTTGAGGTATATCTTTTGTACAAAGCAAGACTACTGGCTGGATGCCCTCGGAATCATGGCCGGACTCTCATATCTCACCCACCACACCGGAAATCTATGACTTCTCGAGCTCAGCGAGAATTTTCTCACCCTTGGCACGAGCAGACGCAATGTCGCCGACCATGTAGAAGGCACCCTCGGGAAGGTCGTCACCCTCACCGTTCAAGATGGCCTTGAATGATCGGATGGTCTCCTTGATGTCGACAAGCTGACCCTCGATACCAGTGAAGACCTGGGCGACAGCGAAAGGCTGGCTCAAGAAACGCTGGATCTTACGGGCACGCTCGACGGTGAGCTTGTCGGCTTCCGACAACTCGTCCATACCGAGAATGGCAATGATATCCTGGAGCGACTTGTACTCCTGGAGAATCTGCTGGACGCGGGTGGCGGTGTCGTAGTGCTCCTGACCGATGACACGGGGGTCAAGGATACGGGACTTGGAGTCGAGAGGGTCAACGGCGGGGTAGATACCCAACTCGGAGATACCACGGGACAAGACAGTGGTGGCGTCCAAATGGGCGAAGGTGGTGGCGGGCGCAGGGTCAGTCAAATCGTCAGCGGGCACGTAGACGGCCTGGACGGAGGTGATGGAACCCTTGGAGGTGGTGGTAATACGCTCCTGCATGACACCCATGTCGACGGCGAGAGTGGGCTGGTAACCGACGGCAGAGGGAATACGTCCGAGAAGAGCAGACACCTCGGAACCGGCCCTGTTGCATATTAGTAGATGATCTAGAGTTGAAGCCGTACAGGCTGAGATATGAACCTACTGTGTGAATCTAATATCGTTAGTTGCTGTATACATATGCTTGGGGTAAATTACTCACCGGAAAATGTTGTCAATAAAGAGCAACACGTCCTGGCCTTCCTCGTCCCTGAAGTACTCGGCTTTAGGGATGTCAGTATTGGTATATCGAATGAGGGAAGAATTGGAATATACATACCAACGGTAAGACCAGTAAGAGCAACACGGGCACGGGCACCCGGGGGCTCGTTCATCTGACCGAAGACCAATGCAACCTTGGAGTCACCGTCAAGCTGGATGACGGAGGTCTCCTGCATCTCCTTGTACAGATCGTTACCCTCACGGGTACGCTCACCGACACCAGTGAAGACGGAGAAACCACCGTGGGCCTTTGCGATGTTGTTCTGCCACGTGTAAGCTCATAGTAACCATCTCATCCCAATATTTCCTTACAATCAGCTCCTGAATGAACACAGTCTTGCCGACACCAGCACCTCCGAAGAGACCGATCTTTCCACCACGAGCGTAGGGAGCCAACAGGTCGACAACCTTGATACCAGTGACGAGCACCTCGGCGGAGGTGGACTGCTCAGTGAACTCCGGGGGGTCGGCGTGGATGGGTGCCATCTTGGTGGCCTTGATGGGACCGCGCTCGTCGATGGGGTCACCAGTGACGTTCATGATACGTCCGAGGGTACCGCGACCAACGGGAATCATGATGGGAGCACCAGTATCAGTGGCCTTGGCGCCACGGACAAGACCTTCGGTACCTGTATATCAAAATTAGCTACGCCCATCAAATCTTCGAGAGAGATTACGCCCCATCCATGGCAATGCAACGAACGCATCCATTTCCGATGTGTTGCTATTGTTTATCAGTTGTCGGGTTCGTGTTGTTGGGTGCTTGGTGTACGTACGGCCACCTCGAGAGTGAGTTTGGTGTCGCCATTCTGGGTGACGATAGCGTTGAGGATGGAGGGAAGATGGTCTTCTGCATTGAACTGGACTATGTACATGGTCAGTGAGGCTGCGCAAGGAAAGTGTGTATGTGGTCATGAAATCGTGTGGTGAAGAAATCGCATGTCCACCAAGAGAAGGCCACGCACTGTCTACGATAGCACCGATGACCGCCTGGATCTTGCCTTCCTTGCGGTTCTCTGTGGATGCATAGCGCGCGAGGTTGGGGACGAAGGTCTTCTTGATGGGCTGGAAAGCACTGCGAACAGTCGCCGGGCGGCGGAGGCTGGCGCTGGCGCGCAGGATCCCGCTAAAACCATCGCATTAGCTACCCATTCATCATCAATTGGATTCGACATGTCTTGAACTCACCTCTTCAGCATTTTGTGATAGTTGCGGATGGGGAAGGTGGAGAGGAGAGTGGTGTTGCTGTGGGAAGATGGGAAAGAGCTCTTCAGAAACTGGCCGCCCGGAGAAGGCGCACGGGCCGGTACCTAACCACTTTCAGCGGACACCTCGTCAAGCTCATAGCAATAACCTTGGAAGCTATCGTCGTCCGTTTTACTTGTCATATACGGAGATATTGTTCTTTCGAATAAGTCAATCGAATAACTATGGCCTTCTTACAGCTTCCTGTGCACGCATACTGAGCTTGTTCTTTGGCGATTTCGGCAACAGACAAGCCCCGAGTTTTCCGAATCGTCCCGATGGAGATACGTTGAAATCGACATGCTCGATGCTTTCCAGTTGCCCGTTTATCCAACTCTACCAGATTGTTTTTTTCGCATTCCCGATCCAATCTGATAGTACATCTGTTTCTGAAGCTATTCACAATAGCGCGCGCACCTAAGAAGGGTTGTATTAATTGTAAGAGTGAGGATTTTTACAGCAGGCCAAAAGTCAAGATGAAATCACGGATGATACGCACATCATGCTCGGGAATGAGACCTACTGCAGGCGTTTGCAAACAGACAACTTTCCCGTTTCCTTCCACGATGCAGCTACATTATCATGACATCGTCACCGGCTCAGATGTGCCCGCATTACAAGCAGATGGCAACGCTCGAACAAGGCTGCTAGCACTATATCTTATCATCCAGATTCTCTTTTCCACGAAATGCGTCTGTCTGCAACCGTGTGCCCTGTCTCCGAAGTGCATAATTGAGTGTACACCACAATCCCCAGATCTAAACTCGCCTATGCCGACGATGCCATAACATCTAAAAACGCAACATATGTTCAAGCGTAAGGCTTGAGCTCAACCATCAGGGACACTCAACCACCAGGGACAACGCTGACATACTCCGACCACGATCGACCTCATGCTGCAGTTCGCGACATTGCACTACCTCAATAATCAACACCGAGAAACCTGCCTGTTATTGAAGCACGATCCCCACGCACGCCCAGTAGCATATCCACCGATACTCTCTCCACTGAACCTCAGCCCTGTTCTCCGCCACCAAAAGCCGCGTATGACACACACCCAGAGAACATGTGAACATTCCGCGCCGACAATCACTTTCAGGTCTAAAGAGGGCACGGCACGGAAGCTGTAGCGAAAAGACATCCGTTCATGCATAGCCATCTGCTCCTGCGCAGTCAAATACTCAAGAATCGATTTCTCCACTTCTACTTTCCCACAGACACACGCAGCCCCCACGTAAATACGGCTGCAGGACGCTGAGTGTACCACTCTTTCTGGCCCTCTCATAAACATTACTGGGTATCTATGCAGCCCCTCTGACTACCCCCGCAGCCCTGTAGTTCTTACTTTGCGTACACTTAATCCAAGCCATAGTACGCGACTTTCTCACCGCGCCCAAGAAAACCGTCGTCGATATATTTAGGCCAGCCCATCATTCATCAAATTTTATCGAACAATACCCAGCCGAGCAAAAGCGTTTCACGAATTGTCGTTGTCGGTACCTGAAATGGAAATATACCAGCCAACATCGAGATGCCCACGTCTACCTCCCCCAGGAAAATTATATAATGCGGTCAGCATCGTTACACGGCGCAAGAAACAGTCGTGGTAGTCGCGATGTACTAGTTTCTGCCAAAATCCTCATCAAGTTCTGCAGTTTTGTGACCTTCGGTGACGCGACTGATGTCTGTTTCCAGCAAAAAAAGACAAAAACATGATCATACCTCGTGCTACTCTCCCAAGGTCTCAGCTCTGTTAATAACTAGAGGTCCCACGTGCGCGCCACGTGGAAAGCACATGTGTCACGAGGCAGTTATAACAGGCGGCAGGAGCGACGCCGGAAGAATGTGAGGGACTTGTGATGACGGGAAAGCGCAGCGGGCAGTGGTACTGTGTGATGCATGGATTTGCATTTTATGTAGAGCCACCGAGCTGAAGTCGAATTAAGCTGCCCCAAGTGGATGAAGTGCTGAAAGAAACGGTGCGGGTACCTAGGTAGTCTAGACAAAGTCACATACTTCAGGCAGGAACAGCCAATAATCTCAAATATATCATTTTCATGCGTGGTATATTGCAGTTTACCTACACGGCTACTACTTTCTATAAAACGAACGATCTTTCCTGTCCCTCTAATGCACACTACAACGTACTCTCCAGCGCCATGACAATCGCCGTCCGACTGGGCACATAAACCTGCAAGAAGTTCTTGCGCCCATTCCACGCGAACGGCGTAGTGAAGAACCTCGTGCTCTCATCCACATTGCCGTGTCCGCCAAACTGCTTGGCATCGGTGCTGAGGACGATCCTGTACGTGCCTTCCTGCTCAACACCAACGCGGTAGTCGGTGAAGCTGCTCTGGGGGTGGAAGTTGAAGATCCACAAGAGGCCGGCGCGCTCGAAGACGATGACTTTGTCGCCTTCGTGCTTGAGGCTGACGTATGCTTGCGGCGAGTGCAGCCAGCCGTACTTGTCTTCGGTCCACTGCATCTTGCTGTCGAACTCGTTGAGGTAGCGGTAGCGCAGCAACGGGTCGTCGACGAGGTTGAATTGGCGGCGTGCGTAGGTGAAGCTGTTACCGTTGCCTTCGCGAGGGAAGTCGAGCCACTCTGGGTGGCCAAACTCGTTGCCTTCGAAGTTGAGGTAGCCTTCGCCTCCGAGGCCGTGGGTGATGAGCCGGATCATCTTGTGTAGCGAAAGACCGCGGTTGATAACCGGTGTCAGCTCAGATAGATCGGACATGTTGGTGTACATCTCAGCATCGCACAGCCAGAAGAGCAGGGTCTTGTCGCCGACAAGTGCCTGGTCGTGACTCTCTGCATACGCAATGGTCTTCTCGCCATGCCTTCGGTTCGTCAAGGTAAAGACCAGAGCGCCCATGTCCCAGTCAATATCTTGCTTCTCCTTCAGCCACTTGATGTAGAGATCGGGCACTGCCATGGCTAATCGGTAGTCGAATCCTATTCCACCTAGTGAGAGCGACACGCAGAGACCAGGCATGCCAGACACGTCTTCCGCGATGGTAATAACACCGGGGTAGAGATTGTGCAGCAGCTCATTTGCAATCATGAGGTATACAACAGCCTCCTCGTCTACGGATGGGCCAAAGTACTCATGGTACCCGCCAGAGAAGCCCCTGAGCATGGTTAGCATGGATATAGGCTTGCGTTTTAAGTTTTACTCACGTTCCAATGCCGTGGTGAGTGTACAGCATGCTCGTGACACCGTCAAATCGGAAACCGTCGAACTGGTACTCCTCCATCCAGAAGCGCAAGTTGCTAAGCAGGAAGCGCATAACCTCGTGACTGCCGTAGTTGAACAACCTGCTGTCCCACAGCTCGTGTCGGCCCTTCGCGCCCTCATGGAAGTAGAGGTGGTCGCTGTTGTCGAACATGTTCAGCCCATCCAGCACGTTCTTCGACGCATGGCTGTGTACCATATCCAGCAGGACCGTGATTCCCATGCCGTGTGCAGTGTCGATCAACTCCTTGAGGTCGTCGGGCAGGCCGTATCTACTGCTTGCCGCGAAGAAGCTGTTGATCTGGTAGCCGAAGCTGGCGTAGTATGCGTGCTCCATGACCGCCATTAGTTGTATGGTGTTGTATCCCAGGTGCTTGATGCGTGGGAGGATGTTGTGCGTGAACTCTTTGTAGGTGGCTACCTTTGGCTCGGGGGACGAGATACCGACATGGGCTTCGTAGATACGGGCGCTCTTGGGCTGTGCCGGTCGCTTGTTCTTCCAGACATACTTCTGCGGTGGGTTCCAGAAGCGAGCGTCGTAGACGGGAGACACGCTGAGCTCCTGGGTTACGCGGGTAATCCAGGCTGGGAGGCGCTCTTGACGGGCGCCATCGTTGGGGACGACGAAGGAGACCTACAGCCAGTGTGTTAGTCTCGTCAAAGATGTTGGCTGCGTGAATATACCTTGATCTTCGAGTCGTGGGGGATCGTGGGTTGGCCGTCCTTGCCAGGTATCGTCACCTCGAAGACGCCAAAGTCGTTCTTGGTCATGGGCGTCGCATCGCGGTCCCAGTTGTTGAAGTCGCCTATGAGGTATGCCCGCATGGCATTCGGGGCCCACTCGCGGTATACGACATCGCCATTGGCCTGGACGTTGAAGCCGTACTTCTCATAGCCCTATCGAGGTATCAGCACTGCGGTCAATTGCTGCGGGGTGAGGCTGCGTACTCGCGAAAACTTCTCCAGACCGCCTTCGGTCTCGTCGATCTTCTTAATCCACTGCTGTGCCTTTGAGAAGCGGCTCTTCAGCGCGTCCTTGAACGGCTCCAGGTAGCCATCCATCTGGATGATGCCTGGACGACTATGTCAGTCAATTGCACCACAGCGCAGCTCCAATCACCATACCAGTGCCATCGTTCGGGACCTGTCCAGGCGCCTCAGACAGGGTCGAATTTGCTGAAGCGGTGTTGAGCTCCATGTTTGTTGAGGCAGGAGGGAGAGAGCTCGGTGGAGCTCCAAGTTTGCTATCTACTCAACGGAACGGGTACGTGCTGCAATCGCTGCGATGGATGGAATAATGAACATGCACAAATGTACACAGTTTGTATAGCTCAGGATGTATGAGGAACGAAACTTCACTTGCGGGGTCCCTGCCCTAGGATCGCTGAGGGCTGCACCTCTCAACCAAAACATGCGATCGCCAATTGCAGCTCAACGTCATCGTGCACCTGTCGCCAAACGGCAACGCGCCCGCGCCATGCATCCCAACAGCACAGCGTGTCTCAGCGCCCGGGAGGATTTGCGCTGCAATTTGTGTGGGACCGTAGTCGGTCCCGTCTCGTCGCATAGTGAAGTATTCGCCGCACTGCAGCACGTGTCTGGGGCTTTCATCACGTTGTCTGGAGAGAGACGACAACCTTGGAGCCTTGGAACGGCCCGAGCGGTGGGTGCTTATCAGAGACGTGACCCCGGACGTGCCCCGCAATGTCACGTCGGCTCAATGCGGAGAGAGCTCGCGGTCTCACACCATACGCCAGCCTGCAGCCAGCTGCCCTAGGTAACGTCTGAGCTTCCTAGGCGCCCGTGACTGCAAGTCTCAGTGTCGCCATGTGAAGACCTGTCGCGTCTTCTTCCTGTCCACCATGATAGTCAGACGCACCCTCCTCTGCGCCGTCCACCCGCACGCCAGGGCATCCTACCTCGCCCTCTACAGCTACAGCCGCCGCTTCTCTGCCCGCAGCTCGGTGCAGTCGTCATACAGCCGCTCCGACTTCAGCGGCCAGGGCTTCTCGTCATCATATGAGACCGACCAGCCCACAAAGGGCCCGCTGGGCGGCACGAGCAAGGTGGGCCAGAGCCATGTCACACCCAAGGCGCTGAGACAGCACCTGGATCAGTTTGTAGTCGACCAGGACCGTGCAAAGGTCGTCCTGAGCGTCGCCGTGCACGAGCACTATCTGCGGAACCAGGAGAGTCAGAGGCGCAGGGACGAGGCGGCTAGGTTAGAGGCTCAGGCACTGAGAAGAGAGCAGTTCAGCAGACATGCCGTAGAAGGTAGCTTCAATCTCATTCTATTGCCACTCCAGAGACTGCTTTTCTTGCGCACGTGTCTGACCTGAGTAGACGAGTATCCGGGCCAGCAAGCGACAGTCGACGTCTATGGCCACAGTGAAGCCCAGTACAACCAGCCACCCGTGTTCGGATCCCCGTCGCCGTTTCGTCCCAAACCCGAGCAGCTGCTGGACACGACCGAACATGAGGTGCAGCTCGAGAAGTCCAATGTCATGATACTTGGCCCGACTGGCGTTGGAAAGACGCTCATGTGCAAGACACTGGCGAAGACACTTGGAGTCCCCATCGCCATGTCAGACTGCACCACCTTCACGCAGGCTGGGTACATTGGCGACGACGTCGAATCGTGCGTTGCTCGCCTTCTGTCCGCTGCCAACTACGACATCGAAGCTGCTGAGCAAGGCATCATAGTGCTCGACGAAATAGACAAGATTGCCGGAGCAAAGATAGCGTATGGCAAAGACGTCGGTGGCGAAGGCGTGCAGCAGGCATTGCTCAAGATCATTGAAGGCACAACTGTACAGGTTCAAGCAAAGCCAGAGCGGAGTGCGGGCAAAGGCCCAGGGGGCTCATCAGGACGAGGAAGCCCGTACGATGGTCCCGGATCTGGTGAAAGTCGTACTCCTCCAGGCCCTCCGGGTGGCAAAGGAGAGATTTTCAATGTTCGAACGGATAACATCCTCTTCATTTGCACTGGTGCTTTCGCGAACCTGCACAAGATCATCGTGGATCGGAAGGCGATGGGTGGCATGGGCTTCGGAGCATCTATTCGCACGTCAAATGCTCACACGGCAGCGGACGGTGTCATGCTGAGGGGTGCTGACGCCCTCAGATTCAAGAAAGACACTCCGTTCTTTGTGGCCCGTGAACCTGAGAAGCCCAGCCCCTTCGGTGCTGACCAGCAGCCGAAAGAGGAGAAAGTCAATGTCTTGGATTACGTCCAGCCTGCTGACCTGCAAAAATATGGCCTGATTCCTGAGTTGATCGGACGGATACCCACAACGTGTGCAGTGGCAGCACTCGACGAAGAGGCATTGGTGCGTGTTCTGACTGAGCCTAAAGACAGTCTCGTACGACAGGAGGTATACAAGTTCTCTCTCAGGGATATCGAGTTGCAGTTTACCCAACCTGCGCTGCGCGAAATTGCCAAAAAGGCAAGCAAGATGGGGACAGGCGCTCGTGGCCTGAGACATGTCGTCGACCACCTGTTGCTGGACGCCAAGTATGAAACACCTGGTAGGTCGTCCCCTTGAACATGCATGCATCTAGAAGCTGACGGGGCCTAGGAACGACTGTGAAGCACATTCTCGTCACGCAGGACGCCGCACTTCTCAAATGCGCACCCCTGTACTTCCACCGCGGACAGGAGGTAGCATTCCAGACCACTCTGGCTCAAGAGGACGAGAGGTGGGAGGAGCAGTTTCACCGCAAAGGAGACACCAATAGCGAACAGGTTAGTAGCTTCGAAGAGTACAGAAAAGCCGGTGCGGCAGGCGCGTAAGTACGCCACCAACCCTCCACCAACGAGCGTGGGCTCAGCAGGACCTGGACGTCATACACGATTCGGTGCATGCAAGTGAACATACAGTATCGTGCATGTGGCTCCAAGCTCATACATGAACATACATGGAGCGCGGCCTCGGGCCGTCGCAGGGGAGCGCACCTCGAGCAGAACCCTAGTCGACTGATGCGGGCCGGACATGAAGGACGCTGCCGGATTCATTCGGCTGTGTGGAAGCTGGAAGCTGCGCGGGAAGGTCTGGATAAAGTGAGGATGGTTGCACAGCATGTCTTGCGAAGCGACGGGCAAAGATCTGCGACTCGATGAGATACTGCAATGTATATTATGTGTTACCCAACTCTGTGTCGCATCGTTTGACGTCTACTGAAGACATGCAACGATGCATTCCTCGACCATCGACTCGTGTAATGTAAGCGAATTTTCCCGACATTGAGTATGCAAATCTGCTCTCGCGTACCTGAACGCTTAGGAGCCGAGACCCTCTCACGCTGATACCTACTGTTATCGACTCCCACCCGCGCCTTCATCTAACCAAATTAGCTCCCGTATTGGCCGCTTCCAAATCTGTGGTATTGGGGCCCGCTGAAATGATCCGCGCAAATCAGCAGGCACATCGACACCATGCCCTTCGTGCGCAATCTGACAGCCCAGCGGCACCTCTGGCGATCTCGACGCATCCGCGCATTCCAATGAGGCACCGCGAGGTCGCCAGTCGCCAGTCGCTGCGGTGGTTGTGCCTGTTATCCGGATGAAGTCGAGACGTCGTGACGTATGCCAGACTTCTCGTTACCAGCTCAGATCCATGACTGCTGACGGTGACAGGCACAGCCGTCGATAGAAAGAGTTTGACTTGAAGAATTTCGGCCAAACGGGGGTTGGGAGAGTGCGCACGACCCTCATTGGTTGATGATGGGTGTGCGTCGTGGGTGCACACAGTACAGCGAGTAGTGAGGCGGTGTGCAATTGGCTTAGGTGTGAGTCGTGTCGATGATGTGATTGTTGATGTGATATGCTTCGTTGGGTGAGCCTGGTTACGTAAATTGAACTCTATGACCGGACAAGGTCAATGTTTAGGAAGGTGCATGGGGAGAGGTCGCAGCTTCCTCCTGCGCTGCCATATACCTGGACATGTCGGCCCGATGGTACAACCTGGATGCCTTCACCACCTCTCGCGCATCTCCGGGAGACTGTAATAGATGCTCTAAGATATACACGAAAGTCTCATTGCCTTCAGCATGGAGAACAAACAATTAGCACAGACCACCTCATATGGCGCAACGGGGAACATGCTCGATATGAAGAATGTAACATTCGATCTATCAATTGATTTGATCTGTTCTGTGAGTCCTCGCGAGAGGTGCAATATAAATGCGAAGTTTGGTCTAGTAATTAAAAGAGTAGTACTCGAAAGTATCCGGTCTATACATCCCAGCGTAGATGAAAGAAAGATCAACGGAGATATAAAACGAGATGCAGTGAAACGAGTTCGATGACTGAAGCTCTAGTCTGCTTTTTGTGGCCTCAATAATGTGGGATGCCGCCAGCACATGCAAGCCCGCCAGTTCGAGATTGTAGTTGAAACCTATCCAGAAAACACAAATAGCCCCCCCCCCCCAAACTCCACCTAATGCAGTGCCAGTCGAATGCCGTAATTAAAACCTATGTTCGTGAATCGTGCTATCGTAACAGTTCTCCTCATTCGTTGTCAGGGTCTTCGATGAAGAAGGGGTTGACTGGGCGCATCTTCTTTGCTCGCGAGGGGCCCTGATCCCAGGACGGAGATGCTGGTCGGGAGACATTCCTCGATGGAGGCTGCGAGGCAAAGGGCTGCGAATACGGGTTTTGAGGTGTATACATATTGGCAAACGCCGCAGAGAAACTGTCCATGGAATGTGGTCGATGAAGAGGAAAGCCTGCCGGTGCCACAAATTGCTCAGTGGGGCTGAGCATGGGCGTATTGGAGTAGCTCTGATAGCGTTGATGGCTTGCATACGATGGCGCATGTGCAGACGCTTGGGGAGCGATCGGGCCAGCAGTAAAGGCAAACGCAGACGGGTGAGACATCTGAGAACCCATACTAGGATTGGCAGACTGAGCATAGTGACCATCCATTGGCGACAAGGGATTTTGGAATTGCGAGAGAATTGGCGTGGTTGGTTGTGAAGAGTACATGCCATAGACGGGCGCCGCAGCATAGTTGTACATTGGTATGCTGTACTGTTGTGTAGGCGCAGTCTCGTCACGACTAGGTGGGTGAACGCTGAGGTCAGTCGTGATGTTGCTCACTATGGGTAGCTCCCGGTTCTTGTGGTCATCAGTGATCTGGATGATTTCCGAGACACTCTGGGCAAGGACAGTGCTGTTGCTGTCGCGAAAGGTGAAGATGACCTTGTAGCCGACCGGTGATTTCTCCTCTTGGTGCCTGCAGTAGCATGTGATGCGCATAGCGAATTCGACCTTTTTCGCCTCTGGTCCATATGAGCCTTGCTCCGCGTCTTGCCAACGCTTGAATTCCTTTTCGTTGATCATGATGATGCGCTGGTCTTCGTAGTTGCTCCACTCATTCTCCTCTTCCTGGTTGCGCTTCTTCTTGCGGTCGTAGCGCTTGCGCTCTCGCTCCTTGCATCCCTCGCAGATGATGACTGCACCTCCGTTCTGGGGATGCGCAGGGTCGTCTTTGTCGATTTCAGAGACTTGTTGTCCAGGCTGTCTCGTGGGCATGTGTGCTTCGCCACGAGCACGGCGGAGGGCGAGATGGAGACCTTCATCCTTCTCTACTGCCGTGGCACAGACAAGTCTGAGGTCGATGCGTACTGCGGCATTGCCACTCTCATTGGCCTCAATTTCGTCGCTGCTCGCAAGCTGCTTTGACTTGGAGAGGGTGTGACGGGGAAACCGTGCCCATTGAAACTGACGAGGCAGGGGATCTAAGACCAAGACGGTCTTGATCTGCGTCTCTGCACGTGTCTTGGTCCTGTCCACGAGGATGTTCACTTTGGGCGGATCCACAGAGTGAGGGATCTGGATGCTGTCCCTGGCGAAGACGTCGTTGTTCGCTTCTGGCGAGCTTGTTTGGCTCTGTTCTCTCTGGTAGTCTCCTGGCGAATTTGCATTGCTAAAGATCATGTCGCCGTGGGGTGATGGAGTGTTGGAAGTGTTGGAGGCCGGGGTGGAGAAAGGTGTGGCCATGAAGTTCTCGTACTCGGACGAGTCCTCTGTCTTCAAGCGAGGCGGGAGCGCACCTGAGCCTCCAAAGTGCCGCAGGTCGACGGCTGAGTCCTGGTGGCTGTGTGTGGTGAAGTCGGCAGGGTTCATCGCCCAGGGCTCGACATTATCGGTGTTGAAGAAGGCTGGATCGGAAATGTCCCACTCGGCCTTGAAGACGGGGTCAGAGGCGTTGTTTGGATAATTGGTGAACAGGTCGGCAGGATTCACAAAGTCGTTGTTCTGGGCGTTGTACGCCATGGTGGGGTGCGCAGTGGTGGGTTAGCAATAATGGCGCGGCGGGCATATATCTACTATGTAGGGTGGAGCCGGCTAGCTGTGGTCTGCGTAAACGAGTGTCGTAAGAAGTCGGGCTGCGAAGCAAGGATGCACCGCCGCGAGGAAAGAGCGAGCGGCGGGGACTTTTAAGGTCAAGAAGGCCGGGGCGACGGCGTGCTGGCGGGGAAGGTGAGGAGGGTGAGAGCGAGAGCTGGCGCAGGAAAACGGTGCGAGTGCGATAGTATGCTGTGCAGGGCGCCTGCGACGATGCTCGAGGTGCTGCTGGCGCGGAAGACGGCTTGTCCAATGGTGCGCAAAAGGGCCTAGCTGGACATGCAGGTTCGGCAGGCGGGGCTGTCTCAGGGGAGGCGATGGGAGGAGCACTCGAGCCGGCGGCGACGACAGCGACAGTGAGATGGACTGCAACTGCGGGATGCTGGCTGCGTGCTGCGGGATGTGTGTGCTGCGTGCTGCGTGCTGCGTGCTGCGTTTTGCTCTACTCTACT
>Ga0265780_10004769_pt1 | contig 17364 bp, 9 predicted proteins | sample P1T30metagenome_FD_192432 | JGI IMG/M metagenome (GOLD analysis project Ga0265780, IMG submission 192432) | Plant litter microbial communities from East Loma Ridge, Irvine, California - P1 T30 | ecosystem: Environmental > Terrestrial > Plant litter > Unclassified | place: USA: California...
AAGCGCCAACGGTTACCAACGTCATTCCTGGCCAGATGGCTACTGCCGGGCAGCCTTTTTCGTACATCGTTCCAGCGAACACGTTCAGCGATCCGGAAAACGGAACTCTGACCTTGACAGCATCGGGTCTACCAGCCGGCATTACGTTCAGCGCGGGTACGTTTAGTGGTACGCCTACTACGGCGGGTGTTTCGTCGGTTACGGTAACGGCAACCGATCCAGGGAATCTGTTTGTTAGCACAACGTTTTCGCTGACCGTTAACCCGGCACCGGCTACCAACCTGCCGCCAACCGTAGCCAACGCGATTCCAAATCAGACGGCTATTGACGGACAGCTGTTCAGCTATACCATCCCAGCCAATACGTTCAGCGATCCGAACGGCGACGTCCTGACGCTCACGGCTTCTGGTCTGCCTTCCGGCATTACCTTTACGAATGGTGTGTTAAGTGGTACGCCCAGCGCCACCAGCGTATCGACCATCACGATCACGGCAACTGACCCTGGTAGTTTGTCAGTCAGCACCAGCTTTACGTTGTCGGTCAACTCGCGCTTTACGCCTATTGCTACCGCCCGGATGGGCATCGGGCAAACGTTCACCATCGTGGGTCGAGTTACGGTGACGAACCAGCTTGGTTCGCGGCAAATCTATGTTCAGGATGAAACCGGCGGGATTCTGGTGTATAGCGGTGCCTCAGGTACCGACTACGCAACGGTGGTACAACTTGGTGATCTGGTACAGTTGAGTGGCCCGATCTCGGTCTTCAACGGTGCTGTCGAAGTCAATGGCGTAACGGGATTCACGGCCGTTTCGGGGGGCGAGGCTCCTGCGCCGAAAGTTATTACGCTGGATCAACTGCCCAATTACCAGGGTCAGCTGGTTACGGTGTCCGATGCCAGCATCAGCGGCACAAGTGCTACGCTTTCGGGTGGCGCGAACTACACGATTACGGCCGGTGGTCAATCGGGCACGCTGCGAATCAGTGCAAACTCGCCACTGGCGAACGCGGGCCGACCATCGAACCCGGTCAGCGTAACGGGAATCAGCGACCGGTTTGTGTCGGGCGCTACAACAACAGGCACGAATGGTCTGCAACTGCAACCTCGCATTCTGTCCGATATTTCGGGAGCTACGGCCGCCACCGACCAGTTGTGCGGTGGTACCGGTGGGATGGACCTGAACCGCGATCAGACGCTGGACATTGCTGCCTGGAACATGGAGTTTCTGGGAGCTAATGCCGGTGTTATCGTTTGTCCGCAAGGCAACCTGCCGTACAACAACTTCGGTCCAACCAACGAAGATTTACAGCAAACCAACGCGACGACTGTACTGAGTAAACTATCGGCCGATATCATTGCCGTAGAGGAAGTAAGCGACATGAACCGGTTACAGGCTGCCGTAGCCGCCATGCCGGGCAGTTACAGTTACATCTGTTCGAACCGTTTCTCGTATTACTTCCAGAACGAGTGCGACCAGACGCTGTCAAACGGTACCGTATTTGGACCAACTTCGCTGGCGCAGAAAGTTTGCGTGGTTTACAACACGGCAACCGTTACGCCAATTCTGGCCGAAACCAAGCCCCTGCTGGATGGCAAATACAACTACCCAGCCGACAACAACTGGTCGTCGGGTCGTCTGCCGTTCATGTTCGTTGCGAACGTAACGATCAACGGCGTTACGCGGAAAATCCACACGGTGGCCCTGCACGCGAAATCGGGGAGCGCGGCTGCTGATTACAACCGTCGGAAACAGGATATCGACGATCTGAAAGCTGAACTCGACGCGAACTATTCGACCGCTAACCTGGTGATTCTGGGTGATTACAACGACCAGATCAACACGTCGATTGCCGCTGGTCGTCCGTCGTCCTACACGTCGATCATTGCCGATCCTGCCAACTACAGCATCCTGACGCAGCCCCTTGAAACGCAGGGCTGTAATACGTTTGCCTCATCGGCCAGCTTCATCGATCACCTGACGGTATCGAGCGAACTGAACGCAGCTTACGTGAGCAACTCGACTTTTGTACTGCAGCCCGGTTCGATTCCGAACTACGTCAACACAACCTCGGATCACTATCCAATCGCGGCCCGGTTCAACCTAGCGAATCTGACGGGGCCAACCCCAACGTCGTTTGCCATTACGGGTGTAACGAACGTGACCTGCGCAACGCTGACGGCTGGGCTCCGTCGACTGACCTTCGCACCCCAGTACACGGGCCTGACGGGTCAGCCAATCTCCTTCTCGGTGGCTAACGAATTATCGCCGACTACCAGCGCTGGACCATACGCACTCAATCTGTATACCGACAACCCGGTTATCACGCTGAAAGCGACACAAACCGGAACTCCGGCCGAAGCCAGCTTCACCTACAACTGGCTGGCTGCCTGTAACGGTACGACGCCACCGGTCAATCAACCATTGGCGCTGACCTTTACCGCGTCGCCAACGCAGGTCACCAGTATGGGTACAGTAACCTTGTCGGCACTGGTTTCGGGTGGTACGGCTCCCTATAGCTATACCTTCTCGGGGCCGGGCACGATCACCCCAAACGGGAACACGGCCACGGTGACATCGCTGCCAGCCGGTCTGCAAACGTTTGTGGTGACAGTTGCCGACATGACGACGCCCACGAGACAAACGGTATCAGGTACGGTTAGTGTCAGCGTATCGGCGGCTTCGTCAACGTCGTTTGCCATTACGGGCGTAACGAACGTGACCTGCGCAACGCTGACGGCTGGACTCCGCCGACTGACCTTCACTCCTCAGTACACAGGACTGACGGGTCAGCCAATCTCTTTCTCGATAGTCAACGAGTTGTCGCCGACCACGAATGCGGGTCCTTACTCGATCAATCTCTATACCGACAACCCTGTCATCACACTGACGGCAGCTCAAACCGGTACGCCAACGGCTACCAGCTTCGTCTATAACTGGCTGGCCGCTTGTGGAACACCTAACGCTCGTGTTGCGAGCTTACAGGAATCGACGCTTCGGGTAAATCTGCTGGGTAACCCGTCGGCCAATGGTCAGGTTTCGGTTGAAGTTCGTGGTGCCGCTGATCAGGAATTGCAACTGCAACTGACCGACATGAGCGGTCGGATTATCGACACGCGACAGGTTGAACAGGCGGATTCGGTTGAACGGCACACGTTCGACATAAACCGTCAGCAACGCGGTATTCTGTTGCTACGGGCCACCACGCCAACCCAGGCACAAACGGTGAAAGTGATCAAAACCGATTAATTCGGATTGCTCCTTACTAGATAACAGAAAAGCCCGACCAGATGTGGTCGGGCTTTTCTGTTATAAACTGGTTTCAACGCGGCTGCTCTTCCTCAACACGAGACAGAGAGATCTGCGTTTTTCAAACGTTACATCTTCTCCAGTACGCGCTCCATCGACACTTCCTGACCAATGAGAGCTTTCAGTTCGCTGATCGGGATACGTACTTGCTCCGTCGTGTCGCGGTAGCGAACGGTTACCGTATTGTCTTCCAGCGTCTGGTAGTCAACAGCCACGCAGAAGGGCGTTCCGATCAGATCCTGACGGGTATAGCGTTTGCCAATGGCGTCGCGCTCTTCGTACACCACCCGGAACTCCGACCGCAGACTCTTCACGATCTGTTCAGCTTTTTCGGGCAGGCCATCTTTACGTACCAACGGGAATACCGCCACTTTGATTGGTGCCAGGGCCGGATGCAGTTTCAGGTACGTACGCTCCTTCTGCTGCTCGCCTTCACCGACGATTTCTTTGGTAAACGCATTGCAGAATACGGCCAGGAATAGGCGATCGGCTCCAACCGAGGTTTCGACTACGTACGGAATGTAGTTACCGTATGGCTTACCCGTTGCCGGATCAACATCGTTGTCGAAATACTGCTGCTTTTTGCGACTCAGTTCCTGGTGCGATTTCAGGTCAAAATCCGTCCGCGAGTGAATACCTTCCATCTCCCGGAAACCGAAGGGAAACTGATATTCAATATCCACGGCAGCATTGGCGTAGTGAGCCAGCTTCTCATGGATATGGAATTTAAGCTTTTCAGCGGGCAGGCCCACCGCCTGGTGGAACTTCATCCGCGTGTCGCGCCAGCGTTCGTACCACTCCATTTCGGAGCCTGGACGCACGAAAAACTGCATTTCCATCTGTTCGAATTCGCGCATCCGGAAGGTAAACTGCCGGGCAACAATTTCATTCCGGAACGCCTTACCGATCTGGGCAATCCCAAACGGCACCTTCATCCGGCCCGTTTTCTGCACATTCAGGAAGTTAACGAAAATACCCTGCGCCGTCTCAGGCCGCAGGTAGATCAGGCTGGCATCTTCGGCCACCGAGCCCACCTGCGTCGAGAACATCAGGTTGAACTGACGAACTTCGGTCCAGTTATCGGTACCCGAAACCGGATCTTTAATACCTTCGGCGATAATCAGATTGCGCAAACCTTCCATATCGTCGGCGCTCTGTAACCGGCCCAGTTCATTACGTAGTTCTTGTCCCCGTTCGGTGTCGCCAGCCAGTTCAAGCTGCTCCGCTTTACCTTCGATGAGCTGGTCGGCGCGGTATCGTTTTTTCGAGTCGCGGTTGTCGATCATCGGGTCGTTGAACGAATCAACGTGCCCGGATGCTTTCCACGTCAGCGGGTGCATAAAGATCGACGCATCAATTCCAACGACATTATCGTTGAGCTGCGTCATGGCTTTCCACCACAGCGTTTTTAAATTATTTTTCAGCTCGACGCCATTCTGACCGTAGTCGTACACGGCCTGTAGACCGTCATAGATTTCAGAAGACGGGAACACGAAGCCATATTCTTTGGCGTGGGAAATAATGTCCTGAAGAGAGGCCGCCGGAGTACCCGTAGCCGGTGTTTGAGTAGTATTCATACGTAAAGGCAAAAATACAACTGTGACCGGATTAACCGACACATCAGTAAGTTACTGGCCTTAGAAGTTAGATTGATCGTAAGAAAGAAGCGGTGATTAGTACCCTCCATAAAACTTCCGCAGCCCCCATTCAATGGTTACCAGTACCAAAATGACGAAGAATAGCCAGCGCCAGTTGATGATCTCGTTCATCTCTTCGGTACTGCTCAGACGGGCCGGATGCGGTTTCGTCGTCAGGCTGTTCACCAGCGCGTCAAGACGGTCCGAATTGTAAAATTGACCGCCTGTTTGCTGGGCCAGTTGACGAAGCAGGCCATGATCGGCGGTTGTGTTCAGTGCTTCGAGCTGCAGATCACGTACCACAAACTGGCCCGACGCCTGTTCAGCTTTTCCGCCGGGACTTGCAGCAATGCTGGCTTTGAACTGATACGCCCCCTGCGGTAAACGACTGATTTCAAACCGACTGTTTTCGGCGGTAGGGGTGTAAGTAAAGTTACGGATGATGCCGCGCTCATCGGTAATATCGAGCCGGACGGGTTTGTCGTACAGCCGCTCGTAAATATCGTTGTAGATCTCGGTTTCGAAAATCACCTTCTCCCCCGCCACAAACTCATTCCGGATTGGGTACACCCGCAGCTTACGCCGGTCTTCCTTCACCGAAATCAGCTGAATAACTTTCTGGATCAGTTCGTCGACGACCTCATGTTTTTCTGTCAGGGCAAACTCCTCTTGGCGCCATGCCCAGAGTCCTTCACCAGCCAGAACCGCCGTTTTACGTGGGCTCGTTACGTTCAGCGCCAGCAGTGGCTTGGTCGTCCGAACGCTGCCGATCTGCTGCCACAGCACAACTTCAGTCCCTGGCTGCACCCGGTATTCGCCGTACGTAACCAGCAAGGGGGGCAACTTGCTGAGTATCTCAAACCGGGCCGGGTCGAGGTTGAGTTGCTTGAATAATGGATTTAGTACGCCAATGACCTTGTCGCTCTGGCCGGGCTGTCCGGCGATTTGCATAACGGAATTCGACGCATTGAACGGACCCAGCGACGACTGGTTTCCCAGGACAAAGAGTGTGGGGGTATTCTTCGACAGGTAGCGTTGTATCAGCGCCGTGCTCATCCCACCATTGTCCGGAATCTGGTGCAAGATGATCAAATCGTACACTTTATCCGCGGGGGGTGTTTGATCCGAAGCACCGGTTATCGTCCGTATGTCGACCTCGTAGTTTTCGTTTTTTTCCAGAATGCTACGTAGCGCTTTCACGTCAGGGTGCGGGGCCAGTGCCAGTAGCAGGACTTTCTCGCGTCCATCGATTACGTCCAGATACACATCCTGCTTATTGTTCTTCGTACTAAATTCGCCCGGCTGCGGCAGGATTTCAACAACATAATGCTGGACGCCTTTTTGGGTTGCCGTTGCTTGAAACGTTACCTGATTGAAGGTGTCGTTCTGCCCAAAACTAACCGATTGTCGGCCCAGTTCTTTCCCGTTCTGACGTAGTATTACAGTGGCGTTACGTCCCTGAAAGCCGTTACTGATCACCTCAGCCTGCACCGGAAACTGGTTACCCAAATAGGCAATCCGGTTGGCAATGATGCCTTTCAGCTGAATGTCTTTTTTAGGAATGGTGTCGCCCAGGCCAATCGTCTGCACCGCAAACGGGTACTGCCCAAACGTGGGTGATACGCCCTGGTTGACAATCCCGTCAGAAACCAGGACTACGTCCGTCAGGTTACGACCTTCGTAGTCCGACCGGATACCGTTCAGGAGGCCCGACAGGTCGGTGGTTCGCTGCGTAAAGGGAATCTGGGTCAGGTCGGTGCTGCTCAGCGAGTCACCGAAGTTACGTACCGCTACGTCCAGCCCTTTCTCACTAAGTTTTTGCTGTAGCTGCTGCAGATTTGTCAAGGCCCGGTTCAGAGCTGGACGCCCGGCAGCCGCTACCGATTCGGAGTTATCAATCGCCAGCACAACCGTTGGCTTCTCGGTCAGCGTCTGTATGCTGCGAATCAGTGGATTCAGCAGCAGGAAACAGAGCAGGCTAACGGCAACAAACCGCAGGGCGGCCAGCCCATAGGACATCCGCCGGTCAATGCCGCCAACGGTATCTCCTCTGCCATTTACCGACGACATGCCCGGCAGCGGCTGATACATGACATAGGCATAGAGTGCTCCGACCAGCAAACAAACCAGAATCCACCAGGGCGACGATTGAAAAATTATGTTCATAAAGAAAAGGAGGAGAGAAGGAAAGGGAACGGTCCGCCGTAGCGGGAAGGAGGAAACGGAAAGCACCGGAATAGATACTGTATTATTCTCTCAAGTGCCTTTCATTTTGTCTCCCTCCCGCTACGGCGGACCGTTCCCCTTCCTTCTTTTTCTAGGTTAACATCCCACCGTCTACCTGCAGCACCTGGCCGGTGATGTAAGCCGACATGCTGGACGCGAGGAATACAGCGCAATTGGCTACGTCTTCGGGCAGACCACCCCGTTTCATCGGAATCGACTGTTTCCATTCTTCAACGGCTTTTTCGTTGACTTCGCCGGTCATTTCTGTTTCAATAAATCCGGGAGCGATGGCGTTCGAGCGGATATTCCGCGAACCCAGTTCCAGGGCCACCGACTTGGTAAAGCCAATGATGCCGGCTTTCGATGCTGCGTAGTTGGCCTGACCCGCATTACCCCGAATACCCACCACCGATGTCAGGTTGATAATCGACCCGGCTCTGGCTTTCATCATGGGTTTCGTGGCCGCTTTCGTCAGGTTAAAGACCGACTTTAAGTTAACGTTAATAACCGAGTCCCATTGTTCTTCGGTCATCCGCATCAGCAAACCATCTTTGGTGATACCGGCGTTATTGATAAGTACGTCCAGTTTACCAAAGTCGGCGATTACCTGGTTGATCAGTTCTTCAGCTGCTTTGTAATCCGATGCATCCGACCGGTAGCCTTTTGCTTCACCCCCAAACGCCCGAAGTTCTTCTTCCAGCGCCTGGCCTTTTTCAACACTCGACAGGTATGTAAAAGCCACGATCGCACCTTCCTGCGCGAATTTCAGGGCCATAGCCCGACCGATGCCCCGCGATGCGCCCGTTATCAGCGCAACTTTTCCTTTTAATAAATCCATTGGTAGCTTATTGTCGGCCTACATCGGGCAGACTGTTGATAAAAACTAGAAGCGTCAAAAATAACGCTTTAGGGCTAAACGACAAGGTAACGGGTTTCTTTTGCTTTCGCCATGAAGCTGTGTTACTTTGTCCAAAACTAAGAACCGCACCATGCGCTATCTGGTCCTGCTTCCCTTCCTTCTTCTTTCCTTACCGGCTGCCGTTGCGCAGAAAATTCTGGCTCAGGACGATCATCACCAGCCTAAACCCTTCGTAACGGCTTACGAACAGAAAGCCGATTTTATCGAAGCCGATATCTGGTTACAGAACGGTAAGCTCGTTGTTTCGTCTACGAAACCGCAGGCCAGCGCTCCTACCCTCGACTCGCTTTATCTGGCGCCGATTAGACGTTTGTTCGGGCAGCACGATGGCTATGTCAGCGCCGATCGACGGTATAAATTTGGGCTGGTCCTCGATGTAAAAGACAATCAGGAAGCGGTGTTGGCTGCACTGATCGAACAACTGCAACAAAACGTCATGCTGTTTAACCGGACTGCTAATCCCAACGCTGTCCAGATTATCATCAGCGGCAACCGACCCCGAATCGAACTTATCCTCGACCAGTCGGCACTTTTGCAATTTGACGGTCGTCCGAGCGAAATTTACGACGAAGAGACCCTCGGCCGTATTGCCATGATCAGCGACAATTTCGATTCGTACTCACAATGGAACGGCGAAGGCAAACTACCCGAAGCGGATCAGGATAAACTCAAACGGGTGCTCAAACGCGCTCATAGCTCCGGTAAACCGTTCCGGTTATCCAACGTTCCCACTAATGCAAACGCCTGGAAACAGCTGAAAAAACTGGGCGTTGATATTATTGGTACCAGTCAGGTAGCCAAAGCCACGAAGGAATTTAACTAGTGGTTTGGCCGGAACCGGCGTTAGAAAAGTTGTTTAGCACCCGGAATTCGTACGATCAGCAGAGCGACCGCATACGAACCCACTAAGGCTAACGGAGCAGCTATCGCCAGTTTAAGGAGAGGATTGATCGTTACACCGCTGAGCAGAAGCGTCAGCGAGATAACGACTAATGGGTGAAATACGTAGATGGCGAAGGCGTGCCGGGAAGCCCTGGTCAGGCCGGTGGTTGTATAGTTCCAGCGTCGTTTTCCAATACCGAGCAGGGCTATAATAATCGAAACCCCCGTCAGTTGCTCCCAGATGCTATACAGCAGTGATTGACCACTCCACCCATCACTCATGCTGTCAGGAGTCAGTTTTAAGGTTACCGCAATCCCCAGCAGCACCGGAAAAACAACCAGTACCAGTATCAGGGAAAGTCGACCGAAGAAACGACCCTGCGCCGGGGTCAGTTGGTCGAACCAGCGGTTTTGCTGCGCCACTACCCCCACCGCAAACAAGGTGATATACTGGGGAAAGTGCGCGAGCTGAAAACCGAACGGCTCCCAGACCCAGCCAACCGGAAACGCGATCCGGACAGAAAAACTGATTAGCCCCAGCGCCAGCGCCCACAACACAATTGAAAAAGTGCCGGGAAGATGCCGGCTGACACGTAACGTAGCGACCTGCCGCAGTACCACGTAAATCAGTGTAAACAGCAACAGAGCTTCCACAAACCACATGACACCCGGCGAAATCCAGCCGTCGTAGCCACCCAGAAACTGCCCGAACGTAATGGCATGATGCTGGCCGTACCGGTACACCAGAAAGTTCATGACCGTAGCCAGTCCGAACGAATAAATCAGCAGCGGAATCCCCAGTCGTTTCAGCCGGTCCAGAACGAACGTAACCGCCCCTTTCCGCTCGTAAGACGGTCCGATAAAATACGCCGACAGCATGAAAAACATGCCCATAAAAAACGCCTGATTAGTCGCCACAAATACCGTCATGACCAATTTTGCCGGTAGATTATTCATCGGCTGCCTGAAATACCAGCCGCCTGGTGCGCCGTAAGCAATCAGTGTATGGTGCAGTATCACCAAACCCGTAAGCAGGAGTTTGATCGTATCGAGATAGTAAATTTTCTGTGCTGGAATGAGCGGGGGCGGTGTAGTCGGTTCGGGGGCCATAATCGAAAAAGAGCGCAGCCATAAAAGTATTTACAAATAACTTAACTCAATCAGCTTAAGCCATCTGGAACGTTTGATATAATATCTACCTGACTTTATTTCAATAAATAGTCCGTCAATTAACTGTCGACCTAACGCGTATTTTTTGGACGAACTGGGCTAGTGCGCACCATACTAGACAACTCAGAAACCAAGCGTGACTCCTCGCACTTAAAGCCAATAAAGTCATTAAAGGTACTACCCTTAATCAGCCACTCCTTGCCGGTCAGGGGACATTTATGAGCTCTATCCTGGGTCTCGCTCCAGTTGCGCCGATTGTCTAAAAAGTAGTACGTTGGTTTACCTGTAAGTTGCTCAATTCGCTGGCATAAACTTCGGCCTTGCTGAACAAAGGGCGATCCTACCTGTTGAAGCTGTCTTAAGGCAAATCGCTCTCCATAGCCATAGACCGACCATAAATCAACGAGACTCTGATAGGCATAATGCCATCGGTTTAAGTCCTGATAGGAATTAGTCTCTGGATTTAACGGAGGAAATAGATATAAGGGAATTGGCTGATAGGTATCACCACATAGAACCGGTGAAAAACCGTTTCCATAAATAATATAGCTACTTGAGTCAACAGGAACCTGATAGGCTAATCTGTCAGCAGCTCGCCCTGTAGGCCGAATATCCAGAGTGGTTTGTGTTTTGATTTGTAGCTGTTCCAGACAGTGAAGGGTAAAACGATGGCTATAATGAATAGCCAAGGAATTCACTTCAGGACAAATAATCGGCATTCTCAGTTGGTTGTCCTCCAGGATATATTGGTGATTTTGCTTAATGATCTGACTATTGCAGCCTAAATAAATCAACAAATTCTCAACCTCATACTGAATGTCGTCAAAACTGAGCTTGGTTAAGTTGACAATTAAATCGAAAGTAAACATAGTATAGAAATATGTTCAGTAGAAGGTAGCAATTTCCGTTCAATCTGGGTGATAATCAATTGAACGTTCATCACTATTTGGCAATTTTAGCTGACTTGCCAATCCAGATTCACCTGCTTGGTCGTAAGATATTCCCATTTTCAGCATTGTGTTCATTTTCATCAGCGTCCGATTAGTACAGACCTGTTAATGAGCGACATATGGCAGGATCAGTAGGTTAAACCAGCTTGCTACTTTTGAGAATTATTGATTCGCTAATCGTTCAGATGGAGATACCTCAAGTCAAAAAAGCACCGGTCGTTTACGACGTAGCCATTGTTGGATCGGGGGCGGGTGGTGGCATGGCCGCTTATATGCTGGCTAAAGCGGGTGCGAAAGTGGTACTCCTCGAAGCGGGTGGCTACTACGACCCCGCCGATCCGAAATACATCACCAAACTAAAATGGCCCTGGGAATCACCCCGGCGCGGAGCCTCAACCGAATTCCGGTCAAACGGCGATTTCGACGCGGCTTGGGGAGGCTGGCAGATTGCCGGTGAACCTTACTCCGCTAAACCGGGCACCGAGTTCGACTGGTTTCGGTCGCGCATGCTGGGGGGACGTACCAACCACTGGGGACGTATTTCGATGCGATTCGGCCCTGATGATTTCCGCCGACGTTCGCTGTCTGGTGTGGGTGATGACTGGCCTATTACTTACGACGACATAAAACCCTTCTACGACCGCGTCGACCGACTTATTGGGTTATTTGGTTCTATCGAGAACCTACCCAACGAGCCGGATGGTATCTTTCTGCCCCCGCCCAAACCGCGTCTCCATGAGTTAATGCTACGTAAGGCTGGTACCCAGATTGGTATTCCGGTCATTCCCTCGCGACTTAGTATTCTGACGAAACCCATCAACAACGAGCGTGGCCAGTGTTTCTACTGCCGCCAATGCAATCGGGGCTGCCAGGCGTACGCTGATTTTTCGGCTTCGTCGGTACTCTGCATTCCCGCCGTCAAGACTGGTAACGTAACCCTCATCAACGGCGCAATGGCCCGCGAAATCCTGACTGATCCGAACACGGGTCTGGCGACGGGTGTAAGCTACGTCGATAAGCAAAGCCTGCAGGAAATTACGGTCCGGGCCAAAGCTGTTATGGTGGGTGCCAGCACCTGCGAATCGGCCAGACTGCTGCTCAACTCCAAATCGGCTCGTTTCCCGAACGGACTGGCCAACGGTAGCGGTATTATCGGCAAATACCTCAACGACTCAACCGGTGCCAATCGCTCAGCTTTTGTGCCCGCGCTGATGGACCGCAAGCGGTATAATGAGGACGGTGTTGGAGGCATGCACGTCTTCACGCCTTGGTGGCTGGACAACAAAAAACTGGATTTTCCGCGCGGTTATCATATCGAATACGGCGGAGGGATGACTATGCCCGGATACGGCTACGGCGGAGGCATCGAAGCACAGAATGGCATAATTCCCGACCGGCAGGGAAATAAGAAGCCGGGAGGTGGCTATGGCGCTGGTCTGAAAGATGACTATCGACGCTTTTACGGAGCGTACGTCAGCATGGCTGGTCGGGGTGAACCCGTGCCGCTCGAAAGCAACTACTGCGAAATCGATCCAAATAGCGTCGATAAGTACGGCATCCCAACGCTACGTTTCCACTACAAATGGTCGGACTATGAGGTGAAGCAGGCCAAACACATGCAGGATACGTTCGAGGAAATTATTCACGCAATGGGCGGTATTGCGTTAGGTCCCAAACCCGGCCCCGACACAGCGCATGGTTACGGACTCGCGGCTCCCGGCCGAATCATCCACGAGGTAGGCACTGTCCGGATGGGGAACGATCCCAGAACGTCGGCACTCAATAAATTTCAGCAGGCGCATGAGGTCAAAAACCTATTTGTGATTGATGCTGCCCCCTTCGTTTCACAAGGCGATAAAAACGTAACGTGGACAATATTGGCAGGATCCATGCGCACCTCCGAATACTTGATCGACCAGGTGAAGCAAAAGAATATTTAAATTATTCTTGTTCGTAATGCTCAGAGCTAATCTGAACAGAACAATTATCCTGATCAAATCAGTGAAACAGCAAAAAGGCCAGATGTAAACATCTGGCCTTTTTGCTGTTTATACCGTTCGGATTACTCCGTTACTTCTTCCTGCTTTTTCACCGTGATCGTCAGCGACTCACCTTCACCAATGTAGTCGGCATAGATCACATCACCTTCTTTCAGTTCCCCTTTCAGAATTTCTTCAGCAATAGGATCTTCTAGATAGCGCTGGATGGCGCGGCTCAGCGGACGGGCACCGTACTGCTGGTCATATCCTTTCTCCGACAGGAAATCTTTCGCTTTCTCAGTCAGGTCAACGGTATAGCCCAAGCTCGTTATCCGGCCCAGCAATTTACCGAGCATCAGATCGATGATTTTGTGGATATTTTCGCGTTGCAGCGAGTTGAACACAATTACATCGTCCAGACGGTTCAGGAACTCTGGCGAGAAGGCTTTCCGCAGCGCGCTCTGAATCGTGTTTTTCATGATGTCGTCCTGACTTTCGCTTTTGCGAGTCGCAAAACCGATACCAGCACCGAAATCTTTCAGGTCACGAACCCCAATGTTCGAAGTCATGATGATGATCGTATTTCGGAAGTCAACCCGGCGACCCAGACCATCGGTCAGGATACCATCGTCAAGCACCTGCAATAAGATGTTGAACACATCCGGGTGGGCTTTTTCGATTTCGTCCAGCAACACAACGCTGTATGGTTTCCGACGGATTTTCTCGGTCAGTTGACCACCTTCTTCGTAACCCACGTAACCTGGAGGGGCACCGACCAGTCGGCTAACGCTAAATTTCTCCATGTACTCCGACATGTCGATACGAACCAACGCGTCGTCTTTGTCGAAGAGGTAACTAGCCAGTACTTTCGCCAGCTCCGTTTTACCAACGCCCGTAGGACCGAGGAAGATAAACGAACCGATTGGTTTTTTCGGATCTTTCAGGCCCACCCGCGTCCGCTGAATGGCTTTCACCAGCTTATCGATGGCGGCTTGCTGACCGATCACTTTACCTTTCAGCTCTTCGCCCATATTGATGAGCTTCTTGCCTTCGTCGTTCGACACGCTCGTTACCGGAATACCCGTCATCATGGCTACTACTTCAGCCACGCTGTCTTCGTTAACCGTATACCGGCGTTTCTTGGTATCCTCTTCCCACGCCTGTTTAGCGCGGTCAAGCTGGTCGATCAACCGTTTTTCCTTATCGCGGAGCTGAGCAGCTTCTTCGTACTTCTGGCTCTTGACGACCTGGTTCTTCTCCTTTTTGATATTCTCGATCTGCTCTTCAAGTCTGAGAATATCTTCGGGAACGGTGATGTTAGAGATGTGTACCCGGGCACCCACTTCGTCCATTACGTCGATTGCTTTATCGGGCAGGAAGCGATCAGAGATATAACGCTCCGACAGTCTCACCGCAGCCTCAATTGCTTCGGGTGTGTAATTAACGTGGTGGTGATCTTCGTACTTATCCTTGATGTTGTTCAGGATCTCGATGGTTTCGTCAATCGACGTAGCATCGACCATGACCATCTGGAAACGACGGGCCAAAGCACCATCTTTCTCGATGTACTGACGGTATTCGTCCAACGTTGTGGCGCCGATGCATTGAATGTCACCACGGGCCAAGGCTGGTTTGAACATATTCGAAGCATCCAGCGAACCCGACGCACCACCAGCACCAACGATGGTATGCAGCTCATCAATGAACAGGATCACTTCCGGCGATTTTTCCAGCTCGTTCATCACGGCTTTCATTCGCTCTTCAAACTGACCCCGGTATTTTGTACCCGCTACCAGCGATGCCAGATCCAGCGTAACGACGCGTTTGCCAAACAGCACCCGCGACACTTTTTTCTGAACGATACGTAACGCCAGCCCTTCAGCGATAGCCGTCTTACCGACGCCTGGTTCACCAATCAGGATTGGGTTGTTTTTCTTACGGCGGCTCAGAACCTGAGCAACACGTTCAATTTCCTTTTCACGGCCAACGATTGGATCAAGTTTGCCAACTTCAGCCAGTTTGGTCAGGTCACGGCCAAAGTTGTCCAGCACGGGAGTCCGTGACTTTTCAGAACCTTTGGCTTCTTTACCCGAACCACCAGAACCGCTTCCGCCAAACATACCCCGATCGTTGTCGTCATCGTCGGTTTCGGGTCCCATCACTGGACGAGTGCCCGAAGATTGGTATTCCAGCATCTCCTTGATGACTTCGTAATTAACATTGAACTTATTCAGAATCTGCGTGGCGACATTGTCTTCATCGCGCAGAATCGATAGCAGCAGGTGCTCGGTTCCAATGAGCGGGCTTTTGAAAATTTTGGCTTCCAGATACGTGATCTTCAGCGTTTTTTCCGACTGACGGGTCAGTGGAATATTCGCGAGATTTTTCACGTTATTGGTCGCCGTACCTTTCGTTGCCTGTTCAATAGTGACCCGAAGTTCGTCGAGCGAGATGCCGAGCTTTTTCAATAGCCCGACGGCTACACCCTCTCCTTCGCGGATCATTCCCAGCAACAGGTGTTCTGTACCGATGTAATCGTGGCCTAGGCGTAAGGCTTCCTCCCGGCTCAGCGAGATTACTTCCTTGACGCGGTTTGAGAATTTTGCTTCCATTCGCTTTGGGTCTCCTAAGGTAAGCGTACTAGTTGCTTAACGTAGAGTTTTAAGGATTTGTTCACTCCCGAAGGCCAGCCTTTAACACGTCCAACGAGGCCGGTCCCTGGCAGAACAACAGGTCTATAACACTCATGTTTGGTACAAAATCAGGGCCAAAGTTTTGCTGGTACGGCACCGGCGAACAGAATAAGGGTGATCCCTGTCTGTTTCGGGAGTTCAGCACCGAACGAGCGTCAAATACGCCGACATCGGGGCTCTTTACGTAGCAATTTGTCAGGTTAACTGGTGTTCGGATCGTCAGCAGTTTCAGACAAATTGTCAGCAACTCTTTATTCAGATCAAATAAAAACTTCCACTCCCTGTGATAAACCGGTTCGAACTCCGGGGCATAGTATTCAAAAAAGGGTGCCTTTCCGTAAGCCGCCTGCAAACTACGCCAGTGGCGAATAGCCCAGGGCTGGCTGTTGTCGATCCGCACATCCCTGATTGAGTGGTGGTGCGTTCCCTGTTGTACCGGCACTGCCAGCGCATCTACCTGGTGAGCCGTCACAATGTAACAGCGATTTCTGTAGCTTTGCTTCTGGTAATGTTCATGCGCTTCCAGCCAGACCCGATCAAATTTCAGAAACCCCGTTATAAAATCAAGATTGGGCAGGTAGTGCAGGTCAATGATTAACTCGGTTTGTTTTGCCTGTTGGGATTTTTCCAATAAACGCTAATTATATAAGCAACAAGTAACACAAAAAAGTAATACCAGAAACCGATTTTACGAATTTTTAATTCTTTGGACAGACCAGGCAGAATTACCTGCCCGCTCCTGTCTCTGCTTACCCATTATCAAATGATGTTTTTTCGATTGCTGTCGCGTCTGCCGCTGACGGTGCTCTATGGTTTATCGGACTTCCTGTATTTTCTGTTGCTCTATGTTGTCCGCTACCGGAAGCGGGTAGTCCTGGAAAATCTACGTCTTTCGTTTCCCGAAAAGTCACCCGCCGACATTCAACGCATTGCCCGGGGGTTCTACCACAACCTGACCGATCTCATTGTCGAGACAATCAAGATGCCCACTATGCCCCCCGACGAACTGCGGAAGCGGGTTCAGTTTACGAACGCAGACCTGGTGAAACAGCATCTTCAGGCGGGACAGACGGTGGTAGGCATGGCGTCGCACAGCAGCAACTGGGAATGGGTACCCTCGGGGTCGGTGCTGCACGGGATGCCCGTCGACAGTATTTACAAACCCCTCAACAATCCATTCTTCGAGAAACTGATGCAGGAAGTCCGATCGACGTTTGGGGCAGTACCCGTGCCCATGCAAACGCTTCCCCGGCGCATGGCATCGCAAAGAAACTCGCCCCGGATCATTGCGCTGGTTGCCGATCAGGTACCCGACGTACCTGAACAAGCTTTCTGGACGGACTTTCTTCACCGTGATACACCCTTTTACCCCGGTTCTGAACGCTTGGCCCGTAGTCGGAACTTACCGGTTTTTTATACGCACATTCACCGGGTTCGACGGGGGTACTATCAGATAACGTTTACATCCATTGGCCAGCCACCCTACACCCATTTACCCGAAGGAGCTATTCTGGAGCGATACCGCGATTTGCTGGAAGAAACCATTCAGGCATACCCCTCCGACTGGCTCTGGTCGCACAAGCGCTGGAAGCACTGGCGGGGC
>Ga0265780_10004771_pt1 | contig 17358 bp, 21 predicted proteins | sample P1T30metagenome_FD_192432 | JGI IMG/M metagenome (GOLD analysis project Ga0265780, IMG submission 192432) | Plant litter microbial communities from East Loma Ridge, Irvine, California - P1 T30 | ecosystem: Environmental > Terrestrial > Plant litter > Unclassified | place: USA: California...
CCGAGGGAGATATCGATGTCGCCGCTGCTGAAAGCGGCAGGCATGGTGGCGACCTTGCGGCCATGCGCATCGACGATCACGCCATCGCCGCCGGCCGGTACGCGCGCGGCCCGTACCGCGTCGAGTATGCCCATCCGTTCGAGCACGGTGTGATGGGTGACGCCCTTGAAGTCGACCGCCTGCCCGCCGCTGCGCACGGCGCCGGCCTGTTCGACAACGGTGACGTCGAAGCCATACCGTTGCAGCCAGTATGCCAGCGCCGGGCCGGCGATACTGGCGCCGGAAATGAGTACGCGTTGGTTGAGTGGCATGGACTATTCCTGAAATTATAATGACACTCAGTGTAACATTACATTCAGTGTAAATTTCTCAGCTGTTACAATTCAGCCATGTCATCCGATCTCCGTGAGCGCAAGCGCCTGGCCTTGCGCGAAAGCCTGTCCGACCTTGCCACGGCGATGTTCATGGAGCGCGGCTTCGACCAGGTCACGGTGGACGACATCGCCGCTGCCGCCGACGTCGGCCGCAAGACCGTGTTCAACCATTTTCCGCGCAAGGAAGACCTGTTCTTCGACCGCAACGGCGAGATCCGCGAGGTGCTGAAGGATGTGTTGACGGAGCGCGGGCAAACGCTGGCGCCGGTCGAGGCCTACCGCCTGCTCGCGCACCGGCTGGTGGCGGGGCGCAGCGCCTACGTCGCTTTTTCCGCGCAGAGCCGGCGTTTCGTCGAGACCGTCGAAGCCAGCCCCGCGCTCACTGCGCGGGCGCGCGAACTGGCCAGCGAGATCGCGCAGGACCTGGTGCTGGCGCTGGCCGGGTGGGCGCAGCTGGATGCCGGCGATCCGGATGCGTACCTGGCCGCGCATCTGCTGGTGACCGCGTGGACGGCCGCGCGCATGCACGGCCATCGGGTGTATGTGGCCACCAGCAGCGCAAAAAAGGCGCAGGCCGCCTTTTTGCGGATGGTCGACCAGGGGAGCGCCGGCGTGCAGGCGGCAATGGCGGGGACCCCGTACGCCTGACAAGGCGCATGCGGCTCACCCGTGCATCGCGCGCCCGTCCGCCGGCGCCTGGTCCCGTTCATGCAGGCCATAGTCGCGCACGACGTGCGCCACCCGCAGTCGGTAGTCCAGGAACACGCCGGCGCGTCCGCGCACTTGCGCCACCCGGTGCGCTTCCCGGCAGCGCCAGCGCGCGACAGCGTCTTCATCGCGCCAGAAGGAAAGCGACAAAATGCGGTTCGGATCGGCCAGCGACGAGAAACGTTCGATCGACACGAAGCCATCGATGGTGTCCAGTTCCGCGCGCAGGCCGGCAGCCAGGTCGAGGTAGGCCTGCATTGCGCCTGGCGCCGGCGTCACTTCAAAGATCACGGCAATCATGGGATGCCTCGCGGTGCAGGGTGCCCTCGACCACTTCGGTGAACGTGCGCTGCTCGCGCACGATGAACCGGTGCTCCTCGGCCAGCGCGAAATTGGCGCGCGCCTCGGTGTCGGTGCGCAGCCGCGCACGGTAGGATTCGTAGGCGGCCAGGCTGTCGAAGGCCACCAGCCCCCACGCCTCATGGTTGGTCCCTTCATGCGGCAGGAAGTAGCCGACCAGGTGGCCGCCGCAGCGGGGGATGATGCGGCCCCAGTTTTCGGCGTACTGGCGAAACAGCGCGCGCTGGAATGGATCGATGTCGTAACGGATGAAACAGGTGATGGCCATGGCGGCTCCTCATGCGGTGGGAGCGGCAACTTTAGGCTTTCGCCGCGGGCGATGCTTCGGCTAAGATCGAAGCATGAACAATGGACCGAACATCACTGCCGTGGCCGCGCTGATCGGCGACCACGCGCGGGCACAGGTGCTGACCGTGCTGCTGGCCGGCAAAGCCTTGACCGCCACTGAGCTGGCCGACGCGGCCGGCGTCACGCGCCAGACCATCAGCACGCACCTCGCGCAGCTGGTCGATGCGGGCCTGCTCGCGGTGGCGCCACAGGGCCGCCATCGCTACTTTCGCATTGCCGATGCCGACGTCGCCCACATGCTTGAAACGCTGATCGGCATCGCGGCCGATGCGGGCCCGGTGCACACCGGCCCGCACGCGCTGGCCTTGCGCCGCGCGCGGGTGTGCTACGACCACCTGGCCGGTGAACTTGGGGTGCTGGTGTACGACAAGCTGGTGCAGCGGGGCGCGTTCGCGCTCGGCGCCGGTGGCATGACTGTCACGGCGCAAGGCACGGCGCTGCTCGCGCAACTGGACGTGGCCACGCTTGCTGCGCCGGGCAGCCGGCGGCCGTTCTGCCGCGCGTGCCTCGACTGGAGCGAACGGCGCGATCACCTGGCCGGCGCGCTCGGCGCCGCGCTGCTTGCGCGGTTCGAACAGCTGGCATGGGCGCGGCGCGTGCCAGCGTCGCGCATCCTAGCATTCAGCCCCGCGGGCGAGGCCGCGCTGCGGGACTGGCTCAGTTAGCGCGAAGCGCGATATTTCGACTGGTCTGTGGGCAGCCGCTGTCGAACGACTCTACGCGAGCGCCAGCAGCGCGCGCTCCTTCGCCAGCGCCAGCGAAAACGACAGCTGGCCAACGGTGGCCGCTACCATGAGCACGAGGGCCACCGCCAGCGCCGGGTCGTGCCCGAGCGCGGCCAGCGATGTGCACAACGCGCCGATCGCCATTTGCGTGAAGCCGTACAGTCCCGACGCCGAGCCGACCAGTTGCGGATTGACGCTGACCGCTTTACTGAGCGCGGCCGGACTCGACATCCCGGCGCCCACGGTGTAGAGGAACAGCAGCGCCATGGTGCCGGTCAGCGTCAATTGGCCCAGCAGCACCGATAGCAAAAACAGCGCGGCGCTGGCCAGGCTGAGGATATTGCTGCCCAGGAGAAGGCGCGCCATCGGGATCCTGCCGGCCAGGCGCCCGGTCAGCACATTCCCGAGCGACATGCCGACAATCAAAAAGGCGAGATAGAAGCCGACTTCGTGCAGGGGACGGTGCAGTTCCATCGTCAGGATGAACGGGGCGGCGGCGATGAAGCCGTAGACCGATGTGGTCGAGCAGCCGCCGCCCAGCGTGAAGCCGACAAAGATCGGCGACTGCAGCAGGCGCCGGTAATCGCTCGCCATCACCTTCGGGCTCATGACGCCAGTCGGCTTGCCGGTTTCCGGCAGCAGGCGCCAGGTCAGCGCCAGCGTCAGCGCGCCCATCCCGGCCAGCACCACGAAGATCGCGCGCCAGCCGAACAGCGCCGCCACGGCGCCGCCTACCAGCGGCGCCAGGCCCGGGCCGATCATCATCATCAGGTTCATCAACGCCAGCTGGCGCACCGCCTGGTCCGAGCGCGCCGTGTCGCGCACGATCGCCCGTCCCAGCGCCAGTCCGGCGCAGCCGCCCAGTGCCTGCAGCAGGCGCGCCGCGATCAGCTGGTGGACGCCGCCGACGCACATCGCCACGAGTCCCGCCACGGTGTACAGCCCGAGGCCGATCATCAGCATCGGACGGCGCCCGTACGCATCCGACAGCGGGCCGTAAAACAGCTGGCCCACCGCGAGGCCGACGATATACACGCTGATCGTCATCTGCATGGCGCCGATGCTGGCGGCGAGTTCATGGCTTGCGTACGGCAGGGCCGGCACGAACATGTGCATGGCCAGCGTGCTGGTCATGGTGATCATCACGAGCAGCCAGACCGGCGGCATCAGCCGCGCCGCGGCCGCGAGCGGCGGAGGCATGGTCGTCATGGCGCCGCCTCCAGGTCAGCGGCCAGCATGCCGGACAATTGCTCGACCACCCGGAAAGCGGTGGCCAGGTCTTCCTGCGGCAGGCTGGAAAGGTATCTGGCGCGGACGGCATCGACCACGTCTTCCACCTGGCGCACGGTGGCGCGGCCGGCATCGGTGAGCGCCACTGTTTTCGCACGGCGGTCCTGGCCTTCTTCACGGTAGATGAGTCCGGCCGCCTGCAGCGCATCGAGCAGGCGCACCACCGAAGAACTGTCGAGCTGCAACGCGCCGGCCAGGTCTTTTTGCCGGGGCGGCTGCGTCGACCGTGACAGGTGCAGCAGCGGCAGCCACGTCGCTTCGGTGAGGCCGAGCGGCTGCAGTTCGCGGTCGATCGCCCGGCGCCACTGCCGCGCCGACTGCGCCACGAGTGGCATGAAATTCTTTAAAACAGTTGCAGGATTGGACAACACAGCTCTCGGAAATTAGATGGCATATCAATTAATGACAGCCATTCTATTCCAATTCCAACCCGGGGTCAGGTCCGGCAAACGTCGATTTTTGAACTATTCTGGATGACGTTAGTCTGCGTGCGGATCAGTCCGACGCCGTCATATCGGGAATCGTTTCGAGCATCACGTGCTGATTAGCCGACTTTCATGACCGCTATCGTCGGAAAAGGTTCAGAAAATGCAGTTTGCCGGATCTGACCCCCATGGGCTGCCTGCCCTTTTTATTTTGCGCTGTTGATCGCGATCGATGGCCGGTTCCGCGGCATCGAGCAAACCAGGGTCAGGTCTGACATTCGGACACGACCTCGGCTGCGGGATGAGATACTGGAAAAAACGAAACTTCCATACAGGTGCATGCATGCGCAGCAAACTATTGCAACCATCACTCCGCCGGCGCTTGTTGGCCGCATTTGCTGGCGGCATCGTCGCGGTTTCACTACCTGCTGGCGCTTACGCGGATACCGCGCTGGCTGACGCGGCGCACCCTGCCGACCAGCATCTCCATGCCGGGCAGTACGACCTGGCGACCAATCTATGGGGCATCCGAGGCGCCGGAAGCGCGTGGTCGGTGGGCATCTTCACGTATGCGCCGTCGACCATGGATGGCGCCGGCTACACGTGGTCAGGCGTGGGGGGCCGCAGTGACAGCCGCGACAGTGTCAAGGCCTATGCGAGCGTGCGCTACGGCGCCAGCAACGAGCACAATGTGCCTGGCGAATCTGGCTTGCCTTACCTCTTTGGCGGCAATCAGCGGAATATCGACGTCGCATGGGATTTCACGACTGATGGCGTCGACGGCAAGTACAACCACACGCTGGACATCTTCTTCAACGCCAGCGCGAATCCGAAGCAGACGGAAATCCGCGGCGAGATCATGGTGGTCACGGCGTCGTCGCAGGATGCCCGGACGCAAGGCTGGGGTGCCAGGGACAGCCAGCCATTCATCATCGGTCCCGAAACTTGGTACGTATGGCAAGCCACGCAGACTTCGCATGGCCACAGCTGGCACGTGACGCAGTTCCGCAAGCGCGTCAACAGCCGCTCGTTTCACCACAACCTGAAAGATTTTTTTGCCGAGGCTGCCGCGCGCCGTCCCGACATTTTCAACCCCGGCAGTTACGTCATGATGGTCGAGGCCGGCACCGAAATCAAAACCGGCGCGGGCAAGGTGGTACTGGATGGATACCGGGTGAAGGTCGACTGAATAAAGGCTGAGGCCGTGTCCGAATGTCAGACCTGACCCTGGTTTATTTGGCGCTATTAATTGCTTGCAGCACCTTGAACGCTTCGCGATCGATGGCCGGTTCCGCGGCATCGAGTTCCTTGCTGGCCGTGACATACGCGGCGCGCTCGCGCTCTTTCTTTTCTTCCGGGGGCACCGACATTTTCATCCCGGGCATCATGATCTGCGCGCTGCTATTGTATTTTTTGTAGATGACTTTTTTGCCGTATGGCGTGTTGTAGAAGCGGGTCATTTCAAGCGCGGTATCGGTGGAAATGACTTGCGCCAGCGGTGGCGCCATGCGCTGGTAAACCTCGACTGACGGCATTTTGTCCAGCTTGGCGAAGACAGCCTGCCGCTGCGCTTCGCTCGCGTAGCGGCTGCGGGCGGCGACACCGGGGAGGACTTTTTGAATCTGCATCGACTCGAGCAGGTCCTGGACCGCCTTGATGTGCTGTGCATCGGGGGCGGCGGCGAATGCAGAATGCGACAACACGATCGATAAACCCAGCGATAAACGCAATACGGCTTTGACTGCAAACTTCATGAAATTCCCTTGGAAGGTGGTGTGGAAGATATCGTTATGCTCGACAACAGGAAAAGAGTCAACATGGCAGCGAAACCAAAGTTTAACTGATCCAGTTCACGCGCCATCGCGTCAATATCGAAATTATTTATGGCGTAAAGACAGGCTTCGATTCAATTTTCCCATTCTGCGCGCGCACCTGATTGCTGGTCTAATACGCCATCGTTCATTTACTCATTCAGGAGCATCGCAATGCAAATCGCTTTCCTTGGCCTCGGCGCCATGGGCCACAACATGGCCGCCAATTTATTGAAGTCGGGCCATCCGCTGCACGTGTGGAACCGTAGCCCGGAGCCGGTGCAGGCCCTGGTCGAATCGGGCGCAAAGGCAGCCGCTACCCCGGCCGAATGCGGCCTCGCCGATGTGGTGTTCAGCATGCTGGCCGATGATGACGCCACCCGCGCCGTGCTGGTCGATGGCGGCGTGCTCGATGCGATGGCGCCGGGCAGCATTCACGTGAACATGGCCACGGTGTCGGTCGCCTTTGCGCGCGAGATGGCGGCGTTGCACGTGGCGCGCGGTATCGGTTACGTCGCCGCGCCAGTGCTGGGACGGGTCGATGTCGCCGCGGCCGGCAAACTGAATATCCTGGCCGGCGGCACCGATGAGCTCATCGCCCGCGTCCAGCCACTGCTGGATTTGATGGGCCAGAAAACCTGGCGCTTTGGCGATGCGCCCGAACAGGCCAACGCTGTCAAGCTGGGTTGTAACCTGACGCTGGCGTGCGCCATCGAAGCCATGGGCGAAGGATCGGCGCTGGCCGGGGCGCACGGTATCCCGGCTGCCAGTTTTATCGAACTCATCACGAGCACACTGTTTGCCGGGTCGCCCGTGTACAAGGGTTACGGCGGCATGATTGCCGAAGAGCGCTACAGCCCGGCCGGGTTCAAGCTGTCGCTGGGACAGAAGGATGTGCGGCTGGCAGTCGAAGCGGGACGCGCGCAAGGTTTGCCGCTGGCGTTTGGCGACGCGCTGCAGACCGTGTTCAAGGAGGCGGTGGACCACGGTGATGCCGGGCTCGACTTGGCGGCGCTGGGGAAAAATGCGGTGCGGCGGGGTGGGGCGGCGTAAAACTGTTCGACGCTAGCGGGATGGCGGCGCATCGTCGTCGCTGTCGTCCGCCTCTCCAGGCAATAGCAGGCGTACGCGTTTTTTCTTTTTGACGGTGGCGGATGTTTCCTGCCCGGGTTGCATGGCAGGCGGCGGCGCGACCGCAACGGAAAACCAAGAAACACCATGACGAAAAAGATCGGCAGCAGCAGATAGAACAGCGGACGGCGCCAGTTGAGCTTTTGCTTCATCATCGCCATCAGATGCGCTCGGTTGTCAATACTTCAAGCCTGGCCGCGCAACAATAAAAAAGGCCGCGAATGCGGCCTTGATCATGTCCGGCAAACTGAAGAAACTTACCCCACCACGAACCGGCGCGACGGCCCGAACCCGGCAGTCTTGCCACCAGGGCCATACAGGCCGGCTTCAGGACTACCGGTGGCAGCCGGCGTGCGCATCGCGTTCAGCACGGCCTGGTTGTGGGCCAATTGGCGCGCAACGAGCATGCCGTTGACGCGGTTGAGTTCCTTGGCCTCGCGGGCCAGTTCCAGCAACTGGTCCCAGCCGGCACGGGCAGCCGCGTTATTGCTTGCCGCCAGCCACGGCTCCATGCCGTCTTCGCCGGCTTCGAAACCGGCGCTGGCCAGGGCGCCATGGCGCAGGCGCGCGAGCGCGGCCAGTTGCGAGACCACGTCGGATTTATGCTGCGTGACTTCCGCCACCCCATCGGCATGGGCATCCACCAGGCTGGCCTGCTCTTTTTTCAGGAGCGTCAGCATGTACGACATCAACTGCTGTTCGTCCTGCAAGGTGGTGGATGGGGTAACGATGGGCATGGGAGTCCTTGGATTTACCTGTTGCGTGAGTGGAGGAGGTCGCGCACGGTTTCTAACAGCCCGTCTGCAACCTTGTCCGAGTTCACCTTGAACTGGCCATCGGCGATGGCGCTCTTGATGCGCTCGACTTTTTTCGAATCGAATACGGCGGTATTGGCCGCCGTGGCCGATGTGCCGGCCAGGGCTTTTCCTTGCGTGGACAGGCTGACGCTGTCGGTTTGCACCGGCACCGGCGTTGGCGCGGCCTGGGCAACAGCCTTGTCCGCGGCCTTGGCGTTGCTGGCGCTGTTGGCCGCGGGCGTAGTCGTTGCTGGGATGCCAGCATTGCTCGAGACTGTATCGTTGATTTTCACGGCATTTCCTTCAGTGGTCGGAGCAGAAAACTCCAGGACATGCGTCAATAACGGCGCCGTCACCACAAACTTTAGCACCCGCTGCAGGTATCCGCATCTGTTTTCTAAAATGCAACATCAACGATCCCGCCTTCCCGGGCAGTGCCGCTCAGAATCGTGCCTGACGGCGTGCGTACTTTGACCACTTGTCCTGCGCCGGCATTCGTCAGCGCTTTTCCCTCCGCCGAGACGCTGAAGCCGGCGCCGCCGCTGACCACGCGCACGGTCTGGTTCTGCAACACCACCGGCTTGGTCTTCAAATTGTCCATCCGCAGCGGCGTACCGGCTGGCAAGGACACGGTCGGACTGCGCCCCACTGCCTGCGCCATGTCGGTCACGATCCCGTTCGGCAAACCTGCCAGGTCGCCCTTGACCATGACTAACTGGCTGGGGTCGATCTCCTGGCCTTGCGCCAGCGGCGCGGCCGCTGCCACGTACTCGGCAACAACGCTGACCTGGGCCTGCACGAATACCGTCCACGCCGGCGCGGTGCAGCGCACACCGACCGTGGTCTTGCCCCAGGCGCGTGCGCCGGGCTGCTGAAATGCTTGCAGGTCGGGGCAGGCAGCCAGGTTCATGCGGGAATCGACCTGCCCGACTGTCACGGTTACCTTGCCCGGCAGCGCCGCGGTCTGCGTCTGCAGGAATTGTTCGACTACTTTCCGGATTGCTGCGGCGTCCTGATGCGCAGGCTGCTGGGCTTGCGCCGTGGCCAGCGTCATGAAGGATAGTAAGAGTGCTGAGAAAAACGAACGTGTCATCGATGCCGCCTTTGGAATGACGCTATCTTAGGTCGTATGATTCCGTAGTGAAACTTTGAATAGCCGGGTTTTGCCCGTCTTCTTCGTTCGATGGGGATTTGTTGCCCAGACGTATGATTCGTCCTGTTGCTACAAGAACCCTACTGGAGACTGGCATGATCGGCAAACTCGACGACTACCTGCGCTTTAACGAATCGGCCCTGAGCTTGCGCGCCCAGCGCCAGCAAGTACTGGCTTCAAACATCGCCAACGCGGACACGCCCAATTACAAGGCCCGCGATATCGATTTCGCCAGCGCCATGGCCAGCGCCACCGCCAAAGGCGCCGGCGGAATGGCTACCACCGCGGCCAACCAGCTCGCGCAGCCGAATGACGGCTCGACGCTGCCTGACGGTACGCCACTGTTGTATCGCCAGCCGGTCCAAGGCAGCGCCGACGGCAACACGGTCGACATGGACATGGAACGCAACCAGTTTGCTGACAACGGTATCCGCTACGAAGCGGGCATCTCGATGATCAATCAGCAGATCCGCAACATCATGGCTGCCATCCAGTCGGGGTCGTAATGTCGCTCTTTAATATCTTCAATGTCGCCGGTTCCGGGATGAGCGCGCAGGCGCAGCGCCTGAACACGGTGGCCAGCAACCTGGCCAATGCCGACAGCGCCACCAGCGCCAACGGCCAGGCGTATCGCGCCAAGCAGGTCGTGTTCGAAGCCGTGCCGCTGGCCGATGGCGGCAGCGCCGTCAAGGTGCAGCAGGTGGTGGAAGACGCCTCGCCGATGAAACTGGTCTACGACCCGAAAAGCCCGATGGCGGATGCGAAGGGGTATGTCTCGATGCCGAACGTGAACCCGGTCGACGAAATGGTCAACATGCTGTCCGCGTCGCGCTCGTACCAGAACAACGTAGAAACCATGAATTCAGCGAAGTCGATGCTGCTGAAAACCCTGACCATCGGTCAATAATTCTGAACATAGGCTCCCATGACCACCGTTTCCTCCAACGCGGCCGGCTCGACGTCGATCACCGACCTGATGTCCACGATGAACACCAAGCCCGTCGCCACCACGGGCGTGGACGACGTCGAAGCGGACACCAATAAATTCATGACCTTGCTGGTGACGCAGCTGAAAAACCAGGATCCGATGAATCCGCTGGATAACGCCCAGCTGACGAGCCAGCTGGCCCAGCTGTCGACGGTCACCGGCATTAACAAGCTCAACACGACGCTCGACTCGCTGAAGACCAGCTACCAGTCGAGCGAATCGCTGTCGGCGACAAATATGATCGGGCACGGCGTACTGGTGGAGGGCAACTTCGTCAATGTGTCGGCCGGCAAGAGCATCATGGGCGTGAACCTCGCCACCGGCGCCGATAACGTGCAGGTCACTGTCACCGACCCGGTCACCGGCAAGGATATTACGACCATCGACCTGGGCGCGCAAAAGGCCGGCGTGGTGCCGTTGACCTGGGATGGGATGGCCGACGGCGCGACCACCGCAGTTGCGGACGGCAAGTATTCCTTCCGTGTCAACGCCACGCTGGCCGGCAAACCGCTCGCCGACGCCACCACGCTGTCGTTCGACAGCGTCTCGAGCGTATCGACCAACGCCACCACCGGCGTGAAACTGAATCTGCCGACCAAGGGTGCAGTGACCATGGACGACATTGTGCAAGTGCTGTAAGCCGCTTCGCTTTCATTTCTACCTATTCAATATTAGAGGAACACCATGTCTTTCCAACAAGGTCTTAGCGGCTTGAACGGCGCTGCAAAATCGCTCGACGTCATCGGTAACAATATCGCCAACGCCAGCACGGTCGGTTTCAAAAGCGCGCAGGCGCAGTTTGCCGATGTGTACGCCAGTTCGCTGGTGGGCGGCACCGGCCTCACCGCGGGTATCGGCGTGAGCACTGCGGCGATTGCCCAGCAGTTCACCCAGGGTAACGTCGAAACGACCAACAACCCGCTCGATATCGCGATCAACGGCGGCGGCTTCTTCCGGGTCGAATCGAACGGCGTGGCGCAGTACTCGCGCAATGGCCAGTTCTCGCTGGACAAGAATGGTTTCGTCGAAAACGCGCAAGGCGCCAAGCTGACCGGCTACGGCGTCAGTTCCAGCGGCAACATCCTGGCAGGTTCGCCAGCGCCGATCCAGATCAGCACCGGCGACATCGCGCCGCTGTCCACCACCACGGTGTCGACCCAGATGAACCTCAACTCGGGCGACAGCATTCCGGCCAACAGCCCATTCAATGCTGACGACCCGACCACCTACAACAAGCAGGTCCCGATCGACGTGTTCGACAGCCTGGGCAATTCGCACGTCATGTCGACTTACTACGTCAAGAGCGGCGCCGGCTCCTGGAACGTGTACGTGGCCAACGACGGCACGGAAATCACCAACCAGGCCGTGGCGGGCGCCGCCACCGGCACCACGGCGCCTTACGCCGATGTCAATGCCAAGCGCGCCGCCTGGATCGCATCGAGCACGGCCGTACCGCCGAACGCGGCCCAGGTTGCCTCCGACCTGGCCAACTACGCCGAGTCGGCGCGTCAGATGGTCAGCGCCGCCGCCACCACCGCCAAGGCCAGCACCGATAACCTGAACGCCATCAACGCCGCGGCCAGGAGCGCCGGCGACACGGCTGGCTCGACGCCGGACGCGGTCGATGCCGCCATTGCCGCCGCCGTGTCGGTGCCGCCAGTGCCGGTGGGTCATCTGAACTTCGATACCAACGGTGCGCTCTCGACCACGCTGATGTCGCCGCAAAGCCTGCCCCTGACGGTGTCGTTGCCGATTTTCCCGTCGACCGGTTCGAACAACGCGCTGACGATCAAGATGAATTTCTCCGGCACGACCCAGTACGGCGCCGCCACCAGCGAAAAACTGACGACCCAGGACGGCTACACATCGGGTCACCTGCAAACGTTCTCGGCCGGTACCGACGGCGTCATCCTGGGCCAGTACAGCAATGGCCAGACCAAGGCGCTGGGACAGGTCGTGCTGGCCAACTTCACCAATCCGAACGGACTGGCGTCGCTGGGCAATAACGTGTGGGCCGAGACTGCCAATTCAGGCAACCCGATCGTCGGCACGCCGAATACCGGCAGCCTGGGCAAGCTGCAATCGTCGTCGGTGGAAGATTCGAACGTCGACCTGACGGCCGAGCTGGTGAACATGATCACGGCGCAGCGGGTGTACCAGGCCAATGCGCAGACGATCAAGACGCAGGACTCGGTGTTGCAGACGCTGGTGAACCTGCGGTAAACGGCTTCGGGTGACGTTTTTTCCCTTCGCTCACTTCTTACACATAGGCTTCGGCATATGGTGCGGTGGCGAAGGCTGTTCTAAGTAGCATATTCAATATGGGTCCTCGCCTTCGCGAGGATGACGTTGGCTAAAGCAAGGGTTAACTATGGACCGCCTCATCTACACCGCCGCCAGCGGCGCCAAGCACGTGATGGAACAGCAGGCGACGACGGCGAACAACCTCGCCAACGTCAGCACCACCGGCTTCCGGTCGCAGATCGACACCTTCCGCGCCGTCCCGGTCGTGCAGGCCGGTACGTTGCCGACCCGTACCTTCGTGGTCGACTCGACCACCGGCGCGGATTTTTCCGCCGGTCCCTTGCAGGCTACCGGGCGCGACCTGGATATTGCGATCAAGGGCAAGGGCTGGCTGACGGTGCAGATGCCCGATGGCACCGAAGCCTACACGCGCAACGGCGCCATCCAGATGAACAGCAATGGTCTACTGGAAACGCAGCAGGGCCTGACGCTGGCAGGCGAGGGCGGCCCGATCACGCTGCCGCCGGATGTCACGGTAACGGTGGGCGGCGACGGGACCATTTCCACCATCGAAAACGGCATCAAGCCAGGCACTGCCACCATCCTCGGCAAGCTGAAACTGGTCAATCCGCCGGAACAGGACCTGGTGCGCGGCGACGACGGCCTGTTCCGTTTAAAAGATGGTTCGGCCGCCCAGGTTGACCCGAACGTGCGGGCGGTCGGCGGCATGCTCGAGAGCAGCAACGTCAATCCGGTCGACTCGATGGTATCGATGATTTCCCTGGCGCGCTCGTTCGACATGCAAATGAGCTTGTTGAAGAACGCCGAGAATAACGCTGCGAAAGCCTCCCAGATCCTTGCTTTGAGTTAATACATTCTCCCGCATAATTCAATTTGTGCGTGGCGGTGGTCTCCCTGCCGCCTTACTGGAGAAGAAAATGATTCGTTCCCTGTTCATCGCGAAAACTGGCCTCGAGGCGCAGCAAACCAACCTCGACGTCATCAGCAACAACCTTGCCAACGTCAGCACCAACGGTTTCAAGCGCTCGCGCGCCGTGTTTGAAGACTTGCTGTACCAAAACGTCCGCCAGCCGGGCGCGCAGTCTTCGCAACAGACCAACCTGCCATCCGGCCTGCAGATCGGCACCGGTGTGGCCACCGTGGCCACCGAGCGCCTGCATACCCAGGGCAATCCGACCCAGACCAGCAACTCGAAAGACTTGATGATCAACGGGAACGGTTTCTTCCAGGTCGCCTTGCCTGACGGTACCGCTGCTTACACCCGCGACGGCTCATTTCAAAGCGATTCGAACGGCCAGATGGTGACGTCCTCCGGCTTCCTGATCCAGCCGCCGATCACGATTCCCGCCAACGCCACGTCGATCTCGGTTGGCCGCGACGGCACTGTGTCGGTGACCACCGGCGACAGCAACGCCAGCACCCAGATCGGCTCGATCCAGGTCACCAACTTCATCAACCCGGCCGGCCTCGAGTCGAAGGGCGAGAACCTGTACGTCGAAACCACGGCATCCGGCACGCCGAACACGAATACGCCTGGCACCAACGGCACCGGCGTCATCATGCAGGGTTACACGGAAGCGTCGAACGTCAACGTGGTCGAGGAAATGGTCAACATGATCCAGACCCAGCGCGCGTACGAAATCAACAGCAAGGCCATCACCACGTCGGACCAGATGCTGCAGAAACTGGCTAACTTATGACACATCGTTCGCTTATCCTTTCTGCCATGGCGCTAGCCTTGGCTGGTTGCTCGGCGGTGCCAACCTCGATCGTGCAGCGCCCGACCAGCTCGCGTCCGCTGATGGTCGAAGGCCCGGCGGCGTTCGACGGCGCGATCTACCAGGCGTCGACGTACCGTCCGCTGTTCGAAGACCGCCGCGCGCGCCATATCGGCGACACGCTGACGATCAATATCGTCGAAAAAACGTCGGCCGGCAAAGCGGGCGCCAGCTCGGGCAACAAGTCTGGCTCGGTCAGCGCCGGCGTACCTGGCGTCCTGCAGGGCAAGTTGGGCGCAACCCTGTCGGCCAGCACCGGCAACAAGTTTTCCGATGGCGACAACCAGACCGCCAGCAACACCTTCACCGGGACGCTGGGCGTCACTGTCAGCGAAGTGCTGCCGAACGGTAACCTGATCGTCTCGGGCGAGAAGCAAGTGGCCATGAACAGGGGCGTCGAGTTCATCCGCTTCTCGGGCATGATCAATCCGGACAATATCCAGACCGGAAATATTGTCGCATCGACCGCCGTGGCCGATGCGCGCGTGGAATACCGCACCAACAGCCAGATCGACAAGGCCGAAATGTCGTCGATGGCGTCGCGCTTCTTCCTGTCGATGCTGCCGTTCTAAAGGATTTTCGCAATGCGTATCTTGAAACTTGCCGCGCTGTTGTTCTCGCTTGCCGTCGCCACCCCGGCGCTCCACGCCGAGCGCCTGAAAGACCTCGCCAGCATCGCCGGCGTGCGCCAGAATCAATTGTCCGGGTACGGCCTCGTGGTCGGCCTGGACGGCACCGGCGACCAGACCACCCAGACTCCGTTCACGGTCCAGTCGATCGTCGCCATGCTGGCGTCGAAAGGCGTGATCCTGCCGCCCGGCACCGCACTGCAGCTGAAAAACGTCGCTGCCGTGATGGTCACGACGTCGCTGCCGGCGTTTGCCCAGCCGGGCCAGACGCTCGACGTGACGGTCTCGTCGGTCGGTAACGCGAAAAGCCTGCGCGGCGGTACGCTCCTGATGACGCCGCTGCAAGGCGCCGATGGCCAGGTCTACGCCATGTCGCAAGGCAATGTGCTGGTCGGCGGCGTGGGCGTGCAGACTGCTGGCGGCGGCGCGCAGGTCATCATCAATCACCTCGCAGTGGGCAAGATTTCCGCTGGCGCCACGGTCGAGCGCGCAGTTGCGTCCAACCTGGGCCAGGACAACCAGATTCGCCTGGAACTGAATCAGACCGATTTCACCACCGCCAGCCGCGTGGTGGAAGCAATCAACGACAAGTTCGGCCCGGGCATTGCCACGGCGCTGGACGGCCGCGTGATCCGTGTGCGTTCGCCGTCGTCGTCGGACCAGCGCGTCACGTTCCTCGGCCTGCTGCAGGCAATCGATGTCAACCCGGCAGTGGCTGCGGCCAAGGTCATCATGAACGCCCGCACCGGTTCGGTGGTGATGAACCAGACCGTCACGCTGGAAACCTGCGCCATTTCGCACGGCAACCTGTCGGTGACGATCAGCCCTGACGTGGAGGTCAGCCAGCCGAACGCCAGGTCGCGCGGCAAGACTGTGGTGACGCAGACCGCCGACATCGAAATCAAGAAGGACCCGGGCAAAGTATTGCTGGTCAAGGGCGGCGCGACGCTGCAGGACGTGGTGAAAGCGATGAATTCGATCGGCGCCTCGCCACAGGACTTGCTGGCCATCCTGCAAGCACTCAAGGCCGCCGGTTCGCTGCGCGCCGATCTCGAGATCATCTGAGGACGCCATCATGATCGCTACTGTCAATTCCGCCGACCAGTCCGGCAAACTCGCGCTCGATACCAAGAGCCTCTCGAACCTCAAAGCGTCGGCTGCCGCCGGTTCGCCGGCAGCGCTGCGCGGCGCCGCCACCCAGTTTGAAGCGATGTTCGTCAACATGATGTTGAAGAGCATGCGCGAGGCGACGCCGCAGGACGGCATGACGGACAGCGAGACCACCAAGACCTTCACCGGCATGCTCGACGGCCAGCTGAGCCAGACGATGGCCAAGCGCGGCATGGGCCTGGCCGACATGCTGGTGCGCCAGATGAGTTCTCAGGCTGCCAACGCCCAGGCGCTGGCGATCGGCAATGATGGCGCCGGCGCTGGCAGCACGGGGCAGGGCGCGACTGCGGGCTTGCCTGGCATGCCGTCGCTGACCGACCCGCTGAACAACGCGGCGCCGAAAGCGATTGTCAACCCGACCAGCACGGGCAACGCCTCGCAGGCGCCGCACGTGCGCTCGTTCCAGGAAAAACTGGCGGCGCACGCCGATGAAGCCTCGGCCGCCACCGGCGTGCCGGCCAAGTTCATGCTGGGCCAGGCGGCGCTCGAGTCGGGCTGGGGCAAGCGCGAGATCAAGAATGCCGACGGCAGCACCAGCCACAACCTGTTCGGCATGAAGGCCGGCCCGAACTGGACCGGCAAGACCACCACCGCGGTCACCACGGAATACGTCAACGGCACGCCCGTCACGCGCCGCGAAAAGTTCCGCGCCTACGATTCGTATGCCGACAGCTTCAAAGATTACGCGAAGGTTATCGCCAACAATCCGCGCTACGAAAAAGTCATGGCGTCGGGCGGCGACGCGGCCAAGTTTGCCCAGGGCCTGCAAAAAGCCGGCTACGCCACCGACCCGCATTACGCGACCAAATTGACGCGCATTATCCGCAACTCGCTGGCGTAGGCTTGAGCGTAATGCTCGAATGCAACGACCTCTAGACATGTCAAAATTACAATTTGGCGCACAAACAAGTCAAGTATTTACCGTTGCTGCCGTTAATGACGCAGCAGTTAAAGAATTACCCCAAGGATTACCAAGGATTACCCCATGGCTGGAAATCTCCTCAATATTGGCAAGTCCGGCTTGTTCGCCGCGCAAACAGCGCTGGCCACGACCGGCCACAACATCAGCAATGCCAGCGTGGCAGGCTACAGCCGCCAGGGGACAGTGCAGGCCACGACCACGCCGCTGCAGACTGGCAGCGGCTTCGTCGGCACCGGCACCAGTGTTTCCGACATCAAGCGCTACAGCGATTCCTTCCTGAACGGCCAGGTGACCAGCGCCACCACGTCGAAAGCCTCGCTCGACACGTATGCCGCGCAGATCAGCCAGATCGACAACATGCTGGCCGACACCACGTCCGGCCTGTCGCCGGCGCTGCAGAATTTTTATTCGAGCATCCAGAGCCTGTCCAGCACCACCGGTTCCGATGCCGGGCGCCAGGCCGTGCTGTCGTCCGCATCGACGC
>Ga0265780_10004772_pt1 | contig 17355 bp, 17 predicted proteins | sample P1T30metagenome_FD_192432 | JGI IMG/M metagenome (GOLD analysis project Ga0265780, IMG submission 192432) | Plant litter microbial communities from East Loma Ridge, Irvine, California - P1 T30 | ecosystem: Environmental > Terrestrial > Plant litter > Unclassified | place: USA: California...
AGTATGTATGATTGAAAAGAGACGCGTTGATAGAGTATAGATACGTGTGGTGGGTGATAAGTTGTAGATGAAGTATCACGGATGAAGAATCAGATGGGTGCAACCAGCTGGAAATTTGGTAGCTTATTTGCTAGAAAAATGATCAAAAAGTGGTTTCTATAGCTAAGTTTCGAACTGAGGCCCCCCCACCAAAATCTCAGCCAAAACACCAGAATCTCAGCCAAAACACCAGAATCTCAGCGTCAATTCTAGGACCGCCCTCATCTAACCAAGCCGACCGAGCTGACCGAGCGAGCGCCCATCCTCACGCTCGCTCAGCTCACTGAGCAGGCCCTCCCGCTCGCTTGTTGACAAGTATGCAATCAACGATGAGCTGGTGGCGGAGATTGAGCGACGCACAGGAAGAATGCAGACCAAAAACAGCAGCTGAAGAATGGACTAAAACTTACAAGCAGTGCTATATAGACAATCGCCGGTCTTGCTTTATTGCTTAGTGCACTGGATCACACGACTGTGGCCTAGACATCCTTGGTTTTAACACAGCCGCAAGTCTAAAGAGTGACTCATCGTCGTCCTCAGTCTCATTCGTCCTCTTCAAATTATTGTCACGCATTGTGAAGATTTCCGGCTGGGTTGTGTGGCACGCGCTGAGATTCATGGCAACAATCAGGCCGAGTCACTCCTTCTCCATCCATTCTGTTGGTCGTCTTCCTGCCACAAAAACAAGATTCTGATCATGCGCACGTGATCAGTGTCATTTAAGCTGCTAGGTCATGGATTGTGATTTCTCTCTCGCCTTTGCTCATACAAGACATTGGGCTTCCCCGCACGCATCAAGTCCCATCTAGCTGACGCAGTCTTCTGAAGTGGAGCACACGCATGAGCGCATTCATCGACCTCCCGGCCGGTGACTCCGGACGCTTCGAGGATGCTAAACGCAAGGGTCCGCCTTGACGCGCTACGCGCCTTACTGCACTTGATAGTACCGCGTCTGCTCCTGGGTGTGTCGAAGTAGCTGGAAAGTGCAGCTGCGGTAGTGCTGAGAACCTTCCGAGTCGTTGTTTTGAAATTCGTATCAAGCGGAAACGGTCTCTCCGATTAGAATGACCGTAAATGCATTAGGGATAGTGAAGTTTTCCTCGTCATCCTTGACCGCCTGTCCTGTCTCAGTGTTCAACAAAGTGAAACACTGCTGAAGGTGAAGCTCATCTCGAAAGGTAAGCTCGCCTTGCATATCCCAGTTGTGCTCGCTTGGTGATCCTACGAGCAAGACCGGAGCTGTAGGTTCGGCATTCTTTCGTGAAGCAGCGGGCGCCCCTAACCGATCCCCAGCTCCTGACCCAACGCGCTCCACGTATCGACGTGTAAATGTTATTGGGTAGTGAGCTCCCATAACTTCTGCGACAAGAGGCACGTGTGTGCTCTCCATATAATTCCGGAATTCGGTAGGTGTGAAGTCGGGTCGCCGAGTGTAGAATATCATGACTGAGACAGGCATGGTTGTGCGTCGGAGTTTTCCAATTTCACAATATTCTTGTGGTGTGCTCGAAGGTCGTCAAGCGGGAGGACTCGTGGAGCTAGGATCTGATGATGGGGGACGGGGCGGGGTGGTAGAATTTTGGCTTGAGTCTGTACGGAGGCGATCGCGGAGTTTTTCGAGTTACCAGCTATGACGCTCGTTGTGTGTTGAATGGGAACTCAATAGACACGAGCACTTTCGTGATTGAAAGTTCTTTTCCGACGTCGGTTGAGAAGACTACATCGTGTTGTGGGGGAACAGTGGGGTGGCAGGTACGCCGAGCCGTGTGGGCAAGGTCTAACACTTCCAAGATTCAGGGTGTGCTTCGCCGCATCTGTGCTTCGGCCATTGCAACTGCTTTCTATTCGTTTCTCCCTTCACTCAACAATGCAATGCATCCCAAATGGCCATTGCAATATCTGGGATCGCTTGCAACCTTCCCAATGCATGCAGCAAAGATATATGTTAAGTTTAACGCGTGGCCCCATGGCCTCTTCGCCTGGCTGTAGGTGTAGAATCGAAGATCGCGATGGATGTCGCAGTCGTGGGGAAAAACAATTGGCATGCAAAAACCGATTAGACTACTGATTGAACGGCGTGCGATTCGCGAATATATAAGAGGTCGAGACGAAGAGTCAAGTGTTAGTTCCGCCGACACTATTCAAGGAGCGGGCCGAGGCACAGTCTGCCTAGCATATCTTGGGTGCCACACACCCACCGTGTCTTGTGGCCTTTCACCCACCAGTCGTTCGCCGGCCAAGGAGATGCCCGCGACTGCGATCAACCGGAGCTATCAGCCATTCACGTACCAGTAAGCGTGACTTCATTTAGACTCTACCGCCCGGCACACTGATCGACGTGTGAGGTGGAGACAACGCGTCGATTGAGGGGAAGTCGGTTGCTCTTCCACCGAGATTTCCGTCCACCCAACGCGATGCGAAGGACCGGACCGCTATGCCTAGCGGCATCGAGATGATGACTTCTTCACAAGAATGATCATAATGGAGCCGAGACATGTACAATACGCTTCGACGCCAGTTAGACTTTGAGGTCGCACTAATAACGCCATCAACACCAGGATGAAGTTTCGCGATGGTAAGAGACACAGTACGATGAAAAAGGCAAGAGGTATTGACCACACATAGGCATGTGGTTGGTCAGTCAGGACCACACCATACAGTACGCCGAAGAAGTGTACAGTATCAAGTCGCGGCAAGATAACAACGCTGTCACGTTACTTTGTCCAACAAAGAAGATTTTCTCGCGAGGAGATACACTGAATCTTGCGAGTGTCTCGGTTGAGCTTGAAGCACAGTTCGACGGCGTCATTTCACTCGAAGTCACGCATCATTCTGGAGCCAGACGCTTAGGACCCGACTTCGAACTCTTTCCGGACGGCAAACCGGATGTGAAAGGCGAGATAACAAGTGGCGAACATGGAAGAGCAACTAGCATCTCATCAGGTGGGCTGACTGCAACAGTCAGTGGAGAAGAGCACACATTCGACATCAAGTTTCATGCGACCGATGGATCCAAGACGCTGACGTCTCTCCTCAGTCGTAGTGTCGGCCTCGCATATTCGCCAGCACTCAGAACACCGAAGCAAGTCGAAGATCTTAGTGCGCACAAGCACTACATGTTCACTCAGACCGAACTCGGTGTTGGAGAGTCTATCCATGGACTCGGAGAACGCTTCGGAGCATTCAACAAAACTGGCCAGAATATCGAGATATGGAACGAAGATGGCGGAACTTCTAGTGAGCAAGCTTACAAGAACATCTCTTTTTGGATGAGCTCCAGAGGGTACGGCGTCTTTATCGACACGCCAGACAAAATCGATCTCGAGATCGGAAGTGAGAGGAGTTGTAGGTTGCAAACAACTGTAGAAGGTCAGCGCTTGAAATGGTACATCATCTACGGTCCCACGCCGAAGGAAGTTTTGACGAAATACTCTATCTTGACCGGAAAGTCGAACCGTGTCCCAGCTTGGTCATACGGCTTATGGCTCAGCACCTCCTTCACGACTTCTTACTCCGAGGACACTGTGCAATCCTTCGTCTCCAAGATGGCAGAGAGTCGCATTCCGGTTGAGGTCTTCCACTTCGACTGTTTCTGGCTTCGCGCTTTCCATTGGTGCGACTTCGTCTGGGATCCCGAATCGTTTCCGGACTCTGTTGGCCAGATCAGGCGTCTCAAAGAGGCAGGCCTTATCAACAAAGTCAGCGTATGGACCAATCCATACATCGGCCAGGCTAGCCCGGTCTTCGACTTCGCCGCTGAGAAGGGATACTTGCTGAAGAAGACGAACGGAGACGTGTGGCAGTGGGATTTGTGGCAGACTGGAATGGGTGTCGTGGACTTTACCAACCCAGACGCTTGTGAATGGTTCCGAGGGTGTATGGTGCAGCTCTTTGAGATGGGCGTGGATTCGATCAAAACGGATTTCGGCGAGCGCATCCCAACGAAGAATGTTCAGTGGCACGATAAGACTATGGACCCAAGTCGGATGCATAATTATTACGCGTTCATGTACAACAGGCTGGTCTACGAAGCAGTGCAGAAAAAGTTCGGCAAGCACGAGGCAATACTGTTTGCCCGCACTGCGTGTGCCGGAAGCCAGCGCTTCCCACTACACTGGGGCGGAGACTGCGAATCTACGCCCGCTGCTCTAGCAGAGTCTGTCCGTGGCGGGTTAGGAATGGGCCTCGCCTCCTTCGCATTTTGGACAAGCGACATTGGAGGTTTTGAGGGAAAGCCACCACCGTGGATTTACAAGCGCTGGGTCGCATTCGGGCTGCTCAACACGCACAGCCGACTTCACGGCTCCAACTCATACCGTGTGCCATGGCTCGTCGACGACGCGGCCACCGAGCCAGAAAATTGTACGGAAGTACTGCGACATTGGGTTCAGCTCAAGCGGCGGCTTATGCCGTACTTGTATGCTCAATCTGTAGAGAGCGTAGCCAATGGTTGGCCTGCGAGTGTACGTGCGGTGGCTCTAGAATTTCCCGACGACCCAACCGCTTGGTATGTGGACCGTCAATTCATGGTCGGAAGTCAGATTCTTGCAGCGCCAGTCTTCGAGGAAGATGGCAGCGTTCAGTACTACCTTCCACCTGGTCGATGGTACAGTTTCTGGGATGGGAAAGAGGCACAAGGCAGTAAATGGGTTCAGGAGAAGTATGGGTTTCTCCAATTACCACTGTTTGTTCGGGAAGGCACCATACTGGTGCTTGGCCAGGCGCAGGGTGACGGTGGATTCGGGTACGATTGGCTGAAGTCTGGCGGAGAGATCAGACTTTACGGAGCTAAAGAGGGCGACAAGACCACCCTGGTAAATCCCAACGGCGAAGAAGAAGGTCTACTGGAAGTCGATGCCATTGGCGAGCTGAAAGGATTCGACTTGCTGCAAGGAGATTGGAGGGTGACGAAGCTGGAGTGAGCTAACGAAACGGCGGAAAGTGGTTGATGTTCAACCGTTGGCTGGTGTTGAAGCAGCGATAAGATACTCGGTCACGAATTCTTCCAGTATGTGAGGTCCACGGCTGCTAGACGCCGTGTAGCTTGACTCTTCGGGTGGCGCTCATTGGCGGATAATTAAGCATTCAACGGCTATATCCCCGCGCTCATGCACCCCACCCGCACCTTGACCCCATAACTTTGGTTTTGACGATCGGCAAGCTTGTGAAATCGAACGCTGTCGCTGATCCATAGCTTCCTGTGAGTAGTTTGGAGGGGCCGGGGGCGCGCTTCCGGCTCATCGCATGTCTCGTGATACATTGTTGACAGACTGCCAGCATGCAAGCTGTAGTGGCATGGTACCTCGGGCGAATGTATTCCAGGTATTAAATGGCTGAACCGTAGACTAAAGCAGGCCTCTCTCATCGTTTGTGCTTCGCATCACTTCGTGAGCTGCTGTAACACCAGATATCAACATGGGCCTCTTCTTCAACGTGGTGTTGGCGGTGTTCGCTGCGACTGGAAGCTTTCTCTTTGGTTAGTAGTCATATGTTCAAGTTGTTTAGACTTACACTTAATTCGTTCATACAACCCTCAGGATATGACAGCGGCGTTATGACTCTGGTCATTCAATCGCCGAATTTTTTGAGCACCTTCAACACGACCACGACTTCAGCCACAATTGGCGCCATCAATGCGACATTCTCCGGAGGTGCTTTCTTTGGATCATTCTCGTAAGCACGAATTAATTTCGATAACATCATCGGTGCTGATAGTAAGAAGAGGAGGGTTCACAATGGACAGTCTCGGTCGGAGATGGACGATTATGATCGGCGCTATGATTAATCTGGTGGGAGCGATACTGCAGTGCTCAGCCCAAAGCTTGGGCATGGTGTAAGTATTGCAAATTGCATGTGAGACATACACTAACTTCGTACTTACATCTCTTGCAGGCTTGCGGGCCGTATTCTCGCTGGATGGGCTGTAGGTGTGCTGTCGATGTCAGTCCCGATCTATCAAACGGAATGTGCTCATCCCAAAACGAGAGGTGAGGCGGCCCTACTGTAATGCTCTCTGACTCGCACCTAATAATCTAAGGTCTTATCGTCGGTATTGCGCAACAGATGATTGGTGTCGGCTTTATCGTTTCGACATGGGTCGGATACGGAGCGTCCAAGGTCCCGGCGTCCAGCTCGTTCTCCTGGCGCTTTCCGCTGGCGTTTCAGTGCGTCCCCTGTGTCATTCTCATCTGCGGCATGTTGTTCTTTCCAGAATCACCACGATATCTGGTTGAGACGGATCAAGCAGACAAGGCATTAGTGGTCCTGAAAAAGCTGCACTACAACGGCAGCAACGAAGACTGGATCCAGACTGAGTTCAACGAGATCAAGCTGACAATCGAGGCTGAGAAAGCCATCACTGCCCCCGGATGGAGAGTGATGTTCACCGTTCCAACGTGGCGCACCCGTCTGATGCACGCCACGCTCATCCAATTCTTCGGCCAGATGACTGGTATCAACGTAAGTCCATTGGACGTACACTTCGCACCTGTGATGGCCGCTGACTTCGCAACCCACTTGGCAGGTCATCGGTTACTATTCGACAATATTATACGAGAACCTTGGCATTGTAGGAGATCGCAATCTGCTCGTCACCAGTATCTACAATGTAGTCGGTCCCATTTTCAACTTCTTCTTCATCGTCTTCTTCCTCGACAAGGTCGGGCGTCGGAAGCCACTCATTTTCGGCACGATTGCCATCAGCGTAGCGCTGATCTGCGAAGCCGCGCTCGGTTCGCAGGTACCTGGTGCGACTGGATCTCGCAGAGACGGAATATCGGGAGCTGGTGTCTTCTTCCTCTTCGCGGTCTCGTGTATCTTCAGCGTGAGCTTTGGCCCGATATCGTGGGTTTACGCAAGCGAGATCATGCCGCTGAGTATCCGTGGCAGAGGTTCGGCTTTCGCGACTGGTGTTGGAAACTGGCTTGTGGGAACAGTCTGGTCGCAGGTCTCGCCAATAGCCCTCGGAAAGATCACGTACAGATTTTACTTCGTGTTCGTCGCATTCAATCTGCTAGTAACATTGCCAACCATCTTTTTCGTATTCAAGGTATGTCAGATCTGCTTAAGCTGCTCTTTGCCATTAGCTAAACTTCTCGTAGGAGACGCGTCAAAAGACCCTTGAGGAGATTGATCTGCTATTCGGTGATCGAGCACTGGGCATGCTGCCTGATGATCTCCATGACACAGAAAAGCAGATCGAGATGGAGCGGATTGAGGACGCAAGGAAGAGGCTCGCTGGGAACCATGTTACAGCGGTTCATTGATGAAGAAAAAACGAGTCACGTTGCGCCGCCACAACACCAAGTGCCGCAAGAATTCGTGGCCGGCGTCTTGGTCATATTGGCGATGGTCGACACCAGGGAGCTGGGGCCTACTGCAATTTCAGGTGAACAGACGATCGCGACGATCAAAAGCGCCACTAAACTCATAGCGTCATAGTGTAATCTGACCCCTCATCATCTCCTTGAGTGCACGTTCCCTACCATAGGTATCTACTTACCACTCCGCTTCTTTTCAGCCACCATTCAGTATCCGGTAGTTCATACATCGCGATGGGCACCGAACCCGACTCGCTTCTGCTCTTGCTACCAGCTGAGCTTCGTTTACGCATCTACGAGCACGTCATCGGACGCTGCACAGTGTACGTCCGGATGAAATGGACTGGGATATGCACGCCTGCTGGCTTCAAATACTCCAGGCTCAGCGACCGCGCTGCACTCCTCAAACACGGCGAAAACAAAACATTGGTCCACTCCGTCCCGTTCGGATCTGACATACGCAATCTTGCTTTTACATGTCGCAAGATCCACGAAGAATCGACATGCCTGCCATTCAAGCTCTACACGTGGGCCTTTGAGAGTGCTTTTACGCTGGATCAATGGATTTCAATGAAGTGTCACGTCCCTGAGCAGCTGAAGTCAATGATCAAGACCGTCGCAATGCCATCACCAGGACCCTCGAAATCGAGTGAGCGGTTTCTCTCCAACATGCGAGAAATCCATCTCATTGGCTTCTTTAAACATGCCGATGACGAACCTCATCCAGGTGCGGGCTCGGGGCTATCGAAGCAGGTGATGATGACATTGAAGAAAGACAAAGCAAGTGGCAGCTGGATGCGGAGCGGGAGCCATATCGTCTCGTGACACTGTTCATGGCATAGCACACCCACAACCACGGCCAAATGCTTGCTCATCATGCTCAAGCCATTAATTAGAGGACCGTTCACTCTCATCAAAACTTCCATCGTGCTGCCTTGCTGCAATCACAATGTCACCGTTGCGCCTCAGCATCTCATACAAATCAACGATGGTTTCCGAGCATTTTCAATACTAGATGCTGTCGATCAAAAGAATGATGAGGACACAGGAGCAGACATGACGTGGTGGGTACTAGAGGCGTGTTCAAAGTCTGCGGAATGATAACCATTTGCGATACGATCAAAGTAACCCGCCTTCAGCATTTACTCGCTCCGAACCCATCTCCTACACTATCTTTCCTGGTGTCTTCCCCATCCGAATCATACATGCGCAAGCCCTCATTCTGGCGACGGAGGCCCTCTTCCAGCTTATTGTTGACCCTCCTCTGCGCAGCAGACATTGGACTCTTCCCACCGACAGTAGCCGCCGAAAGACGTCCCTCTCTCCGCCGCACAGCGGCTTTAGCTTCCCGAATAGCTCCTTTACTCGCCATAGGCCCAGCCTTGATCTCGCCAGCCGATTTCCCAGCCCACCAATGCGGATCGGCGATGGTGGCGTATGGATAGCCGAGCGCTTGTGGTGGTCGAAAGCCCACTTCGTAGCATTCTGATTTTGGTCTGGCGCGAATTAACGTTACAAGCCCCTCAAGCTGTGCTCTTCGAAGTAGCGAGATTATTGCGGAATTCGAATGGTGGAGCGGTATCTCGAAACTGCGGGTCATGCGTGGATTTGTCTGGTTGCGGTAGCACTCGCGGGCGTATTCGATCCCATCGTGGATGAATTCCATGACGTCCTCATTCGTCCGATAGATGCTGATCGTGAAGCTTGCGCTTGTGCTCATGTCGGGGTCCTGATCATCCTCGCATTCCGTCGTGTCGATTCCCAAGTTTCTTCTCTGCAGAGCATTGTCGATATGTTGCTCATCCGAGACGTGTGGTGAATGCGTTATGAGAATCTGAGGAGGGAGCGACATAGATTGAGGTACCCCTCCTTCTCCGTCCGGTGAGCTCCTGCTTCCGTAAAGATTCTGTGGTTCGTCGCTACTATTTGTACGGTCATCGGTTCTTGCTTCTTCGAGGGAGTCGCTGCCACTGGGCTCGCTGACCGATCGCAAATGTGAAAAGAGGTGGATTGGTGAAGTTGAGGCAGCTATCAGAAGCCGTGCTTGACTCTGAGCTGGTTCAGAATGGTTCTTGTCGAGTCTCCGCGGATTTTCTAGGACCATGGATCGTCTCGGCGAATGGTCCGCTTTGATGAGAGTTAGTGGAGTCAGTATTCCAGAAGGTTGCGTGACGAGAGCAATGACTTTATGTGCGGCCGATGCACAAACGATTGTTGGTCGTAGCGCGAAACTCACGAGGACCGAGAAAGCATTTCCACGATCATTCACCGCAATCAACAAACAAAGTTCATCAAACTTTCCAAAGGAATGGTTTTTAGTCGTGAGCACAGATTTTTTGATAAACCACTCACTCAATGGCAAGATGCCACGGCTATCGATGTAGTCTTGCTCGATATCAACGCCAGCGCCGAAACGATACACTTGCAGTTACACATGCACCTCAGAGGATCTTCCGACAAGATTGAAGCTGGATTCAAGCCCGTGGATTCGCGAACAGTTCACTTACCTTTCCTCGTCGGTGATGTACGTGGGCGATACGCGTTCCACCCTCATTACGCGATCCGCGTCACTCACTTCCTGCATTTCGAATGCCTCACGCGCAAGATCTGCGTAAATATTCTGATGACGACTTTTACGAACATGGGATGCCTCATTTCTCGACGTATGGCAGCGGCATCACAAGGGCTTCCATTTGAGGTAATGAATGGTCGCATCACAACAATCAACGACGGGAAATTTGTATTGAATCATGCCTTTATTTCAATGTGCTGGTGTGAAATTAGTCGCTCAAGGTCTAATGTCAGCGCCCTTACACGCCTTCTTACACTGCGTTTGACGCTTCACGGGGCTCCAGACACCACCATCGGCTGCCACCCACGCAAACCATGTCAGCCAGGGATGCACTTGCTGGAATTCAAAGAAGACGCATTGTCATAGGCTCCCGCATTCACAATGTGTCGTGATCCATCTACACAGCAGACCAGGTAATCGAAGCGTCCACCTTCTGCTTATTCCTACGACGCTACAAAACCATACCCAAACCAACAACGAAAGCTTGACATTCGCAACATGTAAATCCCAAACAGTATTTCTACAGCCATGGTTGACGGCTTGCAGTCCCATGCATTCCTTCATAAAGGCATCATGAGCCAGCCTTCAAGTTCATCGGTCTTTCGCGATTCGTACTCGCGCGTTGCAGCCCTAAGGGCTTTTGCGCCGCCACTATCAGAAAGCAAACCCGCTCCTGACACGGTTTTCGTAACTATTACTGCGACTACTCCTAGACCGCCGGACGCCACCTCGTCAGACAGAGCTCAGACCACACCCTCAATGGCCTCGGTCGTAAGATCAACCCAGAGCAGATCATCGGCTTTGTCTACGCCGACGAGCACCAGTCTCCTAGTTCCCTCTTCTACGCAATCTCTCTCAACTTCCGCGCCAGAGACGAAGACTTCCTCGTCAATCATCATGACAACAGTTTCGATATCATCCAGCTCCGGACCATCACCTACGTCTTCTCCTACCGACACCAACAGCCCACAACCATCGCCAACAGACGCCGGACCACTATCGGGCAAGATGGCAAGCCATATTGGAATGGTTGCGGGTATTGTAGTCGGGTCATTTTTGGGTGTCATTGTCTTCGTGCTGCTTATCTATTCGCTGTACGCTTGGCAACGCGGCATCAACGTATGCGATTGCTTCGGCGGTGGGTCCCGTCGCGATGCTAAGAAGAATCGAAAGAACCAGTCGCTTCCAGAGCGCCCACCCCCTTACCCGATGTCAGGCATCGGTGTGGCTCCTCCAGTGGACGACCTCCCGCAGCCCTACCCAACGCGACGGCGTCCCATGGATGATGATGCGTGGCGTTTACAGCGGAAAGGTAAAAGAATGCTCCCAACCCGTGGGCCGTTGAGTACGATATCGGAGGGTAATCGATTTTGAGAGAATACCAAGTAATCTTGTGGATTGGCGTGTTTTGAGGGAGTCAACCGAGCTCTGGTTAAGTAGCTATATTGCAAAGCACTGAACAGCTTGTCAGCTCCCAAGCGAAGTAGTTTGATGTTCGTGCTCTTTCTCGAATTTGTTTCATCATCAGCTGCTGCAGATTATTCCTATACGTACGTTACTATTCAAATTGCTAATGACAAGAAGCCAGACGCCTTCCACGATAGAGTCTCGGATGTTAGTGGGACATGCGAGATTCGCACACACACACCGACATCGCATGGAAAGACACCATGCCCACAACGTCTTTCGCGCAATATATCAAAGTCTCACAGTGTCTACTTCACTATGTCTTGCGACCGAAACTGTTTCACACTGTGAACGTGAAGCAATGTCGCAAGGGTCGTCTACACAGTGTTCACTGTGTGCACATAATTATGTCCACTTTAGAAATAGTCGCTCAACACATTCCTTCCAGTCCTTTCCAGACAGCTTTCTCAACCCGCCTGGACCACTACAATCGTCCGCAACTCTGTGCAGTAGCTTCACACACAACCCCGGCAGTTCAACCACCCATAACATCATTTCCGGTTTCGTTTGGCCATCTGCAGCGCCTGGTGCGCTACAGTCCCCAACTGTCTCAGTTCCTAGTGGTGACAAGTCTAGCACTTCAAGTGCAATGTCTCACTCTGGTAAGTCTCAGTCGACGGCAATAGTTAATACCACGACCATTTCCACTAAAGGCCGAAAACCTATTCACGTTCGGGTCACTCACACGGTCACTGTCAGTCCGCATCGCCGAAAAACTGCTCACGTTCAGGTCACTCACACAGTCACTGTCGGCCCGCATCTCACAATGACAGCGCCAGTCAAAGCTACGCCTCCGTACACTGAGGTTAATTCAGGCCATTCCGATGGCTTGTTAATGCTTTCTGCGCCACGGCAAAAGACCCCTTCGGCGGACCCGACCGGCGTAGTCTTTACGCTCTATACACCTCCAGCTGACCCCAATCAAGTTGAAAACTCCAAGTCTGGTGGGACTAACCACGCAGCCATTATTGGTGGAATTTCAGGTGTTGTCATCCTGGCTGTCGTTGCTCTTGTAGCCTTTGTTGTATTCCGCAACAAGCGCAAGTCAGCTCCCGACGCTGAATCAGGTAGGGCTCGTCCTCACGATACTCGTACTACTCACGAGGTCATCAATGATGCTATACGCATACGCAATGAATGTCATCGACGCCATCGCGAGCCTGTCAATCATTCTTATGCCTAAAACACCGCTGACACCATCGAGCTGATGCATCAAAACAACGCTGCTGGAACTCACGTTCGTAACGTTCGTGGCGGTGACAATTCAGCTTCTGCATCCGCCTATGGTCCAACGGGTGTCATGGATTCAACCCAACACGCTCAAGTACACGCCTGGGATACTCCGTTTGCGGCCGATGACTTTTCAGTCCGCAACAAGCATCCCACGCGCATTCCAACCGCGCGTGACGCTCGCCGTCCACCGCCAATTGTCACTCATCCGGTCAAGGCAAGCCGTCATCAATCTCATCGAGCTCAGACCAGTGCCTACAGCCGTAGTCCAGTGTCTCCGCTTGCACAGCCTACCTTTGTGTCACGCATCCCACGCCCACGCACCTTCGCCGATGTCTCGCCATTAAGCTCGCCTGGCCGTTCTCGCGGTCATGGTCAGCCTTCTTAGGTATCTTCACAATGCTTGCGTCTTGTAAGTTTACGTTGGCGAGGATATTGGGAGACGCCTGGGGCGCCTTTGTGCTATTGTGTAGAAGTAGACAATGAATGTGTTTTCCATTGTGTTATCGAGCCTCTTTCATACATTGTCCTCCGCACCTGATGCGCACCTCTTTCTTTGTCATTAATTTTTCCTCTTATGCACTGGCTCGGGCACATTGTAATATGCTTTAATACTACCAACTCCATACAACCATCGCATCCGAGCGTTGACATCTCTCTACTTCGCCATGCCTTTTCTCATGCGCTCTACTGAGCAAGCCGCTCAGAATGCCGAAGACGTCAAATTTGGTCCTTTCCAGCTGCCTCTACCTTGGTTGATACCAATTTGCATCTTCTCGCCATTCTTTCTTAGTCTCATCATCTTCGTCATTTACCGCTACACAATTGTCAGACATCGCCGTGCCAAGCAAGTGGCATTGGGCGATGACCCAGAACTACCCAAGTTAGACAAGGAGACCGAGCAAAAGATCCAGAGCTTTCTGACAAAGCCCACAACAGCGGCGCGCGTGTTCATGTAATGCAAACGATGCCATGCTTACAGTCAGCACGTACATATCTGAGGATATACAGGCTATAGTTTACCTAGTCGTGGCATGACTGAAGCCTTGAGGACGAATGAGAATGTGTCAAATTCGATGTTGCTTGTCCTTTCTTCCGGCTCTTGTGAGCATTTAGCAATAGTAGTGTCATAAGGCCCCCGACATCATGACTCGTGAAAGAAAGTGACCTCTTCACTCACGATTACGCTCGTCTAAGTAACATTGTGCATGAGCGCGGCGACGAAGTTCAAACTAAGTCTATGCGACAGGAAGAGTTCTCACGCAACATAATGTGATCGATCGATGTACGTGCTCCAAGCATATTGGCATGCCGTGTGGTATGCCTCGATTCTGCTGACCAGTCTCTGTCGTGGCTACAAAAGTTATAAGGTGATGACGATGGTGGTGGTCGTAGCTTCTGGAGAGCGCCAGTGCGGACATTGCGCAGGGGAGAGGCGTGGTTTTGTGGCCATGTCGTTTGATGATCTTTTGACGCTAGCGTATATTCCGAGTTTTGATTGGTCGTGCTTCCCCCATGGAAGCTTCTGCACTGTCCAAGACTTCTGACGCTTCTTTTCGCTTACTGAAGTGCATAAGCCTCCTATAATAAGCAATTATTTTAGAGCAATCCTCCGATCCTTCCAGGATCAATGTGACACAAGACCGATGGCTCAGTCTGCGTGCCTAGGATAGCACTTCTCAGCTGAGCAGTGAGATTCAATTACCTCAATTTTGCATTCACAAGGCGTATGCGGGTTGCGCTGACTGCACTAATGTTGGCGTGACGGTCTACGGTAGAGTCTGCCTTGAAGCAGCCAACCATGCCATCCTCTTCCGACTCGTGAGGCTTACGCTGCAATCCGTCTGCTTTTTGAGGATGAACCCGGCTCTAGCAGAGATTGGTAGTGAATTCATGTATAAGTATAAGTATCGCCAGGTTCGACGCTACTTTGGGACTCTACAGCCATCACTTCATCCCCTCCTCGAGCTCAGTATCTTACACCACTTCCTGTCAATATGCATTCTTCAATTCTACTTACACTTGTCGGCGCCACTAGCCTTATCGCTGCCACTCCTCTCCAAAGTCGGGTGGTGGCCAAATTCTCTCCCGGCACCGTCTGGGACATCGTACTAGACAGCGAGAACGTGACACCCGCCCAATTGAAGAGCGCTCCGGGAACTGTCATCGACATCGATATCCTCAACCGCATTGAGGATGGAGACACAACCACAATTCCAGATCTCGCGAAGACTAAGCAGGTCATTTGCTACTTCAGCGCCGGGTCTCGCGAAGATTGGCGTAAAGATGCCAAGGACTTTAGATCTGGGGACTACGGCAAAGCTCTAGGGCCAGAGTGGCCTGGAGAGAACTGGGTAAATGTCAAGAGCGAAAAGGCGAAGGCGATTATGAAGGGTCGCATCGAGAACGCTGCGAAGGCGGGCTGCACTGCCATTGATCCCGATAACATAGATGGCTATGTAAGTTGATGTCTTCAGTGGATTGAACAGTGCTGAACATCGGTATGAAGGACGGGAATCAGGATGGCTACGGGTATCCTCGCTCTGCTTACGCCGACTACGTGAAATACATAGCTAGCGTTGCGCGTGACAACAATCTCGCTATTGGGCTGAAGAACGCCGTCGACATGATTCCGGATGTTCTCTCGGTTATTCAATTCGCCGTGAACGAGCAGTGCCATGAGGAGGACGAGTGCACCCGCTACAAGTCTGTTACCTCAGCAGGTCTGGCCGTCTTCAACATCGAGTATGAAATCAGGAACTGCTCTGATCCTTCCGGCGTCAACCTCTCCACCGTCTATAAGCCGATGGATCTCTCTGAGTTGGGTGGACAATGCTAGCTGGGTGACGACGGACAAGATAGAACTCATGAAGAGATCTTAAGACGCAGGGATTTCTTTGTAGATGTCGGCATTCATTTGCACGGATTCGGATTCACTAGACTGTCGTTACTTTGAATTTTCTTCTTTATTAGACACCGTTCAACATAAATATCGCACACCCAATCCTTATTTTGCCATGCTCGCGCTATGCTCCGAAAAGAGTGCACACCTGGTCCTAAAGATATCGCGATCTGGTAAAACACCCCGACCTGCAAGCATGTACAGCAGTGCGCAGACCGCTGCGCTATCGTGCCGTTAAGGTCTCTGTAATCGCATGCCGTTAATTGCCTCACGTCTTTATTCGCATGGACGGTGTTGATAATGCAAGACATCGTGATCTGCAAAACGAAGGCGCATCCATTGCAATGTCCTTGTCTAGTGAACTACTTCATTCATGACGCACGCGCCTTGCAGTCTGCAGACCAGTACACCGACATATTAAACAATCTCTGCGTCTGGAAAATCGGACTTGGAGCGCGTGTCCCTTCGAGACAATGATCTGCCACATAGTCTCACCATTGACACACTGGTGCAATTCGAAGCTGCCCACTTCGAGGCATTTGCACTTCTATCGCGAGTCTCAGCATGGCATCACTTCATGATTCACGTCAAACACGAGGTACTATAGGCCTCGATGTATTGTTTCGCAGGGATTCAGGATAATGTTTCTTCACGTTGTCTCGCTGAGTCGCTCAAGACAACAATCCTCCATCATCACCCCTGCCTGGGTATAAGTGCTCCAAGTTCCAAACCCAAAGTCTAAGCATACCCTACACCTCACTTCCCACCTACACAAACACCATGGCCCCTTTGTATCTCTACACATTCCCCAGCAACACCACGCATACTCCCAATTCCACATTCCACATTGCGCAGGCCACATCATCACCTACCTTCGTACCAGTCGCCTCGAAGTCAGACGGCATGTCGCTACCACTCGCAGGTATCATCGCCATTATTGCTGCAATTGCCTTCCTTTTTGGTGGATCGGCGTGGTTCATTTGGCATACGCTGGCCATGCTGCGGGAGCGCAGGGCGGCGCTGGCGAAGGAGAGGAGGAGGAGGCGGGCGCTTTGGCGGGGTGAGCAAGTTTAAGATGGGGCTGTGCTAGGAGTGGGAAATCGAGGAAGGGGAATCGTGAAGAGAAATCCAGACCGAAGGTCGGCTCAGCAGATAGATGAATGAAAAGGAAATCTTGAGTTCTCTTCAAAAACAGTACGATCGATGTGCGCTTAGCTTAATTTCCGACATATACACGAAGTCTAAGGCTTTTTGTCAAATAAGGCACTGAGGTTAGTGTTCTGCACACTGCTTAGAAGAAATCTGCTATAAATAAGAGAAAAATTACTCGGAAAATCTGACATGCCAGACAGCGTGCTAGATGCTCTACAAGTGTCGCGGTGTAGAAACAGCGCATATGCAGGAAGAATTGAAGGATTGAACTGAGGTTGTATTAGGTATGTATGTATGTATGTATGTATGTATTGTTTAGCGTCCTATGAAAGCCTCCCAGGGGGCATGAAAGACGGGTAGCGCCCTGAATGTACTCAGGTGCTCCTATTCTTTGGGTGTTGGCAGTGTGTGCAGTCTTGTAGAGTAATTTCCGCCAGTTGAAAAGACTCTATCTAGGTTCCGGGCCGTGGGGCCGGGGGTTTGTTGAGCAATGAAGCAGAGCTCTTATTCTGGGGCCAGTGGGCCTAGGGCGTTAGCGTTGAAGCTGGGGGAGGGGGTGTAGAGGTGGTAAATGGGCGAGGGATTGATAACATGGACATAAGCGGCCAAGGCCGCCCAGAGCTGTGTTTTGTAATGCCAAAACTTTGGCGGGGTCACAGAAGAGCAGCTTCAGC
>Ga0265780_10004773_pt1 | contig 17353 bp, 7 predicted proteins | sample P1T30metagenome_FD_192432 | JGI IMG/M metagenome (GOLD analysis project Ga0265780, IMG submission 192432) | Plant litter microbial communities from East Loma Ridge, Irvine, California - P1 T30 | ecosystem: Environmental > Terrestrial > Plant litter > Unclassified | place: USA: California...
TGGATGAACGAAATCTTCTTCCAACGAGTTGGCGTCCGATGGCACACCACTATCATCTGCCGCGTCGTAGTTCAAACAGTAGCCTTCGGGATATTGTTCCAGTGCCCATTTGAAGTTCGATTCGCACGGAATCATTTCGTGCGGCAAAGCGTCGCCTTTAACACTTGACTGGCTTTCCATTGCAAACCCAAGGATCTGGCAGCGCTTTCCAGAGCTTGAGGGTCGCTCCTCATGAGATCTTGCTGCGTAGGATGCATCTAGGAACATGACGTTCATGTCATTGGATGTGTGCATAATTTCTGCAGCTCTGGCGAAGAGATTTCTCGTGTTCGCTGGTAACAGACTCTCTTGTAATTCACGTACGGATCGCGGCTGGTCTATTGATCCATCGGTTGGCGACATAGGGACCTCAATTTTTTGGGCGGTGCTCCTAGCATGTACAGCGCCATTGGGCTGGCTGTTTACCTCGTCCTGGTCGCGGTTCTCCTTCATTGCTGCAACCCGATTATGTAGAGCGCTAATTGGCGCTTGAACGTGCTCGCCAGAGGAAGTAGAGGTTGAGCCGCCTTCAGCAAATAACATTAGACCGCCACTAGAATTAGGATCTGATGTTAGTGTTCAATCCGATCATATCACGCGAATGATGCGCTTACAGTCCTTTAGCTGCTCTTCGATACCTGTCCCGGATGGTGTATGTGACCAAATAGTCCATGACGACTCCAGCTAAGTCTTGGAGGTAGGTTTTGTCATCCTGGGACAGTCCGTCTCTCGTTTTGTGGTCGAGTATGCACACCGCGCCTATGATGCTTCCAGATTTAGTGACAAGTGGAACACCAGCATAGAAGCGCAAACCGCCGTCTTGCACGTAAGATCGGTTTAGATACTCCTGGGTTTTGGTGAAATCGTTGATGATAATGATGCCTTCCTCTTTGATCGCCGATGGATCGAGCACTTTCTCACATATCCCCCACCTGCCATGGTTAGGTCACCACCTGGGTATTCGAAATGGACGTACCGGCGGGGCAGTCGAACACTTCCAAAAGCAAGGCCGCTGTCCTTATTAAGGCGCGAGTCTTGTTTCAACGATGTGCGTGGAGTTGCTTCAGCCAGTATGTACTGATGCTCGTCGTCGATCAGGCTGATCAGGCTGCGGGCTGCATTTAGTCGCATCGCGGCCAACTGGCAGAAGGCGGCCAATGAGGCGTCTGTTGCCTGCTCAGGTACATGGTGACTAGGGATCGAATGTGTGTCTGGAGAGGGCCCAAGATTTTCGATAGCGGGAAGGTTGCGAAACGCGGCATGGAAACTGAGAACATCGCGCTCCCTATTGGCATTCAAGGCGGAATTCGGTAGGCCCGAGTGGTCGACCATGGCTTTGCAAGGCTACGACGAGCGAGTGTCAGAACCAGGCGCTCATCTTTTGAAGATGTGAAGGACAATTGTAGCGCAGCTGGCGTTGTCGAGCTTCGTAGCGGCCTTGCCCGAGGCTTTTGCCACTTCTAGTGTTGATAGCTCGTCCGAAGCGGTCTGGACCTGCTCTTGCACTCACTAAGCCACGCTTCGATCTCAACGCTTGACTTTCGGGCTGGGCCAATTGGTGATCTCGTACTAGGGCAAGCCGTATCAACGTGTGTGCAGCCAAAGTACAAAAATTGATCTGGATATGGTGAACGACGAGCGGAGCCGTCCGCTCGTTGGTTGCAATGATGAAGCCACTGACTGAAGAAGCTACGACGCCCGGGACGGGTCTGATTGGCGGCGGCCCAACTTCCGCCAACTCCCGCCAATGTAACGATCCTAACAAAGACCTCGGAGCCTCGCAACCTGATGCAAGCGGAACGTGCCAAGTCTAAGCTCGTCCTGCATGGTCAGTGACATCGCTAGCTAAAAAGCTTGACACATGTGAAGCTTGTAATGTCAAGTTCGTACAATCACAAGCTGAAGCTGCAAAAGGCAAACAGACTGGTAATTGTCATATCGTAGAAATATCATACGCACTACCTAAGCAAAATTTGTCGCCGAGGCGCGCAATCAAGGGGTATCAAAGTCCGGTGAATCATCGCATGCAAATATCTCCACGCTGCATGTCACTCCTCCAACACAGCAATGTACCAATCCAACCCGTTGCCGGAAACGCCAAATGCCAAGTCCCTGTCCGTATCCGATAATTTACAGAACATCTTTCCATTTCATAACATCCACCTTTGATTTCGGCGCATCTGCTATCGATGGCCTGACGCTCAGATTCTTGGGCCAGGGCAGCCGTGGATCAACCTGCACATGTCCTTAGCTCTTTCGCCCTATGTTGCGGTGAGGTTCCGGACTCACTTTCGTGCTTCCTGTGAACGAGGTGGTTCTCGTGTATGCAAAGACAAAGTCTCGGAAGGGGTCGCTGGCGCCCGCGGTTGTGTCTGCTCCTGGGGTGGCGCCTGGTGAAGCTGCCCCATCAAGGGATAGGCGAGACAGGGAATGCGGTGTGGGAGTCGATCGCTCGTTTGACCTAGAGCCACTGGGCACTGCTGGTGGCGGCAGGTGAGCCCGGCGGACATGCGAATCCTTGAGAGGCGTATGAGGGCTGTGCTGGGTCCGTGGTGGCAAGGACTTGCGCGGTCGTTCTGGCGCTGAAATTGCTTGGTGGCTTTTGGAGAAAAGCTTGGGATGGTGGAAAGCGCTAGGGAGCGATGCTCTCGCGCGCTTTTCCTTCCTAGATGGCTTCCTTGGAGAATCCCCATGTTGGCGCTCCGGCAATGGGGATTCCAGCTGCTGTAATGCCTCTACTAGTGTATTTGGGCCCTCGATGACAGCTTTTCGATAGATTGTGTCGCGTATCATATCTTTATAGAAACGGTGATACGGCTCGGGATCTTTGCCTTGTTTAATGCGTTCCACAGCATAATCCTTGTAATCGGTCCTGTTGCGTATGATGTAATCGTCCCATTGCCACTTTGGCACCATTTTGTCTTCTTGGTCCAGTTGAATTATCTGTGTGCATTGCCCTTGGAAATGTTTCGTGTCCCCTGTGTACTCTGGATAAGCTGCCTTAAACCTCTCAAAAACGCTCGACGCTATTTCTCTGGCACTCATTGCGATATGTGAAGCTTGTGACGTTGAGGCACCCGGCGCGGAAACAGGCTGGACACGCTCAACAGGGTCGTGCTGTGGTGACAGAGGAGAAGCGAGCGCAGCAATTCGTGATATAGCGGGTGTATCAATCTGCATTGTATCACCCTCATGCGGTGCCTCGGCCTTTGCAGCAGCTTCCGGCCTATTTTCAGCACTTAAGCTTGACTTGCGAGCTTCTCTATATCGTCGTAGCGACTCTTCGCGATAGTGCCGTATTGTTAATGCTGGATCTGTCGAATCTGGTGGGTCATCGCCAAAGCCGACGATTTTGATCTCTCGTCTTTTTGAGTGCCGACTGTTTCTCCTTGATGGCGAGGTATTGTACTTACGCTTCGCAGCGCCTGAAGCATGCGAAGGGCTTTTTGAAAGCATTGCTCTATTTCCATCTTCGCAAGCGAGGCGTCCTTCTATGGCAGGAGGTAGGCTAGGCTCTGTAGTGCGTTCTGAGTTGGATGGGGGCATCTGGGCAGATACGGGAGTCGGCTCTGGTACTTCAATTGTTATTGCGTCCTGCGCTATTGACCTTTTTGGGGCCTCGACCTCTAGCGCTGGTTGTAACTCACGTGAAGCACCCATCGCTTCTAGCATCGCAGGTTTATGTCCAATCATCTCCAAAGGCGCATTATCTAAGACTTGCCTACTAACCTCATGTCCAGTTTCGTTTTCTTGTTGCTTGTCCTGGAGGCCGTCACTCTGAAAACTTTTCTCGAGATTAGTGATAATGACGCTCGTTTGTGTAGCACTGGCTTGCGGATCCAACGAAGGCTTATCGTCGTAAGTACCATGAACAATTGAATTGTGCTTTGACGTGCCGCTGGAACTCAGCCTTCGCGATGGAGCAGGATCGGCCTGTGTCCTAAGCTGACCATTATTGTTTCTGACGTATGGGGTCTCTTTCACTTGTACAACAGGGCGAGGCGGTGGTGATGTAGTTGACAACGAGCGTTGCGGTCGATCATTTGCCCTATCCACACTGTCTTCTCCAAGCGCTTGTGGCACATGCTCTTCCATTTCCATGTCTTCATCCGTCTCTGCAGCATCCTCTGCGACCGGCGGTGATGAGGGTGGGTCGTCCAGTTCGTCCTCGTTGGATGATTCTATGAGGATGTGATCTCGCATCTGCGAGGAAACAACAGACTTCCTAGCAGCATCGTCTTCTGCAGGCTCCACAGGTTCGACAGGCTCAAAGCTCGAATCGGGAGGTAACTGTTGATTCGAACGAGTTGGCAGTCTTGGTGGCTCGGGAGTGGGAGAGGCGGACCATGATACTTGGGATACTGGGCTTGTGGGAAGCTGGTCATCCTGAGTCGTCTGGGGCGCCGATTCTGCAGAGGCATTTGTGGATGCGACAGGGAGTTCTGGCGATGGATCTTCGTCCATCTCATCGTCGGAGTCTGGCGCCGCATCCAGGTCTGCATTCTCATCGGCCCGTCTGTAGAGCATGGTAAGAATGTTGACGGGTATATTGCCGTTAGGGAATTTGCAGCCTGGCCTTGGCTTGTGCCAGCTGTCGTTTTTCCGTAGGATGTTCAGTTGATCGGAGGATACGCGGAAAGTTTCGCGCGTGAACTCAAGATCTTGCATCCATGAGCACTCGGAGGCAAGTCTTTGCAACTGGTTTGCTTCACGCTTTGGTGCTGTAGCGTCCCCACTTGACCGGTGCTGTGTGCGTTTCCTAACGGGAGATAGCGCAGCTTCGACTTCTCTGGCCCGTCTTGTTCTGCGTGATTGCTCGGGGGAAGTTGAATCTTTTGCCCTGCCTATAGACTGCGTCTGCGTAGGTTGTCGGTTGACATTCACGGGCAGTTGAGTCATGAGTTGAGACCCCGAAGCATGTGTGGGTTTTGGTGGCCTGTCAACAATGGCGCGAGGGGCATGATTCGGGTGCAGCAACCCGAGTAGCTTCTTGGGATCGTTGAAGGCCGGCTTTGAATTTTTGGGAGGAACTGGCCTTATCTCTTCTCGCTGCGTATTGCCTGCCAGCACAGGCTCCAGTCTGTTCACACCTATAATTCGTGGGTTGTCATCCCGTGGAAGTTGTGTGCCAAACTCGACTTGCGTGTGCGACTGGCTGCCCGCCTCATCTGAGCCCGCCATGATGGCTGGTATGTCGTCGGCTACCTGCTCAAACGAATTGTCGGGGTCCAAGCATCGGCGGTCTTCGTAGTTTCGTGTCCGGTGAAGCTGGCGGGTGATATTGCACAGCTGCTCAGACCAGAGAGGCTTCAGCCCGTCAACGTTCTGCTGCTGGTTCTCTCCGCTATGGTACTCAAGCCACTCGACGGAGTCAAGGATGAACTGGAGATGCTCGGCGGGCGGGCCGTAGGATGTGAAGCGGATGGTGTATTTCCGGATGCGAACAAGGTCGTGGATCAGGGCTCTCGGGTGAAGGTATCTGAAGGACTCTGGCGAAAGCACGGCGGCAATTTGCGTGCTACCGTCAGTGAACAGGTAAGGCGAAAACTGCAAGGGAGGGGTCAGAGGGGCAGGTGAGCTCAGATGGCGACGTCACATGCCTGGACGATCTTGAGGAAGCTGTTGCGGTCTGGATGGAGGTTGTTGGTGATTTCGAGGCACGAGCCGTTGTCGTGGTAGAGTCCTCTCCACACTCGCTCCGGGTCTGCCTTGACGCCCGACTCCTTCTGCTTATTCTTCTCCTGCAGCCAATGGTTGCCGAGCAGCAGCTGGGTCGCGAGTTCCTCTTCGAGCCAGGCAGTGAGGCTAACGGCCATGAGAAGCCCGTGGGCCCGGGTGGTGGTGGACTGTGGGGAGACGCGACAGGACGCGTCTGACTAACAATCGGCACGTCTTCGGAGGAGGGCAGAATTTCGCTGGACTATCTTCGGCCGGGGAGATTGGATTGGGGTATTGAGAGGCAGCAGCACGACTCAGCAAAGAGGGCGCATTCTCCTGCATCACGCGATACTCACGGCGTTTGCGTGCAGCAACGCCAAGGGCGGCGTGGGGCGGAAGTGCAGGTGCAGGTGCAGGTGCAGGTGCAGGTGCCCGTGAAGTTGATCCCGCGCGCTTGGCCCGCGAATGCGCGTCATTCCGCCGTTCACCACCACGGGCGCATGCACAAGCCTGTCAACGTCGCGGGTCGTCCAGAAGCCCAAACGCCGCCGCCTAGTCTGCCTGTACATCTCAGCATGGCCAGTGAACTCCACGTAATACCTCACCTCTTTGCATAATACATCAAGCTTGCTGGTCAGGGAAGATTCCAGCTATCTGAAGCCTGATGCCGCTATTCACTGTCCACCGCTGGACGCCCTCCCGCTGCCATACCGACCCAGTGCTGTTCCGCTACACCACTCTCCTCACGTAGACACCCAGCTTCTTTCCCGCAGTCATGGCGGACGACTCCCGCGGTTCGCTGCACGACATGCACGCCACGGCATCGCGATCCGATACGCTCACCACCTTCGACGACCTCACAGCGCCTCCAGCACCAGCAGTCGACGAGCCCAAGGGCGCAGAGCTCGTGTCGGGCGGTCTAAGTGGCCTTTACAGCCGCTTGCGAGCCACGGTGGGCGGTGTCAAGGAGCAAACCGCAGTAGATGGAGACGGGATAGCCGTGGGAACAAGCAAAGCACCCGCCAAGCTGGGCCCTGCACCCCGCAGTCCTGCAGGAACTGCGTTGCCATCGCCTGTCGTATTCTCTGGGCCGTCGTCGAGGCTGCAGTCGCCGTCAGTGCCAAGCTTTCCCGAAGCCCTGCCCCCATCACGGGACTCGAGCTCATCCGTCGCTACGCTGCCTGGCAAACACTCGCTGAATGCCTCCAAGACGTCCCTTACTACCACTAGATCTAGGCCCTCCATAGCCCCAAGCATCGAGCCCGGCAGATCTCTGAAAGAAGAGGACGTGTTTGCCCATAGTCCTACAAGTACTCACTCCCGCGTGCAGAGCCTGTCCAACCACGACCTTCCCAAGAACACCATGGTCAAGGACTCTGCTGCTGGCCCGCCGCCCGCAAATTCCCCACGCTTTCCGTCTGGCAAATCCTTTAGGGATAGAAAGGCCGACATGGACCTCGTGGGCCAGGAAAGTGACACAAGCGAGGATGACGATGTAGTAGTGAAGGGTGAGAGTGACGTCGCTGGCCCCGCGGGCAACTTCAAATTTCCATCCGATACACCTCGCGAGAACCTTAGCAAGGTCAGCTCTCGGGCCGATAATCAGTATCAAACGGCTCGTTCCGCCAGTAAGGCAGCAAGAGACCAGCCCGACAACCGCGGCGAGAACACTGAGGCGCCACGAATCACGTCCAACGCGCGAACCCCCGCTGGAGCCCAAGAGCCTCAACGGCCGCCGTTGCTCAAAGTTGGTCCTTCACACTTACCGGGATTTCGCCCCTCAAGAGCATCTTCCTCTGATGGCTTGAGCTCTGTGATAACCACTTCTACCATTCGTACTCCTACCGTAGCGCCCATAGAGGAGATCCAGCGCGTCACCCAGGCCAGACCCGCTGTAAGCAGAATGCCAACCAACGCCTTCTCGCAGATGCGCAGGAAGATCCTTGACAGGGAATTTTGGATGCGCGATGAGAACGCAAAAGATTGCTTCAACTGTGGCGACACTTTCACTACTTGGCGACGTAAGCATCACTGTCGCACGTGCGGTCAAATCTTCGACTCAAAATGCACCTCAATCATCTCAGGTAAAATGTTTGGACAGGCTAGCAATATCAAAGTCTGTAAGCCTTGTGAAGCCATTATCTACGGCCATGACGATGATTCTTCCGACTTCACAGACGATGGCGACCAAGCATCACTTTATGACCACGGTGAGTCGGCCAGGGAGTTAGACGATGAGGTCGTGGAGCCTACAGAGAGCGACCACACCAAGATAGGCACCCCGACTATCAGTATTCCCATGTCGAGGAAGACTGGTAGCGACAAGAAGCGACGGTCACACGTGATTGAAGTTGGCCCTCAGACCCTTGCTCGACCAAGCTCGTCACGCTCACTGCGATCTCTCGGTGGCAGGCCGCGCTCTTCGAGCCATAAGCGCCATCCTTCGAGGCATCAACACATGCGTCACGTAAAGCACGATGATCGGGCACCCTTCCACCAATACCTGGATAATGCGCGCCAACCGAGCTTGCCAGCATTTCACCATGATAACATCATCGATCCAGATCTCGCGCCGTTCATGTCGGATGAAGGATCTAGTGAAGAGGAGCAAGCGAGTCTCTTTGCAACCTTGAGGAGTGACACTTCCGAGAGCACGCAATTAGAAAATGAAAGAGCAGGTCTTGGTGGTTTGTTGGCTGCGATGAGAAAGGGCAAGCAACGGGCGGGTGACAGGAGCGTTGCAAGTGGTGGTCATGCTCGCGACACCGACAACATCAGTATCACGAGCCGCAACCACCAACGCACTAATCGAAGAAGGAACTTGAGCGTGAGCAGCGTTAACCATCGACCTTCGCCTCGGCGATCCAAGAGCAACTCCCTGCTGAGACCCTTTACCGCTGGGTTTGGCTCGCAGCCAGGCACCCCCCAAATACATCCCTCTCAATCGCCGACCCCACCCGGCACTAAGCTCACACGAAGCGCCTCGATGCAGGGTGGTATCACTCCCAAAGTCGAGCTAAATACAGCCAGCCTAGAGCATGCACGTAAGCTCTTGCGGCAAATGCTGCATGATGCTGGCGTCTCTCACGTATCTAGCTGGGACAGAGCATTGATCCCCATATTACGACAGTGCACAGATGACGTTAATCCGGATGTCGATAGAGGCGACGACATCGACATTAGAAATTACATCAAACTGAAGAAGATCCCTGGTGGAAAGCCTCGCGACACAGCTTATGTGTCCGGTGTCGTCTTTTCTAAGAATGTTGCGCTACGAAGTATGCCGCGCAATATTCTGAATCCGCGACTTGTCATCATAACTTTTGCGATCGAGTATGCGCGCCATCAAACGCACTTTATGAGTCTGGAACCAGTCATTGCTCAGGAGAGAGAGTATTTGCGCAACCTTGTCAGCCGCATTGCAGCACTGCGTCCACAGGTTCTGCTCGTAGAGCGCAATGTTTCTGGTCTCGCTCTCGAGTTTCTCGAAAAGGAAGGCATCGCGGTCGTGTACAACGTCAAAGCGGCTGTCCTTCATGCTGTTGCGCGATGCACTCAATCCCGGATGATTTCATCAGTCGACAAACTGGCCATTGACCCCAACCATCTCGGACGCTGCGGGAGCTTCGATGTAAAGACCTATCTGCACAAGAACATCAAGAAGACCTATGTTTTCTTGTCCGGCTGTCAGAAAGATCTTGGCTGTACAATCGTGCTGCGAGGTGCGGAGAATGAAGAGTTGGTGAAGCTAAAGCGCATTACTGAGTTCATGTCGTACGTAGTCTACAACCTGCGACTTGAGACCTGTCTGATGCGGGATGAATTCATCGATACCCCCACCACATCGATCACCGGCACGCTGTCTTCAAGTCAGGGCGAAGAAGACAAAGCGAAGCAATCACAGATCGCAAGTGGCACTCACGATCAAACAAAATCCGCGGTAGAATCCGGGACAGGCCATGATCAAGTTGCAGGTAATGAAGGAGGTGTAGAAGACGCCGCTCCATCATACTACAGCGATATGGTGGAGGACCATCGTACCAAGATTCTTTCCTCTTCGCCTTTTGTCAAATTCATGCAACCATACTTGCTTGAGCAGGCCCGCCAATACGAGCAGAAACTCGGACAGCTGAAGAAGCTGAAAAATCAGTACACTGCGGACGACGGTGAAGAAGATACTGAAGACACAGAGCAGCAATTCGAACTCGTGCAACCAGAGATGGTACATACCGTCGTGCAGAAGGCCTCGAAGCAAGTGCGCGAGTTTTTGTCAGCCGTGCACGCATCGGAATACGACAAAGCCCTGCATCACTACATCACACAAAAACGCCAATGGGAAACTTACGTCTCGGGCAATGTGGATCTCTACGACCCCTTCAATCACCAGAAGATTGCCGTCCTGTACAGCGTCGTCAACACAGCCAATTCGACTCCTTGCATCGGGCCAGAGATCATAGCCCTCGGATTTTACCAGGAACACGATTACGATGACGGCTTCACCCCCGATTGCACTCTGGGGCAATATGTGGAAGATCTCTGCACTTCTGCTGGCGTTGTGTGTGAAGTTGACAATTGCAATCGCAGAATGCTCGAACACTCGCGGCAGTATGTACATGGAGAAGGGCAGATGAGCGTCATTGTTCAAAAGCAGCCACCCAAGCTTAAGGGACTTTATCAAACCATCCTCATGTGGAGCTGCTGTAGGATATGTGGCCAAGAGACGCAAACGATCCCCATGTCCGAGTGGAGTTGGAAGTATTCATTCGCCAAGTATCTTGAACTGACTTTCTGGAGTACGCGACTCCATCCACGAGCTGATCTGTGTCCGCACGACATCAACAAGGATCACGTTCGCTACTTCGGATACAACAACGTTGCCCTACGCATTCAATACGACCCTGTACCACTGTATGAGGTCACTGTCCCAAAGCCAAACGTTACTTGGAAGGTTGACAGTGACTTGAAGCTGAAGAACGAGCAATATCTCAAGGTCGAAGAGAGGCTAGATTGCTTCATGAACTCGGTCTTGGACAGGATACAGGATATTCATCCCGACAGCGTCATCCCTGAGAAAGTGGATCTTTGTCAGAAAGAGGTGGACCGGCTTGTGAGACGCGCAAACGAGGACCATGCGTGGATGAGACATAAGCTTCAAGACAAGTATATGGACTCGAAATATTACGAGATCATCCCCATGAACCGGGCAATTCGTGCCATACAAGAGAAGGCGATTGCATGGGATGAGACATTTCTAGACTTCGAGCAGCAGTTTTTCCCATCAGAGAAGGATATCCGACGGCTCGCCACTCTGCAACTAAGGAAGTTCTTCCTTGAGCGGGACGAATCTACGAGCTCCCTGGCTTCGGTCGAAGAAGGCGCAGAGTCGGGCGCTGAAGAGGTGGACATGGACGAAAAAGATGCGACTTTGGCCCTCTCGCCTATGCCCTCCAACATGTCGCCCGAAAAGGCTCAGGACATGCTTGCATCTGTGGTGCACGAAGAGCACTCGGTCGACAGCAGCTCAACCGAGAAAGGGCCCGCCTCACCTCAAACACCAACGCCGTCGACACCTTCGAAAGGATCATCTGATTTGTCGATTCAGACTCACCGAGAGGCTGTAGAGCGAGACGATGTGCGGCACCTTGACCTAGCACTGTCATCCAACTTTCCAGACAAGCCAGTCTCAAATGAAGACCTTCTCAAGACACCAACACTGGCTGCTCAGACTGGTCAGGATGCTCAATACGATCAGGGCTCACCCACCCCTACCAGCGTTCCAAAAATAAATCCTATCGACCGATCTTTAGCAGAGGCTATTGAAAATATGCCAGCCTCTCCCTCTCCCCAGCCCAACAGTAATGCGCCACTTGAGAGTAAAATTCCTCGCCTAGTGGATAATGGTCGACGAGAGGCTCCGCAAAGACCAACTTCGTTAATCAGAACACAGTCGCAGCCTGGCAACGTTCCAAAACACACACCTCCCTCCATCACTTCTATGCTCCCCGCTAGCAGTTTCAATACACCAAAGCCGGCTATGAGCGACTCAATGAGAGCTCTCGAGCGCATGGGTGAGCGTCTAGGAATGGGTACGATGAAGCAAGGCAAGTCTTCATCCAGGATCCCGCGGTCAATACCCTTCAAGCAAAGCAGCAAAGTTTCTAAGCTCGCTGAACATTTTGAACAACTGTCACGTGAGTTCCAGAAGGAACGCATGCGTGAGCGCAGAGCAGACCGCAGTCGGCAGATCCGTGCATACCCACTTGCCTCGTCGAAGCCGGTCGTCGAGGTGTATAGGGACGTCCATGAGGCAGTCCAGGAGCACAACGCATCGGACGAAGATCTGCTTTCTACTTCGCCTCCACGCACCAGCATGGATGATAGCACGCTTGGGGATAGTGCTTTTCACGGGACGACGCCTACTACTGTAGAATCCCAGTCTCCAGTGGATGAACGCTACCCCCATAATGTGGCTGTTGAGTACAGTGAGCATGAAGAGCAACCTCACACGTCCACCAATCCTCACTCCGTGTCAGATGTCGAAAATGATATTAGTGATATCGATATCGCTGCCGAAGACGTCCCACTTCCAGACAGTATCGCAAGCTCCCAGCTCATGAACATGAGCGATTCTCAGCTTGAAAGCTCATTGGAGCTACCCAAGCATGAAAAGACCACTTTATTGAAGATGCTCACCAACTTTTGGTCTGAACGTTCTTCTAGTGGCTGGGCTCCCCTGGACTACCCCTTTGCGCCCATGGAACACGTATGGGAGGATTCGGACATTATCGTTCGCGAAGATGAACCCAGCTCCATCATTGCACTCGCCTTATCAAGCCCAGACTATCTCACAAAGTTACAGAGTTTCCGTGACGACCCGTGGGCCGCCAAGAAAGAGTACGAGAATTTAGAGACTAGAGACGATTCCATCGAAAGGAACCTGCTCCATGAAGTTAACAGCAACATTCGCTACTCCTTCACCAATCGCGGCGTTAGAGTCCAATGTAAGATCTTCTTCGCTCAGTCCTTCGATGCACTACGCCGTAAGTGCGGTGTTGCAGACCGCTTCGTTGAGTCACTTTCTCGTTGCTCCAAGTGGGACTCAAAAGGCGGAAAGTCAAAGTCTATCTTCCTCAAAACATTAGACGACCGCTTCGTCCTCAAATCGCTCTCTCCTATCGAGGTCCAGGCTTTCTTCCGCTTCGCCCCAAATTACTTTGCATTCACACATCAAAATCTCTTCAAGTCACTCCCATCTGTTATCGCCAAGATGTTTGGTCTCTTCCAGGTCCAGATCAAGAGCCCCGCCGGACGCGACTTCGACTGGTTCATGCTCGTCATGGAAAACCTGTTCTACGACCGCGAACCCAACCGGCGCTACGATCTCAAGGGCAGCATGCGCAACCGCAAAATACAATCCACAGGCGAGCGAGATGAAGTCCTGCTGGACGAAAACTTAGTCGACATCATCTACTCCGAAACCCCCATCTTCGTGCGCGAACATACCAAGAAACTACTCAAAGCGTCCGTGTGGAACGATACCTTGTTCCTCAGTCAGAACAACGTCATGGACTACAGTCTGATGGCCGGCTTTGACGACACGAACCGAGAGATCATTGTCGGCATCATTGACTGCATTCGCACGTATACCTGGGACAAGAAACTCGAGAGCTGGATCAAGGATCGCGGCAAGAACAAGCCGACCATTACCTCGCCTAAGGACTACCGCATGCGCTTCCGCGTCGCCATGGAGAAGTACATTCTCCAGGCACCAAATTGCTGGCACCAGTTCAGCGGCCGCATTGTCCACCAAGGCAACGAGAGGAGCCGAGGGGTGCTGGAAGGTCCAGGCGCAAATGTGGGTGCCGGTGGAAGTGGGAAAGTCAGAGGCCACAAGAGGAATACCAGTGGGAGCAGTGCGGGTGGGAAGATGAGAAGGAGAGGCCAAGGCGCCGTTGTTGAGCTGGAAAGAGATTGAATTCGTAGGAAATATGCGCATAGCGTTGGTGTACTCTGGTCTCCTCTTGAATTTATCGTCGAGCATCATGGGTTAATGGGTAGTGCTTAGCGTTTGGACATGGTCGGATACATAATGAGATGGCATTCATGTGGTTGTGGATTCTCTTCGATGTCTCCGGTGTCACTGTAGTGTATTCAATTGTCAATATTGCTGCAGCGTATTCAACCATCAACATCGCCGCAGCACCAAGTGCAGCAATAAATTCGTGCGCGCTCCGTTCAAATTCAATTTACTATTAGACAGCGGCTGTCATGTCACACATGAGTGTGAACAGACTTGTTGAACTATTAGCACGTAAATCGGGTTCAGAAAGGAAGCTAAAGTGAACCAGGGTGGCATGTTGCTTGCAAGAAAATGAGAGCTTGTCGGACAGAGAGCGTGCGAATTGTTCTGGTAGATGGGATGGGTGGCGGCGCGTTGGGGGGTGCAGTGGCACTGTGGTGTGTGTAGTCGGTCTTTGACATCACTGCGGCAGATTCGGTCTTTTATGTCTCTGTGGTATTCAATCTTGGACATCACTGTGGCGTATTTAATGTTCTCCATCACTGCGGTATTCAATGTTCTCCATCACTGCGGTATTCAATGTTCTCCGTCACCGCAGCGCATTGAAGTCTGCAAACATGCTTCACCGACCTCTGATGAATGTACGCGGCTTCACAGCAGACTGTTTGTAGTTTCCAGGTATATCTTCCACGCTCGTCGTGCCTTCTAACTTGATCTCCCAGACCAGAACCACAAGCACTACCTCACTACAACGACGACGAGTTCCCACATATCATATCATACCCTTAATCTTACTCTCATTCTTACTCCTCTCGCATGGAGCGAATCACAGAATAGAGACATACATATCTCCTTACCAATCCACGAACTACATCACCACTCCCACCTCAGCCCTTAATCGCCTGGAGCGATCTACTTTATCAAGCCCTGCCACAGCACCAGTCTATCAGACTTAAAAATAACAGCACATTTCTACACACCGACCTAGCATTTCCTCTATAATGATTCCGAAGTCAGGCAATAGGAACAAGTCGAGCAGTGGGAGCCCAATGAGTGGTGTAGACTCTGATGCACAAGAAATGAAGAGGATAGCCAGGAGGAGGCCTCATGAGCAGCCAGTCGCCTCACAGGAAGTTGAGGCTGGCTACTTCCTGGGGGAGGATGACATCGGCATATTCGATGCGGGGTTGCGATTTCAAGGCACGCCTATTCCTTCACCAAGACCGGCAGTCGAATCACAGCAGGGTTCATCATCGCATGTCGGAACGCCACAGGGCGAGTCGCACATTCATACATCCGGGGCCGGTGGTTACAGACCACAGCAGGGTTCACCGTCACACATCGGAACACCACAGGGCGCACAACAGCAGGCTTCATCAAGATACCTTACACCATTGCAGAACACTGGCAGGGAGCGCACGCAAAGCCCCCGAGCAGGATCTTCCACACAACCTGTAGGTTCGTTTTGCGCACAAGCTGTCGAGCATAATTACTATGACCCCAGCAGCCCGAGCCAATATAACCCGTATGAGCCCTACCCAGGCTTCAGGGCCAGCGAAGAGCCCGGCACACCAGATTACACTCTCATGCCGGACCAACAAGATCCTTGGGCAGGATCCTCCGCTCAAGGTGCGACTAGGGGTGGCGCGTCTCAGTACCGTGAATACCCACCTCCAGCAACATTAGCACCTTCTGGAGCTTCCGGTCCTGGATCCTCCACCGGACCTTCGAGCGCCCCCGCCCGGCAAGGTGATAGAAATAAATGTCCGGCGGGGATAGATCCTTCCAAATGGGATGAGAAGGACAGAAATTGGGACTGGGATAATAAGACTCCAGAAGAGAACTACAGGCAGCAATTAAATATAATAGCTCGACTACGGAAAGTAAGTACCAGGGATGTCAAAAACTTGCACCCGAAAGTAAGAGTTGCTGCTATAGATGCTCTTCGTGCTGAGGGTATTTGCCCGGCAAAGAAGAAGCGCACCAAGCAACCACCAAAGCAACCACCAAAGCAACCACCAGCATTCGCTGCTAGGCCATTGCGAGCCTCTGACGACCGCGGTAGACAAATTCAGCAAAGTTCCGGAGTGGGACCAGCTACAAGACTGTGGGATCCTGCCGGCGCAACGAATCTACAGTATACCCAAGCTCCCTACCAGGGCGGTAATAATCTTCCACTACCCTCGCCGTCAAGCTACCAAAACATGGCAGATCGATCAATATCCGGAACGGGTTCTTCCCCACAATCTGCAGGTTCGCGTACTACGCCAAATACAACTCAACTACCAGCTCCACCAGCTTTAGGAATGTGGAACGGAAAACCTTGGAGAAATATACGTCCAGCAGGGATACCTGTCAGTGACTGGACGGAGAAGGACATAACTTTCAACTGGGACAATTACTTGGGGGGTCGTGTCCAATATCACACTACATCTCTAATACGTCGAGAAAAGAAAATGACCTTAAGGCAGTTCGAAAAGATGCCCAAACACGAAAAACATGCTGCTGTAGAGAGTCTTCGTATTGGGGGTAATGTTCCACCATCCAAAGTGACAAGGGGTCCGACAACAGAGGACGGAGAATTTGACTGGGAAAATGCTAGTACCCATCACAAGAGGAGTAAAATTATTTCTATAGTGTGTCAAAAGGAGGACATAACTAAGGCGCAGTTCGAAACGTGGACCAAGCCTCGGAAAGATGCTGCAATACAGAAAGTTCGTGCCGATGGTTTCATTCCACAGCTAACAGCTGGGGAAGCTAAGTGGAGAGGAATAACGCTTCAATCGACCTCAGGATCCGGGAGCCCTATACAACCATCGCAACCCTCGGGCTCTAATTTCTTCCCTCGTAGATCTGGAGGCGGGGCAGAGAGGAGCAGAAGCAGTAGTCACAATAGCCTGTACGCAGATCCTTCCCCACCTCGTGCTGCCAACACGATTCCAGGAATTACACGCCCTGGGGATGGTGGAAGATCAGCATCACCAAGGGCCTCGAGTAGAGCTCCTGATAAGAAAGCTGAAAAGGCAGCTGAAAAGGCAGCTGAAAAGGCAGCTGAAAAGGCAGCTGAAAAGGCAGCTGAAAAGGCAGCTGAAAAGGCAGCTGAGAAAGCTGAAAAGGAAAAGGAGAAAGCTAAAAAGGAAAAGGAGAAAGCTAAAAAGGAAAAGGAGAAAGCTAAAAAGGAAAAGGAGAAAGCTAAAAAGGAAAAGGAGAAAGCTAAAAAGGAAAAAGAGACTCCGTGATGAGAAAGAGTTGGAGAAATCAAGAAAGAAAGGGGGGCCCTCTAAAACGATTGCCCCGAAGCCGAAGCCACCGCCAAAGCCACCGGGCCCGTCTGCAGGCAAAAGGCGCATATAAAGCATCTTCAGCACTTTCGTCACCGACTAAGGACCACTCATCTCCCTTCTCCGATCTATCTTTTTTCTCCCAGCTCCCTACCTACTATGGCGGTTGAATTCGACATGCAGTATGCTGGTGCAGAGCAACGCCGGGTGGATGCAAATTCGGATTTTATTTTGGTCATTTCTGTGCGCCGTGAAGGGCGTACGTACTGCGGAATGCCCAGGTGGGCACTGTATCATGTTTGAGTTATCATGTTTGAGTTATCATGTTTGAGTTATCATGTTTGAGTTATCATGT
>Ga0265780_10004775_pt1 | contig 17352 bp, 17 predicted proteins | sample P1T30metagenome_FD_192432 | JGI IMG/M metagenome (GOLD analysis project Ga0265780, IMG submission 192432) | Plant litter microbial communities from East Loma Ridge, Irvine, California - P1 T30 | ecosystem: Environmental > Terrestrial > Plant litter > Unclassified | place: USA: California...
ACCAATCTCGAGCCGAACGACGTGCTGTTCATCGACGAGATCCACCGCCTGTCGCCGGTGGTCGAAGAGATCCTGTATCCGGCGCTCGAGGACTACCAGATCGACATCATGATCGGCGAGGGCCCGGCCGCGCGTTCGGTCAAGCTCGACCTGCAGCCGTTCACCCTGGTCGGCGCCACCACCCGCGCCGGCATGCTGACCAATCCGCTGCGCGACCGCTTCGGCATCGTGGCGCGCCTGGAGTTCTACAACGTCGAGGAGCTGACCAGGATCGTGCTGCGCAGCGCCGCGCTGCTCGGCGCACCGATCGACGAGGATGGCGCGCGCGAAGTGGCCAAGCGCGCGCGCGGCACGCCGCGTATCGCCAACCGCCTGCTGCGCCGCGTGCGCGATTATGCCGAAGTGAAGGGCAATGGCGAGATCGTGGCCGACATCGCCGACCGCGCCCTCAAGATGCTCGACGTCGATAGCGTCGGCTTCGACGTCATGGACCGCAAGCTGCTGGAGGCGGTGCTGTTCAAGTTCGCCGGCGGCCCGGTCGGCATCGGCAACCTGGCGGCGGCGATCGGCGAGGCCGCCGATACCATCGAGGACGTGCTCGAACCCTATCTCATCCAGCAGGGCTATCTGCAGCGCACCCCGCGCGGACGCATCGCCACGCCGCTGGCCTACCAGCACTTCGGCGTCAGCGCGCCGCGCATCAGCCCGACGGGCGATTTGTGGGACAGCCTGCCGCCCGGTTGAATCGCGCTCAGGCCCCCGGAGCGGGATGACGGCGTCGCCGCTGCAACAGCGCGGCGAGTGAAGGGACCGGCCGGTAGACGAGCGTCGGGTATAGCAGCATGCTCAAGCCGATGACGGCGCCGGCCAGCCACAGCACCGCGGGCGAGCTGCCGCGCCACAGCAGGGCGGCGCTGGCGAGTGTCGGCACGCCCAGCAGGATCGCCGCCGCCGTGCGCAGCAGGGCCGAGCGGCGCAGGCGCTGGCCTGCCATCCCGACCATGATGAAGCCGCTCGACGCCAGCACCACGCAGGCCAGCGCCGCGCTGGCCCGGGCTGCATCCGGCGGCATGCCACCGACGCGTATCAGTATGGCGGGTGAGATCAGCACCAGCACGCCGGCCACCAGGCTGGCGAGTCGAAGAAAGATCATGGCAAATCCTTGTGGAGTGAAAAGACGGCAAAGGCCGGATTCTTGGATAGCCATACGAAAAACGTCCTGCCGGTCTGGCAGTGAAACCAAGATAGCACACAGGGAAAAATACTTGTAGTAATTGTTTCTTCGTGCGCGACGGTTTCTTTACATCTACCGGGCGCCTGTCACATGCCGTTTCCGCGCGCATGCACGGCGATCCGCGCCGCGTCGCGCGCGGGCGGCAGCCCGAACAGGCGCGCATACTCGCGGCTGAACTGGGTCGCGCTTTCATACCCGACCTCGAAGGCGGCGCCCGTCACGCTGGCGCCATGCGCCACCATCAGCATGCGCGCCTGCATCAGGCGCACGCGTTTCTGGTATTGGAGGGTTCGGGCAAGTCGGCCAGAGCGCCATGACATTTGTCAGCCAGGATCGATGGCAAGCGGTTCTATCGGGCCGGGCAGGGCATCGACATACTGATCTCACACCAACCCCGTGAGGAAACCATGTCCGCTCCCGTCCTGAAAACAATCGTTGCCGTCACCGGTCTGTCGCTGTCCACCCTGGCGCTGGCCGCCGCCACCCTGGTCCAGGACGTGCGCGTCTTCGATGGCAGGATCGTGCACGAACGCCGGTCGGTGCTGTTCGACGGCGGTGTCATCGTCGATGCCGACTTCCGCGGTACGCCGCCCGCAGGCAGCCGCGTCGTCAGCGGCGCCGGCCGCACCCTGCTGCCGGGCCTGATCGATGCTCATACCCATGCGTTCAGGCAGCTCGACCTGCCGCTGCTGTTCGGCGTCACCACGCAGGTCGACATGTTCACCGCCGTGTCGCTGATGCAGGAGGTCAAGGGCAGCATGGCGGCCGGCCGCAATGCGGGGCGAGCCGACATGTTCTCGGCCGGCACCCTGGCCACCGCCCCGAACGGACACGGCACCCAGTACGGCCTGCCCATCCCGACACTGAGCCGGCCGGACCAGGCGCGCGACTTCGTCGATGCGCGCATCGCCGAAGGCTCCGACTTCATCAAGATCGTGCTCGAAGCCGGAGGCCAGGGCACCAGCAAGATGAATTCGCTCGACCTGGCGACCGCCAGGGCGCTGATCGAGGCCGCCCACCTGCGCGGCAAGCTGGCCGTGGTCCACGTCAGCAACGAGCAGGATGCGCGCGCCGCGCTGGAGGCCGGCGCCGACGGCCTGGTGCACCTGTTCCTGGGCGCGGCGCCCGATCGACAGGCCGTCGATGGCCTGGCCCGGTTGGCCAGGACCAGGGGCGCCTTCGTGATTCCGACCTTCGCGGTCCTGGAAAGCATGGCCGGCGTGCGCGGCGACGACTTGCTTGCCGACTCCCGGCTGGCGGCGCTGGTCGACCGCGAAGGCGCCGCCACGCTCAAGGCGCGCTATGGCGCGCAGGCGCGGCCCCAGGCGCTGGCGGCGCCGAAAGCCGTCACCGCCGCATTGCGCAAGGCCGGCGTGCCGATCCTGGCCGGGACCGATGCCGGCAACGCCGGCACCTTGTACGGCATCAGCATGCACCGCGAACTGGCGGCGCTGGTCGAGGCCGGCCTGAGCCCGGCCGAGGCGCTGGCCGCCGCCACCAGTGCGCCGGCCGCGGCCTTCAGGCTGGGCCAGCGCGGCTGCATCGCCAGGGACTGCAAGGCCGACCTGCTGCTGGTCGAGGGCAATCCGGCGGCCGACATCAAGGCCACGCGCCACATCGTCGAGGTCTGGAAGGATGGCCAGAGCGCCAATGGCCTGCGCGATGCGCGGCGCCAGCGGGTGGCGCAGGAAAGCAGCGGGGCCACGCGCCAGGCGCTGCCGCCGGATGGCCGCATCAGCGACTTCAGCGCGGGCCGCCTGGGCAGTCCGTTCGGTAGCGGCTGGATGCCGTCGACCGACCAGATTGCGGGCGGCAAGTCGACCGTCAAGCTCGACGTGCTGCCGCCGCTGCCCGACGGGCAAGTGCCGCTGGCGGTAAGCGCCACGGTCGCGCCGGGCCTGCCGTTCGCGTGGTCCGCCGTGGCCTTCATGCCCGGCGCCCAGCCGATGCGGCCGGTTGACCTGAGCGCGGCGAAGACCCTGCGCTTCAAGGTGCGCGGCGACGGCAAGACCTATCAGGTGATGCTGATGGGCGCCGGCAACGCTCGGCCGAGCAGCGTGCCCTTCGTCGCCAAGGGCGAGTGGGCACAGATCAGCATGCCGCTGAGCGCCTTCGCCGGCATCGATCCGGCCGCCGTCGCCATGCTAGCATTCAGCGCCGGACCGCAACCCGGCGACTACCGCTTCGAACTCGCCGACGTGCGCCTGCTGGAACAAGAATAATGACGACGCCAACCATGATGACCACGCTCCGGCACGCGCTGGCGCGGCCCTGGATCCCGCCCGCCTACGGCAGGCTGCAATACCTGTGGCTGCTGTCGCTCGGCTACCTGTTCTGGAAATTCGGCTACGTGACGCCCGGCGCGCTGGAGGCGGCCATGCTGGCGCTGACGCTGGTGGTCTTCGTTGTGCTGTACTGCTTCAGCTTCTGGGCGCGCGGCTGGCAGGTCCACGCCTGCGTGGCGGCCGGCTGCCTGCTCGGCGCCTTGTGGGCGCGCTGGAATCCGGGCGCGGCCTGCTTCTTCATTTTCGCTTGCGCCATGTGCGCCCGCATCCCGCGGACTGGCCACGCCGTCGGCGGCATGCTGGCGGTGCTCGCCGGCGGGGTGGCGGCCTCGTTCCTGGTCGAGGGCCGGATGCAGATGGTGTTCCTGTTGCCGCTGCTGCTGGTCGGCCTGCCGGTGGGCCTGTCGACCCTGATGGACCAGCGCCTGCGCGACTCGCGTGCCCGCTTGACGCGCAAGCAGGAAGAAGTGGAGCACATGGCGCGCATCGCCGAGCGCGAACGCATCTCGCGCGACCTGCACGACCTGCTGGGCCATTCGCTGTCGACGATCGCGCTCAAGGCCGAACTGGCCGGCAAGCTGGCGCGGCGCGACCTCGATGCTTGCGAACGCGAGATCGCCGACATCGAAGCCAGTGCGCGCAATGCCCTGGCCGAGGTCCGCGCGGCGGTCACCGGCTACCGCGAGAGTGGCCTGGCCCAGGCTTTGGCCAGCGCCCGCGCCAGCCTGCTGGCCGCCGACGTCGTGCTCGACGAACGGGTCGAGCGCATCGACCTGGCACCGGCGGTGGAGCACGTGGTGGCGCTGGCTGTGCGCGAGGCCGTGACGAATATCGTGCGCCATGCCCAGGCGTCGCGCTGCACGCTGTCCCTCAGCCGCGAACAGGGGCAGGCTGTCCTGCGCGTGCACGACGACGGACGCCTGCGCACCACCGACGGACTAAGGCGCGGCAATGGCCTGGCCGGCATGCAGGAGCGGGTGGCGGCGCTCGGCGGGCGCATGAAGCTGGCGGCCGGCGATGGCCTGGCGCTCGAGCTGCAGGTGCCGGTGGGAGCGGCGGCATGATCCGCGTCCTGATCGCCGAAGACCAGCAGCTGGTGCTGGGCGCCCTGAGCGCGCTGCTGCGGCTGGAGCCGGACATCGAGGTGGTGGCCGGCGCGCTCGATGGCCGCGAGGCGCTGGCCCTGTGCGAGCGCCTCGTTCCCGACATCGTGCTGACCGATATCGAGATGCCGCACATGACCGGCATCGAACTGGCGCAGGCGCTGTCTTCGAGAAAGCTGGCCTGCCGCGTGGTGGTGGTGACGACCTTCTCCCGCAGCGGCTACCTGCGGCGTGCGATGGAGGCGGGCGTGCGCGGCTATTTGCTCAAGGATGCGCCGGTCGACGCGCTGGCCGACGCCATCCGCGTCGTGAACAAAGGGGGCCGCGCGATCGCGCCCGAGCTGGCACTGGAAAGCTGGAACGGCGGCAGCGATCCGCTGACCGAGCGCGAACGCCAGGTGCTGCGCCTGGCCGGAGAAGGGCGCTCCAGCGTCGAGATCGCGCGCCAGGTCCACCTGTCGGAGGGCACGGTGCGCAACTATCTGTCGGAGGCGATCAGCAAGCTGGGCGCCGGAAATCGTGTGGAAGCGTACCGGATGGCGCGCGACGCCGGTTGGTTATAGCGTTTGGGAGGTGCTGCGTTCGCGCTGCGCATTGCGGCGCAGCGGAATCCACTGGATCGGCTTCGGCACTCGCCGGGCAGGCGTCCTGGGCACGATCGGCTGCTGCGGCACATGGGTCAGCGGATAGATGAAGCTGAAATACAGCAGGATTGTCAGCATCAGCAGGAAGGTGCACAGATAGACCATCAGCATATTGCTGGCATGCCAGATCACGACGCCGCTGGCGCCGAAGGGCACCATCAGGAGCAGGGCGGCGAACGAGCGCAGCATGGCATCGCGGTTCATGCGGTGGCCGGCCATCGCGACCAGGAAGAAGCCGCCCGAGCCGAGCGCCACGCCGACCAGCACGATGTACGGTTCCATCCAGTCAGGAATGCCGTGCGCGGTCGAGGCCAGCAAGGCGGCCGGCAACAGGATGCCGAACACGCCGCCAGCAAGGCTGAGCAGACGAATAACGCGCATGGCCCGTCCGCGGAAGACGGGGCGTGCGGCACGCGCTACGGAAGTCGGTTTCATTGCGCCAATCAGGTTCCAAGGTGGGCTGGAAGTAACGTCCGGCAACACGTCGCGGTTGACGTGATATTCGCGTTAGCATAGCCGACATTGCCCAGCGCGTGAGCCTAGTGTCCTGAATTGAAGATTCGTTGAATAAATATGGCGAAATCGGCCCGATACTGCGTCGCAAATGCTAGTGTCCGACGCTCCTGGAAAACAGGTTGATGACCAGCACGCCGGCGATGATCAGGCCCAGGCCGGCGATGGCCGCCAGGTCCAGGCTTTGCTTGAAATACAACCAGCTGACCAGGGAGATGAGCACGATGCCGACGCCGGACCAGATCGCATAGGCGATACCGGTGGGCAGCACGCGCAGGCTGAAGGTGAGCAGGTAGAACGACAGGGCGTAGCAGCCGACCGTGATCAGGCTTGGAACGGGACGGGTAAAACTGTCGGAAGCCTTGAGGGCGGTGGTGCCGATCACTTCGGCGACGATGGCAAAGCCAAGGAAGATATAGGCTTGATTGAGGGTCATCAGGAAGAAAAACGGCCCGTCGCCGGGCCGCGTTGAGGTTTATTGTTCGCGCTGCCAGGTCTGGGTGCGGCCGAACATCGGGGCGCCGACATAGCCGCGCACTTCGAGCTTGCTGCCGTTGTCGGCCAGGCTGGCCTTGCTCTTGTAGGTCTTGCCGTTGGACGGATCGAGGATCTGGCCGCCGGTGTAGTCGTTGCCTTCTTTCTTGAGGCCCGAGAGGATCGTCATGCCGATGATCGGCTGGTCCTTGCGCGCGTCGCTGCACTTGACGCACTTGGGATTCTGGTCCTGGTCCGCCGGACGGAACAGTTTCTCGATCTTGCCGGTCAGGACGCCGCCTTCCTCGGTGATACGCACCAGCGCCTTCGGCTTGCCGGTCTCGTCATCGATGGTTTTCCAGGTGCCGACCGGCGAGGCGTTCTGCGCGAGGGCGGCGGTGGACAGGGCGAGCATGGCGGCGGCGATCAGGCCGGCGTGCATCAGGTGGCGCATGGTAGGTCTCCAGTATTGTTGTTGGTACGGCAGAGTGTAGCAAAGTCGCTTGGAGACAGGACGTCCTGAAATCAGAGGATTCCCTCCAAAACTACGGCGCGTTGCGCACGTCTTCCGGCGTGACCTGGTGGCGCCGCTCGGCCGGGCGGGTCAGCACGCGCATCGTCACTTCCAGCGGCACGCCGAGCTCGGCGAGCTGGCGCGCGGCGCTGGTGCGCTGGTCGGTGGACGCCTCGTGAATCACGGCGTCGATGCGCAGGGAGGTCTTGTAGTCGCTTCGTCGGTCCATGGGCAGATCGTATCATGCATTTATCAGATGCTATTTCTCATGAAACGGCGGTCGATTGCGAAGCCAATCTATTTTTTTTCGATGCAAATTTCCCTCTAATTAATGTATCTTGTGGCATCTTTACCAAAGGTAAATCTTTAACTTCTCCTACGCGACAAGGATTTTGCATGAACGATCTGGTAACCGCCATCAATGGCATCATCTGGAGCCCCGCGCTGATCGCGCTGTGCCTGGGCGTGGGGCTGTATTTCTCGCTCCGGTCACGATTCCTGCAGGTACGCCATGTGCGGGAGATGATCCGCCTGATGCTTGAAGGTAAAAGCTCGGAGCAGGGCGTGTCCTCCTTCCAGGCACTGACGATGACGCTCGCCGGCCGGGTCGGCACCGGCAACATCGCCGGCGTGGCCACCGCCATCACCTTCGGCGGTCCCGGCGCGGTGTTCTGGATGTGGGCGGTAGCCTTCCTGGGCGCCAGCTCGGCCTTCGTCGAGTCGACGCTGGGCCAGGTCTACAAGGAGCAGATCGGCAAGCAGTACCGCGGCGGTCCCGCCTTCTATATCGAAAAGGGCCTGGGCATCAAATGGTATGCCTGGACCTTCGCGATCGCGACGGTGTTCGCCACCGGCCTGCTGCTGCCCGGCGTACAGGCCAACTCGATCGCCGAGGGCCTGAAGACGGCCGTCGGCATCGATCCGAACGTCACAGCCGCCGTCCTGGCCATTGCGCTGGCCTTCATCATCTTCGGCGGCGTCAAGCGCATCGCGACCTTCGCCGAGCTGGTGGTGCCTTTCATGGCGCTGGGCTATATCGTGGTTGCTTGCGTCATCGTGTTCCTGCACATCGAACAGTTGCCGGCGGTAATCTCGCTGATCGTCAGCTCCGCCTTCGGCCTTGACGCCGGCTTTGGCGCCATCATCGGCATGGCCATCATGTGGGGCGTCAAGCGCGGCGTGTACTCGAACGAGGCAGGCCAGGGCACCGGCCCGCACGCCTCATCCGCCGCCGAAGTCAGCCATCCGGCCAAGCAGGGCCTGGTGCAGGGCTTCTCGGTCTACATCGACACCCTGTTCGTGTGCTCGGCCACTGCCTTCATGCTCCTGATTACCGGCCAGTACAACGTCGAGGCGCCGGACGGCACGCAGATATTCGTCGGCGTGCAGGGCGTGGCGGCCGGCCCCGGCTACGTGCAGACCGCGCTCGAGAGCGTGATGCCGGGCTTCGGCGCGCTGTTCGTGGCGATCGCGCTACTGTTCTTCGCCTTCACCACGATCGTCGCCTACTACTATATCGCCGAGACCAATATCGCCTACATGGACCGCCATGCGCGCCATCCGTGGCTGAATTTCGCGCTCAAGATCGCGATCGTGGCCGCCACCGTCTACGGCGCTGTCAAGACCGCCGATGTCGCCTGGGCGCTGGGCGACATCGGCGTAGGCCTGATGGCCTGGTTGAACATCGTGGCAATCGTCCTGCTGCGCAACGTCGCTTTCAAGTGCCTGCGCGACTACGAAGCGCAGAAGAAAGCCGGTAAGGATCCGGTCTTCGATCCGGTTGCGCTCGGCATCAAGAACGCCGACTATTGGGAGCAGCGTAACGCCGCATCGCCCACGCAGCAAGATACCGTGCGCCTCGACACGCCGGTAAAGTAAGACGCTATTCGCGCAGCGCCTGCGCCGGCCGCAGGCGCATCGCCGCCAGCGCGTGGCGCGTGGTGGCGCCCAGCGCCACCACGCAGGCCAGCAGCAGTCCCAGCGCCAGGGGCCAGCCGCCGACCGGTGCCCGGGTGGCGAAGCTGCCCAGGTACTGCTGGATCGCCAGCCAGGCCAGCGGCAGGCCAAGCAGGGCGCCGGCGCCCACCAGAAGACCGGTCTCGCGCGCCACCAGGCGGCCGATCGCGCCGCTGCTTGCGCCATACAGCTTGCGCAGCACGATCTCCTTTTCCCGTTTCTGCACGCTGTACGCCGCCAGCACATAGATGCCGAAGGCGGCGATGGCGCTGGCGATCAGGCTCGAGGCGCCCAGCAACTGGGCCAGGCGCCTGTCGTCGGCATAGAACAGGTCGGTCGCCACCTTCTGCATGCGCACCACGCCGAGCGTCTCGTTCGGAAAGTGGCGCGGCCACAGCGTTTCGATGGCATGCGCGGTCGCTTCCGGATTGGCGCGGGTGCGCACGATGAACATGCCGACCTGGTCGTGCAGCAGATAGGCGGTGGGCTGCTGTTCGTCGCGCGCCGAGCGGTGGCGGATGTCGGGAGCGACGCCGACGATCTGCTTCGGTCCTGAATCCCCGTCGGGATTGGTCAGGCTCTTGCCGACCGCATCCTCGGCGCTGGCGAAGCCGAGCCGGCGCGCGGCAGCGGCATTGATCACCACGCGACCGGGTTCCTTTTTACCGTCCAGCGCCGGGTCATACAGGCGTCCGGCCACCGGCTTCACGCCCAGCACATCGAACAATTCCGGGGTCGTGACATAGATCGCCAGGTCGGTCGCCTGGCCGCCCTCGCGCCGCAGCGTGGTGATGTTGTGGCCGACGCTGAATGGCATCTGGGACGCCGCCACCCCCGCCACGTCGGGCAGGCGCGCGATCTCTTCGCGCAGTGCGCGGGTGCGCGCATCGCGCATATCGTTCGCGGCCGGGAACATCAACAGCGGCGCCATGTCGAAGCCGGGATCGATGGTGCTGGCATGGCGCGTCTGCCAGGCCACCGCCAGCGTGGTGGCGGTGAGGCCCATGGCGGTGGCCAGCTGCAGCACGGTCAGCGCGTGCCGTAGCCACAGGCCGCCGGCGCTTTCGCTGCCGTTGCGGCCGGCCAGCGCGGCGCCGGGGCGCACCCGCAGCGCCGACCACGCCGGCCAGGCGCCGGCGGCCAGGCCGAGCAGCAGCCCGAGCGCCAGCGTGGCGCCCACGGCAGCGCCGTCGAACATGGCGTCGAACTCGCGCTGCACCAGGTCGGAAAATACCGGCAGCAGCAGCCAGGCCAGCAGCAGTCCGAGCACGGTCGCCACCAGGCACACCAGCACCGACTCGGCCAGGAACTGGCGAGCTACCGCCGGCGCCGAGGCGCCCAGCACCTTGCGCATCGCGATCTCGCGCTGGCGCGCCAGGGTGCGCACGGTGGCCAGGTTCACGTAATTGGTCGCAGCCAGCAGCAGGATCAGCGCCGCGACCGCGGCCAAGCCGAGCATGCCCTGGCGGTTGCCATGCACCGAACCGGCGGCATCGACATCGGGCGCCAGGTAGACTTCGGTGAGCGCGCGCAGCCGGTATTCGATCAGGTCGCGTCCGCCCAGCGCGGCCACTTGCTCGGCGTAGTCGCGCAGCACCAGCCGCGACTGGCGCAGGCCGCGCTCCACATTGGCGAGCGCCGCCCGTGGATCGGCGCCGGGCAGCAGTTTCACGTACACGCTGCCGCCGGTGAAACCCCATGAGCGCTGCATGCTGCGCAGAGAATCCTCCCGCATGAACGGCGCCCGGATGCCGGCCAGCGCCTCGTATCGCGTGGTGGTGGCCGCCGGCTGGTCGGCCAGCACCGCGGCCACGCTATAGGTCTGCCGGTCGCCTTGCAGCGTGGCGCCGACCACGTCGGTGCGGCCGAACAGCTTGACCGCGGTCGATCGGGTAAGCGCCAGCGCACCGGGGCGGGTGAGCGCGGCCTGCAGGTCGCCGGCCAGCACCGTGGGCGAAAAGATCTGCTGGAAGGCGGGATCGACCAGGGTCAGGTTGAAGGCGCGTACCTGGTCGCCCACCCGCGCGTCCAGCCCGCGTTCCAGGAACGCCGTGGCCAGCAGCGGCTGGCCGCTGGACAGCAGCGCATCGCGCGCCGGCATGCTGGCCACGTGCGTCCAGCCGTTGCCGAGCAGCGCCAGGTTCCAGCGTTCCTGCAGCTGGAAGATGCGTTCGTGCTCCGGCACGTGGCGGTCATAAGAGAAGGAATGCCGCACCAGGCCAAGCAGCAGGAAGCAGGCGGCGATACCGACCGCCAGCCCCAGGATCACGACCGCGGAATACCCACGGTCCTTGGCCAGCAAGCGCCAGCCGATACGAAAGTCGCGCAATAGCATGCTCGCTCTCCTCACGCGGCCTGCAGCGCATCGACCACGATTCGGCCATCGAGCAGGCTCACGGTGCGCGAGGCCTGGGCGGCGTGCGCGGGCGAGTGGGTGACCATGACGACCGTCGTGCCGTCGGCATTGATGCTGCGCAGAAGGCGCATCACCTCGTCGCCGTGGGCAGTATCGAGGTTGCCGGTAGGTTCGTCGGCCAGCAGCAGGGCCGGGCCGGCCACCAGCGCGCGCGCGATCGCCACCCGTTGCTGCTGGCCCCCCGACAGCTGCGACGGCCGGTGCTTGCTGCGATGCGCCACGCCCAGGCGTTCGAGCATGGCCTGCACGCGGCGGCGCCGTTCGCTGCCCGGCACGCCGGTGTACTCGAGCGCCAGTTCGACGTTCTCGAACACGCTCAGTTCTTCGATCAGGTTAAAGCTCTGGAAGATGAAGCCGACCATGCCGCGCCGCAGCCCATTCAGGCGCGCTTCGCTCCAGCCGGAGACGTCATGGCCGTCGAACAGGAAGCTGCCGGAACTGGGCACGTCCAGCAGGCCCAACATCCCCAGCAGGGTCGACTTGCCGCAGCCCGAAGGCCCGGTGATGGCGACGTATTCGCCGGCGCCGATCTCGAGGTCGATGCGGTCGAGGGCGCGGGTCTGGACTTCGCCCGCCGTGTGGATCTTGCTGACGCCTGATAGCTTGAGCATGGTGTTTTCCTGTTCGATGTGATGATGATAAACCGCCGGTTCAGTCGGTCAGCCGCAGCCGCTCGGCCTTGCCGAAGCCGGTGTAGCCGGAGACGATGACCTTGTCGCCCGCGGCCAGGCCGGACAGCACCTCGACCTGGGTCGCGCTGCGCCGGCCCAGCCTGATGTCGCGTCTTTCGGCATGGCTGCCGTCGCGGGTCACGACGAAAGCCCAGGCGCCGCCCCCGTCGTTGGCGAAGGCGCCATTCGGCAGCAGCAGGGCGCGCGCGCTCTGGCCGAGGGTGAGTTGCACGTCCATGCCCTGGCCGGGGCTGATCACGTCGGGCTGGGCGCCCGTGAACGCCAGTTCGGCGGTGAAGCGGCCTTCCCTGATCTGCGGGTACACGGTGCTGACCTGCAGCGCATACTGCCTGCCGTCCTGGCTGATGCGGCCCTGGCGGCCGCGGTTGACGCGGTTCAGGTAGAACTCGTCGATCTGGGCGCTGAGCTTGAAACGGTTCGGGTCGTCGATGCGGCCGATGGCCTGGTCCTGGCGCACCGCCTGGCCGACCAGCAGCCGGAAGTCGGTCAGCACGCCGTCGCTCGGCGCGCGCACAGCCAGCGCGTCGACGGTCGCTGCCACCAGTTCCAGGCCCGAGGCCAGGCCGCGGATGGCCTGGTCCATCTGGTCCAGGGCGCGCTCGCGCACGCCCTGTTCGAGGCGCATGCCGCGGCTTTCCTCGTCGAGCGCGCGCCGCGCCTGCGCCAGCTTGTCGCCCGACTCTTCCAGCACCACGGCGGAGATGAAGCCATCCCGCGCCAGCCGGGCATTGCGAGCGTGCTGCTTCTCGACCTGCCCGAATGCGAATTCGAGATCGTTCAGGCGGCGCCGGTGGTCGGTGCGCACCGCCTCCTGCGCCACCTGCAGGTTGGCCAGGTTCGAGATCTGCTGCGCGTGTTCAGCCTGGCGCGCCAGCAGATCCAGGTTGCGCTGCGGGTTCGACAGGCGAAACAGCAGCTCGCCCTTTTTCACCACCTGGCCGTCGCGGGCGAAGACTTCTTCGACGCGGCCGGATTCGACCGCGTCGAGCATGATCGAATTGAGCGGCTCGGCCAGCGCGCGCACCACGATCTCGTCGCGGAACACGCCGGCTTCGACGCTGGCGATGCGCACATCGCGCCGCTCGACCTCGAGGCCGCGCGGCAGCATCTGCCACAGCAGCGCGCCGGCGGCAGCGACGGCGGCGAAGGCCAGCGCAAGCTGCGCGGCGCGGCGGCCGCGCCGCGACGGCAGCGTCACGTCCATGGCGGCGCCGGTGACGGCGGGTGGGGGTATCTGGTCCATGCCTGACTCATTGCAAGCGGCGTGCCAGGCGGCTTGTGGGCCTTGTGGACGGTTTTTTGGCCCTTACCTGTCCGGTTCCGGACAGGTCGGGTGTGCGGAGTTGGACAGGTGTCCGGAGGCGGCCGCACGACGCCGTTTTGCGCTGCTAGAATGCCTGCTGGCCTGACCATCCCGACCTCCATGTCTCCATCCTCCGCGCGCATCCTGATCCTCGACGACGACCCCGACGTCGCCTGCGCCGCGCAGATGCTGCTGCGCCGGCGCCACGGCGCGGTGGCGACGGAGGGCGATCCGGCGCGGCTCGCATCGATGCTGGAGGCCGGTGTGCCGGACGTCGTCCTGCTCGACCTGAACTTCACACCGGGACGCATCGACGGCGCCGAGGGTCTCGCGGTGCTCGACCGCCTGCGCGCTTTGCCGCAAGCGCCGGCCGTGATCGTGTTGACCGCCTACGCCGACGTGCCGCTGGCGGTGGAGGCGCTCAAGCGCGGCGCCGGCGACTTCATCACCAAGCCCTGGGACAATGCGCGCCTGCTGGCGGCGGTCGATGCCGCGCTGGCGCGGCGCAGCGCCAGGACTGCCGGTGTCGACGCCAGCCTGATGGGCGACTCGCAAGCCATGCAGGAGGTGAAGGCGACGATCGCCAGCGTGGCGCCGACCGCGGCCAATGTGATGGTGCTGGGCGAGAACGGCGTGGGCAAGGAACTGGTGGCGCGCGCCATACACGCGGCGTCCAGCCGCGCGCACGGCACCTTCCTGGCGGTCGATATGGGCGCCTTGCCGGAGGCGACCTTCGAGAGCGAGATGTTCGGCCACCGGCGCGGCGCCTTCACCGACGCCAGGGCCGACCGCGCGGGCCGTTTCCAGGCCGCGCAGGGCGGCACGCTGTTTCTCGACGAGGTCGGCAATCTGCCGCTGGCGGCGCAGGCCAAGCTGCTGACGGCGCTGGAGCGGCGCCAGGTAACGCCGGTCGGCGCCGACCGCGCCGAGCCGGTCGACGTGCGCATCGTCAGCGCCACCAACCTGGATGAAGCAAGCCTGTTCGATACCTCGGTGTTCCGCACCGACCTGCTGTTCCGCTTGAACACGATCGTGATCCGCGTGCCGCCGCTGCGCGAACGGCGGGGCGATATTCCGGCGCTGCTGCATCATTACCTTTCGCTGTATGAAAGCCAGTACGCCCGGCCGGTGCGCGAGCTGGCGCCGGGCGCGCTCGATCGCCTGTGCGCCTGGGACTGGCCGGGCAATGTGCGGGCGCTGCGTCATGCCTGCGAGCGCGCCGTCATCCTTGGCAACCGTCCCGACTACCACGTCGACGACTTCGGCTTGACGTCGCCGCCGGCAGCGATGCCGACGCCGGCGCCGGCAGGCGAGGAATTCAAGCTCGGCGCCCTGGAGCGCGACACCATCGCCGCCGCCATGGAGCAGGCCAGGGGAAACATCAGCCTGGCCGCACGCCTGCTGGGCCTGAGCCGCGCGGCGCTGTACCGCAAGCTGGACAAGCATGGGATCTAGGGCGGGCATCTGGCTGGCCCTGGCCGGCATGCTGGCGCTGGCGTTCTGCGCCGGCAGTCTGGGCGAGTCGCCGCGCCTGCAGGTGACCTGCGCGCTGGCGGCCTTGCCGCTGCTGGCGCTGCTGTGGTGGTGCGTGGAGCGGCTGGCCCGGGCGCGGCCGGCGCCGCCCGTCGTGCCGGAAGCCGGCATCGAGCAGCGCGCCCTGCTCGACAATGCGCTGGCCTTCGAGGCGCGGCTCGAACATGCGCCGATCGCCTTGTTCTCCATCGACGCTACCGACGGCGTGGCCCCGCTCAATGCCAGCGCGCGCAAGCTGGTCGCACCGGGCCGCGCGCTCGACGCGGGCGCGTTGTACCGCCAGCTGGTCGCGTTGGAGTCCAGGCGGCGCTTGATCGAATTCGATACCGAGCGTGGCGTCGAACGTGCGCTGGTGGCGGTATCGATGCTGACCCTGCACGGCGCGCCGCAGCGCCTCGTCGCGCTGATGCCGGTCGAGAGCGAGCTCGAAGCCGAGGCCCTGAAATCCTGGCGCCAGCTGGTGCACGTGCTGACCCACGAGATCATGAATTCGCTCACGCCGGTCGCCTCGCTGTCGCGCACCGCGCGCGATCTGCTGGACGACGCATTGGATAAATCCGAAACCAGCCTGCCGCCGGATGTCGGCGCCGACCTCAAGACAGCGCTGGATGCGATCAACCGCCGCGCCGACAGCCTGGTGGGCTTCGTCGCCAGCTATCGCAGCCTGTCGAACGTGCCGCCCGCGCGGCCAGAGCGCGTGGTGCTGGCCGATTTGTTCGAGCGCGTGGATGCGCTGGTGGGACCAGCCTGGCGCGCACGCGGCGGGGACGTCACGTTCACGGTCGAACCGGCCTCGCTGGAACTGATGGCCGATCCCGGCCAGCTGGAGCAGGCGCTGATCAACCTGCTCAAGAATGCCTTCGAGGCCACGCAGCCCGGTGGCCGCGCGCGGGTCGATGCGCGCCTGGTGCGCGGCAGCCGCCTGCGCATCGAGGTCGCCGACGACGGAGAGGGCGTCCCCGAAGATTCGGTCGCGCACGTCTTCACGCCGTTCTACACGACGAAGAAGCAGGGAGGCGGCATCGGGCTGGCGATGGTGCGCCACCTGGTCCATGAAAACGGCGGCACGGTGCGCTATGCAAGGTCGGTGGGCAAGGGCGCCCGCTTCGTGATCAGCTTCTGATGGCGTCCGGTTCGCGTGTGTCCGCGTATATGGATCAACGCCAGGATGAAGGGAGAGATCGATGTCGATTATTACGGGAACGCACAATGTTACATGGCGCTTCCAGGGGATGATGGGTTCTTGCTGGTTAAAGTGCATTGAAATGCTCATGGAAACCAAGCACAACACCATCTATGGCTTGGACCAGCGTGGCGCGAAGCGCACTGCCCACACGCCGGGAGTAATCGACGCGTACCGGAAAAACCGCGGTTCGCGCATCGAGTTGCATGCGCAGGAATACGGACTCGCCACCAACGGAAGCCTGGTAACGTGCGAGGAGACAAGCGTGTGGAGGGCAGCGCTCAGGAAAGGTCCGGTTATCGCCGAAGGCTTGTACGGCGCCGGCAAGCTCGGCTGGGGTAGGCATGTGATCCTGATCGTCGGCATTAGCGAACAGGGCAAGCTGGCTTACCTCAATCCGAACATCTTCAGTTACGTCACCAGCAAATCGACGCGCCTGTCGTATATGTCGATAGCGCGCTGTCAGAAGTTGGCGTCCGTGCCCCTGCTCAACGGGCCGTTCTGGCAGTTGACGACGGATATCCTCGCTGCCGGGCACATTGTCAGGAGACCGGAATAGGTCCTCACCGGTTGAATCGAGGTCAGCCGCGCCTGCGCAATGTCGGCCATCGGCGCGCCAGGCGGCAGCGGCAGCGCAGGGCGCCCGCGTCGTGACCGTCTTTTAGCTGGCGAAGTAGGACAGGAACATCGATACCGCGGCGTCGATGACCCGCTCTTGTTGCTCGGGCGATAGCGGCGCGGCGCCCATCGCGATCTGCGGCCAGAAGGCGAAGGTCTTGACCTGGCCCTGCAGCAGGGTCGCCGCGAACGAAGGATCGCCCGCCTTGAGTTTGCCGTCCGCCTGGGCCGCACGGATCCAGACCGTGACGCCTTCTTCACGCTCGCCCAGGCGGGCAATCACCGGCAAGGTGCGCTCTGGCGCGTGAATCGCTTCGCCGATCGCCACCCGCGCCAGGGCGATGAACTCCGGATCGGCCAGGGTCCGCATCTTCAGCGTCAACAATTCGACCAGCTGCTCGCGCAGGCTGCGCTCGGGCCTGTAACCCAGTTCGAGCTGGCCGGCGCTGCTCTCGAACATCTGCATCACCGTTTCGGCGAACAGTTCTTCCTTGCTGGCGAAGTGGTTGTAGACGGTGCGCTTGGAAACTTCTGCAAGGGCAGCGATGGCGTCCATGCTGGCGGTTTCGTAACCGTGGACGCGAAACTGCTCGGCAGCGGCGGCCAGGATGGCGCTGCGTTTTCGGTCGGTCAGGCGGGTCGGCGTGTGCATACGTGAATTCTACACTCAGTAGTTTACTTTCTCACTATCTGATACTACACTGTGTAGTGTACTTTACGACTATTCATTCATATCATGCGCCTACTGTTCGGCACTATCCTACTTGGAGCAATCGCTATCATGGCTGCCTGCACCTCCTTCGCCAGCACCACTACCGCACCCGCTTCGCCGCAATTCCACGACGGGAAATACCGCAACCCGGTCGAGATGCACAAGATGAGCT
>Ga0265780_10004776_pt1 | contig 17351 bp, 19 predicted proteins | sample P1T30metagenome_FD_192432 | JGI IMG/M metagenome (GOLD analysis project Ga0265780, IMG submission 192432) | Plant litter microbial communities from East Loma Ridge, Irvine, California - P1 T30 | ecosystem: Environmental > Terrestrial > Plant litter > Unclassified | place: USA: California...
GTATGATGATGATTGTTAGTACCAGGCATATGCGGTGGTCGCATTGACGCTGTGAGCGTGATTGCATACCATTTTGCACATAGTATTGTTGAGAGTGGAATACTGTATCGAGTCGATAGATGAACATGTCACACTGCACATACTAAATTGCAAACAACCGCCGGTTTTCCGTGCACTGGGGAGTGGGTACGTTAACTATTACGCCCAAGTTTTGAGTGTGATGGCTTACTGTCATGATTTTAGAACCACGTCCATGGTGAGTTGTAACTTACCTCCAGGTATGTGTCGATCCCCTGAACACAGTCTGGACCGATCTGCAAGAATTCAACGAAGCCGATGGAAAAGTGATCCACTGCCACGGCGAAGCAGACAACAGCATCCCAACCCTCTCGGTAATCTACCAAGAGCAAGTCTGCCGCGTCATGTACCCCAACGCGCAGCTACGAGGACTCGCTCGAGAAGTTGCACGGGTTCTATCGCCTCTAGATCGTGCCTGGTGCCGCGCACTGCTCGCCTAGCGCCGAGAATGGTTCTTTCCCGCAGACGGTGCTGGGTTCTGTGATCGAGTGGGTGAGAACGATGTGGTTCCTGTCCAAAATGGAAATGCGATTGAGCATGCATGCGTGATGCCAGATAAGGATACTCTTGACTTCTGGTCCCTAACGCTTGACGGGGAGACCAACAATAGAGAGAGGTGTTCGTCGTGAAGAATCTCGTTGAAAATCGTCGGCCTTGCATACTATAAAGTCAACCATGATCTCACAACAGCCCAGCAAATAGCTACAGCAGGATGTTCGGAGTTTACAAAGGTAATACATGTGGACGCCATTGAGTTGACCGAGATTCTGGTACCTACTACCGCACGAACCAAGAAACAATGACAACTTGGTATTGCACGTCAGATCTCAGATAAGATGAGGTCAGGCGTCAACTTATATGGACGCAGCTTTGGTCGCATTGGTTTCAGACACACCTGCTTTGATGTGTTAAATGAGGCCCCGATTAACGTTCACACCAAGGACGACTTTAGCATACCTTGACACTCATCATCGCATAACCACAACTCTCGCCAGACCGCAATATCCTCAAGGCTTGCTAGTCTGCCCGCCGTTGTTCTCCCAATCCATCCAACTGCCCTTGTACTCGGCAATGTTCTCGTATCCATTCTGCCTCGCCAGGTTCGCCGCAGCCGAGCTCCTCACGCCTGCTTTACAGTAGAAGACTAGCTCCTTGTCCATCGGAGGCTTGCTGAAGCCAAAGCGATCCTCGAACTCGGCTTCGTCCAGGAACATGGCGTCAGGCTGGGACTTTACTGGGATGTTGATCGCGCCGGGGATGAAACCGGCCTCGTACTCGGAGGGTTCGCGGACGTCTGGGAGCGTATTAGTCGGGCTTCACGATGCGATCGGGGGTGTTGATTAGTTCACCAATTATAAGTCTCTCCGGAGAGGGCGAGTCCGCGAACTCTTTGATCTGGCTGAAGTCATAGTCCTTTACTCTTGCAGAGGGTGGGATCGAGTGCCATCTGACCGGGACGAAGGCGGGTCGGAGAGCGCGCTGACATGGTTGGACTTTGGTGAAACTGGTGTGGAATTGTCTGGCGATGTTCGAGCTGCGGCACTGGCGGCTAATGTTACTCCTGAGCGCTGTGAGCGCGAAAGATTTTGCGGAAGCCATTGTGATGTGTAATGTATGGTTTGAGTGTAGATTGACAGGCAGTCAAGTGAAGCTCATGTCAACGACTGGAAGCTCTCTCGGCGATGTCGCAATCAAAGCCGAGCTGCTGACGCGCGCTGGACTTCACATTGATGTTCAACATCTTTCTGCACTCGTCATCGTAACAAAGATGTTTTCTGCAACGTTCCGGTATGTGTTTGATCTGTTGCCGATATAGGTCTGCTCGATATGATAGCTGTGTGTCTTTGTAACATCAGGTATTGTTGATTGCGTTGTTCATATAGGATGTTGCATCTACCTTCGCATTTGATTGCAGGTTGACCTTCCAGCTTCTAAGTTAAACATGTTCCAACAAAAAACGACGGTAATGGCCACAGCACGCCCATTAGAGCGCCAATGAATACAAAGCTACTGCGAGTCAACACAATTGCAACCACACATTCGATCACACAAGACTTTCGTCCACTGCAGGCCGTGGTAATCATTTTCAAGATATCTGTGGTGATACACTCAACCCCAACCCTAACCCTGTTCGTCTCCAAAATGCGGGAGATCCAGTCATATCCTCGATGCATCTCAACACGATGGGCCTTTCGAGCGGTCGATCTCACAGCACAATGATAGACTGTCCCGGGAGACACTAGTGCTTCCGCCTCTACATATCAACAGGCAACATCGGCTCTTCATCTCGAGATATGAGGACTAGGATGCAATGATCGTTGGGGACAGAATGTGTATATTAGATATTTGTGACCTCGTCAGGGCTCATCAACCCACCGACAAAGCGTCCCTAAGGTCAGTAAAATGGCTCTTGAACTCCTCCGCCATTTTGCCCTCCGTATCCGCCACGATTGTACAGATCAACGAGTAATTGTTGTACATGAACCGGTCTCTCTTCCTAGCCTCAGGTACACTCTTGCTCTGCTTGACAAGGAAAGCCTCGTACTCTTTCCGCAGTCTACCTAGACTGCTGGAAATGGGCTCGTCGTCACCGGCCTCACTGCTGAGAGACAGGATTCCATGCAGGAAATTGGCGAAGCGTTGTGTCAGAGGGTGAGGCGCAGTGGTTTGCGCTGCCGAAGAAGACGCAGTGAGGCTCAGTGCCGAACCAGCCGGCTTTCCGGACAACGATGCTGTGAGTTTGCGTACCGATTCGCAGTGCACATCGATGATGCGCTGGAATCGCGGCCAGAGTAGCATGTTCGTGCCGTTGATGTAGCCTTCTCCGGCAGGTATCTTGCGGCGCTGGAGTTCAAACGCGAAGTGCTGGTTCAGCCGCACGCAAGTGAGGACACCGAGAGCGTCTGCGCTCTGTTCGACGAGTTGGCGCGTAAGGGCATGGCCCAAGTCGAATGTTGGCTGGAAGATCTCGTTGAAACGGCGGTTGGTGGCGTGGAAGGACTGCTTTGTGAAGAACTCGGTCAAGAATGAGTATTCCGCCGAGGCATTGTCCACGAGAGCCAGGTTGAAAGCTCGGAAAGGCACTTCCAGGTAGTGGGTACCCTTATCTTCCTCTGCGAGATACGAAGACAAGGCTGTATCGGTTGTGGTGCGCAAGATTTCCATGCGTCTGCCGATCGAGAACGCATCATGAGGAGGAGCTCCTGGTTTTGACGTTTTTCTCATGGGGTCTGCTGCGATAGCCTCGGTCTGATCGATGTGGTGTATATTGAGGTGGTCGAGCGCAGCTTTGTATCTTGAGAAGTGGTTGAGATAGTACCATCGCATCGTGTTGACGTATGCTTGGGTGATCTCTTCGGCAAGTTGAGGCTGTCGTTGTGCAAGGAATCCAAAGACACCTCGATATCGAAGGAAGCTATTTTGCTGTATGATCTGGGCGTTGATACTGGGCGAACGTAGCGCTCTGACCTGGGAGACAACATAGTCTCTTATGCGCTCTACTGCCTTGTTGGATACATCGTCGATTAAAGGCCGTACGTCTTGTGCAGCCTTCATGTCCTTGCCCTCTTTCAATTTCATGTCGATGCTCTTTGAGCGTTTCTCTAGCTCTTCTAAAGCGCGTACCCAGGAGTCGTCAACTGTGCCTTCGGTAATCTTTCGCACTGCAGCTGGCGGTATTCCGAATGCTTCAACCTCTGGGCCAAGCACCTTTTCTACAACCTTTCGATTCTCCAATTTTGTGTTCAGTGTGGAAGAGCGATTCTGCAGCGTCTCAATCTCAGCCGCGACAGCAGCCAAGTCCGCCTGGAAACTTGTGAGATATGTCTCGACAGAGCTGAGCACCTCATCGCAAGCTACTATGGAAGTGTGCAGGTCTTCAAACTTGTCCTTCTCCTTCTCAAAGTCCTCGACCACGGTGTCGGTGGATATTTTGAGCGGTTTGTTAGACGTGGGCTGAGCAGGCGCGTTGGCAAACTGTTCGAGACTCAGGTCACCAAAGTCAATATCCTGTTCTGGTGTACCAGTCACGTTCGCGTTGTCGCCGACGTCGCCGACTCTTGCACCTTGACCTTTCACTTGTAGTGGCCCGAGTATGCGATCAAGCACGTCTACTGGATTCTGGACATCGACTGCGGGCGACCCGGCCAAGTCTCTCCTCAGGTTGGAAGGGCCAGGGATTCGCGCTGCGTTGGGCAGGCTATCCGTTGAGCCTCCAAGCGATGCAACGGAGAGAGATGTTGTTCTTGAAGGCAGGCCAGGTCGCCGTGGTATTGAGTTCGGGGAGAGTTGGAATGACTTTCGCGGTGCTGGCGAGTATGGCCTGCTAGGTGAGCCTGCGGACGGCGTGGACTGGCCCGACTGAGTAGAGAAGCGCTCCAGCCACATTTTAACACTGGCCGTGATATCTCAGTGGTGCGTACAGGGAGGGAGAGATTCCAGTCGGATACATGTACATGTAGATTGTAGACATGTGACCGGCTGATGAGTTGTCCAATCGCGCAAGGGCCAGACTGGCTCTCGCGTAGTCCCCATTGATTGGGCCCGACGTGGCTTTTATTGTGGAGCTTCAGTCTAGTCGGACTTCCCGCTTTCTCTTCTCGCGCGGGGCAGGCGAATATCGCCCACAATCTTCTCTCTACCGCACGACATCGTCTCCGAAAAACTCACTCGATCAGCCCCAACACCTCTACATCAATCCCACCACATCACCTTCACAATGGCCGAATCCAACCCCAACGACGCTCAGGTGAGTACTGGCTCGTCCCGGCACCCCGCCTCGAGAACTCGAGCACCGCGCCCGCCAGCACCAGCCTGCACATGGATGGCCATGCGCGCCCACCCAAGGACGACTGCTGACCCAACCGCCATCACAGCATGAGATGTCCTTCGACACCGCTGATGCGGGTTCGTCTGCCACCTACCCCGCCCAGTGTTCCTCCCTGAGGAAGAACGGCCACGTCGTCATCAAGAACCGCCCTTGCAAGATCGTCGACATGTCCACCTCCAAGACCGGCAAGCACGGTCACGCCAAGGTCCACTTGGTCGCCATCGACATCTTCACCGGCAAGAAGCTCGAGGAGCTGTCCCCGTCCACCCACAACATGGACGTCCCCAACGTCTCCCGCCGCGAGTTCCAGCTTGTAAGGATCCAACAACCGAGGAATATACACATGTACTTCGCTGACAAAACCCGCAAAGCTCGACATTGGTGACGACGACTTCATGTCCCTCATGGGTGAGGACGGCAGCAGCAAGGACGACGTCAAGTGCCCCGACAACGAGATTGGCGCCAAGATCAGGAAGCTCTTCGTCGACGAGGAGAAGGACACCAGTGCGTATATCCTGTCGCAAGCCGAGTGAACAACATGCTAACATCTTTACAGACGTCATCATTCTCGCTGCCATGGGTGAGGAGTGCGCCATCGAGGGCAAGGAGGCTCCCCGTGGTTCTTAGATCCCTTTAACCATTTGAAAAGAGGATATATCGCAGCGCATGCAGCAGGCATACAATCGATACCAAGCGCTGGCGCGATTAGCGAGATGTTACAACAGCATGGGCTGCGGCTGCCATGCGGACATGCGGTTTAATGAGTTGTTACAAAAGCCATAGCGCATTTGGCAAACAGGAAAGCGATGTGTTTTTTTCGTTTGGGACGCATCAGCATCGACGTATCTACGACAACACAATGATCTGACATGCTCTCAATTCCGCTCTTTATCTTATCATTCCGTTTTGACAATTGTTTATAAAGTCATGTCGTGACAAATGTTGGTGATAGTAGGTACCTAGCTTATAGCTCGCCAGAGAGGGGTCAAAGCCAGGCCAGGTTTGAAAGTTGTGTAAAAACCTCGGATATGGCCGCGGCGAATTGTAGTGTTGAGTGTTGAGGAAGGAATCCTGTATTGCACAGCAATACTTGCAACAAGTGAAGTAAAAGTGAAAGCAAGATCGCATGATACACCAACTGTAATTCCATGTTTCCTTTCTGTTGCTCGCTTGTGATAGAAATCTAACCCTCTTAACTTCGAAGCTGCACCTCACATTCGAGCCATGACACCAACTAATAATAATACGCAAGATCCTCGAAAATGAAGACACAACAATGAGATCGACGTGTACATGGAGACATCCAATTTTCTAATTCCACACCATGTCGTCTCGAGCACATAAACGCCCCGAGCCTTGCAGTGAAGAACACTGTGGCTCACGCAGATTCCACGTCGGCGACGATGGCTATACGTACTGCGACCGAGGCCATCAACAATCTCACGTAAGCCTTTCGATCAAGTAATTGAATAATTTCACTAACCATCCTCGAAGCGTGGTACTGTCATCGCCGAAGACACAGGCGAGCTCGTTCAACTCGGCCGCAAACAACGACGCCGCGACTCAGACGCAGAATCCACTCGAAGCCGCTCACGAGGCTTCACCGGATCCCAAGCTTTGGAACAGTACCTCCTCGCCTTGCAACTCATTCTGAGGAAGCAGGTTTCGTGGCTGATAACAGTAGCGAACTTCCCCACAGACCTCGAGGTGCGTCGTTCAACTCATTCCCCCCATGTCTTCCCTCATATCTCAGAAGTGGGAGCGCAAGAGAGAAAACGTCCGAGGTGCCAGACACTTCCCCAACGGGTTCGACTGGTAACAACGAAGAAACGAAAAAAGTGAGATTTTTAACTGACATTTCTTCAGGGCATCACAAGAGACCTCTGGGCTCTGAGACTGAGAAGACTTCAGGGTAGAGTGACTTACGATTCGGAAACGGATACTGAAGGTCAGTCGCAGGTTTTCAGCTCGCAGTCTGAGAACGAGTCCGGCGCTTCGCAGACCACGCGTGGCAGCAGACGGAGACGTCAGGCGAAGACGGACGGAGCAATCAACCTTAGCGAGACTGTTGTTATCTGCTACTTGGGCGCACTATTGCTGCGAGTGCCTTGCACGGTGGCTGACTTGATTGCACGCGTGGATGATGGGGCCCTGCTATATTATCGAGCTGGGAGAGAAGTGCCAGGAAATTTGAAGGAGAGACTTCCCGGTGAATTCCAAGTGCTGCTCGAACCGCAGACAGTCTTGCAAGCCGCAGGCCTCCACCGCAAGATCTTAGAACTAGGCACCTTGCTGAGCGCAGAGTTCGGAATGGTGTTGCCTGCTATTAACCACCCCTTACTACTCCACCACTGGATGCAAGACCTTGCCCTGCCCATCGAAGTCTACGCGGCCACACAGAGGCTTGCCAGACTTCTAGGGGTCGATTTCACCGTCCACCTCGAGGGAAAGACAAATTCGAATCGTGTCTTGCGATACCCCGAAGTGCGCCTCATGGCCCTGCTCGTTGTCTCGACCAAGCTGTTCTTCCCTATCGACGACATCGACCGCTACCCGCTCTCGGCGAACGATTTGTCAGTCCTCGAAATGGACTGGTCGGCTTGGGTCGCCTCACACAGTACTTCGAGGAACAAGATCTCACACGATGAAGGAGGAGACGACTCAGACTGCAGTAACGACGACAACAAGACCGAAACAATGCGCAGCATGACCTTCCCCGAAGGCTCCAAAATGTCGGAGTCAGACTGTCTAGCAATGGGCGAAGCAGAACTAGACCGCTACCTAGACTGGTACGAGGCAAACCTCGCCAGTGAGAGCGTGCGCGAACACGGCCGCGCTGGCAAGGATGCTGACTTCCGCCGCACATTGATGAGGATGTTTCCAACTCAATCTTCTTCGCGACCCACTGTCGCTACATCAACGTCAGCTTTGGCATCAGTAGGCGACGGAGAGGGTAGAGGGCCCGAAGGCGAAGACACGAGTAATCTCGCGTCAACGACACAGCGTCTCAGACGAGTGCAACAAAACCTTCGAGTAAAGAAAATTGTTGTCTCAGGCGGGGAGAATGAAGGCGAAGATGAAGGCAGAAACGACATTGCTCGAATCGGTAGCTTCTACCGCCGCCATCGGGAAGCCAAGGAATTGGAAGGGCCTACGAGACTACTTTATACGAAAGCCGCCGAGCTGGCGGGCATTTCGCTCGAGGGGATCACGGCGGCAGTGTTTGCGACGGAGAGAAAATTACAGATGCGCGAAGAGCGTGCGAGAGGTACAGGGGAGGGCGACGACGAGGATTAGGAGTAGACCATCAGATGATGAGTGCACAACGGGAGAGAATGTACCAAAGTGAGACATACAATGAAAAAATCGACAAAGTCACCCAATTTGCGCGTTGGCAGCAATGCTCGTCGGAGAGATGATGGAAGATCTCTTTCTTGTAGCGGTGAGAGCAGTTTGGGAGATCAGAACTCTCATGACCCCTGCCCAACCGTCAACGGCGCTCTCGAGGTAATGGTGCGGCAGATTGTACCAGAGAACGTCGACGGCGGTGCCTTGTTGGATGTTACTGTAGGTTTGATGTGCTGTTAGACAGACGGGTGAGTATACGTGCAACGTCCCCGGTGGAAAGCCGTTTTGGAATTCCGACTTTTGCCGTTGGAGTTAGCGTGCTGCGGTTCCGTATTTTCGGTCCCGTGTTCTGGTAACGGCCGGGTACCTTGCCTATAGTTGAAAGACGACAGGTATATTGACAGCGGCAGCTTGCGGGGCGGGTGGACAGACAGCTGTCTGTGCTAAGCTAGGTTGAGGGAGGCAGTCTGGCAGTCTAGTTTGGGCTAGGTGGGCGTTGTTCGCGAGAGATGAACAGGCGACACAAGTGCGAGTACGGATGTCTGATTGCGAGGTCAACACGGAAGACAAGAGGGTTGAGATGAGATGTTGTCGCAGGAAGACGCTTCGGAGATGGCATGGACTGCGATGGGACAGTGATTGACCACTCCCACTGCGCCGGTCGTTGCAGAACGGGGTATCACCAAACACTTGAAGAATTCTGTCCAGAAGCGATTGAACCATGCAGAGGAGTGTCTGAAAACGGATGTCCTGTGGGTGAGCCATGAGGAAACAGGGGGCAGTCTTGCTCCTGAGCTCCCGCGCGTGGGTGGAGGGTGGGTAGAGGGAGGCAGGGAGGGAGTGGGTAGGTAGATCTCTTGACAGATGACAGATGATGTGTCCGATGCTGAGGTCCTGAGGTCCACTTTGGCGATTCGCTATTGGCTGAGGCGACCGGATAGACTAGACTCGATCTCTTTCTGTGGAGCGATGTGCTGTTGGCGGACGGACGATGCGATGCTGGTGGGTCGATTGGTCCATTCCATTTTCAACCCCGGACTTTCTTTCCCTCTCTCTGCTTGCGCACTGTGAGATGTTCGTCGTCTGTGCCTCTCCTTTCCTTTCTGGCGGGTCGGACTACTGTAAGCTGTAGGCTATATCCGTCCTGCGTGCTATATCATATACGCACAGAATGCGACGGCGCCTCTTTGCCCTGCCCGCTCGAGCCGTCGCGGCGTCCGCACCCCTGCCGTCAGCCGTCCGTCGCCGGTCGCCGGTACACTACACTACGCTCGAGGATGCGCTGCTGGTTTCCGGCCTAGAGGATTGCGCATCATACTCCTGCCTACTGCTCCTATGGTGGCGAGAGAGGAAGAGGGATGTTGGATGGCAGGAGCAGCGGTGTATGCACGTGTACGTACGGCAGACAAGCCAAGCACTCAATGGAAGCTTCCGGCGAGTGGATGCTCAGTGCCCAACTACAGTACCTACAGCACCCGGCTGGAGGTGTGAGTGATCGCTGGCAATCCACGGATGAGGCTCTCACTGCCAGATTATACATGCTGGAAGAGCAGGCCCGGCCAAGCGTACCAAGCAAATTCGACGAACCATTGGGCGCCACGACACTGCATGCCACCATTGGAGGCTCGACCATGGAGCTTCTTCACGAGCAGATCCGACGAGGGGATGGAGGGCTATCACGAATCACGCCGCATATGTCGACTCGCCGACTGGCTGCCCAGGATATCCCCCTGTCCAGTGATGAAGAGCCGGGGGGCGATTAGAGTAGAGGTGCATATGTTTACTGTGGCAGTGGGAGTGTGGCGCATCGATGGTACCTGACGATCCATGTACGAAATGCCGGGATGCACGTCAAGCTGCCTGATCGGAGCTACAATGTGCGTATGCGTGTGCTTATGCGGACATGTATGCCTATGCTTACGCCTACACACATACATACTGACCCACTACGCCTTGTCGGAGAAAGATCGCGCTGCAGTGCAGTGTTACTACTGCATGTAGTGAGTGCAATATACAAGCCAGTGCTGGACGGCAGAGGCAGAGCTGCTTGTTGCTTTGAGCTGAGCCACATTGAAACTTGCCGCAAGAAGTGTGGGGGAACGCTTCGACTTTGACACCAACAGCAGTCCATAGCGCTCTACACTCCCACACACACACACCCTGCAGAAGCAAGGAGGCCGCTTTGTGTATCCTCCGCGCATCCCAATGGCGGCGGCACTGCTCCCTTCGGCCTCCCACTTTGCCCGTTGTGCCCAGTCCTCCCTCAGCCGAGAATGACCGGCCACAGACTGCTGGCGTCCGTCCTTCGACTCTGCCTCTGCGCACTGGGCGTCCGTCGAGGCCAGCCCCGATCTACCTGCAGTACATGTGCTGCTCTGCCGCCGTCTATCAGCTCGGCATGCCGATGTCGGGAGATACCGGTGGCAGAGGGACGGACGGTGGCGAATGGTCGCGACGAGCCAACGACGACGACGCGGTGTGTTGAGATTGCAGCACCAACATCATTTCACCTCGCCCACCGCCCGCCGTTGCGTGTGCCAGGCGGTATGCGGGCAGGTCGATGGTTTAAGCTTCTTTTTGCGCCGGGCAGAGTGGGGCTAAAAATAATGTCTCGCGCCACAGGGCTATAGCGCATATAGCAGGCGGCTGGTATGGAGTGGTTCGCTGCGATCGCCCGCCGCCCGTCGACCACCTCCACCTGTGCAGGGCGGCGCGCACACGACGCACCACGGCGCTGCCCATTGCCAGCTCTGGCGGCGTCATGGAGCCAGTCAGCTGTCGCCTGGCCTGCCCAGGGAGATGCGGTGGCCGCTGGGCCCCTCCGCCTGTTTTCCCTCACTACTCTTGCCTCGCGCCTGCTGTTACCCTGCGTAGATACAGATCGACGGCTCGCCGTCATCCGTTTCATGGTCATATTGATTGCGCTCTCTATAGCGCAATTCCTCACGCTCGCTGCAACGGTTGCGCCTTCTGATACACATATCTGACCTGACACCACTCCTGCTGGTTTCTTTCCACACCTGCATTCTTCTGGCGAGCTCTCGACTCCTACGCTGTCAGTCGCCAGTCCGGATCACTCTGAAACTCACGACCTGCGCCCTTGATCCGATCTCCTGGTTGACATTCCAAGACCATTCCCATCGACCTGGATTCCACCCACACCTACATTGACGCGTCTACCGAACAAGATCAACATCCGACTTTCGACCACCCACCTCGAACGACGCACGACGCCTTTTCCAGAACTCCAACCTAATTAATCGACTCGTTGCCCATCAATCCGCAACGGATCCCACCGCGACACCTGTGGCTGACGGCAACCTGCACTTGATTGCCATCACCTGACGACCGCGACCGACCTTTATTTCTAATACGCTCCTGACACGCCCTGGATAACCTAATCGCAATAGCCCAAACCGGCCTTAATTACCAACCACCTTCCTTGCTCGAACCAGAACAGCCCTTGCTGAGTCTTCCTGAGTACGTGCACACCTGAATCTCCTACCCGGTTGCTATAGATGCGCCATATCGCTTTGCAAAACAAAACCCAGGCCATTGGGAAGCTCCCGTTGCCGATGGGATTTCCCGTTCGCATCTGGCCGCTCTCCAATCCAGCCAGGCGGGCGACGGAGGCTTTACCTTTTTGCGAGCATTGCTAATTACAGTCTCACGATAGTCTTGCACCTGCAAAAACACAGTCGCTACAGCCTTGTTCCTTTGATACCGTGCGCGGAGTCGGCACCGGGAACCTACAGTAGCGGAACGCCAGCCCCTTGGGACGAACGACGGGAACAACCCTGCAATCTCCTGCGAACGCCTGCAATCGCCGCCAGATCTCCATATCCACCGTGCAGATCCGGTTTCTTTGCAAAGCAATTGGTGTGTCTTGAGACGCCATTAATCCACTGCTCAAAGCAAGCCTATTTGTGGCTGCATGTCTCGAAGCGGATAGCTGCTTCGTTGCTTGGACCATCACGTTCGCCCAGCCCGCGCTTCCTTGCATCGGATTGAGATATAGTACGTCGCGCGCATATTCTGCGTCGTACATTCGTAGCAGACTGCCTCTGTTGCTCGTGTGATTGAACCCATCATTTGCCAAAGTGGCAGAAGACAGACGTATGCGTCACCAGGTGCGTGGAAGCCTCCGTCCTACAACTCCCCATCCCGACACGAGATGGCCTTGACCGTCGCTGCGACACTTTTACATGACTTGCACCTACCACGCGACTGTGGGAACATTCAACTGACAGTCAAACATTCAGATCTCCCAGCGCAGCCGCAAATCACCGGTGATAGTTGATGAAGATTGCGGAATTCCCACTTCAGTGATCGACAACTATCGCGAGGAATACGACTCTGGGCCTCTCGGCCCATTAGACCCCAGGACATTGCAATTGTCAATGTCGGATTACAAGCAACCGCAGAGTTACGACGTGTATGGTATGTGCAATCGTCCCCAACAAGCTTTGCTTAATACCCCGGCGCCTCGTGGCCGGAAAGTTCAAGTCCGCGTTTTCCACCGAACGTCGTGTGAGCGTGGAGTGGGCATGTGAGAGGCAATTCAGGCAGCTGACTGACGATGACGCATTTAGACTACAACACAGCCACACGACCAGAAGCCTCACAGGACTACACTGGATTCGCGGCAAACCCGGCGTATGGGTCTGACTATGTGGGTGCTCAGGCGCAGGTACCATCTGGTCTGCCAGAGTCAACAGGGCTGAACATGCTGCCCTCTGCACATCAAACGTACGGGACGCATGACCCGACCTATTACACGCAGCAACAGTCCCAGTACCCTGCATATCTTGAGTCGGAACCTCGCCAACTCCCGGAAGTGATCTCCTACTCGCCGACACAGGGACAACAAGGCACCAAAGTCACCGTCTACTTCCGCACCGATTACAACCTCGACAACCCCCAAACCAGCATCATCATGATGTTTGGCACACAGCGCTGTGCCAGCGTCTTGTCCAAAACCTCCCACCAAGGCCCGCCATACCAGTACGCTCTGACTGCTGAGGCTCCCTCGCTTTCGTCGACGAACTCGTCTTCTCCTCTCCCACTCAACCTCATGTTCGAAGGATCTCCCTCCTGGCAGTCGCCCTCGCTCCAGTTTGGAGAATTCACGTTCCTCGACGAGTATCCCATCGATTCGCCAACACAGCAGCAGTCGAGCCAGCGCAAGCGCAAGCTCACACCAGAGGCTGACGAGCGTCGTTCGCCGGCGAAGAAGCAATCGTATGCAGCACTTCCGCCTTCCACCAGGGCTGACTCGCACTCGTACTATCCCAGTGCACAGCAGTCTTCGCTCCAAGTCACAACAGATTACTCCCGCTCGATGACGGCAGATGCCTACTCCCAGTCTCGTCGCTTCTCCGTGCCTGAACCTGCGTACGGCCACAACCTCCCGCGCGTTCAAGCGCAACAGCAGTACTACGGTGCTCAACCAGCGTCCGCCGCAGCAAGACTCCAATCGACCCAGAGCCCGTCGTACAACTACTACTCGTCGCTCCCGTCCGCAAACAGATCGCCGTCGATGCAAGGACTCTCTACCGGTGCGAGGTCGTCGCTGCTGCCGACTCCCTCTGGAGGAAGCAACCCGCCACTCATCCGCACATCGACGATCACGCAGTCGCCTACCACGCCTGGCGCGCAGACGCAATCGTTCAACCCGTACGCCATGTACCCTGCAAACACCAAGGCGCAACTCAAGATCGACGGTGACCTCAACACCATGGTGGACAACTTCACCCCTGAGGAGTGGGAGGTCAAGCGTCGCCTGGTGCAATTCAGACGCAGTCAGCAGGGCAGTGTCATCACCACCACTTTCGAGCCGGTAAGCCCGGAAGAGCGTGCGCCAAACAGCATCTGCGTCAGCTGCATCTATTGGGCAGAGAAGGGCGAGTGTTACGTCACCAGCGTCGACACCATCCAGTTGTTGGAAGCTCTCGTGGCTGTGCGCTTCACCGTCGAAGAGAAGAACCGCATCCGCCGCAACCTCGAGGGATTCCGCCCGGCGACCGTCTCCAAGGCGAAGCAGGACAGCGAGGAGTTCTTCAAGCTGATCATGGGTTTCCCCAACCCCAAACCCAGGAACATTGAGAAGGATGTCAAGGTCTTCCCGTGGCGGATTCTCGCAACGGCCCTCAAGAAGATCATCGGCAAATATGCAAGTCATCTCCCTCGCCAGCTGCAGTCCCCATGCATGAGCTAACCGTTTCTCACAGTCCGCAAGCTATTCTTCGACCGCTAGTGCCATGCCGCAGTCGATGCCTCCAGGCGCTGGATATTCGCGCGGCTCTGATGCCGGCATGCGCCAAATGGTATCTCCGCTCGCCACCACGGCGCCATCCCACGCGTATGCATCAGCGATGACCACTCAGGCGTATGCGGGCGGATCAGCAGGCTTCGGCCCGTCAGCAGGCCCACCGGATCTTCGTCTGTCGGTTCCTGGCGCCGGAGGCTACCAGCCTGCCTCGCATTACAGCTCCTCCGACCTCAGCGCGTCCAGCGCCGGGCGTGGCAACTCATGGGACTTTGGCACGTACATCAGCGCCTCGCCCGCCACCGGCCTGCCCGGATCTGCCCAAGCAACACAATATCAGTACGGAATCGGCGCCGGCCAGCCACAGCAGCAGCGCATTTCATCCATAAGTGCGCAGTCGGTCAACGAAGGCCGATTCCTGCCCATGTACGATCAGGACGAGGCCAGTCAGCAGACGTCGAGCGCCTAGGCGCGACGGCGAACCCGCCTGACCGGGGCTGGCGAACGCCTCTACCTCCAACAAACAATCACGGCACAATGGTGTGCACGCTGGGCTCGAAGCCGCAAGGCCCTTGTGAGCGTCGTGGGCAACGTCGGCGACCAACGAGTCATTATTGGTTCCCAGCAATCGGCCGACAGCTGCAGCGGGTCGGCTGCACACCATCAACTGGCGCGAACTTGGTCCTGTGGCACACGCGCATTCCCTTTCATGCCATCTGCACCTTTGTATTCCCGCGTATGATCGCCCGCTGCCGTGTCACCAGACCTCCCCAGACCAACAGCCACTGCGACCTTTTCCGTCCTTGGCCTTGGCCTCGGGTTCGGAGATCGGCAAGGGCTTCGGACCCCGCGCCCAGCCGTACTACTGCTATCTACAGCATTCATCACTCCTACAACACACCATCATCACCACTAGATCGCGCAGAATACGGAACACCATCTGCGATGAAATAGCTCCACCAAATACAACACAGCCACTCCGGCGGCGGGAAGAAAGAAGAACATTCCCCGACCGTACTTGCATGCAACTCGGCGCGCTATACCCGGCTTTCTCGCACAACCATCTCTCTTATCTCGTCGTCATCGCCGCTACTTACACCCTACCTACCATTAATGTATGAATATCACGAAGCCTGGCACGCTACTCTACTGTCACCCGACACACCCACCGCCCGGCTTCAACCATCCTTTCCTTTCAGGTCGAACAATATCGCGGACTGATCAAAGCCCCCTTCAAGCATAATCTAATCACCGGCCCCGGGCCAATCTTTCTTTTACCTGCGGTCTGGCCATTACACACGCACCGCTTTCCTTTACTTGCTCGCCGACTTTTACGTCGCGATTGCTTTCGATTTCTCTGGTCGTCTTGGTTCCGCTTTTTGCTCATTAGGCTTCGCGTTGGCTTTGCTTCCGTATGGACATGATACCCAAGAACAGCGTACGGGATGGAAAGGAAGGAGGAAATTATTATCAGTCATCAACAGGAGGGAAATGGGGCTTTTTCTCTATCAATCAGGCAAATTCACATACACGCTAAATCAAGAGGCGCTTTGTTCTCGTCTTCACATCCCAACGTGTTGCTCTCATGCCGTTGACTTGGTTGTTCGTTGTTGTCTCATCGGTTCTCGTCATGGTTCGCTGTCGGACGCCTTCCAGGTATCTAGTACTGAATAGCTTGGTGGTTCTGATCGATAAAGAAACCGTCTTAAATTCAAATGGACAGCGATGGAAGCCTTGTGACTTGAGATCAAGTTTGGTATTTATCCTTTCCACCTCAGTAGATAGTTAGTCGTATGCTCGATATAACCACTCTCAGCCATTCCTCCTCTACCCGCGCGTGACTGAATCCTTTTCATCCCTTCATCCCCTCACCGCCTCCTGCACGCCATTCATCATTCGTTGCCGCGTGTCCTCCGATTACGACACGATGATACCTCCATCAACACAAATCCTGCCAGAACAGTCAGCTCAACTCAACAGCATCACCAACGCCTCGTCATCGAGACCTAGTGGAGGCAAGGATTCACTCACGTCTGCCCCGTCATGTAATCACTATCCTTGCTCCCCAAAAAGCTGACCAGGCTCGCAACGTCGTTGGGCACGCTCGTCCTGCCGAGCAGGATCAAGTCCTGGGTGTATTTCTTGATCGTCTCGCCTTTGGGCGCGCCGTTTTTCTTGCCTAGTTCTTCGTCGATGAGATCCCACTGGATGCAAGGAAAGAGGAGTACGTTAGCATTTTGTCAAAACGTCGCGACGCGATTCGATGTTGATCGCAGGACAGAGGCTGCTTACCATTGCTGTTCCTACAATTCCCGGCGCGTAAGCGTTGACGGTGATGTGATGTTCCGCCAGCTCCATGGCGTACGACGATGTCAGACCGCGCACGGCGTACTTGGACGCTGAGTAGTGGGAGAGCAGCGGGAAAGGTTTGAAAGCCACAATCGAAGCGGCAGCGAGGAGTTTGCCCGGGTTCTCCATCGTGCAGTTCCCCTGCGAGACGAACTGTTTGGCAGCTGTAGAGTGGCAGTTGTGAACGCCGAAAACGTTGACGCGGAACATGCGCTCGAAGTCCTCGGGCGTGAGATCCAGGAGGGCTTTGACTTGGGCAATTCCTGCGTTGGCGACCATTGTGTTCAGAGGTCCGAGTTCTTTGACGCTTGTCTGAACTACTTTCTCGACCTCGCTCATGACTGAGACGTCGCCCAATGCTACGGTGGATTTCCGGCCTAATTGGGTGATTTCGTGTGCGGTTTCTTCGGCGCCTTGTTTGTTGGCGGAGATGTCGTTGATGCAGACGTCGTAGCCATCGTGGGCGAGGCGGAGCGCAAT
>Ga0265780_10004777_pt1 | contig 17350 bp, 14 predicted proteins | sample P1T30metagenome_FD_192432 | JGI IMG/M metagenome (GOLD analysis project Ga0265780, IMG submission 192432) | Plant litter microbial communities from East Loma Ridge, Irvine, California - P1 T30 | ecosystem: Environmental > Terrestrial > Plant litter > Unclassified | place: USA: California...
CCAGCGTGGCGGCGCGCGTCCTGATGCCCAGCTTCTCGAGCAGCACGCGGTCGTCGTCGGCTTCGGGGTTGTCGGTGGTGAGCAGCTTGTCGCCGTATAAGATCGAGTTGGCGCCGGCCATGAAGCACATCGCCTGCACCGCTTCGCCCAGTTCGCGGCGGCCCGCCGACAGGCGCACGCGCGCCAGCGGCATGGTGATGCGCGCGACCGCGATGGTGCGCACGAATTCGATCGGGTCGAGTTTCTCCATGCCGTGCAGCGGCGTGCCCGCCACCTGCACCAGGTGGTTGACGGGCACCGATTCGGGATACGGGTTCAGGTTGGCCAGCTGGGCGATCAGGCCGGCGCGCTGCTCGCGCGTCTCGCCCATGCCCACGATGCCGCCGCAGCAGACCTTCAGGCCGGCCTCGCGCACGCGGCCCAGCGTGTCCAGGCGATCCTGGTATTCGCGGGTCGAAATCACGTTGTTGTAGAAGTCGGGCGCGGTGTCGATATTGTGGTTGTAGTAGTCGAGGCCCGCTTTCTTCAGCTGCTCGGCCTGTCCCGCTTCGAGCATGCCCAGCGTCGCGCAGGTCTCCATGCCCAGGGCCTTCACTTCGCGCACCATCGTCTCGACCTTCTCCATGTCGCGCTCTTTCGGGCTGCGCCATGCCGCGCCCATGCAGAAGCGCGTCGCGCCGCTGGCCTTGGCCGCGCGCGCCGCGTCCAGCACGGTGTCGATGTCGAGGATCTTCTTGGCTTCGACGCCGGTGTCATAGCGCGCCGCCTGCGGGCAGTAGCCGCAGTCTTCCTCGCAGCCGCCGGTCTTGATCGACAGCAGGGTCGCCAGCTCGACGTCGCCGTCGGGGAAGTGGGTGCGGTGCAGGGTCGATGCGCGGTGCATCAGCTCGGTGAACGGCAGCTCGAACAGCGCAAGCACGTCGGCCAGCGGCCAGGTCGCGTTGTCCGCAGGCTTGATGGCCGCTGCGGGGCGGTGCAGGGCGACGGTGTTCATATTGGTCATTTTTGTATTCCTTCAGGACTGGCCACGCGTGGACGGCCATCCCGGCAGTCCAGCGAGGTCGATGAATTCGGCCGCCTGGGCGGCCGTCGGTTCTTGCAGGCGTGGCACGACGCCCAGCAGCGGCGCCGGGATGTGCTGTGCCAGCGCCTCGATGTTCTCTGGTGCAAAGCGCATGTCAGGGTCGGCCGTGTTGGCGACCCAGCCGGCCAGCACCAGGCCGCGCGCCACGATCGCTTCGACCGTGAGCAGCGCGTGGCTGATGCAGCCCAGCCGCAGGCCGACCACCAGGATCACCGGCAGGTTCAGTTGCGCGGCCAGGTCGGCGCTGTCGAAGGTGTCGTTGAACGGCACCCGGAAGCCGCCCACGCCCTCGACCACGACCGCGTCGGAGGCGGCCTGGATCTCGGCGAAGGCGGCGATGATCGGCACCGCGTCGATGGTCACGCCTTCGAGTGCGGCGGCGATGTGCGGCGCCGCCGGTTCGCGCAGCATGTAGGGCGTGGTGATCGACGCCGGCAGGTGCACGTTGCCCGCGTTGAACAGCATGTCGGCGTCGTCGTTATGCAGTGCGCCGTCGCGCAGCTCGGCGCCCGCCGCGACCGGCTTCATGCCGCAGGCGCGCCGGCCGCTGGCGACCAGCTTGTGCAGGATCGCCGCTGATACCAGCGTCTTGCCGATCTCGGTGTCGGTGCCGGTGACGAAACAGGAAAAGCGCATCGGCGCGCCATCCATGGTGCGCGCTTCGAGCTCCGGTTCCAGCGCCGGCTCGTCAAGTTCGCCCGGCGGCAGCACGGGCGGCGGTGCGGCGATCGGGGCGTCGGTCTCGTTCAGGTTCTTCATTGGGCTTGTTCCAGTTCGTTGAGCGCCTGCGCCAGTTGCGCGACATCGCCGATGCCGTGGGCGGCGGACAAGGTCACGCGCAGGCGCGCACTGCCCGGCGCCACGGTCGGCGGGCGGATCGCAGGCACCCACAGGCCCTGCTCGTGCAGGGCGGCGGAGGCGCGCAGCGCAGCATCGTTGCTGCCGATGATGACGGGCTGGATCGCGGTATGCGATGGCGCCAGTGTCCAGCGTTCGAAAGCCAGCGATTCGCGCAACTGCTTCACCAGTCCCGTCAGGTGGGCGCGGCGCGCGGCACCCTCGGCGCCGCCCATGATATCAAGGCTGGCGAGCAGGGCGTGGGCGAGGGCGGGCGCGCACGCCGTGGTGTAGATGTAGGGGCGGGCGCGCTGGATCAGCAATTCGATCACGCTGGCGTGGGCTGCGACGAAGGCGCCACCGACGCCAGCGGCCTTGCCGAGGGTGCCCATATAGACCAGGTTGGGCGAGCGCAGCCCGAAATGCTCGAGCGCGCCGCGGCCCGTGGCCCCGAGCACGCCGAAGCCGTGGGCGTCGTCGACCACCAGCCAGGCGCCGTGGCGTTCGCACGCCGCCAGCAGCTGCGGCAGCGGCGCCAGGTCGCCATCCATGCTGAACACGCTGTCGGTGACGACGATCCGGGTGCCGGCGTTGCTGGCCCGCAGCTGCGCCTCCAGGGCCGCAACGTCGCCATGCGGATAGACCGTGACCCCGGCTTTCGCCAGGCGGGCGCCGTCGATCAGCGAGGCGTGGTTCAGCGCCTCCGAGAAGATCATCGCATCGGCGTCGGCGCCCAGCGCGGAGAGAATCGCCAGGTTGGCCATATAGCCGGTGCACAGCGTGATGGCGCGCGCCTGCTCCAGGTTCGGCGCCATCCACTCGGCCAGGCGTTCTTCGAGCAGATGGTGCGCGCGGCCGTGGCCCGAGACCAGGTGCGAGGCGCCGCTGCCGGCGCCATACAGCGAGGCGCCCTCGCGCAGCGCTTCGACGACCTGCGGATGCGCGGCCAGGCCGAGATAGTCGTTGCTGCAGAACGCCAGCAGTTCGCGGCCGTCCACCACCTGGCGCGGCGCGCAGGCGCCGTCGGTCACGCGGCGCCTGCGCGTCAGGCTGTGCGCGGCGAGCGTGTCCAGCTGGCGGTCGATGTGGGCGATCAGGTCCATCGTCAGGCCGCAATCACCGCTTCGAAGGTCTTCAGGGTACGCGCGGCCAGGCCGGCGACCTCCTCGTCGTCCAGCACGTACGGCGGCATCAGGTAGACGGTGCGTCCGATCGGGCGCAGCAGCAGTTCGTTCTCGGCCGCGATGGAGAAGAAGCGGCGCGAGAAGGTCGAGGCGCGGTCCCTGTCCGGTTCGACCGCATCGAACGCGAAGATCATGCCGCGCTGGCGGAAGTGGCGTGCGCGCGCATGTTCGGCCAGCGGCGCCAGCGCGATCGTCATGCTGGTCGCCAGTTCGCGGTTGCGGTTCAATACGTCGTCCTGCTCGAAGATGTCGAGCGTGGCCAGCGCCGCGCGGCAGGCCAGCGGGTTGCCGGTGTAGGAGTGCGAGTGCAGGAAGCCGCGCGTGATGTCTTCGCTGTAGAAGGCCTGGTAGATGTCGTCGCGGGTGAGTACCAGCGACAGCGGCAGGTAGCCGCCGCTGATGCCTTTCGACAGGCACAGGAAATCAGGCCAGATGCCGGCCTGCTCGCAGGCGAAGAAGGTGCCGGTGCGCCCGCAGCCGACCGCGATCTCGTCAGCGATCAGGTGCACGTGGTGCTGGTCGCACAGCTCGCGCAGCAGCTCCAGGTACAGCGGGTCGTACATCGCCATGCCGGTTGCGCACTGCACCAGCGGCTCGACGATGATGGCGGCGATGTTGTCGCCGCGCTCTTCGAACAGCGCCTTGACTTCGAGGATCGCGCGCCGCGCCACGTCCTGCGCACTCTCGCCTTCAGTGGCGTTGCGCGCATCCGGCGCGCTGACCACGTGCGCGGCGCGCAGCAGCGGGCCATAGGCGTCCTTGAACAGCGGCACATCGGTGACCGACAGCGCGCCGATGGTCTCGCCGTGGTAGCTGCCCTGCAGGCAGACGAATTCCTGCTTGGCCGTGCGGCCCGCGTTGCGCCAGGCATGGAAGCTCATCTTCATCGCGATTTCCACCGCCGACGCGCCGTCCGAGGCGAAGGTGGCGTGGCCCAGTGCGTGGCCGGTCAGCGCCGCCAGGCGCTCGGACAGCTCGACCACGGGCGCGTGCGTGAAGCCGGCCAGCATCGCGTGTTCGAGCTTGTCCAGTTGGTCCTTGAGCGCGGCGTTGATGCGCGGGTTCGCATGGCCGAACAGGTTGACCCACCACGAGCTGATGCCGTCCAGATAGCGCTTGCCGTCGTAGTCGTACAGCCATGGGCCCTTGCCATGGCTGACCGCGATCAGCGGCACCTCCTCGTGGTGCTGCATCTGCGTGCACGGATGCCAGACATTGCGCAGGCTGCGCGCAATCCATTCGGAGGAGGTCGATTGAGTCACTTCAGTATTCCAGTATCTATGTATTGAGCCATGCAGGCTTGCGTTTCTCGAGGAAGGAGGCCACGCCCTCGCGTCCTTCCAGCGACGAACGGATGGCGGCGATGCGACCGGCGGTGTCCGCCAGCAGGGCGTCGTCGACCGGCTGGCCGGCGATCTCGCGCACCAGCGTCTTGGCTTCCTTCACGGCGTTCGGGCTGTTCTTGACCAGGGCGCCCACGATGCCGGCCACGGTCGCGTCCAGCGCATCGGCCGCCACCACCTCGTGCGCGACGCCGATGCGGCGCGCCTCGATTGCGTCGAAACGCTCGGCCGTTAAAAGATAGCGGCGCGCGGCCTGCTCGCCCATGGCCTTGATCACATACGGCGAGATAGTAGCCGGAATCAGCCCGAGCTTCACTTCGGACAGGCAAAAACCCGCGGTATCGACTGCGACCACGATGTCGCAGGCCGCCACCAGGCCCATGCCGCCCGCGTAGCAGTCGCCCTGGACCTTGGCCACCGTCGGCTTCGGGCACAGGTAGATCGTGCGCAGCATGTCGGCCAGGCGCAGCGCATCGTCATGGTTCTCCTGATGCGAGTAGCCGGCCATCTTCTTCATCCAGTTCAGGTCGGCGCCGGCGCAGAAGGACGCGCCATTCGCCGCCAGGACGATGGCGCGCACCGTGTCGCTGCGGCCCAGTTCATCGAAGGCCAGCGCCAGCTCGGCGATCGCGTGTTCGTTGAAGGCGTTGCGCAATTCGGGGCGATTCAGCGTGACGGTGGCGACCTTGTCGGCGACGGTGATGGTGAGGGTCTGGTAGTCCATATGTCTCTCCATTACATGCGGAATACGCCGAACCGCGTGTCTTCGATCGGCTTGTTCAGCGCCGCCGACAGGCCCAGGCCCAGCACCATGCGGGTGTCGGCCGGATCGATCACGCCATCGTCCCACAGGCGCGCCGACGCGTAATACGGGTGGCCCTGGTGCTCGTACTGCTCCTTGATCGGCTGCTTGAAGGCGGCTTCTTCGTCAAGCGACCACTGGCCGCCCTTGCCCTCGACGCCGTCGCGCTTGACGGTCGCCAGCACCGACGCGGCCTGGTCGCCGCCCATCACCGAGATGCGCGCGTTCGGCCACATCCACAGGAAGCGCGGCGAGAAGGCGCGGCCGCACATGCCGTAGTTGCCGGCGCCGAAAGAGCCGCCGATGATGACGGTGAACTTCGGCACCGCGGCAGTGGCGACCGCCGTGACCATCTTGGCGCCGTTGCGGGCGATGCCTTCGTTCTCGTACTTGCGGCCGACCATGAAGCCGGTGATGTTCTGCAAGAACACGAGCGGGATCTTGCGCTGGCAGCACAGCTCGATGAAGTGGGCGCCTTTCAACGCCGACTCCGAGAACAGGATGCCGTTGTTGGCGATGATCCCGACCTTCATGCCGTGGATATGGGCGAAACCGCACACCAGCGTGGTGCCGTAGCGCGCCTTGAACTCGTCGAACTCGCTGTTGTCCACGACCCGCGCGATGACTTCGCGCACGTCGAAGGGCTTGCGGGTGTCCACGGGAATCACGCCATACAATTCCTTGGATGCATAGCGAGGCTCGAGCGACTGGCGCAGCGCGCCCTGCTGCGGCTTGACCCGGTTCAGGTTCGACACGATGGTGCGCGCCAGCGACAGCGCATGCAGATCGTTCTGCGCCAGGTGATCGGCCACGCCCGACAGGCGGGTATGCACGTCGCCGCCTCCCAGGTCTTCGGCGCTCACGACTTCGCCGGTCGCCGCCTTCACCAGCGGCGGGCCGCCGAGGAAGATCGTGCCCTGTTCCTTGACGATGATCGATTCGTCGCTCATCGCCGGCACATACGCGCCGCCGGCGGTGCACGAGCCCATCACGACGGCGATCTGCGGGATGCCCTTGGCGGACAGGTTGGCCTGGTTGTAGAAGATGCGGCCGAAGTGGTCGCGGTCGGGGAACACGTCGTCCTGGTTCGGCAGGTTGGCGCCGCCCGAATCCACCAGGTAGATGCAGGGCAGGTTGTTCTGCTCGGCGATCTCCTGCGCGCGCAGGTGTTTCTTCACCGTCATCGGGTAGTAGGTGCCGCCCTTGACGGTGGCGTCGTTACAGACGATCACGCATTCCTGGCCCGCGACGCGGCCGATGCCGGTGATGATGCCGGCGCTGGGCGCGGCGCCGTCGTACATCTCGTAAGCGGCCAGCTGCGAGAACTCGAGGAAGGGCGTGCCCGGATCGAGCAGGTGTTCGACGCGTTCGCGCGGCAGCAGCTTGCCGCGCGCGACATGCTTGGCCGAGGCCGCCTCGCCGCCACCCTGCGCCAATTGCGCCACGCGCGCGCGCAAGTCGTCCACCACCACCTGCATCGCCGCCGCGTTGGTCTTGAAGTCCTCGCCGCGCGGGTTCAGTTTGCTCTCGATCTGGGGCATGTGCCGTCCTTGTGTCTCTTAGCTGGTTTTCTTTTCCGGGAAACTGCCGTCCAGGTAGAACCAGCGCGGCGCGCCGTCGGCGCCGGGTTCGCGCACGAAACGGCTCACCTCGTGCAAGCGGTGCGCGCGGCCCCCGGTTTTGAAGCGGGCGACGAATTCGACGGTGTCGCGCTGTGGGTCCTGGTCTGGAACGTCCGGTGATTTTGCTTTACGTTGACGTAAACGTAAAGCAGATTTTATTTCCAGGCCAAGCCAGCGCACCGGTGCGTCCACATCGAACAGCGGTTCTTGCGGGCGTGTGCTGTGGTGCCAGGTGGCCAGCAGATACGGCTCGTCGCGCAGCGTGAAGGCGGTATAGCGCGAGCGCATCAGGCTTTCGGCGGTGGGCGGCAGCGCTGCGCCGGCCAGGTAGGGACCGCAGCAGTGGTCGAATTCCGGGCCGCCACAGGGGCAGGGAGAAGAGGGACGGAGAGACATGGCGGCAATTATCCGCGATTTCGCGCTCCGCCGGCATCGGGGCCTGCAAGCGGGGATGGCGCGGCTCAGCGCTGCAGGTGCAGCATCTGGCGGGTGTGCGCCAGCGCCGACTCGAACGGCTCCACGCTGCGCACGATCTTGACCATCACGCTGGCGCCCAGCCACAGCTGATACAGGCTTTGCGCCGCCTGCCGCGGCGTATCGTCGATCGCCAGCGAGCCTTCGGCCACACCGGTCTCGATCGCGTTCGCCAGCCGGGCGATGATGGCTGCCGTGCCGCTGTTCAGGACCGCGCGCATCGATTCGGACAGGTCGGCGACTTCCGCCGCCAGCTTCACCGCCAGACATTTGCCCTGGCAATCCAGGAACGACTGGTTGGCGCGCCACAGATCGAAGTAATTCGTCAGGCGCTGCGCCATCGTCAGGCCGGGCTGGGCCAGGGTTGCATCGAGCTCGGCCAGGTAGTCATCGAAATAATTCGCCAGCAGGGCTTCGCCAAAGGCGTCCTTGGAACCGAAGTAATGATAAAACGACCCCTTCGGCACCTTCGCTTCGGTCAGGATTTCGTTCAATCCGACGGCCGAGAAACCTTTGCCGGACATGATCCGCTGTCCAACCGCAAGAATCGTGTCCCGGGCGTCGGACGCGTCAGTAGTGTGTGCTTTAGCCATGGCGCACTATACCTTAAATAGACCAGTCGTCTAAGCCGATCCGCGGCGCCCTGCGGGACAGCGGCGCCGCGCCCGGCCTGGCCCGATCAGGCCTGTTGCAAGAGCAAGGCGGCCGCTTCGGCCGACGAGCCCGGGTTCTGGCCGGTGATCAGCAGGCCGTCACGGACGACGTAGGAGGCCCAGTCCGGCCCTTTCGAATACACGCCGCCCTTGGCCTTGAGCTCGTCTTCGACCAGGAACGGCACCACGTCGGTCAGGCCCACGCCTTCTTCTTCGGTATTGGTAAAGCCGGTCACTTGCTTGCCTTCGACCAGGGGACGGCCGGCAGGCGTTTTCACGTGGCGCAGCACGCCCGGCGCATGGCAGACCAGGGCAACCGGCTTGTTGGCGGCGATGAAGGCTTCGATCAGGGCGATCGAGTGCCGGTCTTCGGCCAGGTCCCACAGTGGGCCGTGGCCGCCGGGATAGAAGACGCTGTCGAAGTCGGCCTGGTCGACGCTGTCCAGGCGCAAGGTGGCGGCCAGCTGGGCATTGGCTGCGGCGTCGCGCTCGAAGCGGCGGGTCAGATCGGTCTGGAACGAAGGTTCATTGCTTTTCGGGTCGAGCGGTGGCTGGCCGCCCTGGGGCGAGGCCAGCACCACTTCCACGCCGGCATCCTTGAACGCGTAGTAGGGCGCGGCCAGCTCTTCGAGCCAGAAGCCGGTTGCACGGCCGGTGTTGCCCAGTTGATCGTGCGACGTCAATACCATCAGAATTTTTTTCATGTCGATTCTCCAAAAATACATTCATTTGAATTAGACCGGTCGTCTTGGATAAGGCGGTGGTCTGGCCTGGCAGCGCCGGCGTGCATGCCGGCCTGCCTCCAACACAGTCAAGATAACACCAAGTAGACCAGTCGTCTAGAAAATAATCCAGTTATTTTTGGCGTCCCTGGAAATCACGCCATCCGCTTCAGCGGGCGCTCAAGCCATCGAGCGCGAACGGTGGCGCCTTGCCGCTGACAAGGTCGCACAGGATGCTGGCGCTGCCGCAGGCAAACGTGAAGCCCAGCGGCCCATGTCCGACGTTGAGCCACAGATTGTCGTAGCGCGTGGCGCCGATGATCGGCGCACTGCTCGGCGTCGCCGGCCGCAGGCCGGCCCATACCGACATCTGCGAATAATCCGCCGCCCGTGGCATGGTCTCGCGCACCTGGCGCTGCAGGCCCTCCACCCGCCGCGCATCCAGGCGCAGGTCTTCACCCACCATGTCGACCATTGCCGCCACCCGCAGCTTGTCGCCGATGCGCGCATACAGCACCTTGCGCTCGAAGTCGGTGACGCTGATCTCGGGCGCCACGTCGTCCAGGCGGATCGGGGCCGACAGGCTGTAGCCCTTGAGCGGATACAGCGGCAGCCGGATGCCGGCCGAGTCGGCGATGGTGCGGCTCTGGATGCCGGCCGCCAGCACGTAGCCGTCGGCCGTGAGCAGGCCGCCCGCCGTTTCGACGCCGCGGATGCGCCCGCGCTCGGCATACAGCCCCTGCGCCTCAGCCTGCACGAAGCCGCGGCAGCGCGGATGGGCGCGCAGCCGCTCGGCCAGCGCCACGCAGAACGCATGGCAATCGGCCACCGCTTCGCCGGCGTTGTAGATGCCGCCGGCCAGCAGGTGCTGGCTGGCCGCCAGCGCCGGTTCGCGCGCGCCGCATTCCTCGGGCGACCAGGCTTGGCCGGCCCCTGGCTTGGCGACCGCCGCCTCGAACACGCTGCGCGAGCGGTAGACCACCAGCTTGCCGGCGTCGCGCCAGTGGAAGCGCTCGGGCGGGACGGCCAGTTCGAGCTGCTGCATGGCCTGGCGCGACAATTCTCCCAGTTCGAGCAGCTTGGCCGTGGTGCGGCGGTTGACGTCGGCGCGGCAGTGGGCCAGGAAGCTGGCCAGCCAGCGGTACTGGCGCAGGTCGGCTTCGGGCTTGAAGCGCAGCGGGCCGTCGGCCTGGAACAGCCATTTGACGGCCTTGAGCGGAATGCCTTCGTCGGCCAGCGGGGACACGTAGCGATAGCTCAGCTGGCCGCCATTGCCGTAGCTGGCGCCGCTGCCGACCTCGGAGGCGCGCTCGAGCAGGGTGACGTCGTAGCCGGCTTCCACCAGCCACCAGGCCGAGGTCAGGCCGACCACGCCCGCGCCGATCACGATGATGTGCTGCATTCCAGACTCTTTTTATGGGATGTGGAACAGGAGCTTAGGGGCTCGCCGTCCGTGCTGCCAATGAATGGTGGGCGAGAAGGCATAACCGGCATCTATGCGCGCTTTCCGTGCGCGTCAGGCCTGGCCGAGGATGGCGCGCCGGTACAGGCTCGCCAGGATCCGTTCCTCATAGCGCGCCAGCGCCGAGTTCAGGCCGGGCGCTGCGGCCGGGTCGAAGCCGGTGCCGCCGGCCAGCAGCACGACGCCGTCGCCGCGCGCGCGGTCCAGCGCGAACACCGAGCGCAGGCCGTAGGCGTCTCCCAGATGGCCGACCGCATCGAAGCCGGGCGTCAGCCACAGGCCCGGACGGTCGGGATAGTGGGCGTTGCCCAGCCCGCGCGGACTGAGGATGCTGCCGAGCGGGTTGCCGTTGCCGCCGACGCCATCGTAGGCCCAGTGGCGCGCGAACATGTGCTTGATGGTGGCCGTGCGCAGCAGGCGCTGGCCCTGGTGGACGCCGCCCGCCATCAGCATGCGCATGACGACGCCGAGGTCGCGCGCGCTGATCCGCAAGCCGCCGGTGGGGCTGAACGGCGTGGCGTTGGCGCCCGGCAGGTAGCCGTCCAGGCCGGGCGGCGGCGCGGGCGGACGGCTCACGGTATCGTCGACCTGGGCCACCCAGGGGCCGTCCGGGTTCCAGGTCTCGCTGTCAGGCGCGCGCTTGCGGTAGACCGTGGCCAGGTTGGCCTGTGCCGAAGGCGTCAGTGCGGCCGGGTTGTAGCCGGCGTCCAGGCCGAGCGGCTGCAGGACCAGGCGCGCCATCAGGCGGTCGAAGCGCTCGCCGGCGACGCGTTCCATCAGCGTGCCGATCACGCCGAAGCCCAGGTTGCAGTAGCTGTAGTAGGCGCCGGGCCCGGCCTGTTTCGACCAGGTCAGTGCGCCGCCGGGCAGCAGCATGTCCTTGAGGGACGTGGTGGCCGGCCAGAAGTAGCCGCCGTCGTCGCGCAGCGAAGAGGTGTGCAGCAGCAGGTGGCGCAGCGTGATCGCCTGGGTCGGGAAGTGCGGATTGCGCAGGGCAAAGCCGAGCCAGGTCGAGACGTCGGCATCGAGCTCGACCTGGCCGTCCTCGAGCAGCCGCATCAGGCCGAGCGTGGTCACCAGCTTGGAGATCGAGGCGATCCGGTACAGCGTGGCCGGCGTGGCCGGGCGGTCGGGGACGGCGCCGTTGCCGATCGTGCGGCGTCCGAATGCGGCTTCGTACACCGGCCGGCCGCCGCGCAGCGCGACCACCGACAGGCTGGCCAGCGGATGGGCGGGGTCGTTGGCCACCGCCGCCAGTTCGGTGTCGAGCAGCCGGCGCGCCGTATCCGGCAAGGCCGGGCCGCCGCTGCCACCGGCTGCCGGCGGCAGCGCCGCGAACAGCGGTTCCATCGCGCCCAGCATGCCCATGCCGAGCAGGGTGCGCCTGCCGTGATTCATCGTGTCCCCTTTATCGTGTGTGCCGGCCCAGCATACGGAGTGCCGGCAAGCCTTGCCTAATGAATAGCCGTCGCACGGGCATAACTCTTTTGCATTGGTTGCAAGTGGTATGCTTTCGGCCATGCACACCCCCAGTCCCGGATTCCAGCTCGACCTGGACGACAATTCTCCCCTGTACAGGCAGCTGGCGCGCAAGCTGGCGCAGGACGTGCGCGACGGCCGCTACCAGGCCGACCAGGCGCTGCCGTCCGAGCGCATGCTGTCCGAGCAGCTCGACGTCTCGCGCGTGACCGCGCGCAAGGCGATCGACCAGCTGGTCGAACAGGGCCTGGTGGTGCGCCGGCGCGGTTCCGGTAACTATATCGCGCCGCGCATCGAGCAGCCGCTGTCGAACCTGTCGAGCTTTTCCGAGCAGCTGCAACAGCGCGGCTATACCCCGCGCTCGACCTGGCTGCGGCGCGAGCTGCTGCTGGCCGATGCCGACGAACAGCTCTCGCTCGGTCTGTCGCCCGGCGCCAGGGTGGCGCGTCTGGAGCGCCTGCGCCTGGCCGACGATATCGTGATGGCCTACGAGATCAGCGTGATCCCGGCCGCGGTGCTGCCGCGCCCCGACAGCGTGGCCGCGTCGCTGTACGCCCACCTCGGCAAGACCGGCAAGATGCCGGTGCGCGCGCTGCAGCACATCCGCGCGATGAACGCCGACGCCGAACTGGCCGCGCGCCTCGAGGTGCCGGAAGGCCGCGCGGTGCTGTTCATCACCCGCGTGGGCTACCTGGAGTCGGGCGAGCCGGTCGAGCTGACCCATTCCTACTGCCGCAGCGATCACTACGATTTCGTGGCGGAGCTGAGGCGCCCCGCGCTGGGCGATCCCGCATAACCTCCCGGTATGGCGGCGGCCGTTCCTTTCATGGGATGGCTTGCCGAATTGGTATTACACTGGTTTTATCACATTTGCGATTGCACACACGGCGATGCTGAATACCGAAACCCCGTCCCAGGCCCATGCCGCCCTCGACCAGTACCCGACCACCGAACTGGTCGACGTCTTCATCGACGACCAGTTCAACGCCGTCGAGGCGGTGCGCGCCGCCGCGCCGCGCATCGCCGCCGCCGTCACCGCGGCGCTGCCGCGGATGGAAGCGGGCGGGCGCCTGATCTATGTCGGCGCCGGCACCTCGGGCCGCCTCGGGGTGCTCGACAGCGTCGAGCTGTATCCGACCTTCTCCTGGCCGCACGGGCGCGCGGTGGCGCTGCTGGCCGGCGGCAGCGACGCCATGTTCGTCGCGGTCGAAGGCGCCGAGGACGACGCCGAGCAGGGCGCGGCCGACCTGCTGGGGGTGAGCGTCGGCCCCGACGACGTGGTGCTGGCCATCGCCGCCTCGGGCGGCACGCCGTACGTGCTGGGCGCCATCCGCGCCGCGCGCGCCGCCGGCGCCCTGACCATCGGCTTCGCCAACAACCCGGACGCCCCGGTCACCCTCGAGGCCGAGATCGGCATCACGCTCGATACCGGCCCCGAAGTCGTCTCCGGCAGCACGCGCCTGAAAGCGGGCACCTCGCAGAAGATCGCGCTGAATACGTTCTCCAGCGCCCTGATGGTGCGTTTGAACAAGGTTTACGGCAACCTGATGGTAGACTTGAAAGCTACCAATGCCAAACTGGTCCGGCGTGCAATCCGCCTTACCAGCTTCGCCACCGGCGCCGACGAGGATGCCGCGCGGGCGGTGCTGGAGCAATGCGGATTCCACGTCAAGACCGCCATCGTGGCCTTGTCCAGACAAACCAGTGTCGAGCAGGCGCAAGCGCTGCTGGAAGCGGCGCGCGGCAGCGTGCGCCAGGCGCTCGCCTGAGGCGCCATTCCCGCAGCCTGCGCCTGAGCGCGAGAGTGACGCAACCGAGAGACATGCAGAAACCGCAAGCGAACCGCCCATGGCTGTGGGTGCCTTCCCTGTACTTTGTCCAGGCCATTCCCTACGTCGTCGTGATGAACCTGTCGGTCATCATGTACAAGGACATGGGGATCTCCAATTCCGACATCGCCTTCTATACGAGCCTGCTGTACCTGCCGTGGGTGATCAAGCCGCTCTGGTCGCCCATCGTCGACATGGTCGGCACCAAGCGCCGCTGGACCGTGCTGCTGCAGATGGTGGTGGGGGCGTCGCTGATCGCGGTCGGCACGGTGCTGCACCTGCCCGCCTTCTTCGCCGTCAGCCTGGCCGTGATGTGGCTCATGGCCTTCAGCTCGGCGACCCACGACATCTCGGCCGACGGCTTCTACATGCTCGGGCTGCGCCAGCAGCAGCAGGCCGCCTTCGTCGGCGTGCGCAGCACTTTCTACCGCCTCGCGACGCTGGTCGGGCAGGGGCCGCTGGTCGTCCTGGCCGGCTACCTGGCAGTCAGCCTGGGCGATGTCAGGCAGGCCTGGGCGGTCGTGTTCTACGTGCTGGCCGGGATCTTCTTCCTTGCCTTCGCCTGGCACCAGTTCATGCTGCCGGCGCCGGCCGAGGACCGCGCCGTCCCGCGCGGCGACAATCCGCTGCGCGACTTCTTCGGCACGTTCGGCGCCTTTTTCAAGAAGCGCGATATCTGGATGATCGCCGCCTTCATCCTGACCTTCCGCCTGGGCGAGGCCCAGCTGCTGAAGCTCGTCGCGCCGTTCCTGAAGGATCCGCTCAGCGAGGGCGGCCTGGGCTTGACCACCGCCGAATACGGCATCGCCTACGGCACCGTCGGCATTATCGCCCTGACCCTGGGCGGCCTGGCCGGCGGCTGGCTGATCTCGCGCCTGGGGCTCAAGCGCTGCCTGTGGCTGATGGTGTTCGCGATCCACCTGCCGGATCTGGTGTTCGTCTACCTGTCGCAGACCCAGCCGACCGACCTGATGGTCGTCTCGGCCTTCCTCGCGCTCGAGCAGTTCGGCTACGGCTTCGGCTTCACCGCGATGATGATGTACATGATCATGGTGGCCGACGGCCCCCACAAGACCGCGCACTACGCGATCTGCACCGGCCTGATGGCCCTTGGCATGATGGTGCCCGGGATGTGGAGCGGCGAGCTGCAGGAATACCTCGGTTACCGGCATTTCTTCATCTGGACCTGCCTGGCGACGATTCCCGCCTTCATCGTGGCGGCGCTGGTGAAGATCGATCCCGAATTCGGGAAAAAATAAACGCGTCTTGCACGCCGAGGGACTGCCGCCCCATGTGGGCCGGGCCTGGTCGCGTCGACGCCTGAACAGAATACATTCCAGGAGTCTGCATTGCTTCCCAACCTGAACAAACGCGCTTTCACCTTCGGCCTGGCCGGCGCGGTCGCTTTCGGCGGCCTGCTGGCCGGCTGCGGCACCAAGCCGATCGTGCCCGAGGCCCCGGCCGACGGCGTGGTCGCGATCGGCGGCGACGAGCCGCCGCCGGCGCCGCGCGAACTGCGCGCCGCCTGGGTCTCGACCGTCGCCAATATCGACTGGCCCAGCAAACCCAACCTGCCCGCCGCCAGGCAGCAGCAGGAGGCCATCGCCATCCTCGAGCGCGCCAGGGCGCTCAACCTGAACGCCATCGTGCTGCAGGTGCGTCCGTCGGCCGACGCCATCTATCCGTCCAGTATCGAGCCATGGACCGAATACCTCAGCGGCGCGCAGGGCAAGGCGCCGCAGCCCTGGTACGACCCGCTCAAATTCTGGATCACCGAAGCGCACGCGCGCGGCATCGAGCTGCATGCCTGGTTCAATCCCTACCGCGCGCGCATGGATGCGGCGCGTTCGCAGTCCGACCCGAACCACATCACGAACAAGAATCCGGATGTCGTCAAGCGCTACGGCAAATTCATGTGGATGGACCCGGGCGAACCGGCGGCGGTGAAGCAGACCATGGACGTGATCCTCGACGTCGTGCGCCGCTACGACATCGACGGCGTGCACATCGACGATTATTTCTATCCCTACCCGATCGAGGCCACGCCCACGGTGGCCGGCAACGCCGCCGCGCTGGATGGCCGCGCGGCCAAGGGCGAGCTGGATTTCCCGGACGATCCGTCCTGGCACCGCTACCTGGCCGGCGGCGGCCAGCTGGAGCGCGCCGACTGGCGCCGCGACAATGTCAACCGCCTGATCGAAGCCATGTACAAGGGCATCCACGCCGAAAAAAGCTGGGTGCGCTTCGGCGTCAGCCCCTTCGGCCTGGGCCGCCCGGACCGCCGTCCGCAAGGCATCGTCGGCTTCTCGCAGTACGACAAGCTGTATGCCGACGCCGAGCTGTGGCTCGAGAAAGGCTGGGTCGACTACTTCGTGCCGCAGCTGTACTGGCCGATCAAGCCGCGCGGCCAGGCCTACGATGTGCTGCTCGACTACTGGATCGCCCAGAACCCGCGGGGCCGCCACATCTGGCCGGGCCTGTTCACCAGCCGCATCGGCGCGCCGACCCGCGACTACCAGCCCGACGAAGTGCTGCAGCAGGTGAGCGTGACCCGCTCGCGCCCGCACTCGACGGGCCATATCCATTTCAGCATGGTCGCCCTGATGCAGAACCGCAAAGGCATCAGCGACCAGTTGCGCGCGACCCGCTATACGGGCCAGGCGCTGGTGCCGGCCACGCCGTGGCTGGGCAACGAACGCCCCGGCACGCCCGAGGTCAAGGCGACCCGGCGCCCGAATACGCTCGAGCTCACGCTCAAGGCCGGCAAGGCCAATTCACTGTACGCGATCTGGGCCCGCCACGGCGGCCAATGGCGTTTCAGCGTGGCGCCGGCCTCGCGCGTGGACTGGTCGATCGCCGACGATGTCAAGCTCGGCCCGGCCGACATCGTCTACGTGAGCGCGGTCGACCGCCTCGGCAACGAGGGCAGCCGCGTGCGTGTGTGGTCGACATCATGATGCAGGTAGCATTGCGCCATGCCTACTGACGACGACAATGTGCACGGCATCGGCCTCGGCATCGATGCCGGCGGCACCCGCACCCGCTGGGCGCTGGCCGCGCGCGATGGCGCGATCCTGGCTGAAGGCGCTGCCGCCGGGCTGTCGGCCCTGCAGATGGCCACGGCGCATGGCCGCGAAGCCGTGCGCGCCACCTTCGAGGCGCTGGCGGCGGCGGTGCTGCGGCATGCGCATCCGGTGCGGGTGCAGGCCGGGCTGACCGGCTTCGGCGGCGATGGCGAACTGCTGCAGGGCTGGCTGGCCGAGCTGCTGGGCGTGGCGCCGGCCGCGGTCACGCTGTCGAACGATATCGAGATCGCCTACCGCGCCAGCTTCGCGCCGGGCGCGGGCTACCTGGTCTACGCCGGCACCGGCTCGATCGGCGCGTATATCGATGCCGGCCACGTGTTCCACCGGGCGGGCGGGCGCGGCGTGGTGCTGGACGATGGCGGCGGCGGCTTCTGGATCGCACGCGAAGCGCTGCGCCACATCTGGCGCAGCGAAGACGAACGGCCCGGCTGCTGGCAGGATTCGCCGATGGCGCACGCCGTGTTCGCCCACATCGGTGGGCCCGACTGGGCCGAATCGCGCCAGTTCATCTATGGCAGCGAGCGCGGCGCGGTCGGCAAGCTGGCGCTGGCCGTCGCCGCCAGCGCCGCCGACGATCCGGCCGCCCGCGCCATCCTGGCCGATGCCGGCCGCGAATTGGCGCGCCTGGCGCTGGCCCTGGTGGGCCGTTTCGGCCCGCGCCCGGTGGCGCTGGCCGGGCGCGCCGCCGGCTTGCATCCCTTGATCGCAGAAACCATGCGCGCCGCGTTGCCGCCGGGCGTGGCGTTCAGCCAGCCCGGCCTGCAGGCCCTCCC
>Ga0265780_10004778_pt1 | contig 17341 bp, 14 predicted proteins | sample P1T30metagenome_FD_192432 | JGI IMG/M metagenome (GOLD analysis project Ga0265780, IMG submission 192432) | Plant litter microbial communities from East Loma Ridge, Irvine, California - P1 T30 | ecosystem: Environmental > Terrestrial > Plant litter > Unclassified | place: USA: California...
GGCGGGCGCCAGCGACAGCATGTGGTTCCGCTATCACCACGTCCCCAGCTATGGCGCGAGCCCGACCTTCATCAAGGAATCGGACGATTTCAGCCACGGGCTGAACGAGCGGACGCCGATCGACAATATCGCGCCCGGCATCGCTTATTACGAGTCGCTGTTCACCGATCTGTCGAAGTAGCACTTCTCCCTCTCCCCTCCAGGGAAGGGGTCGGCGTGAGGGGTAGGTGTCTGGCAGAGAGGTCGGCCTCGGAGAGACACAGCCCCTCACAGCCCCGCCAGATAGTCCGCCGCAATCCGGCGGGCCTCGTTGGCGGAGAAGCTGTCCGGCGACAGGCACAATTCCAGCCAGAGCCCGTCGACCAGCGCGGTGACCCCGATCGCCGTCAGTCGCAGCCGCTCCGCCGCCACGCCGCACGCGCCTAGCAAATCCTCGAGCCGTGCGCGGAACGCCGCATAATGCTGCTCGTGCCGCGCGAGCATCGCGGCATCGCCGCGGGCGAGGCTCCATAACGCCAGCCATGTCGCGAGCAGCGCCGGGTCGGCGATCGGCGGGGTAAAATTGGCGGCGACATAGGCGCCCAGCCGCGCGCGCGGCGCCGGCCCCGCCGCCGCCACCGCCGTCTCCAGCGCCGCCGCGACCTGGGCCGCGACATGGTCGTAGGAGGCCGCCACCAACCGGTCGACTCCGCCGAAATGGTGCGTGACCAGCCCCGGTGACACACCCGCCGCCGCCGCGATCGTCCGCACCGACGCGCCCGCCGCGCCGCGTTCGGCCAACACGCGCACCGTCGCCGCGATCAGGTCGCGGCGACGGTCGTCGGGACTTGCCCGCTTGCTCAACGCACCACCTTGTTATACGTTCGTGCAACAAGCACGCGAGACCCTCCTATGCTGCGCCCGGCCGAGCTGCCCGACCATGATCCCGATGCGGACTGGAGCCTGCCCGGCTGGCTCTACACCGATCCCGAATATTTTGCGCTCGAATGCGCACGCGTCATCCGTCCGTCGTGGCAGATCGTTTGTCATGAAAGCGATCTCGACCGGGCCGGCGCGTGGCGGACCTTGTCGTATCTGGGCGAGAATATCGTCGTGGTCCGCGGTTCCGACGATGCGATCCGCGCCTTCCACAACGTCTGCCGCCACCGCGCGATGCGGTTGGTCGAGGGCGATGCCGGCTGCGCGCGCAAGCTGGTATGCCCCTATCACGCCTGGGCCTATGAACTCGACGGCCGGCTGAGCGGCGTGCCGATGCGTCGCGACTATCCCGCGCTCGACATGGACGCCAGCGGGCTCGTCCCGGTCGAGGTCGACCGCTGGCGCGGGTTCGTGTTCGTCCGGCTCGAGGATGACGGCGGGCCGGGCGTCGCGGCGATGATGGCGCCCTACGATCACGAGATCGCGCCCTATCGCTTCATCGACATGCGCCGGATCGGCGACGTACGTCAGCGCGAGCGCGCCGTGAACTGGAAGAACGTCGGCGACAATTATTCGGACAATCTCCACATCCCGGTCGCACATGACGGACTGACCCGGCTGTTCGGGAAGAGCTATGCTATCGAGGCGGCGGGCTGGGTCGACAAGATGTCCGGGCAGCTGGACGACCGGCCGTCCGACGATCCGTGGGAGCGCTTCTACCAGACGCATCTGCCGCGCGTCGATCATTTGCCCGAAACGAACCAGCGGCTTTGGCTCTATTACAAGCTGTGGCCGAACATGGCGTTCGACATCTACGCCGACCAGATCGACTTCATGCAATGGCTGCCGTTGACGCCGACGACGTGCGTGCTGCGCGAGATGACCTTCGCGCTGCCCGACCCGCGCCGCGAGATGAAACTGGTCCGCTACGCCAACTGGCGGATCAACCGCACCGTCAACGCCGAGGACACGTGGCTGATCGAGCGCGTGCAGCAGGGCATGGCGTCGTCGAGCTACACCGCTGGCCCGATCGGCGCGAGCGAGGTGTGCCTGCGCAGCTTCGCCGCCAAGATCCGCGCGCGCATCCCGGAAGCACGGCTGCACCGCGCCCCGCCGCCGGGCTGGTCGCGCACCTCCGCGTCGCCGCTGCGCAGGCAGGGGCCCATGGCTGTCGAATGAACGAGGAAGGTTGGACACGGCCGCGCCGCTTCTGTGGCGAAACGGCGCGACGGACGAACCAGACATGGGCCACTGCCTGCGCAGCGGCGACGGGGGGCAGATGACGGCAAAGTACGACGCACTCATCATCGGTGGCGGCCATAACGGGCTGGTCTGCGCTTTCTATCTCGCCCGCGCCGGGCTGAAGGTGCGCGTGCTCGAACGCCGCCATGTCGTCGGCGGCGCGGCGGTCACCGAGGAATTCCATCCCGGCTTCCGCAACTCCACCGCCAGCTACACCGTCAGCCTGCTCCGCCCCAAGGTGATCGCCGACATGAAGCTGCACGACCGCGGCTTCCGGATCATCGAGCGGACGATCAGCAACTTCTTCCCCTTCCCCGATACCTATCTGACGCTCGGCGGCGGGATGCAGCGGACGCAGGAACAGTTCGCGCGCTTCAGCCGCCGCGATGCCGAGGCCTACCCGCGCTACGACGCCGCACTGGAACGCGTCGCGCAGGTGTTGCGCGATCTCGCGCTCCGGATTCCGCCCAATGCCGGCGGCGGGCTGGCCGAGGTGGTCGCCGCGGCGCGGCAGGGCTGGCCGCTCGCCAGGCTCGACATCGCCGCACAGCGCGACCTGCTCGACGTCTTCACCAAGTCGGCGCGCGAGTTCCTCGAAGGCTGGTTCGAGGACGATCACGTCCGCTCGGCGTTCGCCTTCGACGCGGTGGTCGGCAATTTCGCGGGGGTGTCGACGCCCGGCTCGGCCTATGTGCTGCTCCACCACGTCTTCGGCGAGGTGAACGGCAAGTTCGGCGCTTGGGGCCATTCGGTCGGCGGGATGGGCGCGATCACGCAGGCGATGCAGGCGGCATGCCTCGACGCCGGGGTCGAGATCAGCCTCGACGCGCCGGTCGCGCGCGTGCTGGTCGACGGCGGCAAGGCGGCAGGCGTGGTGCTTGACAGCGGCGAGGAGATCGCCGCGCCGATCGTCGCCGCCAATGTCGGCCCGGCAATGCTCTACCGGCAGATGGTCGACGCCAGCGACCTGCCGGCGGACTTCCGCCGCCGCATCGCCGGGTTCAGGACCGGGTCGGGCACGTTCCGCATGAACGTTGCGCTCAGCGAGCTGCCCGACTTCACGGTGCTGCCCGGCAAGGAACGCGCCGAGCACCATACCGCCGGCATCATCATCGCGCCCGGCCTCGACTATATGGATCGCGCGTTCGACGATGCGAAGGTACATGGCTGGTCGCGCGAGCCGATCGTCGAGATGAAGCTGCCGACGACGGTCGACGACAGCCTCGCGCCGCCGGGCATGCACATCGCCAGCCTGTTCTGCCAGCAATTCGCGCCGCGCCTGCCCGACGGGCGCAGCTGGGACGACGCCCGCGAGGAGGTCGCCGACCTCATCATCGACACCGTCGACCGCCACGCGCCCAATTTCAGGAAGTCGGTGATCGCGCGGCAAATTCACTCGCCGCTCGATCTGGAGCGCAAGTTCGGGCTGATCGATGGCGACATCTTCCACGGGCGGATGAGCCTCGACCAGCTCTGGTCGGCGCGGCCGGTGCTCGGGCATGGCGACTATCGCGCGCCGGTCCGCGGGCTCTACATGTGCGGGTCGGGCACGCATCCCGGCGGCGGCGTGACCGGCGCGCCGGGGCACAATGCCGCGCAGGCGATCCTCGCCGACCGCCGGCTCATCAGTCGCTGGCGGCGCCGCGCCTGACCCACCAATAGACCGGCACCCCGGCGAGCAGCAGCACCAGCGCCCAGCCATTGGCCTCGAACCCGAGCCCGTAGGACAGCCACGCGACGAACCCGGCGGAGCCGATCCCCGCGGCGCGCCCAGCGGTGTCGCCGCGCAGCAGCGCCACCCCCGCCAGCGCGCTCGCGAAATAGGCGAGCATCCCCGCCGCGAGCGACACCGCCGCGACGAACGCGAACAGATCGCCCATCCCACGCGTGTAATTGGCGAGCGTCACCCCCGTCACCAGCACGCCCGCCAGCACATGCGCGCGCACCGGCACCCCGGCGCCATTCTCGTGCCCGAACCAGCGCGGGAACACGCCGCCGCGCGCCATCGCGCGCGGCACCTCGCCTTGCAGCAGCACGAAGCCGTTCAACGTTCCCAGCGCGCTCACCGTCGCGAACAGCGCCACCACCTGCGTCGTCGCGCCACCCAGCGCGCTCCCGAGAAAGTCGGCGATCGGCGCGGGCGACGCTGCGACTGCGGCGCGCGGCATCAGCGCGGTGATCGCGCCCGAGACGATCAGGTAGATTACTCCCACCGCCGCGGTCCCGATCAGCGTCGCGCGCGGCACCGTCCGCGCCGGGTTCTGCATCCGGTCGGCGGGCACCGTCGCGGACTCGACGCCGAGGAACCCCCAGAAGGTCAGCGCCGCCGCGCCGGCGATCGTGCCTGCGGCGAGCGGCACCGGCGCGTCCTGCACCACCGCCGCGCCGCCCTTGCCCAGCAGCAGCCAGCCGGCGAGCAGCGCCACCGCGGCGAGCGGCATCAGCTTCAGCACCATCGTCACCATCTGCACCCGCGCCGCCGCCGCCACTCCGCGGACGTTGACGCCGACGAATACCCACACCATCACCACCGCCGCGACCGCCGCATGGGGCGCGAGCGCGGGGATGGCGACGCTCAGCGCACTCACCGCCGCGACCGCCACCGCGCCATTGCCGGCCCAGATCAGCGTCCAGTAGCTCCACGCCGTCGCGAAGCCGACCGCCGGCCCGAACGCCGCATCGGCATAGGCGTAAGGTCCGCCCGCCTGCGGCACCGCCGCCGCGAGCCGCGCGAAGACGAACGCCAGCGCCATCGCGCCCGCGATCGTCACCACCCAGCCCCAGGTCGCATTCGCCCCGAACGGCGCCAGCGTCGCGGGCAGCAGGTAGATCCCCGATCCGATCAGATTGCCCATCACCAGCGCCAGCGCACCCCAGAAGCCGAGCGCGCCCTTGTCTTTCAGGGGCCTCGCGCTTGATCCGCCCGTCCCGCCGTGGTCTGCTCGTCCGTCCATGCCCAACCCTGCCCGTTTCCCTGCCCTGCTAGTCGACGCCGCGCTGGCGCTCCACGACAATCGGCTCGACGTCGCCGAACCGTTGCTGCGCACCTATCTGAAGCGCGACCCGTTCGACGCGCGCGCGATCCGGATGCTCGCGGAGTTGGCCGGGCGGATCGGGCGCAACCGCGATGCCGAGACGTTGCTGCGCCGCGCGCTCGAACTGGCACCCGGCTTCACCGCCGCACGCGCCAATCTGGCGATCGTGCTGTACCGCCAGAACCGCGCCGTCGATGCGCTCGCCGAACTTGACACGCTGCTCGCCGCCGAGCCCGAGCATCTCGGCCACGCCAACCTCAAGGCCGCCGCGCTCGGGCGGCTCGGCGGGTTCGAGGAAGCGATCGCGCTCTACGAACGCGTGCTCGCCGCCGCGCCCGCACAGCCGAAGGTGTGGATGAGCTACGGCCATATGCTGAAGACGGTCGGGCAGCAGGCGGATGGTGTCGCCGCTTATCGCCGCGCCATCGCCTTGCGCCCGGCGCTCGGCGAAGCCTGGTGGAGCCTCGCCAACCTCAAGACTGTGCGCTTCGACGACGCCGATGTCGCGGCGATGACCGCGGCGCTCGCCGACCCCGCGATCACCACCGAGGACCGGTTCCATCTCGACTTCGCGCTCGGCAAGGCATGCGAGGAGCGCGGCGACGCCGACCGCGCCTTCGCGCATTACGCCGCGGGCAATGCGCTGCGCCGGACGCAGATCGCCTATGATGCCGGCGAGACGACGCAGTTCGTCGACACGATCGTCGCCACCGCCACCGCCGGCTTCTTTGCGGCGCGTGAAGGCTGGGGCTGCCTCGCGCCCGACCCGATCTTCGTGCTCGGGATGCCGCGCGCCGGATCGACGCTGATCGAGCAAATCCTCGCCAGCCACCCGCTGGTCGAGGGTACGACCGAGCTGCCCGACCTGCCCGCGCTCGCCCGCCGCATCGCAGGCTATCCCGCCGGGCTCGCAAGCATCACCGCCGAGCGCGCGCGCACGCTGGGTGAGGAATATCTTCGCCGTGCCGCGGTCCAGCGCCGCACCGATCGTCCGTATTTCGTCGACAAGCTGCCGAACAACTGGGCGCATGTCGCGCTGATCCGGCTGATCCTGCCCAACGCCACGATCATCGACGCGCGCCGCGATCCGCGCGCCTGTTGCTTCTCGAACTTCAAACAGCATTTCGCGCGTGGTCAGGGCTTCAGCTACGCGCTCGACGACATGGGGCATTATTACCGCGACTATGTGCGGATGATGGCGCACATCGACACGGTGCAGCCCGGCCGCGTGCATCGTGTCATCCACGAAGAGCTGGTCGATGCGCCGGAGCCGCGGATCCGCGCGCTCCTCGGCGCCTGCGGTCTCCCCTTCGATCCCGCCTGCCTGACCTCGCATCGCACCGAGCGCGCGGTCCGCACCGCCTCGTCGGAGCAGGTGCGCCAGCCGATCTTCCGTGGCGGCGATCGCGCGTGGCGGCCGTTCGCCGCACACCTCCAGCCGCTGGAGCAGGCGCTCGGCGACGTCATCGCCTGTTATCCTCTTGCGCCAGGCTTCACCCCGTCTGCGTGACAATTTCATCACGGCCGGGAATTAAGATAAAATGTTTCTCGGCCGGATTGACCGCGCTGCTGCCGCGCTGCAGCATGACGTCACATAGTCGCAACAAAGGGGATTGTTGTGGTGGCCAGCTTCCGTCGTCGCGTGCTCGTTCCGTTGCTGGCCTCGGCGGCGTTCGCCGCTCCTGCGGGCGCGCAGACCGGGTCGGCACAGGCCAGTGCCGCCGACACCCCGTCGCAGCAAGCGACCGCCACCACCGCCGACGGCGACATCATCGTCACCGCGCAAAAGCGTGACGAGAGCATCCAGAACGTCCCGATCAGCATCCAGGCGATCGGCACCCGCCGGCTCGACCAGCTGAACGTCTCGAACTTCAACGATTACACCCAGCTGCTGCCGTCGGTCGCCTTCCAGTCGTCGCAGCCGGGCGTGACCACCGTCTATATGCGCGGCGTCGCCTCGGGCGGCGACGGCAACCATTCGGGCTCGCTGCCCTCGGTCGGCGTCTATCTCGACGAGCAACCGGTCACGACGATCGGCGGCACGCTCGACATCCACATCTACGATATCGCGCGGATCGAAAGCCTCGCCGGGCCGCAGGGCACGTTGTACGGCGCATCGAGCGAGGCGGGCACGATCCGCATCATCACCAACAAGCCCGACACCGCCGGCCTCTACGGTCGCGTCGATGGCGAGGTGAACATGCTGCGCTCCGGCGGGATCGGCTACACCAGCGAGGGGATGCTCAACATACCGTTCGGTGAGCGGGTCGCGCTGCGGATGGTGGGCTTCTACCAGAAGGACGCCGGCTTCATCGACAACGTCCCCGGCACGCGGCGCTTCCTGCCGGAAGCGGGCGGGATCAGCGTCGACAATGCCGCGTACGTCAAGAAGGACTATAACGATACCGAGACCTATGGCGGCCGCGCCGCGCTCAAGATCGACCTCGATGACAATTGGACCGCGACGCCGACCCTGCTCTATCAGGAGCAGAACAGCCACGGCAGCTACGGTTACGATCCCAAGGTCGGCGACCTCGAGGTGCAGCGCTTCTACCCCGAATATCGCCGCGACCGCTTCGCGCAGGCCGCGCTGACGATCGAGGGCCAGCTCGGCAACTGGGACGTCACCTATGCCGGCGCGTTGCTCGATCGCCGCGCGGTCAGTCGAGCGATTATACCGATTATGCCGAGGCCTATGACTCGCTCTACTCGGCGGTCGGCGGGCTGGCCGGCTATTTCTACTATCAGGACAATGACGGCAACACGATCGACCCGCGCCAGCGCGTGATCGGCCGCGATCATTTCAAGAAGCTCAGTCAGGAGGTGCGCGTCGCTTCACCGGTCGACCAGCCGTTCCGGCTGGTCGCAGGTGCCTTCTACCAGCGGCAGAGCAACCTGATCTTTCAGGATTACCAGATCCCGAACCTTGGATCGCAGGTTTCGGCCAACGGCTATCCCGGAACGCTGTGGCTCACGCGCCAGCACCGCGTCGACAACGATTATGCCGTGTTCGGCGAGGCGAGCTACGACCTGACGCCCAAGCTGACGCTCACCGCCGGTGGGCGCGTGTTCATCTACGACAACTCGCTGGTCGGTTTCTTCGGCTTCGGCCGCAACCCGGGCGTCGATCCCGCGGACGGCCGGCCGTCCACCGCCAGCCCGTTCAACGCCGCGGGCAGTTCGCGCACCGGCGTGGCGAGTTGCTACATGGCCGGCGGGGGCACGTTGCGCGACGCCTATCTGAACGGCGGCGACACGGGCAATTTCCTGACGAGCCCCGATGTCGGCGCAATCCCGTGCGTCAATCTCGGCGTTCCGGACGGCAACCGCGTGCTGCCCAAGCACGCCGACGGTCAGGGCGTCACCTATCGCTTCAACGCGACGTGGAAGCCGATCGACGCGGTCCTGCTCTACGCCACTGCCTCGCGCGGCTTCCGCCCCGGCGGGATCAACCGTCGCGGCGATGTCGCCGATTACGCCGCCGACTTCCTGACCAATTACGAACTGGGGTGGAAAACGACGCTCCCGGGCGGCGCGGTGCGGTTCAACGGTGCGGTCTATCAGCAGAATTGGGACCAGTTTCAATTCTCCTTCCTTGGCGCGAACAGCTTCACCGTGATCCAGAATGGTCCCGACGCGCGCATTCGCGGCGTCGAAATGGACACCAGCGTCACCCTGGGCGGTCTCTCGCTGACCGCGGCCGGCGCGTATACCGACGCCAGAACGCGCACCGAGCTGTGCGATTCCGTCGATTGCACCGCGGAGGTCGCGAAGGTGCTCGCCCCCGCCGGCACCCGCCTGCCGATCACGCCGCGCTTCAAGATCAGCGGCACGGCGCGCTACGCGGTGCCGATCGGCACGGTGCGCGCCTACGTACAGGGGTTGATCGCGCACCAGAGCTCCGCGTCCTCGGACCTGCGCATCGACAAGGCCACGGCGCTGGGACGGTTGGAGCCCTATACCAGCGCCAGTCTGTCGGTCGGCGGCGAGGTGGCGAATTACACGTTCGAGCTGTTCGTGCGCAATCTCTGGGACGAGCGCGGCCAGATCTCACGCTTCCAGCAATGCGGCGCATGCGACCAGCGTCCGTATGTGGTGCCGATCGCGCCACGAACGATTGGCATCCGCGCCGGCGCGAAATTCTAGAGCCTAATCCAGCAAAGCTGGATCAGCGGCGGCACCGGCCCGCTCTCCATGTAAGTGGATCGAGCGCTTGCGGCGGGTGGCTTCAGGCTACCCGCCCGCCACGAACCTATTGATCCGGCGCTGGTCCGGACGCCGCATTGTCGCGCCAGATGCGCCCGGCGAGCAACGTGGCGAAGCCGAGCCAGCCGACGAACGGAGCCGCCAAGACCGCGGCTGGCCGGTCCACCTTTGCGGCCGTCCAGACAAGGGCCGCCCCCGACGCGACCATCGCCGCCGAGGTCGCCGCGCTGGCGCCGAGCCGCCGCTCGCGGAAGAAAAGCTGCGTCCAACCGCCCACCATGGCGCTGTTGGCCAGCCACAGCCCGACAGCGACGTTGCGCGCGTCCCCGGCCGGTCGGCGCAACAAACGATATCCACCGACCGCGAGGCCGGTTTCCAGCACCGGCCAGACCGCGCCGAACGCCGCGTCGGGCGGCGTGTAGCCGGGCTTGTCCAGCCGCGCGTACCAGCGGCGGATGCCGGGGTGCGACCGGTCGGGCGCATTGCGCCGCCCGACGAGCGCACTCGCCCCGAGCACCGCCCCGACGAACGCGAGCGCCGCCAGGCGCGGCGTACCGTTATCCTGATGCGCCATGCGATCAGGCCTGTTCGAGATAGCGTTCGAGCTCGTCGCTGCCGCCGATCCGCTCGCCGTCGATGAAGATCTGCGGGGTGGTGGCGACGCTGTGCTCCGCCTTGAAGGCGTCAACCTCGTCGCGAGAGTGCAGGATGCGGTCGTCGACCGCGAACCCCGCTTGCTCCAGCATCTGCTTGGCGCGGACGCCGAACGGGCAGGTATGTTCGGGCAACACCATGCGGTAGAGGGTCGCCGTTCCGTTCGCTGACATTGAAGGTCTCCCCGGACGTGAGCGCCCGTGCCGCTACAGCGACCAGCGCGGCGCGACGTTCCGGATCGTCGCGGCGGTACGGATCCGCCGACACGCAAACCCGCCGCGCGCGCCGTCGGCAGCGATCAGCGCTGCTTCCTGGTGACCGTCGCGGTGAAATCGGGATCCTTCTTCGCCACCCAGTCCACGAACTTGCGCACGTTCGGGTTCGCGAGCAGGCCGTCCACCTCCAGGCCGTGCCGCTGCAATTCGGAATTGGTGAAATTGGCGGTCAGCGTCTGCTGGCAGATCGAGTGCATCGGCACGACGTCGCGCCCGCCACGGCTCTTGGGCACGGGATGGTGCCAGACGATCGTCTTGCCGGTCGGCCGCCCGCACAGCCAGCATGGCACCGGCGCGGGCGGCGCCTCGTCTTCCGGCGGAAGGTGATCGTAGGGATCGTGTTTCGAACGTCTGGCCATGGCTCGATCTGACTGTCTTGATTGTTCCGCGCCTGTAGCCGAACGATCCGCTGCCTCCTATGGAAAGCTGCGAACAACGGTCCCATCGTCGCGGACCGACCGGGAAAGAACGATGACCGACTCGCCGAAGCCGTGGGACGCGCCGCAGGTCCGCAAATGGCTGGAGCGGCGCATCGCGGCGGCGCGGCTGGACCAGGCGGCGGCGGATCGCGGCGGCTATGAGGCGCGGGACGATTACGACAAGGCCGCCGCCGAGGAATGGGCGTGCCGCGCGGCGACCGGCGCCGACTGGACCGACGAACAAGCGACGCTGGCCGCCCGGCTCAAGGAGCTGATCGGGCAGGATGATTTTCCCGTGACCGGCATCCATGACGATCTTCGGTTCGAACGCCATGTCCGCACCTATCTGCGGAAGCTGGCCAAGATGACCAAGGCGAACGACGGCTTCGACAAGACCCTCCGCCATCAGTGAGCCGCGGCAACAGGGCCGCGATCTGCCACGCCCCGACCCTCACCACTTCACAACCGGCGCCAAGCCGATGGACGCTGCCAGCGGTGCGCGCGTGGCTGGCCGCTTCCGTGCTGGGCCTTGAAGACCCCGCGCCCACGTCATCATATCGACACCCGGAGCGAGCAGACCCGCGCGGCACGACGTGGAGATGACGAATGCAGGACCGGCGCAGCTTCATCCGGGCGATGATGGCATCGGCAGGCGCGGCGGCGGCGTTTACGCCGGCGATCGCACGCGCGCTGGCGGTGCCGGCCGATCGTCGGACCGGAACGCTGCAGGACGTCGCGCATGTCGTGATCCTGACGCAGGAGAACCGCTCGTTCGATCACTATTTCGGCACGATGCGCGGCGTGAGGGGCTATGGTGATCGCTTCGCGATCCCCGCTCCTCCCCTGCCGGAGGCGCCCGACCGCACCGTGCTTCTCCAGCCGAACGAGCATTTCGGCGCTCAGCCGGCGTTGATCGCGCCGTTCCGGCTCGACACCGCGCTCGACTTCGGCCTCTATCGCCCGCTCGGCACGCCGCACGGCTTTACCGACAGCCAGGCAGCGTGGGACAACGGACGGATGGGCGCGTGGCCGCGCCACAAGCAGAACCATGCGATGGCGCATTTCACGCGCGCCGATCTGCCGTTCCAATATGCGCTCGCCGAGGGGTTCACGCTGTGCGACGCCTATCACAGCGCGATGCATCTCTGCACCAATCCCAACCGGCTCTACATCTGGACCGGGACGCACGATCCGCTCGGCAAGGGCAACGGCCCGGCGATCGACAACGGCTATGACACGGCTGACGCCGATCCGCGGCACCACGGCGGCTATCTGTGGACCACCTATCCCGAGCGGTTGATGGCGGCGGGGATCGATTTCCAGATCTATCAGGACATGGCGGACAATTTCACCGACAATCCGCTGGTCGGTTTCCACCGCTACCGCACCGCGCAGGGCGCGGCCGGCGCATTGCTGAAGCAGCGGACGATGACCACGCGCGCGCTCGACGGGCTGCGGCAGGACGTGCTGGCGCGGCGCCTGCCCGACGTATCGTGGATCGTCGCGCCCGCCGCGCAGTCGGAACATCCCAGCGCCTCGACCCCGCTGCAGGGCGCGGACTATATCGCGCAGGTGCTCGACGCGCTCACCGCCGATCCGGCCGTCTGGGCACGCACCGTGCTGCTCATCAACTTCGACGAGAATGACGGCCTGTTCGATCACGTCCCGCCGCCCGCGCCGCCGGCCCGCAGCGCCGGACGCACGATCGGCGCGACCACCATCGCCGCCGACGACGAATATCACCGCCGGTCGCAGGATCCCGCCGACGCCGCCTATCTGGATCGGCCCTATGGCCTCGGCCCGCGCGTGCCGCTCTACGTCGTCTCGCCATGGAGCCGCGGCGGGCATGTCGCATCGGAGGTCTTCGACCACACCAGCATCCTGCGCTTTCTCGAAGCGCGGTTCGGCGTCCACGAACCGAACATCAGCGCGTGGCGGCGCGCCGTGTGCGGCGATCTCACGTCCTGCTTCGATTTCACCGCGACCGAAAAGATCGATTTTCTCCCGCCGCTCCCGGCCACCGCCGCCCTGTCTGGCCAGGCCGCGCAGCTGAAGGAAGTCCGCCCGCCGCTGCCCGCGCAACCCGCCGCGCCGGTGCAGGAAACGGGTCGGCGGCGACGCCGCGCGACGCCGTATGCACTCGACGCGCAAGTGCATCATGTCGGGGGTGCGGGCGGCCTGTCGCTCGTCAACCGCTCGACGGCGCGCGCCGCGGTGTTTCACGTCTACGACGTCACGCGCCGCGACGACGTCCCGGCCCGCTACACGGTCGGCGCCGGACGCGACCTCACCCATCCCCTGCCCCAGCCCCGCGAAGCGGTGGACCTTTTCATCCTCGGGCCGAACGGGTTCCACCGGCGGCTGCGCGGCCGGGCGGACATCTTCTCGGCCGGCATCGCGGCGCCGGGCGTCCTCACGATCACGAACCTCTCCGCGGTGCGGCGATCGATCGCCATGACCGACTGCGCTTATGGCGCAGCCGCCGCCATGCTCGACCTCGCGCCCGGCGAGACGCGCCAGATCGCGCTGGACCTCTCCGCGAGCCACGGCTGGTACGATCGCCAGTTCACAGGGTCCGGTCAGACATGGCGGATCGCCGGCCATCTGGAAGACGGCAAGCCGTCATGGTCCGATCCGGCCGCCGGCGGCGCCGGCCCGTTGCGGATCGCGGGGGTGGCGTGACGCGCCGGAGCCGCGGCGCGCCGCGCTTCCCTACGCCGGTCGACGCGGCGCCGCCGCCAGCGCCTGCGCGATCGCGGTGCGCAGCGGCTTGGCACGGTAATCGGCATCATAGGGACAAGGGCGGCGCGCCGCCTTGTCGGGGCGCGGCTCGAACGGGCCGATCCAGCTGAAGCGATCGCACATGCCCCAGGCGACCACGTCGCGCAGCTGCGGATAGTCGAACATGACGTCCAGATAGCGTCGCGCATAATCCGCAACCCCGCGGTCGCGCGCGACGGGGTCCACCGGCAGGCCGTTGTCGCGGACGTCCAGCTCGGTGATGAGCAGGCGGTATCCCATGCCGGTCACCGCATCGAGAAAGTGTCGCCAGTCGCGCTCATAGGCGCGCGCGCTGCTACCCGTATCGGGTCCGGCGGTCACGAGATGCGACTGGACGCCCAGCGCATGGACCGGCACGCCGCGCCGCCGAAATCCCTCCAGCAGGCGCAGCACCCCGGCGCGGTGCGCGGCGTTGCCGGGCTCCCAGCTCATATAATCGTTATAGACCAGCTCGGCGTGCGGCGCCTCGGCGTGCGCGGTGCGGAAGGCGAGGTCGAGCGTCGCTTCCGTGCCCCCCAGCGCGCGGCTCAGCGCGGTTTCCTCGAGCGCGCCCGTCTCCGGCGTCACCGCTTCGTTGACCACGTCGTAACTGGCGATCCGTTCGCCATAGCGTCGTGTCACCGTCGTGATATGGTCGATGAGAATCTCGCTCGCGGACCGTGCCGGACGCGCGCCGAAATCGTACTTTTCCAGCCACGCCGGCATCCATTTGCGGCGTTGCCAGAGCAGATTGTGACCACGCACCGTCATGCGGTGCTCCCCCGCCCATGCCATGATCCGGTCGAATGCCGCAAAGTCGAACGCTCCCGGCGCCGGGCGAAGATGCTGCCATTTCATCTCATTTTCGACCACGAGCAGCCCGCATTCGGCGCGCAGCAGCTCGGCATAGGCAGGATTATCCGCCGACGCGCCGTTCGTCCGCGCCGACAAGGCCGACCCGAAGCGCAATCCGCTGCGTCGCGCCACCGCGTCGAGCCCCTCGCCGTGCGGCGCGACCGTCGCCAGCGTCGCGAACGGCGCGGCGGCAATCGCCGTCAGCCCCTGTCGCCGTGTCATCGTCCCGATCATGTCAGTCTCCGTTCCCGACCCCGCACCACAGGAAACGACCTTCGACGGCAACCTGCCGCAAGCTGGTCGCGTTTCGCCAGCAGGCCGAACCCGCGGGGCCAGCGACCTGACCGCTACTCCGCATCGATCACGACCAGCGCGACCCCCTGCCGCGGCACCTCCAGCGTCGCGGTGGTGGTGCCGCCCGCCGCGCCGGTCAGCGCCAGCGGCTGCGGCTGCATTACCGACGCCTGTTCGAGCTGCACATATTGCGCATCGTCGGGCGCGATCGGCGACCCCATCCTCTTCCAGGCGGTGAAGGCATTGGCATGGTCGCCATCGACGCGCCACAGCGTCGCGCGCGCCCCTTCCCCGCCCTTCACGCCACGCAGCGCCAGCGTCACCGCCGCGCCCGCGCCCGGCACGTCGTCGTCATGATAATGCCAGACGAGCACCGCGACCTTGCCGTCGGCGGTGCGGGTCGCGATCGTGCCGACGTCGGCCGCCCCGCGCACGCCGTTGCGCATCACGGTATCGAGCGGCAGCTGCGCATCGCTCGTCGCCGCCAGCCGGTCGGCGCCGAGCCGCGCGAACATCCGGAAGACGTTGAGCACCGGCAGATCGACGCCGTTCGAGGACAGCTGCCGGTAACCGGCGAACCACGGCTGGTCCTCGAACTCGAACGCCCAGGTCAGCGCGCCGTCGAGATTGACCTTGCGCCGCGCCGCCAGCTCCCAGATCCGCGCGAAACTGGCGGCGGTGTAGCTCGAATACATCGTGCCGTTGCGATAGGCGTTCTCCGGTCCCGGACAGGCGGCGCAGCCCTCCGGGTCGCTCTCGCCGATCACCACCGGCTTGTCCGCCAGCGCCGGGATCGACAGCGTCTTGGAGAAGCCCTTGTCGACTTCCTTCAGTTGCGTGGCGAGCCCCATCCGCACATGGCCATCGGCGAAGGTCGGCTGTCCCTTGGCGTGAAAGGCGAGAAAATCGGTCGGCGTCCCGATCTGCCCGGTGGCATGGTTACGGCCGGCGGTGACGTGCTTGAGGAAGCCGTCCATGAACGCACCCCCCGCCCCCGCGGCATCGGGCCCGCCGACCCGTGCGGTCGGCAGCGCGCGGCGGATGCCGTCGACCGCATAATCGTGCATCTTGTAGAATTCGTCGGGGCTGGCCTTCCAGTAAAAGCCGTTCGCCTCGTTCCAGATCTCGAAATACCAGCGCTCGACCTCGGCGCGGCCGTAGCGCTCGACATTGTGCCTGGTCCACTGGAAGATCAGCTCGCGCCACTTGTCATAGTCCTTGGGCGGATAGGCCCAGCCGGACATGATCCTTTTGTAGTCGAGTCCCGGCCGCCAGTCGTGGCGATAGGGCGTGCCGGCGGGCGCGGACGACAGCGCCTCGGGCATGAAGCCGATCTGCAGATACGGGTGGATCCCCGCGGCGCGATAGGTGTCGATGATCCGGTCGACGTTGGTCCAGTTGTAGATCGGCTTGCCGTCCGGGGTTTCGTTGTAGATGTCGGTGCTGCCCCATTTGAACGCGGCGGTGCCGTCGCCGGTGTTGAGCAGGTTGTGCGCGCGGAAATAGATGTCGCCGCGCTTCAGCTTGCCGAGTTCGGCGATCAGCTTCTTGCCGTCCTTCATCGTCGCGTAATTGGGCTCGTCGGCGCCGAAGAAGCGCCAGATCGGCGGCAGCTTGCCGGCGGTCTGCGTGGTGTCGACCGTGATCCGCACCGGGCGCGCGGCGGCAGGCGCCTGCGCGTGAACCGGCGCGACGGGCAACGTGCCTGTCAACAGCAACGGGGCGAGCAGATGGCGATAGGGGCGCATCGGGGATCCTCTCTTGCGTTGACGGCATGCCCGACCGATGCCTGTGGGAGAAGCATACGCAAATATGCCGCGGGATCACGCGAATAGCGCGCATATCGTGTGGCAGGCGGAAACGGTCGCTCAACAGCGTCCAGCTGACGGGCTGACCCAACGAAGCCCAGCATCGCACTCGGCTATTGCGAATACATAGCACCGCCCTATGCCCCGCCGCAAAAGGGGGAATGACCATGAAGACCTATACCGGCGGGCTGCTCGCGGCGGGCCTGGCGCTGGCCTCCGCTGCCCATGCAGCAAGCGGGATCGAAAAGCCGGCGTCGACCGAGCCGGTCGGACAGGAAGTCGTCGTCACCGGCCGCGCCTCCCCCGCGCCTCGCGCAGCGGACGACCGCTACAAGCCGGCCGCCGACGCCTCGACGCTGCGCTCCGCGGCCAGTCCGCTGGAAACGCCGCAGACAGTCAACATCGTCGCCGCGCAGGTGCTTCGCGACCAGCGTCCGCGCTACCTTGACGACGTGCTGACCAACGTGAGCGGGATCACGCAGGGCAATACGCTGGCCGGCACGCAAGACACGGTGATGAAGCGCGGCTTCGGCGGCAACCGCGACGGGTCGGTGATGCACAACGGGATGCCGCTGGTGCAGGGCCGCGGGTTCAACGCCGCCGCGCAGAGCGTCGAGGTGCTCAAAGGTCCCGCCTCGCTGCTGTACGGCATCATGGACCCAGGCGGGGTCATCAACATCGTTTCGAGGAAGCCGTTGCTCGATCCGCAGCTGACGGTGGCGCTGACCGGCTCCAGCTATGCGGCGGCGCGCAGCGGGCTGGAGGCGACGGCCGATCTGACCGGCCCGATCGCAAGCGATCTGGCCGGGCGGCTGGTGCTCGATCATCAGGACGAGGACTATTGGCGCAATTTCGGCACGCGCAGCGACACGCTG
>Ga0265780_10004779_pt1 | contig 17338 bp, 11 predicted proteins | sample P1T30metagenome_FD_192432 | JGI IMG/M metagenome (GOLD analysis project Ga0265780, IMG submission 192432) | Plant litter microbial communities from East Loma Ridge, Irvine, California - P1 T30 | ecosystem: Environmental > Terrestrial > Plant litter > Unclassified | place: USA: California...
AGCGTATAAGAATAACTTATAAAAAGATATTTTAGTATATTTATAAGAAGTATTTTTAAGTAAGAGCTTTATTATTATTATTACCTACGCGCTTAGTATATAGACGCTTCTTAGTAGTATATAACTTACTTTTTAATATTAAGTAACTTACTTATAAGTAGCTTATCTAAGAAGTATATTATAACTATAAGCTTTTTACCTAAGTAGCTTAAGGCTTTATTATATACTCTTCTCTTTTATACTAGTATATTTATATAAATTTAAGTATATATTATACTGCTCTTGTCTTAAGATACTTAAGCAGTAATTCTATAATATAATTACCTAAACTTACTTTTACTAGCTCGTTCTTCTCTATAAAAACAAATTTCTAATAGTAAAAAGTTAGCAATGTTAAAGCTTAAAGGACGGTAATAGTAAGATGTAGTGTGAATTATAGAAAGAACTAAGCAATCCACCGCAATAGTGTAAATAGGTAAGTTGAATAGAGCGATATCTCTTACGCGTTATGCTCACAAAGAAGTTAATGTAAACCCTGCCTAGTGGCAAGTCGCACTAGACAAGACAGCCACCGGGCAGAGACTGCACTCATGCCAAGGCGCATTTACCAGACGTTACCCTTAGTCTGCTTGCCCTTCTCCTCCTCCAACTTCTTGACATTGACGTTCTTCCACACATAGATAGAGGCCAAACAGAACGGCACCAGGCAAACACCAGTGATCAGCATCAGGCGCATGACATGCTGGTAAGCGCCAACAACCGCATCGCGCTCAGGCGTGCCATCCAAGAACGAGATCTGGGTCGCGATATCTCCAAAGATGAGGGTCGCATTCATTTTGCTAGCTTCAGGCAGGCGCTGGTAGATTTGCTCAGGCAGGATGTTGTTCCACATGGCGCCGGCAATGGCGAAACCAATCGACGAACCGAAGCTGCCGAAAAGGCCCCAGAGCGCGATAACGGCGGCAATTTCCTGGTGTGTGACAGGGACCATGACAGCGAGCTGGGCGCAGATGGTGAAGATACCTGTACCGATACCGACAATGACTTGTGTGAGGGCGATGACACCGGGGTTAGCGTCAGGTGTGCGGAAGGGGATGAGTAGCGCAGTGCCGAGAACGACAATGGGCACACCGGCATAAGCAGTCCACTTGAAGTTTCCGGTATAGCTGATGATGAATGCGAAGAGCGGACCAAAGGTGGACGATGCGAGGGAGAAAGAATTGAGGATGTATCCGGCGTGCTTGACGCTCTGCCTTTGGACGACGAGCAGGTACGATTGAAAGTAGGCGTTCCAGATGAAGACGGAGGTAAACATGATGCCGTAGAGAGCACATGATCCGATGATCGTTGGCTCCTTCAGGTACTTCCATTGCAGGAAAGGCACAGGGGTGAACTTGGCCTCCCAGACGACGAACACGGGGAATAGCAAGAGGCCGAGGACTATCATGGCGAGGATGTATGGCGTCTTCCAACCTTGGGGAGCGTACGAGACGAGAGTGAACGGTAACAAGAAGAGACAGAATGCCGCCATGATGAGGATGATGCCGATAACTGAGACTGGTTAGTTGCGCCGGGACTAAACTGGGATTTGCAACATACCGTCGAATTGGATTAAGTGATATGAGATGGACTGGACAACAGTGCGGTTTGACTTGGTCTTGTGGATCACGCCAGCCGCTTTTGCCTTGCGGTACATGTACATCATGATACCAGTGGCTGGCAGACTGCAGGCAATCAAGATGAAGATGAAGGCACCAAACGCCCAACGCCAGTTGTGATGCTTGATGAACAGATCAGCAATCGCGGGACCAGCAAATGTGCTTGCGATACGAGGGGTCTGGTTAAGGGAGAAAATGACCATGCGGTTCTTGAGAGTGGTCATATCGGCCACCATGACGGAGTTGACATAGAGGATACCGATATGTCCAGCCCAGTACAACACGTGCCCGGCAATGTATGTCTGAACATTGTTGCATGCGGCTTTTAGAGCCATGCCGACAAGAATGATGAGCAGCATAACGAAGAAGCCCTCAACACGGCCGAAGACGTCGATGAACTTGGATATGGCAAGGGGAATGCAGCCTGCGAGTGCGCTAGACATGACACTAGCAACATTGAGAAGACCATGTCTGCTGAATGCTGAAGTGATCCAAGGGTTGAGCGATGCGTCGATGGCATTCTGCAGGTATGCGACAAATTCGATGAGGAAGATGCTGAATTCTGATTAATACCAGTGCTTGTAGAAGGCCCGAGAGTGTGACTCACAAAATGAACATGGCAATGAGTGTCTGCTTGGTCCAAATTTCTGTGATTGCTCTCACGCGCTGCACACCGTTCTGGAACTTCTCCGAGTCGTCGTCTGACTTGAGGCCGCCATCGCTGGATGTCTCAACGCCCTGAGAGTGTGGATTGATACTCTTCTCCATATCGTACTGCCGCGCGACATCATGAGAAGCCCTGATGGCGCTGTCATCGAACTCAGTTGATGCCATGGTGTGATGAGGGGAAGCAAACCCGAGATGTGGCCGTCAAAGGCAAGCTCGGCAGGGGTTGCAAATTGAGATGCAGGAAACACTTGGGTGTCGATCCCAGGTGCAGGTCGCACAGTTCTTAAGTACCGCGGTGTCCACTCTCCGATGACCGGGTAAGGATGGTCGACTCCGTTACAGGCTGAAAAATTTGCCTTGCCCTCCCACCCAGTGGCTTGGGATCAACTGCTGTTGCTGGAACCGTGCCGCGTGCCCAGCAAGCGATGCTTACACTAGGGGATCAGATAAGGAATAGATGATCTGATAAGATCCAATCTGGCCTCTCACGCGGTTTAGTGGCGTCTATTTGGCCCGCTCTAGCATGCCGCCGGGCACTTAGCGGGGAATTTCAATGGTCGACGCGTGATCGGCTTGTCGAAACAAGCGTCGACTCCGAGGGCCCTGGCCAGCGTGATGTCTGAACAGTGGGGCCCGCCGAGCCGTACCGCCGACGCCTTTCACAGATGATTCCTGCATCGTGGACGCCCATGCTTGGAGGGAGATCAAAATAGCAGCAAGACATAATGTATGCTCCTTGCCATTAACACATTTTGCCGTGTCTGCGAGAAGTGGACATTGCGATGATTGGGAAGACAGCCGATGGATCGCGCATGCATCGGGAGATGAGCGTTCGCTCCAGGATCCAAATCCTGCACAGTCCCGAGGCACTAAGAGATCAAGCTTAAAGTTCCAGAAGAAATAGCGCAGGTATTTAGGGAAATGTCGGGTCAAAAAGATGTGGGAGGACGTGGAGCACCTGCAAGCGTGTCAGTGTTGGGGGTGTGGGCGGAAGAGCGGCAGCCAAAGAACGTCGGCGCACGCCCTGTTTTCGTAATCTTATCTGATCATCGCGCATGAAAATCGCTGATGACCCGGATATTTGCTGGACATGGCTTGACGGATTGGGGCAAATCACGCGTTATGCGCGAGGGCGTCAGTCACATGTGGTGCCTTGCGTAGTGGCTTTCGACATGACGCGTGTCGAGTGACATGCCTAGGAAGCTGCGACGACCCGATGGCGTCTGCCACACCCAACCATTCTATGCAACAACATTCACGGAGCATCAAGAACTGCGGTTCACGAGGATAGAACAAATGGACCTTTAGTATTGTTCCGTTCAATGCATCGCATACGCGTTTCCGTGTATGTCAAGCCACAGTGGTAGAGTGAAGTACTCATTTCATTTCCCAAGAGCATAGCTAGGCATTGTATGAGAGACTACATACCCAATACATCGATACCCACTAGTACGGCGTATTTACCTTCCTCTACATCCATTCCGTGCGCTACATCCAAGATCGTCCGGAGCAATCGATTCAAAATGTATATCCATGCATCGGAGAACTCATGTTGAGTCCACCACTGTTCCACAGTGTTTCCAGGTCCTTACATCTTTCGCAGGCTCATGCTAGTATTGTTCCCGGGATTGCTTTAATCTCCTCTCATGGCTCCGACAACCCATGTAGGTTTTGCTCTCCATGCTGTCCCATACCTTCTCATGGGGCCCTTGTATCAGTCCTCGCAGATGAAACGATCATGTTTTCGTGGATCATACTCCGCGCTATGGAGCGGAGGCATTCGGTCATTCGAACCAGCCCTATCTACTTCATCTTTCGTATACGGGCCGTACTGGTCCGACCAGTCACAAGGATGAAAGCATGTACACGCTGGAGGTCTATTTACATTTGTCAGCGGAGTTCACTGATTGCAGTCGTTGTGATTAGACTTACACCCTGAGCCGAGGTGTTGATAGGATCGTAGCGACCTTGCCAGACAAGTCGTGACGACGTCCTTCACGCTCGTCGTTGAAAATCTTCTTCCACGTGGTGCGGGTACTGTCCTTTACATGACCGAGGAGCGAGATGCGAGGAATGGTTCGGAGATGAGGAAATCCGATGGAGAGAAACCAATCTACAAAGATGCTCTGACACGAGAATTGCTTCCGCCTTCCAAGGCCGGTCGATATATCGACCCAAGGATCAAAAAGGCCAGTCTGGAAATGAAGAGATAACTGGTCAAGGGTGGATATGTTGGCGAGAATGAACAAAGGTGGGAGAGGCGATGTTGGCGATGATATGAATGCATCAGACAGCGAGGACCGATACCCCAAGAGAAAGAAGTAATCAGCATTGGAGAAGCCAAGGGACACCCGGCGAAGATGATCGATTTCCATCCTGGGGATGGTACGGAGCAGTGTCTCACTGGCAGCAAAATGCTTGACGGTGTGATGACAAGTATGTTCCCAAAATTCCTCTGCCAGGATACGACTACCAAGCAACAGTCTTGTTAATGTCGGGGCCGGATTGAGGCCGGGATCGAGTAGAATCTCTCTTATCCACTGTGACGTGAGGAAGTGGAGGTTCTCTGTGTCGTCGTAAAAATACAAACCTGTCTTTATGCCGAGGTCCGGTGATTGGAAGGTGGTATGCGGCCACGTGTACTTCCCTGAGAGCTTTTCGTACACATTCAAACGGAGCTCGGCCGGAAGATCCATGAAGCGAAACGTCAATCCATTCCAAGCCCACCATTCCCACATAGAAACGCCGCTGGCTGGACAGGTGTCGATTTGCTGCTCGATCCATTTGATAAGTGGATGCCACTTCCCTGCTATGCCAATCAGAAGGTCTGAGGCTTCGGGAGGTGATGAGGAGTTTGGGTTTATACAGCGGATTTGGACTTTGAGAGGCTTGAGAGTTTCTGGGCGTACAATCCTGTAGTGCCATCTCAGACTGTCAGTAAGGCATTCTAGCTTAATCTGAGACCCTGTGGTTCGAGTCCAGAAATCGTATTCCGTATGACGCCGGTTCAGAATGTAATCAGACACGATGCCGCTATAGATATTCTAACGTATGTTAGTGGCGAGTCCCAACCAAGTATACCCAGACTCACCCCATCGGAAGTGGCCAATTTCATCCGTGGCAAATTGTAGCGATGTCTTATCCAAGACTCGACAGAGCTTGATGTTTTGCCAACATTGACATCCCAGCACCACCTGCGCAGTCCACGTGACGACTGGCAAAATATCCTGAGTCCAATTTGTCGGAGACCAGGTTCAACAGTGAAGACATCTCCAAGTCCTCGCTTTCTAGAATCCAACGATGAGTCGAGGCTGATATTCCTAGGAACAAACTGGGGGCTCCTGAGTCGGAGGGCGGACATGAAGCCGCGAGAGTCGTCTGGTGTTCGAACCGAGTCTGTCGACCCAACAGATTCTGCTGTCGTCGAGCTACTTTGTAGAATTGAATTCAATGTCGCCGTGTCTTGATCGCTTGTAGTGTGTTGTGCACTGTGCCGGACAAGTTTAGGTCCATCAGGGCTTAGGTACCAGAAAAAGGTATCACCGTTAGCTACCGCCTTGTAGAAGTCTTTCTCAAATTCAGCCACAATGGATCGCTGTCGGCCAGTTAAATCATGTCCGTTTGTCGGATGAACATAGGCGCTAACCTTGGTCTCAGCGAACGACGGAGGCTGAGAGTATCGGAACTCCCCTTGCGCCATGCTTCCAGCGAAGCTTGGAAGAGCCCTCGTTAGTGGTCACCAGGGTAGAAACCTGCTCGTAACAAACAGTGACGCTGGAGCTTGACAACAGAGTAGTTGAGTTTTGGACAATCTTAGTGAAACAGATAGTCATGGTCGGAATAATTATATAGAGGGTCACGCGTAGTACGGCAATTAGCGACGGGGACACGGGACAGCAAGTGGTATAGCACCCCACACGCCAGGCTGCTATGGACACCGAGCGGGGCGAATTTTCACAAAGCATTCCAACAGGTGTAATTCATATTTGGAAACACCTTGCCAAAAAGTAAAGCTCCCAAGTATACATCTCTTTCACCCATAAAAACTCAGCCCCAACATTTGTCATCGTACATACGCCGTAAGCCGTGGACGCGAACACTTCCTTCGATAGTGAGTGATATACATACGATTAGTCGCACAGTAGGACCCTGAGCCCCGACCCAAGAATTGGCGCACGAGTTTTCTACGAAAGATCCACCGTTGTGTACTGCTCATGCCTCGACATCTTCTTCTTCTGCGTCGGCAATTCCACATTCGCATGCTCGATATTCCTCCACAACTGCTCCTGGCTATCTGAAAGTGGCGACGGCCTCACCGGACTCGACAATTGACTCATCTCATGCGCCTCTTTCGTCCTCAAGGTGAGAGGCCGATTAGCACTCTGCATCGGGCGACTCCTGCTGCCGCCATTAGTCAGGGTCGCTTCGCGGCGTGCGTTGGACCGCTTGACGAAGATTGATCGAATGGCGGGCAGGTTCACGGCGATGGCGGCGAGATTGAGTTCGAGCGATACGACGATGATTGTTTCGCCGACGCCGTTGGAGGTATTGTTTATGGAGAGGAGTTTAAGAACAGAGTGGAAGCGCAGGATACCCAGGATGACTGAGCCGGCGCCGAAGGCGAAGACGGAAATGACGGCGATTTTTTTGCGCAGTGGCATTTGTAGTCCTGCGAGAGTGGGAATGGGTAGAATGAAGACGTAGATGTCGAGCAAGACATTCTGTAGCTTGTCAGTGCATGCGACGACAAGGGGTATGGGGAGAATGACCATTGATGATGGGGCAAATAAGACAAAGTTGCGGTCCATGCACGTTGCGCTCAGACGACCCAAAGTTGTAAGTGCCGCCTTTACCGGGATGCATTGAAAGACAAGAAGCAGCAGTCCAACCATGAGGGAACCAAAGTTGAGGCCATAGCCCACACCAATCCATGTACGGAATCGGCGGTTTGGGGAAAGACGAAGGTAGTATGTCAAGAAGGCGCTCTTGATCAGGAAATGCATGCCCGTGTAGTATATCGAAAGAATGTACAGATACTGCGCTCACGTCAATACTGTAATCATTGAGTTTCAAGGAAATACCCACTCTGACCAGAGCGCCACCGGGGTCGAAGTAGTTGCACCTATTTGGTTCGGGGCTGTCTCGCGTTAGTCGTAGATATTACCAAGTTGGCATGTCATTAAATCTCACCCTCCACAGCCCAGAGACAGACCGACTTGCCAAAATGCTAACGCCCCAACCAGGCCTGCACCGGTCAAAACGCCCATGTAATCATCTGGTTTCCAGGTTTTGGTGACAAATTGACAGCAGTATATCCGGATTAAGCTTGACAAGATGCCCAAAGGGTAGAATGTCCATGTAACAATGTAGCAGAAGACTTGCAGCGCGGAGGTAGTCATGATTGATGCAATATAACCGCCGCGAATAAGTTGAGATGGAGACGACGAACTCTACCTCTCACCATAGTTAAAATGCTTGCTATCGTCACTCGGAGATAATTCATTGTGTCGACATTTCCGGTTCAACAAGGCTCTCCGAGGCGTTGGCGCTTTGAACAATTGTCATTGTTCCAGCACACGCCACAGAAAAGCTGGGTCAATGGGGGCACAAAGCATGTCTACATTGCGATGTCATGTGCACCGGTTGCAGCGTATGATGCGATAAAATGTTAAAGGCAGCGAACACGTGAGCTTGAAACATGTTAGGCTGTGTTTGTGTTGGTGTTCGTTTTTGAGTTGGTGTTGCAAAGGCCGCCACTGGCGAAGCGCAGGACGCCGTTCGGCTAGCCGCCCACCCCTGACTGGACCTGGTCCCGGTAGTGCCGGCAAACTTGGTCGCAAAAAAAGTCAGGATCATCTCAGCTGGATGGGGATGTCTCTCTGAGCATGAAGTTTGTGGTATAGCCTGTATGCTCATCTGTCCTATACTTTGATCAGTCACTCTAAGTCTGCAGCTGCAGCTGCGGAGTCAAAACAGGTTCAAGCCTGGCAGGGTTCAACGGTCTTTAAAGGAACTGCAGAACGACCTCCGGCTGCGGGCAAAACCAGTCCGAAGTGGGCCATAACCCCGCTTCTTGCATGCGTCATGAGTTGGAGATCGGAATGTGCACTGAAGCGTTAACGCCCCAGTACGCGACCATAGACAATGCAGGTCTCACCTGAGAGATCTATATGCTTTATAAATGCTACAAATCGATGAGACTCATCAAGTTATCCGGTATGGTGTGTAAGTAGTCACTTCGACCCACTGTGGCCCAACCACACCTAACACCACCACCAGATCGGCTAGCATCGTTCGCTTTCATGGCATGCCAGGAAGTTCCGAACAGAGCATACAATATATTTTGATGATGTGCTTGGCGCGCAACCTCACAGCCTGAGCGTGCGCGGGAGGCAGTCACGATGTTACTTAAAACCTCACTATTATTCTGGATTAAACATGCGCAACGTATGTGCAGACCTTCAGGTCCATGATGCGCCGGCCTTGTGTGCAGAATTTTGCACGAGGGTGTGGGTGCAAGTTGAGGAAGGCACCTCTCATGTTACAAAATAAGCTAGATATAATCTATGTAGCAAGGTTAACGCAGCAAGACTGATGTAATAATCTATGAAGTTAAGAAAATAGCTAAATAATAGTTTAGATAGATCTAGGACTACTTAAGGCTTCTCTTAGGGGGCGCATTGAATCTTAGTAGTAGCATACTATATTTGCAACACAATGCCTTGGGGCTGTTGTATCCGACGTTTTCTGCAACATGAGAGGGTACGACTGCTGCCTGCAGATACATGAGCGAGTCATAGCAACTTCCTTCCGCGAAGAAAGTATGCGCGTCATGCCTGAAGACTGCTCTGGCCTCGAATCTTCGTCTCTGCATCAAATTTCCTTGTCGGACGATCTTCATCAGGCGTCATTACCTTCCACACCACGATCACCAAAAATCTTCGCCGCAATGGAGTCGAAGAAGCGGAAGTGTCAGTCGCTCCTACAGTTTCCAGTGGCCAAAGCCCCCAACTATGCAAATAAAGGGTATGGGCATCGAACTGGGTGTGAATTGAGACTGACCACATCAGAAACAGCGATGGTTATACGGAGGGTTTTGCGGTGGCACCGGAGAAGCTATTCACAAAGGCCGTCACTACAAGGTCCACGAACGACGAAGTCACAGCTACGAGGGAGAGCATCGGAGTTGACGAAGAAGACCGGGCAACTGGGTACGATCAATATTTCGAGCAGCGCACAAACGAAGTGCATGCCACGGATGAGATTGTCTCCGCAATTCTTGACGAGGACGGAGTATAAGAAGAAAATGATAGACTAGATTTAGACGATACGGAAGAGAAGGTGACGGTCGTGCAAAGTTTTCCGCGTGCCGCTGAGCCTGGGGACGCCAAAGTCTTCTTGGAGCAGCTGCGCGCTAGCATCCGTGAGTCCTTCGTTCAGTTTTGGGACGACTTCATGGTACTGGAGACTCGGATTTTCCTACAGAATCAGAAGGCTCATATTGAACATCGGTTTGAGACCTTCCGTCGCTCCGAGGTCCAGTTATCTGGGTGGAATCCTGCGCATCTCGCGTTGCATTTGAAGCTCAACTACCCAACCTTCCGAATGCAGCACTTGGAGTACGAAGAATCGGCTGACGATACGAACAATTCGACAAAATCATTATTAAACAAGAGCTTACGCCCTTCAGAGACATTCTGGTTCGAGGCATGCTCTCCTCGACAGAGCCCGACAAGCAGTCGCCATCAGGAGGTCGTCACTAAGCTATGGCCTGAGCACGCGAAGATAGCGCGTGCTGATTTCTCGCATTCTTGTGAAGCCTACGAGAAGAAATCGCTGATTTTGTTCGGTGCTCCGAACCGGAAAGGCTTCAACCAACGTCACAAGGTTGAAGGGATGGTCATCAAGGCCAGCAAAAAGCGAGCTCGTCACCATCAGCATCGTCCGAGAATCGTCTGACCAAGGCATACGTTTCAGTTTCGTACGCTGTCCGCACCCTGAATGGCTGATGTGGAATTGGACAATGTGGGTTGGACGGTACTACGATGCCTGCATCAACGTTGCTGCAGCCTTCGCTGGCGTTACAGTAGCTCCACACTGGTTCGAAGAGCATACGAAGAGTGTGAAAGCGTTTCCGACACAGAAGAAAGCTATGCGCGAGCCGACACCACTCGGAAGCTTGAGAAGCAGAATCGAGTACGATGCCCTCCGGACGAGCTGCCAGAAACCGTCCGCACGTTTGCCTTTGCATATGCTATTTCTGAAGATACGCTCCGTACGCACTTTGATGCTGGATGGAGCGTGGCAAAAATAGTATTCACCTTCATTCAAACCTGTCAACCTCCGAAGTCCTCGTGGAACGATGGTGTCGGTATGTCACTGAATATGCCACGTAACATGTCTTCAGCTGCTCTTATACCACCTCCTCCGTCCCGATTGGCGGTACCTCCGGTCTCCAACGTCCGCATCATCGCGAAAGTCACCACCTCCTAGAACCCCAGTATCCGGAGCGCAGCCGTTCATCTTGGTGGCCATATTCACTTGGTGTGCATTCGTTACGGAGTGACCCCGTGCAGCAAGCCTATCCACAATCAGCCCGCATTTGTCACAATTTCCGCAGCGAAGGGGAAGTACATTGCTCAGCGACAGCTCTGTGCTACGCCTGCATGCAACCCAACGAGTCGGAAAGGTCAGATCGGTCAATTCATGGTTCCGCAAGATCCGGCCATACCGTTCATCCGATCAGACAACTGAAGAAAAATCAAAGTTCCTGAGATTGCGAGGGCCGAATAGGTATTGAGGTAGGTTGGTGTGAGTCGTTCTGCTGTCAGCTGAGAACGGAGAACACTGGTCTTTGTTGTGCCAAGGAGACACGACAGCCCGTAACAGTAGTTATATAACAGTCAGAATCTCCATAGTTACTATGCAAAAGGAAAATTATGTCAACCGGTTAGTTCGTGCCTTGATACGAAGAACAACGTTGTCACATGCCCTCTACGCAACAGCAAGTCGAAGTTATCGTTTGCAATAGTGAATGGTTTCCTACTAACCCGATCCATTGGTCATTATGTCCCATATGCAAACCAACGTACAGAAGTACTTCTAAGGCAGCCCTAGTCATAGTTGTGCTACTCAGAAGTCACCTCGAGCGCGGTCTGCTTTGCATGATAGCAAGGCCAAACATTAAGTTACAGGTAAACAGTAACGCGTAGAACTATAGCTAATGAGATCGTTGACCAAGGCTAATCCACTTATCCTTTCCCAGAATTAAGGACTGTCGGGTAAGTCCCCCAAGCACTCACCCCCAAAGACAGGTTCGATAACCCCACAGCCTGTGACTTTCTCGATGTCCTTGAGCACCAGATCGATTGGCATCATGTAAGAAACCATTGTGACTCGGTTTGCAGCAAAGCCCAAACCAACAACAATCGCCTTTTTTTCAGATTGATTTAACAAAACAACGCTGCCAGAGTCACCGGGTGACAAAAACTCCCTGGACCTCGATCTCGACTTGACGCCGTATGCTAAGACAATGCTCTTGAACGCGTGATCAAGCTCTGCAGGGACAACCGAGATAGGATCCCCTGGTAGACGGAGTTTCAGGAGGGAACCGATTTTGCTGATGGTTCCGGTGGTCCACTTGGACGTCCGTCCGTACTTTACGACGTTGTAGGCGCGGTGAGGTTGGATGGTTTGATAGGTACCGAGTGTTGCGCGATGAGACATTTTAACTCCATGAGTCGGTGAAGGTACGTGAGTTGTAACGTCTCGCAACGGCTGCAGCTTTATGATGGCCCAGTTAAGACCCCAGCCTAGTGGTTTTCCATTGATCTTTTTCGTCAGATCCTCGTTACCTTCCGTCACTCGCGACCAAGCTGCGGCTTCTTGAGATGTATATGCGTCGTTGAAGGCACTGCGATAGCCAGAAGTGGCATACACGGTGCCAAGAATCGTGTCCTCGGGTTTCTTGTTGCGTAATTTCTGGACGTTGTCTTCAGCTGCCTGGAGTCGACGAACTCTCTCGGCTTCGATCTTGGGATTATAATGGTGTTGGTTCCGTTTCTCGATTGCCACTTCCAATTCCCATTCTTTCAGCTTTTGCATTCTCAAGTCGTCCTTTTCGGACGGGCTCCGGACATATGCCAACCCCTGCTTGACAAGAGTATGCGCTGGACTTATGAACGTACCGGCCGGCGCTGCTTGTGCTACGATGTCGTTCTTTGCCACGATGTGGTGGTTTGTCAATGCGCATCTTATCTCTTCACCGTCCGGGGTGCGGAGCAGCATGGTTGTGCCAAGGGAGCCGCTCCGGTCTGAGCATGCTCCAATACTCGAGCCTATTTCCACCTCGTGATCATACGAGTTCATGGTCGTAAAGACTTCTGGAGGCTCTTCTGCAGGGCCTGGTTCGTCGGCGGCTAGTGAAAGATCTGAAGAATAAAAAAGATCAAGGTCCATACCGTGCGGTAGTCGATTTCTCAGAGTGGGTAGAATGCGGGCCCACCACACGTCATCGCCCGCGTCCGCTGCAGTGATGCAGACAGTCGGTTTTCGTTCCTCTTTGTACTGACCCAGTGTTCGATCAAGAAGATCGATGCTTAGCCAACTTCGATCTTTGATCTGATCCAGGATGTACTCGCGAATTTCCACCCAAGAGCAAATGAACGCATCGGACATCGATTCGATTAGTTCGACCTTGGGCTCATGTACGGCCTGGACGTCGATGAACTCCACCAATATGTCTGGCCGCTTTGCCTCCAGCAGCACATTTGTAATCTTCAAGGCCGCTTCCTGCCAGCTCTCGTATTGGTTCGCGAGGGAGACATCCGACAAAATGAGAATCGTCTTCGGAACATCTTGGGCCTTTTTGCCGTCTTGGAATCTTCTTACGCTGTCGATAGCTATTGCGTGTACCTTTTCTTCTTTGAGAATTTGATCTACTGCGCTATACAGCTCTGGCCACTGGCGAAAGTCCTGTCCGTATAGGGTTTCCAGCGGCAAAACCGGTAGCGTCCGGCTTCCCAAGCGATATGCCAGTCTGGTGTCTAGTTCTGCGCCCCTCATCCTCGGGTATTGTATCGTCGTATGCGGCGGGAAGTGAGAGAAAGGTGGGAATATGTTGGCGCAAGTGAAATCGTGCGATCGGATTCGTTGCCGACAGGGTCGAGATGGGATCGCTTCGTCTGCACTATGGCTCCGTTTTCTGGACAGCATTGTGGGGTGTTGTATTTATATTAGTGTCAAAATGGAAAAATGCAAAGAAAATTTTGTTGGTGCCTTTGTACCGTGGTAAATGCTCGGACAACGACCATGGGACGGCGTTCGGGATTGATTTCCGAGGTTCATGGTTCACACTACTAGTAGAAGTAGCGCCTACCGCTTCACCAGCGTAGCTGCGCATCATGGAATGGGCAACGACGTACCACCGGGTGCCACCTGGGCAGCTAGATAATTAGTCGAGGGCACGCTAGTCCTGCTGTAGAAGAGACTTGATTGGTTAATATCCCTACAAGCGTGCACGGGAGTGACTGTTAAGCTAGCACCCGGTAATACATTGGTGCTAAATATCCCATTCGTTTTGCAAACACTAGTAAAATACCATCGACTAATGATCGGAATTCGAGTCTTCCGATTCAGCACTAGTTCATTTCACATATTGTAGCCCACGACAAAAAGCAACTAATTTGCAGTAGGCAGCATTCTATCCTAGTAGCTGAAGCTATACACAGTATTGCTAGAAACCTACTCGTGACACGAAAATCCGGCGTATAGTTTCAAGCTACCCGAAGACTTGCAGTTTAGGTTTCGTCGGAGTTCTTAGTTAGTAGTACATTTTGGCAGGAAAGAAAAATCAGGACATTAGGACATCAAATTCGTAGACCTGGCTCGCGATATACTCCCTATTTGTTTTATTATTACTGCATATAATATTGCTTAATTATAGTGTCGTTAAGAGATGAAGTTAAGGCAGCCGATAATCGTCGCGCAGCTCCCGCACTGCAGTACCGTATTGTGGAAAGCATAAAATCAACGACGAGGAAAGTATATTAGAGCATCTAATGGCCCAAATCTATACTTCGTATCGACTGCCTTTTTTGCACGTTCGATAGTTCCCATTGCAGTTCGCTACGTCGTACTCTATTTTTTATCTCATTAATGTCCAAAGCGATGCTGTACTTGAAGTTAGCGACGACGAACTAACTGAATGTGATGCGGAGACCTTTACTTCTTTGGGTAGACGCTAGAATGTTCCGTGAACTTAGAGTCGGTAGCCCCGCCATTCATATGCGTCACCTGAGACCAACTTTCAGACCTCGGAACAACCATGTCGGTTTTTCTTGGATTAGGGATATGAGTTGATTATTTTAGCTAACTGTTACCAAGACATCCGGTATGGTGTGTAAGTGTTGTCGCTTGCCTCAGGCCTCAGCAGTGTCTAACGAACCGACCAGATCGGCTAGCATCCGTCGCTTTCAAGGACTGTTCCGTCCATGCTTGCGCCCGACGAGAGCCGGTAATTATGTCACTTCCCACCCTTGAGCATTTTTCTAATTAACATTAGGGTTCGACTCCCGGTACCGGAAAATGTGTACTTTTTTTGTTCTTTTTGCACTTCTATCGTTATCAGTCTGTGAATTGATTTTAGGGCCAAGGTTTTTGCATAACCTATCATTTAGAACTATTTGACTATAATCTTGGTACTACGGTACATATTCGAAGAGAAAGGAGTGGACGAGAATGTCTAGATAAGATATCTCAGATGTTATGTGAAGCTCGTTTGAACTGTTGACAACCGCGATGTTCTAATCAGACTGTGCACCGGCGAGCTTCGACGAACGGAGGTCGGAGTTAGTAGTTCAGCTCCGTCAATTGATCGTTGCGAATGAAGGCCATGGTGCTATCGATGGGGACCATGATCTGTCTCCGCCCGGACCGACCCTCAATCTTCTTCCAGTCTTTTTTACATGATTTGCTCTCGCATACCTGAGGTCTGGCGATGTATAGTCCTGCAACGTGAGCTACCGTGCAGAATTCTGGGCGGTTGTTCACGGGCATCCGTTTTGGTGGTTGTCCGCATACGATGCATTTCAGAAATACCTGAAGCCCTTCTAGGATGATAGCTGTGTTGAGGAAAGGGTTCTCTGACTTCGTCTGTTTCGCGACGACCTGGACCCCGGGTACAACCCTGCTCATGAGGCTAGGTGGAACGGTGATGGTGTCTTCTTCCTCGCCCAAACCGTGATCCTTCGCTTGCGCAGGTACCTGTTCAGATGGCCTGAAGAAATAGGTGCCAGCAGTGTCGGTGAACATTGTCGGTCGGGACACAATCGGTCCGTTGGTCAAAGCTGGGTCCCATTGTGCGATCGACGTTACATTATGATAATTCTGAGCATGCAGCTGCTCATAACTTCCATGTTGATCCTCGCGTCGCTTCGTGACTCGGAACTGCTTCGGTAGTGGAAACGACGAGCTTTTCGGAACGTCATGGCCGGCCTGTGTCTTTGCTGCTTTCGACGGAGGTGTTGGTACGCGGGGTTCGGACGGAGGTGTAGCTACGCGGGGTTCGCGCGGCTGTTCGAACCAGCTTAGCGTAGCGTAAAGGTATTCGACTATACTCCGACTGGCCAAAAATTCCTCTTCAAGGCGCTGTCGGAGGATTTGCTTCTTTGCAGCGAACACCAAGATAGACGGCGCTATGTCCTCGATGCCGATCAATACGCCAGATCCTCGCTCTTGGTGCAACATAACTTCGATTTCCTTCAGCAAGGCATCTCGCCGGGTGACCTTCGCCCTTGCAGCAGCTGAGCGGCGTTCATAGAAGGTTGTGTCAACTTTCACTCCTGTCAAGGCCGCACCAACGTTGATGGCTGTATCGTAGAAACGTGCATTCTTGGCCGTCCAGTTGTAGAACAGGTACTCAGGATGGTGACAGAAGATTACGACATACTGAATGTCTAGATCTCCATTGCGAACGATGCCAATGTCGACAGGTTCCCGGTCTTCAAGTCTCAGAGTGAACTCAGCGACATGGTATTCCGTGCTGAAGCGTCGACGATTGAAAGCTCCGAATATGATCAAGACCTTCTTCGAGAATGACTGACATACAAGGGAGAACTTATCATGAAGCGCTCGTACGTTGGCTGGCCATAACTCCGCGACGCAAGCTAATTTGCGCACAGTAGCAGCGACAATCCTTCGGAAATACGCCTCGTACCAAAAAGAGTTATCCTTCGACAGCCCTTTGCTCATAAGTAAAGATATACAGCTATTGCTGATGTCAGCCGTCTCGCCATGGTTAGGAGAGTCGGTGGTGAATGTCGGGTAGTGAAGCTTCAAGTGTAGTCTTGAGGCTTGTGCTCCTGATGGACTGACGAGATGGGCCGGATTCCAGTTGCTCAACTCACTCTCTTCGTCAACAAATGAAGCGTAAGTATCAAGCACATCCGCGTCATCTTTCGTCACGACCGGTTCATCGAGGAAACCGTCGAGGTCAGGCACTCTGTCTCTGAGCTGATGCACAACGTCGAGACGAAGCTGAGCGAGCTCTAAGTAGGCGTCGGGTCCTGCTGGGGATGTTTCGGCGCAACTATCATTGAAAGTGGCTTGTGCCCAGAGCTCAACCTGGTCGACTAGCAGGCCGGCGACGTTGATGACATTGTCGTTGTCCAGCAATATGGTATCCTCGTAAGTTCCTCGGAGCTGTGTTTGCTCGTCGGTCGCGGATGACGCATCTTGAGCTTGCTTTTCGGAAGCAGATGCTGTTTTGGGGTCGATCGTTGTGCTATGCACATACGATGGCGATGGCGATGCATGTGTCCGCGAAACTGGAAGAGCCACTACTCTGAAGTCTTCGTCTTCCTCCGAATACGAAGCCGAAGCGGCTCGGGACTGCGAAGGAAGACGCCTCCCAGAGTACCTGCCATCTGTATCCCTCTCCAAGTAAGGACTTGGGGCAATTCCATCTGCGTACATGCGACTGTAGCTGCCGCCTACCGAATAGTCATCGCGTA
>Ga0265780_10004780_pt1 | contig 17335 bp, 14 predicted proteins | sample P1T30metagenome_FD_192432 | JGI IMG/M metagenome (GOLD analysis project Ga0265780, IMG submission 192432) | Plant litter microbial communities from East Loma Ridge, Irvine, California - P1 T30 | ecosystem: Environmental > Terrestrial > Plant litter > Unclassified | place: USA: California...
GCGACCAGTTCGACCAGACCAACAAGAGCAAGGCCAAGGTGGTGTTCGACGCCTTCTACTGGATCATCAACTTCGGCTCCTTCTTCGCTTCGCTGCTGATGCCGCTGTTCCTGCGCGACTACGGTCCTTCGGTCGCCTTCGGCATTCCGGGCATCCTGATGTTCATCGCCACCATGGTCCTGTGGAGCGGCAAGAAGCAGTACGTGCACGTGCCGCCGGCGCCGAGCGATCCGCATTCCTTCCTGCGCGTGGTGCGCACTGCGTTGATGAAGCAGACCTTCCCGGGCCAGGGCCGTCCGGGCCTGGCCGTCGCCGTCCTCGGCCTGATCGGCGCATTCGCCGCGCTGCTGCAGATCCCGAGCTGGGGTTTTGTCATCGCCGCCTGCACCGCGCTGGTGCTGCTGCTGGCCTGCGTCGGCATCGGCGCCTCGATGCAGCTCGATCGTGCCCGCGGCGCGCATCCCGACATCGCGGTGGATGGCGTGCGCGCGGTGCTGCGCATCCTGATCGTGTTCGGCCTGGTGACGCCGTTCTGGTCGCTGTTCGACCAGAAGGCCTCGACCTGGATCGTGCAGGCCAACGCCATGTCGACCGAAGTGAACCTGCTCGGCTGGAGCTTCGAGGTGATCCCGGCGCAGATGCAGGCGCTCAATCCGCTGCTGGTAATGATCCTCATCCCGTTCAACAACCTGGTGCTGTTCCCGATGCTCACCAAAATGGGCCTGCTGCCGACGGCGCTGCGTCGCATGACCGCGGGCATCGCCTTCTCGGCGCTGGCCTGGATCGTGGTCGGCAACCTGCAGGTGCAGCTCGACCAGGGCGACGCGGTGTCGATCGCGTGGCAGATCCTGCCGTATGCGCTGTTGACGCTGGGTGAGGTACTGGTGTCGGCGACTGGTCTCGAATTCGCCTACAGCCAGGCGCCCGCTTCAATGAAGGGTGTGATCATGGCGCTGTGGTATCTGGCGGTCACCGTCGGCAACCTGTGGGTGCTGATCGTGAATGCGGGAGTGAAGAACGAGGCGGTGATCGCCCACATCGAGAGTTCAGGTGTGGGGGTGATGGCCTTCCAGATGTACTTCTTCGCCGGGTTTGCCTTGCTGGCGGCCCTGGTGTTCGGGCTGTATGCGAAGCGGTACAAGATGGTCGATCATTACCGCGGCTGATTTATTCACTATGACTCACATGAACCGACTTCGAACTATCGCGCTTGCGGCAGCTGCCCTCGCCTCTTCTGCTCACGCCGCCGTTCCTCTGGCCGCCTGCGACAACCCATCCTTCCAGGAAGTCCTGCAGGCGTCCGGCGCTACGCTGGACGCGCGCGCGGTCTGGCTCGACGGCCAGCGCCTGACCTGGCCCGGCGCGAATGCCGGCACGTTCAAGCTCTATCACTCCGCCAAGGCGTCGATCGTCGCGACACCCGGCGCCAAGGTGGCAGGCGCGGATGGTGCGCTGGTGCTCGAGTCGTCCGCCACTGCGCTGCCTGCCCGCTTCAAGTACGTGGCGAACGGGCCGGTGCTGTCGCTGCGCGCGGCTGACCTGAAACGCATCAAGACGCTGCACCGCGGCCAGCTGGTGCTGGTGCAGGAGGCGGCCGACGGCACTGTCAGCGCCGCGACCCGCATCCAGGCTGCCGGCGCGCTGGACGATCTGTACGCGGCGGCCGAGAACATTCCCGACCTGGGCGCCACGCCGAAGAAGAACGGCACCACCTTCCGCATGTGGGCGCCGACCGCGCGCAGCGTTGCCGTCTGCACCTACGACAGCGGCAGCGGCCAGGCGCGCGCCGTGCACGACATGGCCTTCGACGCGAAGACCGGCGCCTGGAGCGCGCAGGTCGGCAAGAATCTCTCGGGCAGCTATTACCGCTACGCGGTGGATGTCGCCGTGAACGGCATGGGCCTGGTGCGTAACCTCGTCACCGATCCCTATTCGGTCAGCCTCACCACCGACTCGAAGCGCAGCTACGTCGCCGACCTCGATGCGGCGAACCTCAAGCCGGCAGGCTGGGATGTCACGCGAGCGCCGGACACCGTCAAGGCGCAGACCGACATGGCGATCTACGAGCTGCACGTGCGCGACTTCTCGCTCAACGATCCGAGCGTGCCCGTGGAAAAGCGCGGCAAGTACACCGCCTTCGGCGAAGCGAATTCGAACGGCATGCGCCACCTGAAAGCGCTGGCCAAGGCGGGGCTCACCGACATCCACCTGCTGCCGGTGTACGACATCGGCAGCGTGCCTGAGAAGGATTGCGCCGTGCCGCAGCCTTCAGGCGCCCCCGATGGCGAGAGCCAGCAAGCCCTCACCCGCAAGACCGCGCATACCGACTGCTTCAACTGGGGCTACGATCCGCAACACTACAGCGCGCCGGAAGGCAGCTACGCGAGCGATCCGGCGGACGGCGCGCGCCGCATCGTCGAATTCCGCCAGATGGTGATCGACCTGCACAAGGCCGGCCTGCGCGTCGGCACCGACGTGGTCTACAACCACACCTTCATCGCCGGCCAGGACGAGAAATCGGTGCTGGACCGCGTGGTGCCGGGCTACTACCACCGCCTGAACGCGCTAGGCGCGATCGAGCGCTCCACCTGCTGCGACAACACGGCCACCGAAAACCGCATGATGGCCAAGCTCATGATCGATTCAGCGGAGCTGTGGACCCGCCATTACAAGATCGATTCCTTCCGCTTCGACCTGATGGGCCACCAGCCGCGTGAAGCAATGGAGCGCCTGCAGGCGCGCGTGGACAAGGCCGCCGGCCGCCATGTGCAGCTGATCGGCGAAGGCTGGAACTTCGGCGAAGTGGAAAACGGCGCGCGCTTCGTGCAGGCGTCCCAATTGTCGCTGAACGGCTCCGGCATCGGCACCTTCAGCGACCGTGCGCGCGACGCCGTGCGCGGCGGTTCGCCGAGCGACTCGGGCGAGGCACTGATCCAGCGCCAGGGCTATATCAACGGCCTGGTCTACGACCCGAACACGCTCGGTGGCGAGGCCAAGACCGTCGACTTGCTGCGCGCCGCCGACATGATCCGCGTCGGCCTGGCCGGCTCGGTGCGTCCCTATAGCTTCCAGGCCTTCGATGGCCAGACCCGCACCCTCGAAAGCATCCCCTATGGCGGCGGCCAGCCGGCCGGCTATGCGAGCCAGCCGGGCGAAGTGGTGAACTACGTCGAGAACCACGACAACCAGACGCTGTTCGACATCAACGTCCTGAAGCTGCCGGTGAACACCAGCGCCAACGAGCGCGCCCGCGTGCAGGTGCTGGGCATGGCGATCAACGCCTTCAGCCAGGGCGTGGCCTACTACCACGCCGGCATCGACACCTTGCGCTCGAAGTCGCTGGACAAGAACAGCTTCAATGCCGGCGACTGGTTCAACCGCGTCGACTGGACTTACCAGGACAACTACTTCGGCACCGGCCTGCCGCAGAGCGACGACAACGGCAAGGACTGGCCGCTGTTGAAGCCCTATCTCGCCAACGCCGCCGCCATCAAGCCGCAGCCATCGGACATCGCCTTCGCGCGCGACGCCTTCCGCGACCTGCTCGAGATCCGCGCCAGCTCGACCCTGTTCCGCATGCGTCGTACCGACGACATCGTCCAGCGCCTGCGCTTCTTCAACACGGGTCCGCAACAGCAGCCGGCCGTGCTGGCGGCCTGGATCGACGGCAAGGGGTATCCGGGCGCGAACTTCGCCGGCCTGAGTTATTTGGTGAATGTGGACAAGGTGGCGCACACGGTGGCGGATGAGGCCCTGCGCGGCAAGCGCCTGGTGCTGCATCCGGTGCACATGGCGAACGACGCCGCCGACAAGCGCGCCACGCAGGCGCGTTTTGATGGTGCGAGCGGCAGCTTCACCATTCCGCCACGGACGGCGGTGGTGTTCGTCACCGAGTAAAAGGTCAGCCCGCCGCGTCCAGCATGCGGGCGATCTCGACCTCGCCTTTTTCGTCGAAGATCGGACACGCTTCCGCCAGGCGCACGGCTTCGTTGAAGTCGGGCGCGGCGATGATAGAGTATCCCGACAGCGAGGAGCTGCTGGTCTTCGGGCCGCGCAGGCGGCTCGGCACCTCGACGCTGCTGCGCGCCATTCCGCCGCGGTCGACCAGGGCAGCGCCCAGCGAATCGAACCAGGCGTCCCAGCGGGCGGCATCATGCTGCGGGCCTTCGGACTCGTCGACGGTCGAGCCGCGATAAACGATCAGGTAGCGTTCCATAACAGCTCCTTTGCTCAGGTCCACCAGACCTTAGCAGAAGCCACATGGAGGTGACGCACAGCTCAGTTGGTGGCCGACACGTTGTAGCCAGTGACGCGCCAGGCGCCATCCTTTTCATGCACCGTGGTCACGGTCTCAAGAACCTTGGCGTCCTGCTGGAACTTCGACTCGTACTCGAAGGCGAGCTGGCCGTTTCCTTTCTCGCTACTGCTTTTCAGCTTGCGCGATTTCAGGTCGCCCAGGGTCGCGCGGCTGACGTTGATGATCGAGCCCCAAAAGAACTGGTTGGTGTCCTTGCGCACGTTGGACGACGCGGTGCGCCACGCTGCCCCGGTGTCGCCCTGGTCGATCAGCTTCAGCCAGCTTTCCGCCGCGCCGCGGGCGGCGACGGCCTCCTTTGGATCCTGGGCCAGCGCACCGGCGCTGAACAGCAGGCTTGCCGTGAGCACGGCGGACATGATCTTTTTCACGCTACTCTCCCTGTTATCTGATGCCGGGATCGTAGCGCGCCGTTTTGGCAGGTGCATTCCCGCTTCGACAGAATGTCGTTGGCGGGGAATGAACGGTCGAAAACCGGCACTGTCCGGACTCAAGCCGCATGGCGGATGCTGTCCGGCGTGCTCCCGGTCCAGCTGCGAAAGGCCCGGTAAAAGGAGTTAGGCTCGTCGTACCCGAGCAGGAAGGAGATCTCCGCCGCAGGAAAGCTGGTATTGGCGAGATAGTGGCGTGCCAGCGCCTCGCGTGTCTCCTTCAGGATCGCCTGGAAGCTGGTGCCTTCGGCTTCGATGCGCCGCTGCAGCGTGCGTTTGCTCAGGGCCAGCTTGGCGGCGACGGCTTCCATCGTGGTCAGGCCGCTCGGGATGAATTCGTGCAGCGCGGCGCGTACCCGCTGCACGGTGCCGGTCGAGATTTGCAGGTCCGCCAGGCGCTGGCGCAGGCTCGGCTCGAAGGCTTCCCACAGCAGCGGGTTCGAGGTCAGGAAGGGGCGCTCGGCATCGAGGCGCGAGAAGCGGACCAGGTGGCGCGGACCGCGCTTCACCTCAGCACCGAGGTAGTCCTCGTAGGGCGCGAGCGGCGATGGCGGACCGATCGTGACCAGCTCCAGCGGCCGGATTGCTTCACGCGTACCCATGCGCGCCAGCGCCACGCAGAACAGCAGCTCCATCATCACGAAGGACGTCGGCGGCTGCGGCTGTCCGGATGGCCAGGAGAACGCGAATTCCACCGCGTCCGACTCTTCGCGGACCGTGAGCTGCATCGGCCCGATCAGCTTCTTGTAGCGGGCGACGCGCTGCATGGCCACCAGCAGATTCGGGCTGCACAGACCCGCGAACAGGGGCGGCACGAAGGATTCGCTGCGCAGCGCCTGGCAGACGCGCAGTGCGAACAGCGCGTCGCCGTGTTCGGCTTCGACGCCGGCCCAGAGCCGGTAGAAGTCCGCCGGCGCGAGCCGCAGGGCCGGCTGCAGGAACAGGTCCTCGGGCAGGCCGGCGCGGCGCAGGGCGCTGCCGGGATCGACCCCGAGGTCGCGCAGCAGGACGCGCCAGGTGGTGTCGAGCGCATAGCTCATGGTGGTCCTCCCTTTATCGTCTTAGCAAGCGACTATAGCCCGAACTGCGTCCTGACGCCTGTGAAGAAGTCCGCGTCACTGGCTTGCTCGCGGCCGGCGAGCATCCGTTCGGCGTCGGCGCCAGCCGCGTAGCGCAGGCGCGGGCTGTCGTCGAGGACCGCCTGGTAGACCACGCCCGCCGCCACTTCCGGCCCCGTGCCGTTGGCGGAAAGCTCGCCCAGCGCCCCCATCAGCGAGCGCACCAGCGGCTGGTAGGCCTCGATATCCTCGTCGTTGCTGATGTCGAGCGAGCGGCCGGCGAAATCGGTGTGCATGAAGCCCGGCTCGACGACCTTGACCGCAATGCCGAGCGGCGCCAGCTCGTACTGCAGCGATTCCGAGATGCCCTCCACCGCGAACTTGGTGCCGTGGTAGAGCGCCCCCAGTGGGAAGGCCATGCGCCCGCCCATCGAGGACACGTTGACGATCACACCGCTGCCCTGCGCGCGCAGGTGCGGCAGCACCGCCTGCGTGGTGGCCAGCAGGCCGAGGACGTTGACGTCGAACTGGCGGCGGATCTTCTCGACCGGCGTCGCTTCCAGCGGACCGTAGGCGCCGTAGCCGGCGTTGTTCACCAGCGCGTCGATGCGGCCGAAGCGGGCGATGCCGGCGCTTACCGCGGCATGGATCGAGTCGGGGTCCTGGACGTCGAGGCGGGTGACCAGCACATTGTCGAGGCGAGTGAGTTCGCTTTCCTGCCCGGGCGAGCGCATGGTCGCGATGACGTTCCAGCCTTCGCGCTGGAAGCGCAGGGCTGTGGCGCGGCCAAGGCCGCTGGAGGTGCCGGTGATGAGGATGGTCTTGCGCATGATGTGCTCCTGAGTGGGTGGACGACAGGACCATCGTAGATCGGCGCGCCCTCCCTGCCATTGGCAAGCCGCGCCAATCGGCTATCCGATCACGCCAATCATGCTTCGAGCACGCCCAACTCCGCCAGGATCGCATCCTTGATCTCCTGCAGCGCCGGCTGCGACACCTTGCGCGGGTGCGGCGTCGTGATCGGGAACACGGTGCGGATGGTGGCCGGGCGGGTCGACAGCACCACCACGCGGTCAGCCAGGTAGATCGCCTCCTCGACGTCGTGGGTGATCAGGAGCACCGTGTGGTTTTCTTCACGCAGCACGCGCAGGAGCTCGTTCCTCATTTTCAGGGCGGTGAGCGCATCCAGCGCCGAGAAGGGTTCGTCCATCAGCACGATGTCCGGCTTGACCGCCAGCGCCCGCGCGATCTCGACGCGCTTGAGCATGCCGCCGGAGAGCTCCTGCGGATAGGACTTTTCGAAGCCCTTCAGCCCGACCATCTCGGCGTAATGGTCGGCGGTGGCGGCACGCGCGGCGGGGTCGCCGTCCAGTAGCCCGAACATCAGGTTCTCGCGCACGGTCAGCCAGGGGAAGACGGAGCCCTGCTGCGAGATGACGATGGCGTTCGGCGACGGCCTGCGCACAGGCACGCCGTCGATCGCGACATGGCCGCTGTCGGGCAGCTCGAAGCCGGCCAGCAGCTTCATGAGGGTCGACTTGCCGCAGCCCGACGGCCCGACGATGGCGACGAATTCGCCCGGCGCGACCTCCAGGTCAATGCCGCCGACCACCGGCAGCGAACGGAAGCCCTTGCGCAGGTCCTTGATTGCGATCTTAGCGTCCATAACGCCACCTCACTCCTTTCAATCCTTCGAGCCGGCGCATCAAGACGTCGATGCCCAGGCCAATGAGGCCGATGATGATCATGGCCGCCACCACCAGGTCGTAACGGTTGCCGGCGTTGCGCGCGTCCATGATCAGGAAGCCCAGGCCGGAACGCCGCACGATCATCTCGGCCGCCACCACAACCAGCCAGGCCACGCCCAGGCCGATGCGCATGCCGGTCAGGATCTCGGGCAGCACGGCCGGCACGATCACCTGGCGGAACAGGCGCGCGCGCGAGACGCCGAAGTTCTCGGCGGCGCGCAGGTAGCGGCTCTCGATGGCGTGCACGCCGGCCGATGTCTGCAGGATCATCGGGAACACGGCGGCCAGGAAGATCAGGAACACCGGCGACATATCCCCCACCCCGAACCAGAGGATCGCGATCGGGATCCAGGCGATCGGCGAGATCGGACGCAGTATCTGGAATACGGGATTGAGGGTGCGGTAGGCGGCGTCCACGCGGCCCATCCACAGACCGAGCGGCACCGCGACCACCAGCGCGATCAGGAAGCCGGTCGCGACCCGCGCCAGCGAGGCGCCGATGTGTTCCCACAGCGTGCCGTTCTCGATCAGTTCCAGCACGCCGCGCGCCACCTGCAGCGGGGTCGGGAAGATCAGGCTGCCGCTTTGCACGACCACGATCCACCACAGCGCCACCACGACGGCCAGCACCGCGAGCGGCGGCCAGATCCGGTTCAGTCTATCCATCATCGCGTGTCATCTGAAAAAGAGTGAAGGCGCCAGCGCAGGCGCGCCAGGCCCGGCGCCGGCGCTTCCTCGACCACGACGGTCATCTTGCCGCTGGCGTGGGCGGTGCAATCGAAAGGGTGATCGCCGGCCTGCTCGAAGGGCAGACGGAAATCCTGACCCGGCATGATGAGCACCGGGCCGAACACCTGCGGCACCGTGTCGCTGTTACGCAGCAGGAGCACGTCGCGCACGCCGAGGGTCAGGGTGATCGTCTCGGGCAAGATGCTGGTCTTGTCGCCCTTCATGCGGCGTTCCCACGTACCCTTCGGGATCTCGAACAGCAGCTCGCGCGAGCTCGCTGTGACTGGCGCCAGCGCGGCCCAGGCCAACAGCGCCGCCAACAACACAAGCAGGGCGATACCGATGCGCCGCTTCATTCCGCGGCAAGCACGTTCACGTCGTGCACGATCTCGTCCGCCGGGCGACCGAAAGGCATCAGGGCGCGCAGCATGCCCTTCTTGTCGACGAAGTAGAGATAGGACGAGTGGCCCATCTGGTAGCTGTCCGGGCCCGTGGGCACCTTGGTCGCGTTGATGCCGTAGTCCTTGCGGATCGCCGCCATCTGATCGAGCGTGCCGGTCAGGCCAATGAAGCTCTTGTCGAACTGCGCCAGGTAAGTCTTCAGGCGCGCCGGCGTGTCGCGTTCCGGATCGACCGAGACGAACACTACCTGCAGGCGGTCCGCATGCGGCCCGAGCTTCTTGCGCGCCTGCGTCAAGAGGGCCAGCGAGGCCGGGCAGATCGCCTGGCAGTGGGTGAAGCCGAATTCCAGCACCACGACCTTGCCACCGAATTTGGACAGGCGGAAGTCGCTACCGTCGGCAGCCTTCTGCGCGATCTCGGGCGCCTTGCGCGGCGGCGTGAAGGTGCCGGATTTCAGCGGCTCGGCGGCTTGCGCCATCGCGGCAGCGAGCATCAGGGATAGCAAGAGACGGCGCTTCACAGCATCACCTTCACGGGACGGACGTTCTTGACGAAGCTCTCGTCGACATACTGCTCATAGCGCACCGGGCGCTTCAGGGTGCCGGCCTGCACCGACAGCTGCATCAGCTCATCGAACTCGGGGCGCAGCATGCGCAGGTCGCCGTAGGTGACGCGGTCGGAGGGGTTATCCATGACGAATTTGATGATCTTGGGGTCCTGGCCGAAGTAGTCGCGCCTGGACGCGATGTGCGCCGCCTTGTCGCGGTTGACGGGCGAAGCGTCGAGCCAGTTTCCGGCCGCCTGCACGTAGTTGACCAGTTCCTGCACCAGCGGGCGGTTGGTCCTGATCAGTTCTTCGCGTACCGTCAGCACGCAGCAGATGTAGTTGCGCCACTCGTCGCGCGTCATCGACAGCGGCCGTGCATAGCCGGCGCGCTGGGCCGCGGCGCCGAATGGCTCGCCAGTGCAGTAGCCATCCACTGCGCCGGCGTACAGCGCGGCCGGCATGTCTGGCGGCGCCATCTCGATCACCTCGATGTCCTTCGGCGACATGCCTTCGCGCGCCAGCATCTTGCGCAGGAAAAGGAAGTCGACTGCGAAGCGGCTCGGGATCGCGATTGCCTTGCCCTTCATGTCGGCGAACTTGCGGTAGGGCGAATCGGTGCGCACCATGATGACCGCGCCCGAGCGGTGGCCGAGCGAGACGATCTTGAGCGGGATGCGCCAGTCGGTCAGGTCCATCACCAGCGGCGCGAGCATGTAGGCGGCCTGAATGCGGCCCGTCATCAGGGATTCCTTGATCTCCGGCCAGCCCGAGTACTTGTTGTACTCGAACAGGGTGCTTGATGCCTGCGGCTTGCCGTCGGCGACCGCGCGCGCCTTGCAGGCGATCGGCAGGGTCAGGTTGCAGGTGACGGGCAGGCCGCCGACCTGCAGCGGCGCGCGCACGGGCGCGGCCAGCGCACTGCCGGCCAGCGGCAGGGCCAGCGCACTGCCCAGCAACTGGCGCCGGCGCGGGGAATGCTCGTGCATCACGATCGCCTCAGACGTCCAGGTGCGAAATCAGGGCCTTGCGCTGGGCCTCGCCCTCGCCTGCCTGCGCTTCTTGCGCGCCGAGCGAGATCCCGACCGACATGATGTCGATGAGGAGCAGCTGCAGGATGCGCGAGATCATCGACAGGAAGGTCGTGCTGTCTTCGCTGTGATCGACCGCCAGGCAGACGCTGGCCTTCTTCGCCAGCGGGGACTTGCTGCCGGTGATGGCGATGACGTCGGCGCCGGCCGCGCGTGCGATATCGACCGCCTCCAGCAGTTCCGGCAGCTTGCCGGCGGTGGAGATCGCGATCACCACGTCGCCCGGCCCCAGCAGGCCCGCGGCGAGGGTGAACAGGTGCGAGTCGCCGTACAGCGCGGCCGGGATGCGGAAGCGGAAGAACTTGTGCTGGCCGTCCAGCGCCACGGCGCGCGCATTGCCCATCGCGTAGAACTCGACCCGGCGCGCGCGCCGCAGCAGTTCGATGGCGCGGTCGATCGCGTGCACGTCGAGCTGGTCGCGGAACTTCAGGATGGCCGACACCGTGTTGTCGATCACCTTGGCCGACAGGTCGTGGGTGCTGTCGCTCATGCGCACCTGGCTGTGGCGCACGGGGATGGTGCCGGTCAGGCTGCCGGCGAACTTCAGCTTGAACTCGGCCAGGCCCTGGAAGCCGAGCGAGCGACAGAAGCGGATCACGGTCGGCTGGCTGACATCGGCCAGGCGCGCGATCTCGGCGATCGGCTCGGACAGCACTTTACGAGGATGTTCCAGCACCAGCGCGGCGACGCGCTGCTCGGCGGGACTCAATTCGTGGCGCAGCTGCTGGACGCGGTCCATCAGCGTATTGGCGCCGCTGCGGCCGCGCAGGTGTTCGGTCAGGATCGCCGACACGCCATGCAGGGCCGGGTTCGGCGTCATGATCACGTAGGTCGGGATCTGCGCGATGTAGTCGGTGAAGCGGCCCTTGGCTTCGAAGCGCGCGCGGAAAGGCGATTGCGCGAACCACTCGGCGATGCGCGGCACGATGCCGCCGCCGATGAAGATGCCGCCGAACGCGCCGAGGGTCACCGCCAGGTTGGCGGCGGCGCTGCCCAGCATGCCGGAGAAAGTCTCGAGGGTTTCCAGGCACAGCGCGTCGTGGTGATCCAGCGCGGCGCTGACGATGTCGGCGGTGCTACGGCTTGGCGCGTCGACACCGTTGCGGCGCGCCAGCGCGCGGTACATCACCTCGATGCCGGGGCCGGAGATCAGGCGCTCGTTCGACACGTGCGGCCACTCTTCCCAGGCGTATTGCAGGATCGCGAACTCGCGCTCGTCGGCCGGCGCGAAGTTGACGTGGCCGCCTTCGCTGCCGAGGGTGACGAAGCCGTCGATGGTCGGAATCACGCCCGATACCCCCAGGCCCGTGCCCGGGCCCAGCACGCCGGAGACCGCATGCGTCTGCGGTGCGCCGCCGCCGACCTGCAGCAGGTCCTTCGGCTGGAAGCCCGGCAGCGCCATCGCCAGCGCGGTGAAGTCGTTCACGATCAACAGCGTCGACAGGCCGAGCGTGCGGCGCACCTCGTCGGTCGAGAACTGCCAGTCGCGGTTGGTCATGCGGATGAAATCGCCGCTGATCGGATTGGCCAGCGCAAAGGCTGCGTGGTTGATGCGCACGCCACCGATCTGCGCCAGATAAGCGTGGAGCAGCTCCACGATGCCGCTGTAGTCGTCGCAATGCAGCACCGCCACCTGGCGCAGCACGCCGGGCGCGGTCTCGAGGCCGAAGCGGGCATGCGTGGCGCCGATGTCGGCCAGCAGGCGGGGGCCATCGGCGAAGGCGGCGCGGGAAGGTTTCAGGTCGGTCGAGGGGTCAACGGTCATCGCGGATCAGAGGCTGGCGGGACGATGGTCCCGGATCGCGTAAGGATACCATTGATCGAAATGCAAAAATACGCCCCCGCCGCCCATCTATGCCGTTCAGCGCACCAGGCCTTTCAACAGCGCCTTGTGGAACTGGGCCGGATCCTGCATCTGCGGCGCGTGGCCCATCTCCGGGAAGGAAATCAGCGTCGTCTTCGGGATCGCCTTTTCGGTGCGCTTGGCCAGTTCCGGGTAGTTGCCCAGCTTCGGCCGCAATTCCGCCGGCGCCGCATCCTTGCCGATGGCCGTGGTGTCCTTCAGGCCGATCATCAGGAGCACGGGCATCTTCAGCTGTGGGAACTCATACACCACCGGCTGCGTATAGATCATGTCGTACAACAGCGCCGAATTCCACGCCACAACCTGCTTGCCGGGCCCGCGGAACATCCCCGCCAGCATCTGCACCCAGGGCTCGTATTCCGGCTTCCAGGTGTTCACGTAATAGGTCGATTTCTCGTACTCGCGGATGCGCTCCGCCGTGGTCTTCAGCTCACGCTCATACCACTTGTCCACACCCAGCGAAGGCACGCCGAGGGTCTTCCAATCTTCGAGGCCGATCGGGTTCACCAGCACCAGCTGCTCCGACTGCTGCGGGAACATCAGGCCGTAGCGCACCGCCAGCATGCCGCCGGTCGAGTGGCCCATGATGATGGCGTTCTTCACGCCGATCGATTCGAGCAGCGCGCGCGTGTTTTGGCTGAGTTGCTGGAAGGTGTACTGGTAGTGCGCCGGCTTGGTCGACTTGCAGAAGCCCACCTGGTCGGGCGCGACCACGCGGTAGCCGGCGCCGCTCAGTTCCTTGATGGTGCCGGCCCAGGTCGCGCCGCAGAAGTTCTTGCCGTGCATGAGGACGACGGTGCGGCCGTTCGGCTTGGCCGGCTTGACGTCCATATAGGCCATCTGCAGCTTTACGCCCTGTGACGTGAACTGGTATCGCTGGACGGGATAGGGATAATCGAAGCCTTCGAGTTCGGCGCCGTAGGACGGTTCATCCGCCGCGTGGGCAGCACCGATGGAAAGCAGGGAGAACGCGGCGCAGGCAAGCGCGCGCGAAAGACGGGTCAGGACAGGCATGGTCGCAAGATGCTGAGTTGACGGAGCGGCCAGTCTAGCCCAAAGGCGGCGGCCGCGTGGCCACCGCCATTCAATCGGATCAGTCCTGCGCGATCAGCGCCACCGATGCCGGCTGCGCGAACTGCACCTTGCCATCCTTGACGACCGCCGACTGGCCCGAGTAAGCGTCACGCACGGTCTGGCCGTCGTTGAACACCCCCGCCACCGTGATCGCCACCGCCTTGTCCTTCGGCAGATCCAGCGCCACCACCACGCGGTCGCTCACGCCATCCTTTGCCCAGGTGCGCTTGAAGGTGTAGGGGCTGTGCGCCAGCATCTGGTGCACGCCCGCCCCCACGGCAGGGTGGGCGGCGCGGAAGCGGCCCAGTTTCGCCCAGTGGTCGTAGATGTCCTTGATGCGATGCTGGCCGCGCTCGGAGTTGGCGGCGAGTTCGTCCCAATTCATGAAGGAACGCAGCTTGGCGTCGCCGGTGGCGCCTTCGATGTTGAGCATGCGCGCGGTCTCGTCACCGTAGTAGATCTGGGCCGACCCCGGCGCCAGCAGCAGTTTGTTGGCCGATTCGATCGGACGCTGGCGCGCCGGGTCAAAGGGGCTGCCGTCGTCGTGCGAGCTGACGTAGTTCAGCACCGAGTAGCCCTTCATCGGGCCCTGCAGCGCATTCGAGTACGACGAGAACAGCTCTTCATAGCCCTTGGTGGCATCGGTCTTCATGGTGAAGTTGATCATGCTGTCGAAGCCATTGGCCAGGTAGTCGACCTTGGTGCCGCCGCCCAGATCAAAGCTGCGCGCATGGTGGATCGAATAGTTGTAGACCTCGGACGTCATGAAGAACGGCAGGTTACCCAGGCGCTTGTTCGGATTCGCGCGCTTCCATTCTTCATAGGCCAGGCTGGCCTCCTGCTTGACTTCCTTCCACACGCCCGGCTCGGTGTGCTTTACGGTGTCGGCGCGGAAGCCGTCCACGCCGTATTTGCGGACCCAGTCGGCGTGCCATTTCACCAGGTAGAAGCGCGGCGCGCGCGGGTAGCCGGTGCGCTTGAAGAAGGCGTCCAGCTCTTTCACTTCGCGCTCGTAGCGCCCTTCCTTCTTCCACTTCGCCACCAGCTGCGGCGGCAGCGGCACGTTCGCATTGCTGTTGGTAAGGATGTCCGGCAGGTTGTCGACCAGGGTGCAATCGATGGTGGTCGGCGCGTCTTTATAGGTGCACTTCGGGCCGGTACGGACCCAGTTCGACGGCCATACCGGATCGAGCTCCGTCACCGGGCCGGTGTGGTTCATCACAACGTCGAGGATCACGCGGATGCCGTTGGCGTGCGCGGTGTCGACCAGGGTGCGGAAGTCGGCCTCGGTGCCGACGTTGGCGTCGATCGCGGTGAAGTCCTTGGCCCAGTAGCCGTGGAACCCGTAGCTTTTACCGGTGCCCTCGTCGGTGCCCGCATGGATCTGCTCGACCGGCGGCGTGAGCCAGATGGCGTTCACGCCGAGGTCCTTGAAGTAGCCGTCCTTGATCTTGGCGGTGATGCCTTTCAGGTCGCCGCCCATGAAGCCGCGCAGCTTGGCCGCGTCGTCCTTACGGCCGTATGCGTGGTCGTTCGACTTGTCGCCATTGTTGAAGCGGTCCGTCAGCAGGAAGTAGACGGTGGCGTTGTCCCAGACGAAAGGCTTGGCGGTCTGGGCGACGGCGCTGGTGGCGGCGCCGAAGGCGAGCAGCATCGAGGCGGCAAGGACGGGAAGTTTCATGCAGGTTCCTGTGGTGGTGGGTGGGTCAAGTAATCACGGTCGGGCTCTCCCGTCCGGTGCGCTGGTGCAGTTCGGCGACCCCGTCGGCGATGGCGACCAGTTCGGCGAGCGCTTCCTGGGTGTCGATGTCGTGGCGCGCCGGGTCGGCCTCGTAGCGTTCGAGGTAGAGACGGATGGTGGCGCCCTCGGTGCCGGTGCCGGACAGGCGGAACACGATGCGCGAGCCGTCCACCATGGCGATGCGGATGCCCTGGCGGGTCGAGACCGAGCCGTCGACCGGGTCGGTGTATTCGAAGTCGTCGGCGACTGCCACGCGGAAGCTGCCCAGGGTCTGGCGGGCGATCTGGGGCAGCTTCGCGCGCAGTGCGGCCATCAGGCCGTCGGCTGCGGCAGCATCGACGGCTTCATAGTCGTGGCGCGAGTAATAGTTGCGGCCAAACTTGGCCCAGTGTTCCAGCACGATCTCGTTGACCGATTTGCCGCGCGCGGCCAGCAGGTTCAGCCAGAACAGCACCGCCCACAGGCCATCCTTCTCGCGGATGTGGTGCGAGCCGGTGCCGTAGCTCTCTTCGCCGCACAGGGTCACGAGATTCGCGTCCATCAGGTTGCCGAAGTACTTCCAGCCGGTCGGGGTCTCGAAGCACGAGATGCCGAGCGCTTTCGCGACCCGGTCGGCGGCTTGCGAGGTCGGCATCGAACGCGCGATGCCGGTGATGCCACCCGCGTAGCCCGGCGCCACAGTGGCGTTGGCGGCGATGATGGCGAGGCTGTCCGAAGGCGTCACGGCGAGATTGCGGCCGACGATCATGTTGCGGTCGCCGTCGCCGTCGGATGCGGCGCCGAAGTCGGGCGCATCGGCGCCATTCATGTGGGCGATCAGGTCTGCCGCGTTGACAGGGTTCGGGTCCGGGTGGCCGCCGCCGAAGTCTTCCAGCGGGATGCAGTTGACCACGGTGCCTTCAGGCGCGCCGAGTTGGCCTTCGATGATGGCTTTCGCGTAGGGACCGGAGACGGCATGCATGGCGTCGAAGCGCATGCGGAAGCCGCTGGCAAACAATGAACGGATGGCGCCGAAGTCGAACAGGCGCGCCATCAGTCCCGCGTAGTCGGCGACCGGGTCGATGATCTCGACCACCATGTCCTCGATGCGAGTGGCGCCGATCTGGTCGAGGTCGACCGGGGCGGCGTCGCTGATGCTGTAGCTGCTCAATGCCTGGGTGTTGGCGAAGATCGCGTCGGTGACCTTCTCGGGCGCCGGGCCGCCATTGTCGATGTTGTACTTGATGCCGAAGTCGCCATCCGGGCCGCCGGGATTGTGGCTGGCCGAGAGCACGATGCCGCCGAACGCCGCGCGCTTGCGGATCACGCAGCTGACCGCCGGCGTGGAGAGGATGCCGCCGCGGCCCACCAGCACGCGCGGCACGCCGTGGGCGGCGGCCATGCGCAGGATGGTCTGGATCGCTTCGCGGTTGAAGTAGCGGCCGTCGCCGCCGACGACCAGGGCGCCGCCTTCGCCCATATTCCCCTTGATCGTCTGGAAGATGGCTTCGACAAAATTCTCGAGGTAGCCCGGCTGCTGGAATTCGGTGACTTTCTTGCGCAGGCCCGAAGTGCCGGGCCGCTGTCCGGCGAAAGGCGTGGTCGGGACAGTCTGGATGGTCATGCTTTGCTCCTGTCGACGTAACGTTGCGATGTTAATAAAACGTTACGATACGACAGGCGCAAAATCACTGGCGCGCAGAGAGCTTAGATGCCTGACTTCACCGGCGCCGCACGATCGGTGACGAACAGGGTCAGCACGGCCGCCAGCAGCATCGAGGCGCCGCCCAGCGCCACCGTCATGACGGTGTGGCCGTCGAAGAAGTGCTTGGTCACGCCGCCCAGCAGCAGGCCGCTGCAGATCTGCGGGATCACGACGAAGAAGTTGAACAGGCCCATGAAGTAGCCCATGCGCTTGGCCGGCAGCGAGCCCGCCAGGATCGCGTACGGCATCGTCAGGATCGAGGCCCAGGCCAGGCCGACGCCGATCATCGGGATCATCAGCATGTTGCGGTCGGTGATCAGGACGATGGAAGCCAGGCTCAGGCCCCCGATCGCCAGGCAGGTGGCGTGCACGGTCTTGCGGCTGGTCGCGCGGGCGAAGATCGGCAGGATGAAGGCGGCCAGCGCCGACACGCCGCTGTAGACCGCGAACATGATGCCCACGAAGCTGCCGGCGTCCTGGAAGGCGGTCGATTGCGCATCGCGGGTGCCGAAGACGTTGTCGGCGATCGCCGAGCCGGTGTAGATCCACATCGCGAACAGCGCGATCCAGGTGAAGAACTGCACGAAGGCCAGCTGCACCATCGTCTTCGGCATCTTGGCGAAGCCGCCGAAGATCTCGGCGATGGCCACGCTC